>Ga0302325_10026094_pt1 | contig 12140 bp, 7 predicted proteins | sample Palsa_T0_2_FD_201948 | JGI IMG/M metagenome (GOLD analysis project Ga0302325, IMG submission 201948) | Peat permafrost microbial communities from Stordalen Mire near Abisko, Sweden - Palsa_T0_2 | ecosystem: Environmental > Terrestrial > Soil > Palsa > Peat permafrost | place: Sweden: Abisko...
CGGTCTGGGCCTCCTACTGTGGTCCATCATCGAAGGTCCGACCCAGGGCTGGACCTCTCCGCGGGTGATTCTGTCCGGGTCAGCCAGCCTCGTCGTACTCAGCTCGTTCGTGGCCTGGGAAGCCCGCTCCTCCCATCCAATGCTCAAACTGGCGTTCTTCCGCGAGAGGAGATTCTCAATAGCGGCGGCGGCCGAGTGCCTCGGGGTCTTCGGCCTGCTGGGGGCGTTGTTCTTGCAGACGCAGTTTCTCCAGTTCGATCTCGGCAACTCACCGCTCCAAGCCGGACTTCGCATTCTGCCGATGGCCGCCACGCTCGTGGTGAGCGCCCTACTGTCGCCCATCATCGCCCGCCTCATCGGGGTCAAGTTCACCGTCGCCGCCGCCCTGGCGGCGATCGCGGTTGGTCTGTGGCAGATCTCCGCAGCCTCCTCTTTCGCGACGACCTACGGGGGTGTCTTGCCCGGGCTCCTCCTGATCGGCCTCGGTGCCGGGCTCTTGCTCCCGACGGCGACCAACTCCGTCGTGGGCTCGGTCCCTCAGGGCGACTCAGGGATGGGATCGGCGACCAACGCCGTGGCCCTCCAGGTCGGAGGCGCGCTCGGGGTGGCGGTCATCGGCAGCGTGGCCTCAACCGGTTACCAGGATCACATGACGGTTGCGCTTGAAGGCCGGCACCTTCCCACCTCGGTGACCAATGCCATCTTGGGTTCGCTCGGAGGCGCCTTAGACGTGGCCCATGCTGCCCGTGGCGCCACGGGGGCCTTGCTCGCTGGCGCCGCTCGTGCAGCGTTCATGAACGGTTTGGGGGCCTCGTTCTCAGTTAGCGCAATCGTCGCCCTGGGAGGCGTCCTCGTCGTCGTTGCCTACCTGCCTTCGAGTGCCGCGTCGGCACCCGTAAATGCAGATGCCAGAGGTTCTGACCAGGACACGCTCCCTGAACCTCCCAACGGTTCCCCCATGCATGGGCCAATCGTCTGACTACTAATCGCTGTTGCTGCGTTTGTTACAGCTCGCAAAACATGATGAAAGGTCAGCTTGCGACAGAGAAGTCGATGGGGAAGGAGTTCGAAAGGCAATGAAGGAACTCGTGTATCCCAGACTCCTACTGCAGCGCGCCGAGCAATTGGCAGACAAGGTGGCGTTCGTCGATGTGTCGGGCAGGGGTATCCGCTATCAAGGTACGTTCGAACACCACATAGATCGCCTCGTGCGACTGGCCAATTCCATGCGAGACGCGCTTGGGATACAACCAGGTGACCGTTTCGCGGTGCTCGCCGCCAACAGCCATCAGTACATTGAGTTGTACCACGCCGCGATGTTCGGGGCTGGCATCATCAACCCGCTGAACATCCGCTTCGCGCCCTCAGAGCTCGCGTATGTCCTCAACGACTCCGGATCCAAAGTCGTCTTCACTGACGCCTTATTTTCCACTCTCCTCGACCGAGCCCGAGACGAGGGTGCAATGGTCGACACTGTGGTCATGATCGACGGAGAGTCGGAGAGAGGTGTTCTCGGATACGAAGACCTGGTGGCGGTCGGCCGCCCGATCATGCCGCCAGAGCCGGATGAGGACGACGCCGCCGTTCTGATGTACACGGGAGGGACCACCGGGTTCCCCAAAGGTGTCCTGCTCCAGCAGCGCGCCGAGGTTCTCAACGTGCACCACGTCCTCTCCGCGATAGGGCTTCGCGAGGAACGGCGCTTCCTCTTCCAGGCGCCGATGTTCCATGCAGCCCTCGTCGCCGGCATCCTCGGCATTCCCGCAAGTGGAGCCACCTCGGTGACGATCCCGTTGTTCGATGCGGAGCTCGTTCTGGACGTCATCGAAAAGCAGGAGATCGACACCACAATGATGATTCCGGTCATGTTGTCGATGCTCGAGCGGGCTGAAGGCTTTTCGCCGCGGCGTCTGCGAACACTGCGTCAACTGGTCTATGGAGCAGCTCCGATATCAGAGACTGTCCTCAGCCGGTGGCTGGAGATGCTGCCCGACACCGACTTCTTGCAAGGTTATGGCATGACCGAAGCGGCGTCCGCCCTCACCTTCCTCGGGCCTGAGGATCACCGACGGGAGGGCAGCGCGCTGACTACCGCCGGCAGACCTTTGTTCGGGATCAACGTTTGCATAACAGACGCAAGCGGTGAGGCCCTCCCCCAAGGGGAGTCAGGGGAGGTGTGCGCTCGCGGGGGAAATTTCATGCGCGAATACTGGGGGAAGCCCGAAGAGTCCGAACTCGTATTTCGGAACGGTTGGTATCGCACCGGCGATATGGGCTTCTTCGACAAACAAAACCTGTTGCACCTCACCGATCGACTGAAGGACATGATCGTCACGGGTGGGGAGAATGTCTATTCCACCGAGGTGGAGAATGCTTTAGCTTCTCATCCTGCAGTACAGGAGGTCGCGGTTATCGGGATTCCAAGCGATATCTGGGGGGAGACCGTGCATGCGATTGTCGTGCTGAAAAAGAACGGGAAGGCTACAGCCCAAGAGCTGATCGATCACGCTCGCACATCTCTGGCGGGATTCAAGGTGCCGAAGTCTGTTGAGTTTCGAGATGGTCCGCTTCCACTGTCGGGGGCCTTCAAGCCGCTCAAGCGCGAACTGCGGCGCCAATACTGGGAAACCAGAGAGCGCCAGGTGAGTTGAAGGCCTCTGTGACTTCCGGAACTGCTGAGATGACTCCGAAAACAACGTGGTGCGGAATCTCCTCCGATCGAGCTGAGCTCTCCGCATCACTCAATCAGCTCGCGGACATGACGAACGATTTCGAGATCCTCCCGGGCTTGAACAACCAGGACGGCCGGTATCACGCGGGGCGGGGAGATGATGCCGTCCGCGCTAGAGGTCTCGTTGGTGGTCGCGAGTTCGACTCCAAGGAAGCCGAGAGCAGCACACACGTCGGACCGCAGCCGGGCCGATGCTTCACCAGCACCGCCTGTGAACACCAGGCCGTCGGTCCCCTCCATCGCGGCACACATGGCGGCAACGTTGGTCTGGATTCGATACACGAAAACCTCATAGGCGAGCTTTGCGCTCTGGTCTCCTTCGTCAGTGGCAGCGATGATGCGGCGGAGATCTGCCGACTCACCGGAGAGCCCGAGCAGGCCCGACTGACGCTCCAGCGCTTCTTCGACCTCATCTACCGAGAACCCGCCACGGCGCTGGACCCAAATGAGCAGCCCAGGGTCGACACTGCCCGAACGGGTGGCCATCACGAGTCCCTCCATGGGAGTGAACCCCATCGTGGTATCAACCGAGCGCCCAAAGGACACAGCGGCCAGCGAAGCCCCGGCACCGAGGTGAGCGGTCACCAATCGAAGGTGCTCTCGGGGTTGGCCCAGAAGTTCTCCAGCCCGTCGACTGGCCCAGCTGTGGCTGAGCCCGTGGAAACCGAAGCGCCTGATGTCCCAACGCTCACGCCATTCCTTGGGTACGGCGTACGTGGCGGCCTTAGGCGGCATGTCAACGTGAAACGTCGTGTCGAAACAAGCCACTTGGGGCAGGTCGGGCCGCAGCGTCCGCATTGCCTCGATAGCAGCCAGGCTCGAAGGGTTGTGCAAAGGGGCCAAATCTGCCAGTGCCTCGAGCGCCGCATCCGTCGCGGCGTCCAGGAGGATCGGTTGCGTGAATGCAGAACCGCCGTGCACGACTCGGTGCCCAACAGCATGGATGCCGGGGTTCTCTTCACAAAAGGATTCGAGCACAGCGCTCAGATCGGCTGCGATGGGACGAGAAAGGTCCCGGGTCGCCAAGAGGTTGTCCTCTGCGTCGAGCAGACGGAGCTTGAGCGAACTCGAACCAGCATTGACGACAAACGTATTCACGGGACCACCTTGCCAGATCGAACAGGCGGCGCGTTCGTGCCGGGAGCACCTCTTCCTGTGCACCCAAGGAGGAGCCCGTGAGCGCCATCGATCTTGCCGGTTCACCTTCTCCGGACACAGACGACGACTTCAGCGACCTCGATGCGTACTTCCGCGCGGCCAATTACCTGGCCGCCGGTCAGATCTACCTCATGGACAACCCGCTACTGCGGCGCCCTCTGATCCCCGGGGACATCAAGCCCCGTCTCTTGGGCCACTGGGGGACGAGCCCCGGGCTCAACTTCTGCTACGCCCATCTGAGCCGCTGCATCAAGGCTCGAGGGCTCGATGCCCTCTTTGTGTGCGGTCCAGGCCACGGCGCACCGGCCGTCGTGGCCAATACCTGGTTGGAAGGCACCTATAGCGAGCGGTATCCGCACATCGCTCGCAACGGTGAGGGTATGGGCAGGCTCTTCCGACAGTTCTCCTTCCCCGGTGGCGTCCCCAGTCACACCAGCCCTCAGACTCCGGGCTCGATCCATGAAGGCGGAGAACTGGGCTACTCGTTGAGCCACGCATTCGGGGCGGCCTTCGACAACCCTGACCTGGTCGTGGCCTGCGTGGTGGGCGACGGAGAGGCCGAAACAGGACCGGCTGCGACCGGTTGGCACTCGAATAAGTTCCTCGATCCCTGTCGTGACGGTGTGGTGCTCCCCATCCTTCATCTCAACGGGTACAAGATCGCGGCGCCAACCGTGTTGGCCCGGATCCCCGCCTTCGAACTGCTGGCGCTGTTCACCGGCTACGGCTATCACCCAGTGCTGGTCGAAGGCGGCTTCGACGGCGAGACGCCGATGGCTGCACATCTCCGCATGGCTGACGCGCTCGACGAAATCTTTGCCGAGATCATCGACATCCAGAACTTCGCTCGATTGCACGGTGCCAAGGATCGTCCAGCCTGGCCCATGCTCATCTTGCGCACGCCCAAGGGCTGGACGGGCCCCAAATTCGTCGACGGAGTGCCCATCGAAGGGACCTTCCGGGCACACCAGCTTCCGATAGCCGAGGTTCGTTCCAATCCCGAGCACCTGGCCCAACTCGAATCATGGCTGCGCAGCTACCGGCCCGAAGAACTCTTCGATCGAGAAGGACGCCCGGCACAAGCCATCTGCGACTTTCTCCCGACCGGCGAGCAACGCATGAGCGCCAACGTGCATACCAACGGGGGCCTCGTGCTCGCCGACCTTGAACTGCCCGACTTCTGTGACTACGCGGTCGACGTGCCGAGTCCGGGAGTTGGACTGCACGAGGCGACCCGGGTGCTTGGCTCGTTTCTGCGCGACACCATTGCGGCCAATCCATCAACCTTCCGCCTCTTTGGACCCGACGAAACTTCATCGAACCGGCTGCAGAACGTGTTCGAGGTCACAGATCGGGCATGGGACGCCGAGTTTCGGCTCGGCGACGACCATCTGGCCGCCGATGGTCGTGTCATGGAGGTCCTCTCCGAGCACCAGTGCCAGGGCTGGCTCGAGGGATACCTCCTCACCGGCCGCCATGGTCTCTTCAACTGCTACGAGGCGTTCATCCACATCGTCGACTCGATGTTCAACCAGCATGCGAAGTGGCTCAAAGTCAGCGCGGAAGTGCCGTGGAGACGCCCCATCGCTTCCTTGAACTACCTGTTGTCGAGCCATGTCTGGCGACAGGACAACAACGGTTTCTCTCATCAAGACCCGGGTTTCATCGACCACGTGGTCAACAAGAAAGCCGAGATCGTTCGGGTGTACTTCCCACCGGACTCCAACTGCCTCCTCTCGGTGGCCGATCACTGCCTGCGCTCGAAGAACTACGTCAACGTCATAGTCGCAGGCAAGCAGCCACAGCTCGACTGGCTGAGCATGGACGAGGCGCGAGACCACTGCACCCGAGGCCTCGGGATATGGCCCTTCGCCTCCAACGACGAGGGCTTGGTGCCAGACGTGGTCATGGCCTGCTGCGGCGACATTCCAACCCTCGAGACGTTGGCTGCTGTGGCGCTTCTGCGCCAGAACCTGCCCGAACTCAAGGTGCGCGTGGTCAACGTGGTCGACCTGATGCGCCTCGAACCCGACACCGAGCACCCCCACGGTCTCTCCGACTCCGAGTTCGACACCATCTTCAGCTCAGACCGCCCGGTGATCTTCGCTTACCACGGCTACCCGGCACTCATTCACCGGCTGACCTACCGCCGAAGGAACCACGACAACCTCCACGTGCACGGGTACAAGGAAGAGGGAACCACAACCACCCCCTTCGACATGGTGATGCTCAACGACCTCGACCGGTTTCACCTCGTCATCGATGTGCTCGATCGGGTTCCGGGCCTCGGATCCACTACGGCGATGCTGCGCCAACAGATGGAGGACGCTTTGTTAGACGCCCGTCGCTATGGGCGCGAACACGGCGAGGATCCGCCCGAAATCGCACAATGGCAGTGGACAGTCGCGACGTGAGATGAAGATCCTCATCGCAGGTTCGGGAGCAATCGGGACGGTCTACGGCACACAACTCGCCAAGCATGGCCATTCGGTCGATGTATTGGCACACGGCGTAAGAACGGAGCAGATCCAGCGGACAGGCCTTTTGACGGCAGACGTCATCAGCGGTGTCACTGACGATGTCTCGGTGTCGGTCGTTTCCGGAGACTCAGAGGAACTGTATGACCTCGTCTTGATCTCGGTGAAGGTTGATCAGATCGATTCAGTCTGCGCGAACCTGCGGCAAATCTCAGGCGCACCGGACTTCTTGTTCTTTGGGAACAATCCTGCCGGCCGTCGCGGCCTACCGGACGATCTACCTGGTTCCATTCACCTGGGCTTCCCTGGCGTTGGCGGGGAACTCCAAGGAGACAGGGTCGCCTACATGAGAATCCCTGGCCAACCAACGACTCTCGAGAAAGGGAACGGGGCTTACCTCAAAGAGTTCTCGACAATATTAAAGGCGGCAGGCTTCCCAGTTGCGCAAACATCCGATATCGACGGATGGCTCGCCTATCACGGTGTCTTTATTGGAGCGGTGTCGTCGGCGCTCTATCGGTGTGGTTGCAACGCCACCGCCCTTGCCGCGAACCGAGACCTGCTCACATTGATGTGCCGGTCAATCGAGGAGGGTTTTCGAGCACTTGAACATGAGGGCATCCGTGGTCTCCCACGAAACCTTCGAATTCTCCATCAACCCGCGCTAAGAACATTTGCCGTGTGGTATTGGGCTCGCGCCATGAAGTCACCGGTGGGAGAGCATTGCTTCGCAGCCCACTGTCGGCACGCCGAGCCCGAAATGCAGTCGCTGGCACAAGACGCTCTCCAGCGATTCGAGCACACGGAGCGTACCGAGAACCTGCGCCTCCTTTTTGGCCGGGGTGAGGTGGGCTTCGACAGCCCACCCACAATCCCAAGAGGGCCTGAGGAGGCAACCGTGACGGACGAAACGAAGGCAACCAAAGGCAGCGAATCGGATCCACCAGCCTCCACGAACTCAGCGAGGCGGGTCCCAACCGATTCAGTTGCCGACATCGATCACATTGTTGGCCATTGGACTGATCTGCGCCGAGAAGGTGTCGAGCGCCAGGTCGAGGCGGAGGCGGAACGACACCAGTTCTTAGAGAACTTCCGGGCTATCACCGATTCGGTCATACGGCCAGCCATGCAAGCCGCGGTAGATCGACTCGGTAAGGACGGAGGTGGCGGGCTTATTGAAGAGCGTGGGGAAGCCCCAATGCACCGTCCCCGGATCATTCTTTGGATGTCGCTCGACGGCAACATCGCGGGTACGCCTCGCCAAGACCTCAACCCCTATCTCCAACTCGACGCGGATGTCGGACGGCGCAGAATCGACGTCTGGGAAGGTGACATGTGGGAGAAGGAAGGCGCCAGCAGGGCGACTTCCCCCTTGGAGCTCGGTGACGTGTCAACCGAAAGCGTCACCACGAGGATCCTCGACATCCTCCGGCGGGCCGCAACGCACGGCGTACCGGCATAAGCACACTCGACCAAGTAGGAAGGCGACCAATGCAGAAGAGCGACCCACTGGAGTCACAAGCTGTACCTCACCCGGGCGACTTGGCTCGCCGCGTCGGTCACCGTCGAAGCGAGCTGGGCATGAGCATCGAGGAGTTGGCCAAGAGCGCCGGAATGGATCCCGGCTATCTCTGGTACTTCGAAAAGAGTCCGGACGCTCGGTTGAGCGCTGGCACAATGTACTTACTTGCCCTTGCCCTCGACACGACCCCTCTCGCACTCCTGGGCGGCGAGATCGATCGACCCCCAGGCCACGGGCGGGCGGGACGTCACCCTGTGCTCGACACACTGACCAAAGAGCAGTGCGATGCGCACCTGGCAGCCGGAGGGGTGGGCCGAGTCATTTTTCCGACGACACGCGGACCCGTGGCGCTGCCGGTGAACTTCGAGTTCACCGACGGTGAGGTCGTATTCAGCACCAACGATGCCAAGGCTCTTGTGCTGGAGACCGAAGTCGTCGTGGGCTTCGAGATCGATCGCGTCGACGAGGCCATGAGCGAGGGATGGAGCGTTCTGGCCACCGGTCGAGCACGCCGCATCGACGACCTCGACGAAGTGCAGCGCCTCGAGTCACTTGACCTCGAGGCGTGGGCTGGCGGCGGTCGTCATACCCTGATCGGTATCCGGCCAGACGAGCTCACGGGTCGCGTCATCGTCCATCATTCGAATCCCGATCACGACTGACGCCGACCGAGTGGTTCACATACGACATCCCCATGGGTGGGCGTCTGATCAACACGGCGGAGGTGGACTTCATTTGAGCGTCTGGACGATCCGGGAACCAGGCTGCAGCAGATGAGGTTCCCCTGGATGAGGGTGGTCGACGGGCCGTCGGCCCGCCTTCGACGTCGAATCGCACCTCACGCTGGTCGATCTTGACGCTGAGGCAATCGGGTTGACTAACTTGCTTCGTACCTGACGGCCTCTACGTAATGCCACGTAGCGCTCATCGGCGCTTTCCACACCGATAAGGTCACGTAAGGTCACATCGGACCAAATGCAATTCTGGGGGATCCCACCTTGGCCCTCTGAACTGGGCCTTTGGTGGAGGTGATAGGATTCGAACCCACGGCCTCTACATTGCGAAAGTGTGGCTCTCAGTGTTTTGACCAGGCCCTTTCCGAGGTGCTCGCTGGTGGCGGCGTCGCGATCCCCTCAGGTTCCCTCACGAGCCCTCCCCATCCCTCTCGATAAGGTCACTTAAGGTCACGCTCGCACAGAGTTGAGGCGTGGCCATGGGTCGGTGCTCGCGTCCCGTCGGCAGGCCCTCGTTGCCAATAGGTCTACTCGTCGGGTTCAGCCGCCGCAGTCTGTGAAACTCGCCCGGATCCTGTCAGGCGCTAGCTGATTGAAAGGGACCCCACTCATGACTTCCGCTGCTGACCCGAATGACATTTCATCCCTTCCCCAGTCTGACCAAGACGCCATTGGCGCGACCCTGATCTCGCTCATGACAGGTTTCCGAGAGCGTGATGCAGAGAAACTTGTGGGCATCTACACCTCCGACGCCGATTGGGTGAACGCCTTTGGAACCGTGAAGAAGGGCGGGAACGAGATAGTCGAGTATCTCCGCGGCCTCTTTTCGGACGATAACTTCAACGCTGGAACGTTGAAGGCAGCTCCCCAGATCGCTCTCCGGGTGCTCACGCCCGATGTGGTGCTGGTGTCTGCCCACTTGCAGGTCGAGGGGCAGAAGCTCGTGGGAGGGGGCGAGATCGAGGTCAGGGATAACTACTCCCTTCGGATTCTGCAACGCCAAAACGACGGGTCGTGGTTGATCGTCTCCGAAATGTACAACGACTCCAATCGGGAACAAACGTACGAAGGGCATTCCTAAGGGCCCGGACAGGAGCGCAAGAGTGCTCGAGAGCATCGGGTGCGTGGTGGCTCCTGATGCTCGGGCTAGGAGATCCATTGGTACACGGCAAAGGACCAAACGGGTTAGTGACTGCCTTCGGACACGGGGAGTAGCAGCCGGGACGACGCCAGGATGGTGTTGATGGCATTGGTGCCAACGGTTCCGTGTCGGAACCCCATCATCGCGGGAGCGTCCTCGCGTTGATCGTCGCTGGTAAGCACAAGCCGAAGCCGGTGTCCGGCCTCGATGCGGCGGGCATTCGGGACGAGTGGGATGCGGTAATGCATCGTTTCTCCGGAGGGTATCGCCTCGGCCCTCCGGCACATGAGCACCGGTGCTCCTGGGTGGCTCGCTTCGTCGTCAACCTCACGCAGGGCCGCTCGAAGGAAGCCAGCTGTGATGTCCACGACTGATCCATCGGGAGCGACGTCTCGCAATGTCAGGATCCAGGCGGTGTCGATGGCCGTGCTCTGGGCATCGAGCAGGAGTTCCATGTTGCCGACGACGTCCCAGACTTGATCGAGTGGCTCCGTGGTCCACGAGAGGGACGGCGGCGGGTCCGTCGGGCTGACTTGGGCCCGGTTCAGTCCCTCCCCCAATGTGAGGTATTCCCGACTTCCGGTGGTCTGTCCACCTTCTCCAAGGGATCCGTCGGCCGAGAGGACCAGCTCGCGCAATCCGTAATTCGCCGGGGGCCACGTGTCCGAGGTGTGCCATTCGTCGGCGACAGGGAGCCAGTAGCGAATGGGCGGCCCTTCGAGGATTCCGGTGTCCTGGTCCTTCAGCCACCGATCGAACCAGGCCAGGGCTTCGACGTGCAGGCTCTCCCAGGGCCAGGTCAGTCCGAACTGTCCGAGCAAGGCCACCCGGACACGGTCGTTGTCGCTGAGCGCATCGAGGGCTCCGAAGGTTCCGGGGAGATGGAGGGGCACATTATCCCAGTCGCAGCCCAGATAGACCGGAATCGTCACGTCGCCCAGGAGCGGAAGGACGTTTCGCTCGTCCCACCAGGCGTCGCGCACCTGGTGCTCGACGGCCACTGACCGCCAAAGATCGTCCCAGGGATAGGGGTCATGGCGCAGGCGGAGTGCGGCCTTCATGATCCCGATGGAAGATTCGCCGTTCATCGTGGCGAACTTCTTGTGCAGTCGAGGCGTGTTGAGCACGCGCCGAGCCGCCTCGACGACCTTTCCCCGCCAGAGTTTGTCGTGGCGCGAGGTCATCCCGACCATGGAAAGAAAGGGCGTGATGAAGGTGGAGTTGAACAGGCCGTAGTGGTACACCCCCTCGTAGAGATCCGAGGACGTTGCGATCGGGAAGATGGCTTCGAGGTGCGGCGGATGCGTACTGGCCGCTTCGAGTTGTGTCATGGCGAAGTAGCTGATGCCGATCATGCCGACCCGGCCATTGCACCAGGATTGCTCCGCCGCCCATTCGACGAGGTCGTACAAGTCGAGGCGTTCCTGGGCGTCATGGAACCCGAAGGTTCCCCCCGAGCCGCCTGTCCCGCGAAGGTTGGCGATGACGTGCACATAGCCCCGAGGAACGAAGAAGTCGGTCGCTCCCGCCTCAATGAAGCCCATCGGCGCCCCGATGTCTTGGATTTGTCGTGGATAAGGGGACGCGGCGATGAGGACGGGGTAGCTGCCGGCGTCGAGTGGCCGATGGACATCAACCATGAGGTTGATCCCATCGCGCATGGGCACCGCCACATCCGGGTCGGATGTCCAGTTATGGTTGGGTTCCGACAGGTGCTGGTAGTCCCTGCCGGTCGTCTGGGGTCCGTTCAGCTGTCGTTGACCTGGCTCCGTGCCCGAGATCTTCGGCGCAACGCTTGTCATCGGGTCCTCATTACTCGATTGTTATTCGGAGACTCACATCCCGGTTCTCGTCTCACCTTCCCGAGGGTAATCCGATTGGTGAAGTTCCTGGCCGGGGAAACCTGGTAGTCCGTCACCGGCGCGTCACCCGGGAGGATGGACAGTCTCGGACCCGTGCCCTGGCACCGGCTGATCGATGTCCTCGAGCAACGCGCGGAGCTGACGCAGTTGAGCAATGTTGAGCTTGGAGACCGGAGCGACTTCAGCCAGATAATCCCTGAGATCTTCGACTGTGCGCTCACCGCTCTCTGTAAGGGCGATGCGCTTTATGCGCCGATCATCGGGATCGTTGCGCCGTTCGACGTACTCACGCTGTTCGAGGCGATCGACAAACGTGGTGAGAGTTGACGGGTCATTGGCCAGATAGTCGGCCAACACCCCGATGGGTGTCGGTCCCGATCGATACAGGTAGCGAAGGACTCGGATCTGCAATTCGGTCAGCCCGTGCAGTGCGGCCGCGGCGGCCAACTCCCGCTGGCCGCGCTCGACGATCGCCATGATCAGCTCCGAGGTCTCTTTGACGAGCGCCGTCCGGG
>Ga0302325_10026095_pt1 | contig 12139 bp, 6 predicted proteins | sample Palsa_T0_2_FD_201948 | JGI IMG/M metagenome (GOLD analysis project Ga0302325, IMG submission 201948) | Peat permafrost microbial communities from Stordalen Mire near Abisko, Sweden - Palsa_T0_2 | ecosystem: Environmental > Terrestrial > Soil > Palsa > Peat permafrost | place: Sweden: Abisko...
AATCGCCGGCGTAAAACGCGACGTAACCGGTGAGGTACGGGAAAAAAACCTGTTGCTCCGGACTATTGCCCTTTTTCAGTATGGCCTGGGCGGCAGCGACGTATTTGCGCGCGTCCTCAAGTTTGCCGCGGCGGGCTGCGATCCGCGCTCTCGCATGCGCCCAGCGGAAGTCCCAAAGGTCTTTGCGAGTCTGCGGAATATCGGTCTCCTGCAGTCCGGCATCGCGGCCTTTGCGATACCAGTCGTAGGCGGTATCGAGGTCGCCTGCATCGAGACACAATCGTCCTACTTCATCCGCTACTTCGCCGGCGCTATAGAAATCCGGAGCCGCCAGGAAATAGTCGTAGGCGCTGCGATCGGCTTTCTCAGCGCCCCGGCAGTCGCGGGCGAACCCGAACGAGATCGCCAGGGCCCGCTGCGCCTGCGCTTTCTCCAGAGGCGTTGGGGCTGCCTTAATCGCCTGGCTGAAGTATTTCCTGGCCTCCGTGAAGCGGCCCAACAGGTCGAGCGCCACGCCTGCCCCATTGTTGGCGGCGACCGACTTCGGGGAAGCTTCCACGCCCCGGCGGAACACTTCCAGAGCTTCCTCGAGTCTCCCGTCATGGACCAGTTGCGGCCCCATCGCGATAGAGGCGGGCTGCTGACCGGCCTGAAAGGCCATGCTGGCCGCGACCATTGAGAGAGAGACCGCCGCTCGACGGCCAAACGAAAAAGCCGCCGCGCGCATGCCGCGAGCTGTCACCGAAGCGTTCATCTCCCGATTCTAAAAGAAGAAGCCGATATCCGCGGAACGGATACCGGCTCCAAGTAACTTGCAGGTCAGTGTTATTCCCGCGTCAGAATTGGAACCGCAATTCGAGTGACAGAATACGCGGGCCTCTGTCACTGGTGTACTGCCCGGTATTTGCCGTAGTGTTAGGGCTTCCAGTGAGGGTTGGATTGAAAGCGAACGCCGAGGCGACGCCGCTGAACTCTACGTGGTTGAAGACGTTGAACGCCTCTATTCTCAGCTTGAGCTGGCGCTTCTCGCCGACGATCGGAATCGATCTGGAGAGCGATGCGTCGAAGTTCAGCCATCCCGGACCGTACAATATGCCTGCTCCACCGCCGGCGTTGCCGATGGTCCCGACGGCGGGCACTGCGAACGCCGCGGGATTGAAGGCCAGTTTGCCGTTGGGCAGCCCCGGACTCGAGGGAATATTCGCGTAGGGGTTGCCGATCACGTTGATGCGGGCGCCCTCATTGGTGGATCCGGTTATATCCTCGCTGTTGGTGGTGCTGAAACTCGGAGTAAACGGGGCGCCGCTGTTGGCGGTGGTGATACCTGAAATCTGCCAGCCGTCCGTGACAACCGTGAGCAGTTTGCTATGCATCGCCTGTCCCGGTTTCGGAAGATCGTAGGAGTAATTGACGCCCAATGTCTGACGCCGGTCGATGGCTTGCGGTCCGTAGTTACGCGAGTAATTGTTCGCCACCAGCGGGTCAAAAGCCAGAAGCTGCATAGCGCGCGACCAGGAATGGGACACGCCCAACAGCAGGCCGCGCGATAAGCGCTTGCGCAGGGTTGACTGCAATCCGCTGTAACTCGACTTGCCGTTGAATACAAACTCATTCAAGGTGCCCAGGCTCGGATAGATAGTCCGCTCCAAATTGGCGGTGACCGCCTTGTTGCCGGACACAGTCGGATCGATGAACTGGGGTAAAAAGTCGGCGCCGATCGGAATCGCGTTCATGTTCTCATACACGTTCCGGTTCAGACCCCAGTTACCTTGATAAGCGACATCCAACACCATGCCGAACCCAACATTCTGCTGGACGCCAAAGCTAGCGCTGCGAACCTGGGGCAGGTTGGTGTGGCCGGACCATTGAGTGATGGTCTGGGGCCCGAGGAGTCCGGCCGTGCTGGCCAACCCGGTGAGTTGCCCATAGTACGCGGTGGGCGCGTACACAACCGGAGGGTTGCTGGCCATGCTATACACTTCATTGCCGTCCAAGCGGTCGTAGAATACGCCCACGCCGCCGCGGATCGCAGTCTTGCCGTTGCCGAACAGATCATAAGCGAAACCGAGGCGCGGAGCCGCGACGAGCGGCGCAGTGTTGTAAGTGTTCCACGGGACGCCGTTCGAGCCCGCTGTGACAAATCCATCGGCAGGATTGCCGCTATTTGGGACGAACAATCCAATCGCGCCGACGCCGGCAGTAGCGCCTGTAAGCGGATCCTGGGCCACGCGCTTTCCTCCGACGATCGCCGGAACATATAACCTGGGGGCATTTGCCGGGTTATATGCAGCCGGGCTGAAATAGGCGAACTGGTTTCCAGCCTCCTTGTCGACCTCTGGCGTCTGGTGGTAGAAGCGGAGGCCAAGGTCGAGAGTCAGTCTCTTGGTGATGCGCCAGTTGTCCTGGGCGTAGAACTCGACGTTCCAGAAGGTGTCATTCACGACGATCTTCGCTGTCCACTCGTTGTAAGTGTCGTAATAGCCCAACAGAGCATTCGCGTATCCATCGTTAGTGTTGAGAGGGTTGTTGGCATCCGTAGTGAAACTGTAGGCGCCGGTATAACCATTGCATCCGGCGGAGCCGCACGGCTGAACTTTCCGGTTGAACTCGATATAGGCTCCAACCTTGAAGCTATGCTGACCCCAAACCTTGCTTAAGTTGTCAGTGACGGTGTCAATGATGTTGTTATTGGAGTACTCCGGGTTGCCGTTGGCGTAGGTAGGTTGATTCGGGGTTGCGCCACCAAAGGTCAGGTTAGGCATATAGTTCGAGTAGCCATTCGAAGCGTTGTCGGCGCCCTCGACGAGCTGGCTGCCACCGACGCCGGGGCCAACCGTGTGGAGAGGGAATAAGCTAGGCAGCGCCTGTCCCGCTTGCGGGGTACCCGAGGTCCCATTAAGAACAGAACGGTCCACGGCAGCGGGATCCACTTCAAACCAGGACCAGTGATTGAGGGTCTTGCTGTAAGTGAATTGATTGACCAGGGTCGGGCTGAACACATAGTTGGCGGAGGCCAGAATACCGTGACCCGGCGCCGGGTGATCCTGGGTAAGATTGCCGGTGGGGCCGACAAGAAACTGCGAGCTCTGGTAGAGTTCAGTCCAGTCGTCGGCATCGTGTCCCCAGCGGAGATAGGCGTTCAGCTTCGAGGTTATATTAAAATCGACGCGGACGATATCGTTGCGGCGAGGATGCGCAGCGCTTCCCGCCGATTGGAAGTTGTCCTGCAAGTATTGCGCAGTCCCCTGGGCAAAGCCTGTATTCGGGAGCGGGAAGAAATTGAGCATCGCCTGGCCCCAGCCGTTAATCCGGCTCTGGGGAACGACGTTCCCGGGGAATGGGGTCGCGGCGCCCGCAGAGTTTAGGGCCAAGGGATCATTGACAACGATGAGCGCTCCGGCGCCGTTCACGCTTTGGGAAAAATTCCCGGTGCGCTCCAAGGCCGTCGGCATGCTGCGGTATTGGTTGGCGGCGTTTACAAGCTGTTGCGTGTATTCCTGAGACGCGAAGAAGAACACTTTGGTCTTAGCGATATTGAAGTGTTTGGGAATGAACACCGGACCGCCGAGACTCCAGCCGGCAATGTTGAACCGATACCGGCTGCGGGGCAGGCCGGTGATGTTATTGAAGAAATCGTTAGCGTTCAAATCCTCATTGCGGTGGGTCCACCAGCCGGAGCCATGGAACGTTTGAGTGCCGCTCTTGGTGACGACTTGTATCGCTCCGCCCGCGTTACGGCCAAATTCCGCTTGATAGTTGGAAGTCAAGACCTTGACTTCACCGATAGAGTCGATGTTAGGCTCAAAGTGAGTAAAACAATTGCTGCAGCCGGTGTCCATGTCCGCGATGCCGTCCACCATGAAACCGGTGAGGCCGGTACTACCGTTGAAGGTTAGGCCCCCCAGCACGCTTCCGCCGGTCGCATCGCGCGCCACGGTGGTATCTACCACGCCTGGAAGCATGCGCATGAAGCTCATCATTTCGCGACCCCGGATGGCCTCGCTGTTGAGTTGGTTGCCATCAATCACGGATGATCTTTCGGAACTGGAGGTCTGGACCGGCGTTACCTCGGCTGTAACGGTGATAGATTCTCCGACATTGCCGATTTCGAGCGCCAGACGGCCGACATCGCGATTCTCGCTGAGCCCCACCGTAATGTCTCTCTCGACGCGTGTTTTGAAACCTTTGGCTTGTACCGATACCGTATAGGTGGCGGGAGATAGGTTAGGGAAGCGAAACAGTCCCTCATTGTCAGTGGTCGCTGTGAGTACAGCGGCCGTACCCTGATTGGTCAGTTGGATTGGCGCACCCGGCACCGCCGAGCCTGCCGGATCGACAACCGTGCCCACTAGCGTGCCCGTAACCGTTTGAGCAAACGCGCAAGCGCTAACAAGCATAAATAAGCAAACCGACGCGGCTTTGTTTTTAAGCGTCATGAGACTTACCTTTCCTTCTGCAGGCTGAAGCAGCCTAACCAGGGGCTTAACGATTTGTTAAGCACTGTTCGAGAATTTGCAAGATGTCGAGATTGTTTTCGCGGCACGAGGACCGATTGCCGCGCCGGTTGATGGGAACCGGCGGATTTCGCAGGGAATTCGCGTACGGTACAGGAACGCGCCCAGTCGATTGGCGTCAACTTATCGTTTGGAACGGCTGCATATTGTGCGCCCTTACCGGCCCCGGAAAAGCTTTCCGGCGCAAGGCCCCAAACACCGATCGCGAATCCACCCCGGGCGGTGGCGGTTAACAAGCCCGGCTTACTGTTAGATCCCAAAGCTGACAGGAGCATGTGATCCTACCGTGCAAACTTCTTTTTGAGTCTGACCCCGATGACAGCGTTTACATGAACGCCAAGTGGAGTATACGGCAGGACCAGTTCGCGAGTCAAACTAAATTTTCAGGCGAGAGTCAATGGCAATACGCGAGAGGGGTTTCACCGGGTCTAGACAGGCACAGGGAACAGACCCAGCAGCGCCGCCTGCAACCGCTGTTGTTAACAAATCAAGCTGGCCGGCATTATTCAAGTGCTCATTCCGCCTTGTGAAACTCAGTGATGCGGCCAACTGATTTTGGCGCCTGATTCGGCCGTCCGCCCCATCTCAACAGCCGGCAGCTGCCGGTCTGATCCACCACCGGCGACACTCGTTCCAGCCTAAACCGGCACGCTCGCTGTAAGCGCTTGCTTTGATTTGTTAAAAGCTGTATGATTGGCCGTGCATGTGACCCGCAATGTGCGGTGTTAGGACGAGGAGCCTCCCAATTCCCGGCTCTGCCATGCACTAGATTCGTGCATAAGGTTCCTCAGTAAGACCATGGAGATCTGAAGCATGTTTACCAAGACCGGCACCCTGCCAGTGCTTTCACTAGCGGCCCTTTGCGTCTCGCTCGGACTGCCAACCGCTTCCCGCGCCCAGTCCGCAAGCGCCGTCGAAATCCAAATCAAAGCCGACCAAGTCGCGTCGCATGTAAGCCCGATGCTCTACGGGCTGATGACGGAGGAGATCAATTATTCCTATGATGGCGGACTCTACGGCGAACTGGTTCGCAATCGCAACTTCAAGGAGGATGCCAAGGATGCCGTACATTGGCAACTGGTAGAGGAGCATGGCGGCGCCGGATCGACATCTCTCGACGCCGGACAGCCGTTTAATGACGCTATCCCTGCCAGCCTCAAGCTGACTGTGACTCAGGCCTCCGGAAATCAGCGCGTGGGCGTCGCCAACGATGGATTCTGGGGAATACCCGTGAGGCCGAATACGCCCTATCGCGCCTCGTTTTACGCCAAGGCAGCCGCCGGGTTCACCGGGCCACTAACGGTTGCGATTGTCAGCAACGATGGCGCGTCCGTTCACGCGAGTGCGGAAGTGGCGCGAATCACTCAGGATTGGAAGAAGTACGAAGTGACCTTGACTACCGGAAAAGCCGGCCCCTCTGCGGAAAATCGCCTGGTCATTTCGACCGGCAAAACCGGCGCCGTCTGGTTCAACATGGTATCGCTCTTTCCGCCGACCTATAACAACCGGCCTACCGGGAACCGGAAAGACATTATGCAACTTCTCGCCGACATGAAGCCGGCCTTCCTCCGCTTTCCGGGCGGCAATTACCTGGAAGGGAACACGGTGGGCACACGCTTCGATTGGAAAAAGACTGTCGGCGATATTTCGCAGCGGCCGGGACACATGGACGACGCCTGGAGGTACTGGTCGTCGGACGGCATGGGGTTGCTGGAATTCCTGGAGTGGTGCGAAGACTTGCATATGCAGCCCGTACTCGGAGTTTATGCCGGTTACTCACTGCGTAACGGGGCGCGATTCACGTCGGTTCCGGAACTGGAGCCTTACGTAAAGGAAGCACTCGAAGAGATTGAATACGTGACGGGCGATGCCGGCACTAAGTGGGGCGCACAGCGCGCCAAGGACGGACACCCGGCTCCGTTCCCGCTCGAATATGTCGAGATAGGTAACGAGGATAATGCCGACAGGCAAGTGGGGAGTTACGAGGCCCGGTTCGCACAATTCTTCGACGCCATCAAGGCGAAGTATCCTCAGCTCAAGCTGATCGCTACCACCGCAGTGACGACGCGCAACGCGGATGTGATCGACGAACACTACTACCGCCGCTCGGAAGAAGAGATGGCATTCCACTCTAACGATTACGACACGCGCCGCCGGACGGGACAACTGGTCTTCGTGGGCGAGTGGGCTACGCGGGTGGGCGACCCGACGCCGACCCTGGGCGCCGCTTTAGGCGATGCCGCCTGGATGACGGGCATGGAGCGGAACTCGGACCTGGTGATCATGGCCTCCTATGCGCCCCTTTTCGTCAATGTAAACAAGGGCGGAATGCAGTGGGTCACGGATATGATCGGGTACGACACTATGTCGAGCTATGGCTCGCCGTCGTATTACGCACAGAAGATGTTCAGTGTGTATCACGGCGACAATGTAGTTCCGCTTGCGGCGCAGGGCGTCCCCACAAAGGAATGGCAGCCGCCAGCCGGGCGTGGATTCGCCCCTCCGCCGCCACCAGCGGCCGGCAGAGGTGGAGCGGCGCAAGTTGCGCTGACTCAAACGCCGCCGCAGGGCGGGGCCGGACGCGGAGGCCGGGGTAACGGGCAAGCGGGACCGCAACAACCGCCGATGCCGGAGCAGGTTCCGTTGATGTTCTTCGATGCGACTCGCGACAGCAAAACGGGAGCGATCTACGTGAAGGTGGTAAACCTAGCCGGCACACCGCAATCCGTACATCTGGCAGTGAGCGGAGTCACTTCCGTCGAGCCCGGCGGACAGGCTATCACGATGAGCGGGAGCGGCCCTAATGACACGAATTCGATTACGGACCCGACCCACATCGTGCCTGTCACGACGAAGGTGGACGGACTGAGCGCGAACTTCACCCGCACATTCCCTCCGTATTCCATTAGTGTTTTGGAGATGAAGGCGAAATAAGCAACTCTCTCATTGCATTTCATGAGGCAGTTTTTGCAGCGGGGGTCTCCAGACCTGGAGAGTATGGGGATATGACTTACACGAGATTGACGGCGGCGGCGGGGGCGGCGTTGCTGTCCGGCGCGTTAATGTGGCCGGCGCCGCAAAAGACGGCGGCCAAGGCCCCGGAGGTCTTGCAGCTCGCCGGAGATGTCGAGAACGTACACGATCCCGTCATCATAAAGGAGGGCGATACCTATTACGTCTACTGCACCGGTGGACGCCCCGGGCAGGGAGTTATCCCGATCCGCACTTCCAAAGATCTGCACACCTGGACCCTCGCCGGTTATGTGATGGAGAAATTGCCGGACTGGGTCACCACCGAGATCCCTAAGGCTATGGGGGCGTGGGCTCCCGATATTTCCTTTTATAGCGGCAGGTACCACCTCTATTATGCTGTCTCCACTTTCGGGAGCAGGAACTCGGTTATTGGATTGACGACTAACGAGACTCTTGACCCCAAGAGTTCCAAATACAAATGGATCGACGAGGGGATGGTCCTGCGCTCTTATCAGGACAAGGACGATTGGAACGCCATCGACCCCAACTTGTTTATTGAAGACAAGGACAACGTGTGGCTCAACTGGGGCAGCTTCTGGGGCGGCATTAAGATGCGCCGGGTCGACCCCGCCACCGGCAAGCTCTCCACTAAGGACACGGAGATGTACTCGCTCTGTAGCCGGGACCGGGCGCAGCCAATAGGCGGCTCGGTGGAGGCCCCGTTCATCGTCAGCCATGGCGGCTATTTCTACTTGTTCGTATCGTTCGACCGCTGCTGCCGCGGCGTCAACAGCACTTACAATGTGGTGGTGGGACGATCGCGCAAAGTCACCGGGCCGTACGTCGATAAGGATGGAAAGCCCATGCCGGAAGGCGGCGGCAGCCTGGTAATCGCCTCGACGACGCCCAACTGGAAAGGCCCCGGCCATGAGGCCGTTCTGCAGGAACCGGGCGGCGACTACCTGATTTTCCACGCCTACCACGGGACCACCGGCAGGTCGTTCCTCCAGATCTCGACCATGATCTGGGAAGATGGCTGGCCGAAAGTGGGGGCCCTGCCGTAGTTCTGCCGTGAGTCGGTTCCGATTCGGTGAAGCGGCTCAAGCTGCGATATCATCAGAGACCGCAGCGGCATCATGAAGAACGAAACCGCATTCGAAATGGCGACGTCCCGGGTGCGGTTCGGCCCCGGCGTCACACGCGAAGTGGGGATGGACCTGGGCGACCTCGGGGCTCGTAGCGCGCTGGTCCTGACTGATCCACTTCTGTCGCGCATGAGCCCGGCCCTCACCGTCCTCGAGTCTCTGGAGGATCACGGCATTCCGTTCACTCTTTATGATCGCGTCCGCATAGAGCCCACCGACGAATCGTTTCAGGATGCCATCGCCTTCGCAAGCCGGGGATCGTACGACGCATTTGTCGCCGTCGGCGGTGGCTCCACTATCGACACGGCCAAGGCGGTGAACCTCTACACCACCTATCCGCCGGACGATTTTTTGGATTACGTGAACCCACCTATCGGCAAAGGGCTGCCGATTCCGGGGCCGCTGAAGCCTCTGATCGCGGTTCCCACCACGGCCGGCACCGGCAGTGAAACCACGGGAGTGGCGATCTTCGATTTGCGCCGAATGCACTCCAAGACGGGCATCGCGAGCCGGCGCCTGAAGCCGTTGCTCGGACTGCTGGACCCGGAGAATACTCGCAGCCTGCCGCCGCAGGTGGCCGCCTCGGCCGGGCTCGACGTCCTCAGCCATGCGCTCGAATCCTACACGGCGTTGCGGTTCGACGAGCGTCCTCACCCGGAGCGGCCGGCGTTGCGTCCGGCCTACCAAGGCTCGAACCCGATCAGCGACGTTTGGTCCATTGAGGCCCTGCGCATGGTCTCACGGTACCTGGTCCGGGCGGTGGAAGATCCAGCGGATGACGAAGCGCGCGCCCAAATGCTGCTGGCGGCATCCTACGCTGGAATCGGGTTCGGCAACGCCGGCGTCCACCTGCCGCATGGCATGTCCTACCCGGTTTCGGGAATGGTCCGCGATTATTATTCCGAAGGCTATCCGCGAGATCATGCGCTGCTGCCGCATGGCTTCTCTGTCATTCTGAATGCGCCGGCGGTCTTCCGCTTCACCTGCCCGGCCTGCCCCCAGCGTCATCTGGAGGCCGCCGCGGCGCTCGGGGCGGACGTCTCGCGCTGCCAACCTGCGGACGCGGGTAAGGTGCTTGCGGATCGCATCCTGTGGTTCATGCGCAGGCTGAAAGCGCCGAACGGGTTGCGGGCGATCGGCTACACCGCTTCCGATATTCCCCGACTGGTGGAAGGAACTCTGCCGCAGCACCGGGTGACTAAGCTCTCTCCCCGCCCGGCGGGAATCGAGGAATTGAGTTCACTGTTCGAAGCAGCCCTTGATGGCTGGTGAGACGGCCGGAGACGACACGAAATAATCGTGCCATTTCAACATGGCGCGGGAGGAAGAGAGCCGGCTGAAAGCCGGCTGCAGCCAGGATTGTCTGCCCCACAAAAGTTATGGGCGGCGCTTTCCAAGCAGGCGCCCATTTCGAATCAGCCCCGACGCTTCATTCGCTGTCACTTCGATTTGATCCCTGTCAAACCGGATGTCCAGCGTGTAGTGGTTGATATTGGCGACGAAGTTCAGGTCGAGCAGGAATTCGCCTTCCCCGATCCACTTCCCCGTCGCCCCAGCCGGCATGTGAAACGGGCCATTCGGACCGAGCCGATACATTCCGTCGAGGCCAATCGGGAAACTCAGGGGTTGCCCATAGTAAGCCATATCCACTCGAGACTCGCCGTTCTTCGCAAACGTGAACGAGAGACTGTCGATACGAGACGAATTCACCGGGAACTCGTAGACTGCCCCGGAGATTGCGGCAGCGATCGAAGGCAACGGTGAAGAGACGGTGGCCGCGGACGGCTTGCTGGCGGACTCCACTCGCTGGTTCAAGTGCGCGTAAGCTGAGGGATTCGGTGGCAGCGGCTTGTCGGATGCTACGGCCGGGCGGACCAATTGAGCAATCTGGCCGGCGTTGCCACCGGCCATGCTCACCACGATCATGTCCAGGTCAGGCCACACGATCAACGACTGCCCTCCGCGGCCAGTGCCGCCGTATTGACGGCCGCCCGGCCCGTTGGTGACGTTCCATTCGTAGCCCATCCCTCCGGGGCCGCCGCGCACGCCGGTTGGGGCCGCGATAGACATCGCGACCCAATCGGCAGGGACAATCTGCTTGCCATCCCAGTTGCCGCCGTGCAGGTACAGATAGCCAATCTTGGCCACGTCCTGCGGAAGGAAATGGCTGTCGCCCCATCCATGGCTTCGAGCTTGTGGATCGACGGCCCACACCCCAGCGCGGATTCCCAGCGGATCGAATAAGTATTTCCCGGCGAACTCCGCTTCGCTCATGCGCGCCGCGGCGCCAATCGCCGAACCCAGCAGATGATATCCGGGACTGCAATATGCCGAGTGCGTCCCCGGATCGTATTTCATCGGAAGCGAGAGCGCGAACTGCACCCAGTTCGCCGAGCGCTTCATCTGTTCCAACTCCGCCTCGCCCGGCGCGTAACCGCAATCCAGCCCGGATTCCATCCGCAGCAAATCCCCCACGGTGATTTTCTGTTTCTGCGCATCGGCCTGCGCGGGTCGCTCTTTTGGGAACACCGGCAGCAGAGGTTGATCGAGCCGGATCAGTTTCTGAGCCACGGCTACACCCGTCAGCACAGAGGTAACGGTTTTGGTTACTGAGGCCAGATCGTGCGGGGTTGTGCCGTCATACGGATAGAAGGTTGCGTCCACCACGGCGTATCCGTGGCGAATCACGAGCAGGCTATGAACGCCAAGATGCTTCTCGATCACTTGATCGATGGCCGTCGCCAGTATCTGAGAATCGATGCCCTGCGACTCGGGCGGTGCGGTCCGCCATTTCTGCGATGGCCAGTAAGTGGAACTCTGCCCTCCCAAAGTCAGGCATATCGCCGAGACAGCCAGCGCCAAACAGATGGTGCGTCGAATGGACAAGGAGAACTCCAACGCCGATCATATCGAATCTGCTGGCTCAGCGTTCATGCGGAAAATTACTCCCTTACGGTCGTGGCTCCGATCGAACTCATTGCTTTCTGCTATAGTGCGGCCCATGAGCCCAAAACTACAACACTACGATTTTGCCAATCAGCTACTGAGAAGCAAGGAATTCTTCGAGCGCTCAACCAGAGTCCTCGATGAGGCCGACTCCGGATTCCGTCCGCAGGAAGGCATGATGACCGTCGCGCAGCAGGTCGCACACGCGGCTCACACTCTCGACTGGTTCATCGAAGGCGCATCCCGGCCCGAAGGTTTCTCCCTCGATTTCGAGGCACAAACCAAGGCCCTCGAAGGCGTCACCTCACTCGCCGCCGCTCGCCAGATGCTCGAAATGGCGTACGCGAACGCGGTCCGCTTTCTAGAGTCGCGCAGCCCGGAGGATCTCGCGCGGCCACTGCCCCCCGGTCCGGTAATGGGCGGACAGCCCATTAGCGACATAGTTTGGGGCATGGTGGAGCACACCGCCCATCATCGCGGCGCACTGACGGTCTACTCCCGGAAGCTCGGAAAAGTACCTGTGATGCCCTACGGCGGCTGAATCGATCTCTGTCTACTACT
>Ga0302325_10026096_pt1 | contig 12139 bp, 10 predicted proteins | sample Palsa_T0_2_FD_201948 | JGI IMG/M metagenome (GOLD analysis project Ga0302325, IMG submission 201948) | Peat permafrost microbial communities from Stordalen Mire near Abisko, Sweden - Palsa_T0_2 | ecosystem: Environmental > Terrestrial > Soil > Palsa > Peat permafrost | place: Sweden: Abisko...
CACTCACCGAGCTGCGGCGCGATCGGGATCTGCGCGCCATCGCCGCCGTCCGCCCCCGCGACGTCGCCCACGCCCTCGTCGACCTACCCGCGGCGCTGATCAAGAAAAAGAAACCCCACGATATCGTCGTACCACCCCAACTCCTCACGCCACGATCACCAGCACTCTCCGCCTACGAAGCCGACTACCACCACCCCGACCCGTACCCCCAAAGCGACCCGGACCAAGGCGACACGGTATATCTCAACTCATCGGTGGGGCCGCTGGGCATCGTCGTCGCCGGACGCTACGTGCCGGCTGGATCCCAGTGACATCCGCCAACACGACATGGGAGCCTCCCGCTCCCAACGGAGACGCGTCGAGTACCTCGGGGAGCAGGAACAGTCGCGGGCCGGGGAACCTCCCTAACGAGCATCGCGCAGTCGAGCGGGCCGACTCGCGCGACGGGCACGACGGGAGCGACCGGGCCCGCAGGAGTCGCGGCCGCGACCGGACCCGCAGCTCGCGGTCAAGCATCGTGAGCTGGATCCAGGCCACTCAGCGCCCCGTGAGACGGGTTCGTGCCGACCGAGAAGGTCAACGCGTCGGCCGGATCGCCTGCCGCGTCCGCGCGGTCCAACGTGAGCGGAGTAGCTGAGGCGCTCGTGACGTTCACGCTCTGGGCCGAGCACACGGGCGGCGCAGGGGCCGGCGCGCCCACGGACACGAAGGTGGGCTGTGGCGAGACCCCCGCATTTCCCGCGGCATCGATCACCGTCACCCGGACGCCATAGGGACCTGCCGCCGCGAACGAATGGGATACCGACGGAGACGGCGACGGCGTCGTCGCTGGCGTTCCGTCGCCGAAGTCCCATGAGTACGTCAGCCCATTCGTATCAGCCGGAGAACCCGGCGTGAACGCATCACTCGAGATCGGCCCGGACTCGCTGAACTGCATCGTCTGAGCAACCACGGGGTCAACCGGGTAGGCAGTGGGCTGGGGCACACCCAGCACCGAACCGGACAGATCGAAATTCACCGGCATCGGACCGCCGGTCACGTAGTCGTCGTAGCCCCCTCCCATCTCAATTTGTTCAAAGCCATCGGTGAGCGTGCTAAACGACGTACCAGGATCCAGCATCTGCGCTTGGCTGAAGTTGATTTCTGCGTAGGTCGTCGTGGGATCGCCGTCGGCGGGGTACTGTGGCGTCCACGTGACGTCCATAGCATCGTCTGCGTCGAGGTAGCTAGGAGCGACACCCACGAGCTCGGCTAGCGCCTTCGCCGACAAGAAAGCCGGCGAGAAACCCCACGACCGTGTCCGCGTTCTCATTCATCTCAGCCCCGGAGATGAACGGTCCGGGGGTGCCATTGATCGAAATCTGCACGCCAGGCGAGTACGGAGCACTGTCCGCGAACGCTGGGGGAGGTGCACAGATACCCACGGTTACCGGTTCACGGCTTCAGAGTTGGGACCCCGAGCTCATCGAAGACTGCGTCGGCAGTGACGATTGTCCAGCCGCGACGGCGCGCTGTTGCGGCGATCAGTCGATCGAAAGGATCGGCTCGCGTCATTGGCAGGCTGAGTACCGCCCACGCGTCAGCGTGCTCGACCGAAAGCAGCCGGAAACCCTGAGCAGCGCAGACTGATGCGAAGGTTGTATCGGCTTCGAGATCTAACTTCAGCTTCCCGATCGCGAGCTTGATCGCTACCTCCCACGTCGACGCGCTGCTGAGATACACATCACTGGCCCGACCAATGAGCTCGCGTAGTCTGGGGGTCAGCCGCGCATCATCGGCCAGCCACCAGAGCGCGATGTGAGTATCGAGGATGAATGCGTTCAACCGCTTGGGCGCAGATGGTCGAACTCTGCCAGCGGTGAATCGAAGTCGTCGCCGATCTCGATCCGACCGCGTAAGGCTCCGGGTGGTTGGATGCGAGTGGCGGGCTCGGGAACGAGCCTAGCGACAGGCTTGGAGCCGCGGCGTATGACGATCTCCTCGCCAGCCTCAACTCGCCTGATCAGCTCCGACAGCCGCGTCTTCGCTTCGTTCAGAGGCACGGGCTCGGACATCGACCAAGGTTATGCTATATGGTTGACTTGGTCAACCCGCCAGAACGCCGATCGAAGCCTTGAGCCTGGGCCGATAGCTCCCGAGCCACCAGCACACTGACCAGATCGCGGGACATGTCGTCCGGTTTCGGGCCGGTTTTCGCGCAAGCTAGCGCCAAGGCAAATGGTAGGATCAGAGGGTGCGAGCCTTCCCTCCCCCGGTGCGTTTCTCCCTGCGGCGACCTCGCCGGTTGGGGCTGCTCGCTGGCCGCCTGGCGTGCCTGCTAGTAGCGTTCGTCGTCGTGGGCGCGTGGGCCTCTTCGGCCTCCGCGGACAGCGTCCAGATCTCGATCAACGGCGGGCCTGGCCCGTTTATCTCGGGGAGCGAGATGAGCGCGAACGCTGATGAGTATTGGAGTCCGGGTGAGAAGACTGTCTTGTCGGCGAAGGTGCTCGTCGAGCTCGCGGGTGTCGATCCGACGTCGCTCGCCGTGGACAATGCGATGGACGCGACGGTGAACCCCAACTGGCCCAGCGACGGCGGAGGCATATACACGTACGCGCAAGACGACTTCGGCCAGGCGTCGGTGCTTGATTCCTCCGTCGGGTTTAGCACGAACACCGGTGGCTTTGAGGCGCTTATGTTGTCTGGCGTGGACGACGGTGACTGGGTCAGTAATAGTCCGATGCCTGTGACGATCTACGTCTCAAACGAGATCTTGGGGGTGCCGGAGCCGACGGCGTATCCGTCTGATCCGGAGGTGGGTAGGCCGGTGGAGTTTTCTGAGTCGGGTCCAGTTACGCTTCCGTCGGGTGGTACGGATTCGGACGGGTTGACGTATTCGTGGGATTTTGGGGATGGGACGCCGGTGAGTGCGGCGTCGTCGTCTCCTTCGAAAGAGCACGTGTATGAGGCGGCGGGTTCGTATAACGCGCGGGTGACGGTTACGGATGCGGATGGGAATGCTGGGGTGTCGCCGCAGGCGGCGGCGGTGACGGTCGGGGCGGCGGCTCCGAGTCAGAATCCCGGGAATGGTGGTGGTGGCTCGGGGGTGGGGTCGCAGGGCACGCAGGGGTCGGCGCCGACGGGTGGGGGTAAGGGTCCGGCGAACAGTCTTCCCTCGGGTCCGGCGAAGGGGAGTTTGGGTGCGCATACGCCGGCTGTGGGGCCGAAGTCGGGCGGGTCGGGGTCGGGGTCTGGTTCTTCGGGTGGTGGTGGCGGCTCGGGGAGTGGTGGTGGCCGCGGTCGTGGTGGTAGCGGCGGTAGTGGTAGTAGTGGTTCTGCTGGTGGTGGGTCGGGTTCGGTGGATGGTCACGGTAGTGCGGGTGGTGGTGCGGCGGCGTCGGGGAGTTTGGATAGTGGTGCGGGGCAGGCGCGTCCGGGCAAGGTCAAGGCTTCGTTGGGGGCTTTGGCTGGGTCGGGGTTGACGGGTGTTCTGTTGCAGTCCTCGGGGGCGGCGTCGAGTGATGATTCCTCCAGGAGCGTGCTGGGGTCGTTGTCGTTGTTGCAGTCGGTCGCGCGCGCCTCGGCCGGATCGGGAGACCGGGCCGGGCTGCCAGCATGGCTGCTAGGAATCCTCGCCGCCGTACTGCTGCTCGTCTCCGGGGTGGTGCGCGAAGCGGGCCCACGGGTCCTGCGGCTCTCACGCGGAAAACTGCTCGGACGGCGGCGGATGGTCGCGGGATGATCTTCCCCGTCGCCTCGATCGAGGATGTCGTCTACCACATCGCGAATGTGCTCCGAATCCCGGTGCTCGTGGCCGCGCTCGCCGCGTTGGCGCTGGTGCTGATCGAACTCGGCGCGCTCGGAGTCGAGCTCATGCGCCGCCGCGGCCGCGACCCGCGAGCGATCGAAGACGCCGCCAGCGCCGCGCACACCGCGCTCGAGGCCGGCGACCGCGGCCTAGCCGGCCGAATCCTCGTCGCCGCCGGATCAAGCGCAGCGATGCACGCCGTATTCGCCCGGATCCTCGACGCCGCCAGCCCACCCCTGGACGCCGATCGCCTCTCCAAAAGCATCGCCGACTTCGACCTCGGATCCCTCAAGCACCTCGAACGCACCCGCCTGCTCGTCCGCGCCGGACCCGCCCTGGGACTCATGGGCACCCTCATCCCCCTCTCCCCCGCGCTGAGCGGCCTCGCGACCGGAAACATCAAACAGCTCACCGACAACCTCCGCGTCGCCTTCAGCGTCACCGTCCTGGGCCTCCTCATCGGCGTCGTCGCCTTCGGCATCTCCCTCATCCGCGACCGCATCTACGCCCAAGACCTCGCCAACGTCGAATACGTCGCCGCCGTACTCGAAAAAGGCCCCCAACACACCACCCAAGACGCCCTCACATGATGTCTACCGAGACCGCACGGTGTTTGCCGCGGGCGCGGGAACGCTGGGCTCGGCCAGCCGCGACAGCTGCGCCGTCAGGCGCGCCCACTCGCGGGCATTGAGGCCGCTGCCGGTGGTGGGGCTGTAGTCGACCTCGATCCGGTTGGCGTCGTCTGGGAGCGCGAGCGTGGTCGGCTGGCCGGGGTAGCTGTGGAGGCTGATGATCTCCGAGGGGCCCATCGCTCCCTGGAGCGCGAGCAGTGCGTGAATGGTCAGCGCCGTGACCGAACCGGGGCCCTGGTGCCCGAGGACCGGGGTGTGGTCCACCTGCGATATCTCAAACGAGGTGCCGTTGGCGTGCACCAGCCCCTGGCCGCACACCAGTCCGCTGATCGTGGTGCGAAGGCCAAGGACGCTGAGGTACTCGATCGCGGCGAGCACGCGCCGGTCGACCAGACCGGCCTCGATGTCGCGTCGCCCGCACGCGTAGATCCGCGCGTCAGGGTCCGCGAGCACCTGCCGCTGTAGTTCTTGCTTGCTCATGAGCAGCACCTGTCCGACGGTCGGGTCGCGGGCCGCGGGATCGATGAGCGGGTCCTTGGCCTCGGCGCCATAGAGGCCGGCGCCGGCTGAGAGCTCCCAGCCTCGAAGGATCGGCTCTGGATCGATCCTGGGTGAACGCTTCCCCGGAGGATTGATCATGAACGTCAGATAGCTTCGAGCCCCGGGATGGGTGGGCTCCAGGCGACCGAGGATCGTCCCGGCCACCACGGTGGCGCCCGGACGCAACGGCGCGAGCGTGTACTGGCCCGCGCGGAGCGTCATGGTGCCGGCGAAGTACTGGCCGGGATCGTTCACCGACAGTTGCTGGAGCCCGCCGGATGCGTAGCTCGCCGGGCGTAGCGGATAGACGAACAATCTTTCCTTCGCTTCCAACCCCGATGTCGGGGGATTCTCGACCGATCGCGCCCCACGCCCACGAGTGGCGCTGGGTCCCGCGGGCGGACGACCCGGCCGCGCCGCGCCCGTCGCTGCCGCGGAAGGCGCCGGACTGCGCGGCACCGCCAGTTCATGGGCGATCAGGCGGGGGGAAAGGGTGACCGGCTTGGGGATCGCGTAAGCGTGCGCGATGCGGCCGAGCCCCGCGTAGGTGTAGATGTTCCCGAACGTGTCTCTCAGGGTCACGTAGAGGCCGAGCTTAAGGCTGTACCCGAGCTTGAGGATCGTACCGTCTGCGACTGCCACCGCCGGTGCGCCCCGCCGAGCGAACACCACCACCCGGTCCTTCGCGCCTTGCCGGTCGCTCCCGCGAGCCGGGAGCGGATGCCGGTAGCCCTGGACCGGGCCCGCGACAGGAAAGCGGGCCTCCATCAGCTCGGTGAGCGCATCGATCAGCGCCGGCGGATAGCCGCTGATGAGCTTCGCGCGGAGCAGCACCGACTGCACGTACCAGTCGGCGTGGTTATAGGCGTAGACGGCGCCGGAGAGGCTCCTGCTCGCGCCCGCCGCGTGCAGGTACCGCGCGGCGGCGAAGATCGCGTCAATCGGGTCGTACGGGTCCTTGACCCCGTCACCGGTGGCATCGACGCCGTACGCGGCCCAGGTCGATGGCATGAACTGCATCCACCCCAATGCGCCAACGGAGGAGACCGAGAGATTGCGCCCGAAGTCGGTCTCGACCCAGTTGATGGCGGCGAGGATCTGCCACGGCACGTCGTATTGAATGCCCGCCGCCTGATAGATCGGCAGGAGAAACGGCGGCACCTGGAAGGTACCGATAAGCGAATTGAGGTCGTCCAGCCGCGCGAACGGCGTAAGCGGCGCGCCGGTCGAAAACGTCAGCGAGGGCGCGAGCGGCACCGGTGCGGGCAGCTTCGCCGGCGCCGGCGGCCCGGCCCGTGACGGGCGCGGGCTGCACTTCCCGGAGCGACCGCGCGCGGCGTCCTTTGGAGGCGGAGGCGCCGAGGAGCCCCAGCCATGCCAGTGCAGCCCAGCGGTCGTGAGTTTGCCGCTGCTGGCGCACTTCGCTGGGCCTGTGCTACGGGAACGCGAGGACACTTGCGGCTGGCGCTGTGACGGTGAGTTCGAGCCGGCATGACTGGCGCCAGCGCCGCACGACGACGGTGAAGGCGCGGGCGTCACGGCCGACCATGGATGCGACCACGGCACGTTTGCATGCTCGGCGCTACCCGTGCTCGTTCCCGCGCAGGACACTGAGGTGGGGCTCGGCGAGGCCGGTGGACCCTGCTTCGCGGCCGCAGAGGCAGCAGGCGCCGCGGCGGCGGTGACCAGCGCGGCGCACACCGCGAGTACCGACACGCGCGGGTAGCACGTGCGGCGATGCGTCGGGCTCACAAACGACAGGGCGCGCCAGCCGCGCATATCTGACTTCGCGCCTCCTCGTGGTGTTTCGGAATGATTGTTTATCCGCTCGCTTGCGCAATGCGCGAAGGGCACCGAGCGTCCGCCGGGTCGCTGTTGGCTTGGACGAACGCCGCAGCGCTGGCCGAACCACCCTGCCGGCACCACACCCCTGCCCCCGCGCGAGCACGCGGATGGCGGAGCTTCGAACGCTCGCCCGGTTCCCCGGGCGAGCACAGGGCAGCTTAACGAATCACCTAGTCAGCCCGCAACTACCTGGTCGCGATGCTCACACCTCGACCACGACCGGCAGCACCATCGGACGGCGCTTGAGGCGGTCGTAAACGAAGGCGGCGAGATCGTCGTGGAGCTCCTGCTGGAGCATGTCGATCTCGCGGATACCACCCTTGGCGGCGCGCAGGAGCGAGGCCTCGACCTCCTGGCGGATGTCCTCGACGAGCTCGCCGGCCTGGTCGAGAAAGGGCACGCCGCGGAAGATGACCTCGGGAGGGACGACGGACTCGCCGGTCTGCTCGGAGACGGTGGCGACGACGATGAAGATGCCGTCGGCCGAGAGCATCCGCCGGTCGCGCAGGGCGACATCGGCGGGGTCGCCGATGTCGACGCCGTCGACGAAGATCATCCCCGACTGCTCGGGCGTGCCGAAGCGCGCGCCGCGCTCGTCGATCTCGAGCGGGAGCCCGTTCTCGCCCTTGAAGATGTCGTCGGGGTCGATCCCCACCGCCTCGGCGAGGTTGGCGTGGAGCTGGATCCGCTTGAAGTCGCCGTGAGCCGGGAGCACGTATCGGGGACGGGTAAGGTTCAACATGAGCTTGAGCTCCTCCTGGTACCCGTGGCCCGAGGCGTGGATGGGCGCGTCGCGCGGGGTGATCACGTCGCAACCGATGTGGTACAGGCGGTCGATCGTCTCGTTGACCGCGCGCTCGTTGCCGGGGATCGGGGTGGCCGAGAAGACGACGGTGTCGCCGTCGTGGAGCTTGATCATCCGGTGGTCGTTGTGCGCCATCCGGCGCAGGGCCGAGAGGGGCTCCCCCTGGGAGCCGGTCGAGATCACGACAACGCGGTGGTCGGGCCAGTCCTCGACCTCCTGGGGCTGGATGAGGATCCCGCCGGGGAGCTCGATGTGGCCGAGCGAGCGACCGATGTTGACGTTCTTGCGCATCGAGCGCCCGACGAGCGCGACCTTGCGATCGAGCGCGGCCGCGGCGTCGACGACCTGCTGGACGCGATGGATGTTCGAGGCAAAGCTGGTGACGACGATCCGGCCCTCGGCGCGGGCGAAGACCTCCTCGAGGTGGGGGCCCACCCCCGACTCGCTCGGCGAGAAGCCGGGTCGATCGGCGTTGGTCGAGTCCCCGCACAGGAGCAGGACGCCGTCGCGACCGAGCTCGGCCAGGCGAGAGACGTCGGCGGGTGAGCCGTCGACGGGGGTCTGGTCGAACTTGTAGTCGCCGGTGACGAGGACGGTTCCCAGTTCGGTCCCGAGCGCGACCGCGCACGAATCGGGGATCGAGTGGGTCATGTGGACGAGCTCGACGGTGAACGGCCCGAGCGTGAGCTCCTCGCCGGGCTCGAGGTCCTCGAGCACCGCGTGCTTGAGCTTGTGCTCGTCGAGCTTGGAGCGGGCCATGGCGATGGTCAGCCGGCCCCCGTACACGGTGGGGGTGTGCTGGTCGCCGAGCTCGCGCAGGACCCAGGGCAGCGCCCCGAGGTGATCCTCGTGGCCGTGCGTGATGACGATCGCCTCGATGTCGGCCGCACGCTCGCGCAGGTAGCTGAAGTCCGGGAGCACGAGGTCGATGCCGAGCATCTCCGCGGTCGGGAAACGCAGGCCGGTGTCGACGACGACGATGCGGCCGCCGTACTCGACGACGGTCATGTTCTTACCGATCTCGCCCAGTCCGCCGAGCGGGAGTACGCGCAGCGCGTCGCTCACGCCTGCACGGATGCCTGGCTGAAGAGCCCGTGGCGCTCGAGCATGGCGCGAAGGATCTCGAGCTCGTGATCGTCGGGCGGGACGTAGGGAAGCCGGGGGCCGCCGACCTCGAGTCCGACCAGACCGAGGGCGGCCTTGGTGGACACGGCGAGCGGGACGACGGACATGTCCCGGTAGACGTCTTGGAGCGAGGCGTCGATCTCGTGCCTGCGCTCGGGCTCGTCGACCATGCGGCGGATCTCGTCGCCGAAGAGGTGACTGGCCACGAGGATGCCGCCTGGCTCACCGAGGTCGAGCACGTCGGCGAGCAGGTCGTCGTTGCCCGCGTAGATCATCATCCCGTCGATCTTGGCGAGGTTGGCGGCGTTGGCCTGCTTGACGCCGACGATGCCGTCGATCTGCGCGAGCTCCGCGAGCAGATCGTTGGGCATGTCGCTGCCGGTGCGCTGGGGGATGTTGTAGAGGAGGATCGGCTTGTCCGTGGCCTTGGCCACCTCCTCGTAGTGGCGCACGATGCCCCGCCGGCTTGGACGGTTGTAGTAGGGGTTGACGGAGAGGAGTGCGTCGGCGCCGAGCTCGGTGGCGCGCTCGGTGAGGCCGATCGCGTGGCGGGTGTCGTTGGAGCCGACGCCCGCAACGATCGTGCCACGCCCGCGCAGCTCGCCGGCGGCGAGCTCGATCATCCGCAGGTGCTCCTCGTCGGTCAGCGTCGAGGCCTCTCCCGTCGTGCCGCAGATCACCAGGCCGTCGGAGCCGTGCGCGACGAGATGGTTCATGAGCGTGACCGCCGCCTCCTCGTCGACGCGCAGATTGGCGTCGAAAGGGGTGACCATGGCGGTGAGGATGGAGCCGAGGCCGGACATGCAGGGTGATTATCTCAGAGCGAGGGGCGGCGCCCGGTGCCGGGGTTCCCGGTTCGGCGCGCGAGCACGCGTTCGGGCGCTAGTGCGGTGCTCTAAAGTGGCCCGCGGCCGTCTCTATGCTCACCGCACGCACACGGACCGTCCTGGGCCGGCTGGCTGCTCTTGCTGCGCTGGTGCTGCTCGCGTTTCCCGCGAGCTCTGAGGCCTTCAGCAAGGCGATCTGGGGTCAGGTCTACCGGAACGGTGTCAACCAGTTTCCCCTGTATCGCGAGCTCGGCGTGAAGATCTTCGAGATCGACCTCCCGTGGGCCGAGGCGGCGCCCACGCGCCCGACCAACTCGACCGATCCGGCCGATCCGGCCTACCACTGGCCGACCGAGGTCCAGCAAGCGGTGACCCAGGCGCGCCGCTTTCACATGCGCGTGCTCCTCCAGATCATCGGCGCGCCGCCGTGGGCGAACGGGGGCCACGCCTCCAACTGGGCGCCGCTCCATCCCGCCGCCTTCGCGGCCTTCGCCGCCGCCGCCGCCGAGCGCTACCCCAGCGTTCACCTGTGGATGATCTGGGGCGAGCCGACAAAGACCGGGAACTTCGAGCCCCTCGTTCCCGCGGCCGCGACGGCGGGTAGCCTCGACCGGGCCCAGCAGGCCGCCCCCCATCTCTACGCCCGCATCCTCGACGCCGCTTTCGGCGCGCTCAAGCAGGAGAGCAGGCGGAACCTCGTGATCGGCGGCTGCACCTACACCACGGGGGCCATAGACACTCAGCAGTGGATCGAGAATCTCAAGCTCCCAAACGGCCGCCCCCCGCGCATGGACATGTACGCGCACAACCCGTTCAGCTACCAGACGCCGAGCTTCGACGACGCCTTCTCTCCCTTCGGCGAGGTTCAGTTCTCCGACCTGCACGAGCTGGCGGGGTGGATCAACAAGTACCTCAGTCCGGGCCTTCCCATCTTCCTCTCCGAATGGACGATTCCCACCGCGCCGGACGACCTCTTCAATTTCTATGTCAGCCCCGCAACCCAGGCGCATTGGATCGCCGACGCGCTTCGCCTCTCGCGCCGGTGGAACCGGGTCTACGCGCTCGGCTGGATCAACGTCTACGACGATCCGCCTCTCACCAACGGAGGCCTGCTCACCGACACCGGAGCGCGCAAGCCCGGGTTCGAGGCGTTCGCCCGCGGTTAGCCGATCAGGGTCACGCCCTTGGAGATCCCCTTCTGATAGGTGAAGCCGACGCTGAGCTTGGCCTTGAGCTTGTGGTTCGTGGCCAGGGTGAGCAGCGCACTGCACTTCCTGCTCACCTTGCTCGTGGTGATCGTCTTCTTGGCGCCGGCGCCAACGGAGAACGTCGCGCTGCCACAGGCCACCTTCTTGCCCTTGTGACGCGTGGTGATCGCGAGCACGCCGCCGCTACAGGCCAGCGCCGTCGAGCACTTGACGGGGACCGCAACGCGACCCCGCTTTACCTTGAGCTTGGTGCTCGCCAGCGATGCCTTACCCGGGCCCTTGGTGGTGAAGGTGAGGGTGGGCACTCCATACACGGGCGAGTTCAGGTAATAGGTGCTGCCGAAGGTCACGTTGGTCGCGACCAGATCGAAGGTGTAACTCGTGCTCGGCGTCAGCCCCGTGATCGTGTCGACGACGGGGACCGCGGCCGTAGTACCCGCGGGGATGGTGCCACCCGCCGAGAATGAGCCTCCGAAGAGCTGGTGAGTGAGTTCGTAGGCGAACTCCCATTGTGTCAAGGCGCCACCCGTGCTCACGGTACCGCTGAGGGTCGCCGTGTCGGCTGTCACCGACGTGGCGGGCAGCGTCGTGGCCGTGATCGCCGCTTGCGCAGATCCTGCTGCGCAAGCCGCCAGCGCCGTTACGCACAAGGCGGCTAGCGCCGACCGGGGAATACGTCGTTGCATGTTTCCTCCATTGGTGTGGTGCTTGGTCAGATTCATCCTCGACCCGCGAGCACAGCCTTCACGGTCAGCCAGATGATCAGGGCATCGAGCCTCAGGCTGTGATGCTTCATGTAGTAGAGGTCGCGCTGAAGCTTGGCGACCGTTCCCTCGACCGACCCTCCGTAGCCGAGGTTCACCTGCGCCCAGCCGGTGATTCCGGGCCGGATGCAGTGCCGAGAGCCGTAGTGGGGCAGCTCTCGTGCCAGTCGCGCGGCGATCGGCACCTGCTCGGGACGCGGCCCGATCAGCGCCAGCTCGCCGCGAATGACATTCCACAGCTGCGGCAGCTCATCGAGCCGGAAGCGGCGCAGCAGGCGTCCCACGGGGGTGACGCGGTGGGCGTGCGATGGGCCCCATGCCGCCTCCGTCTCGGCCAGGGTGGCCTGCACCATGGTGCGGAGCTTGAGCAGGGTGAACTCCTCGCCCTCCTGGCCGACCCGTCGCTGGCGGTAGAGCGCCGGACCCGGAGTCGTGAGCCGGATCGCGACGGCGGCGAGCAGGAGGAGGGGGAGCGAGCAGAGGAGCAGCGCCGCGGCCAGGCCGATGTCGGTCGCGCGCCTGAGCGAGCGATACGGTCGCTCGCGGTGGATCGGCGCGATGTCGAAGAGGAAGCACGTTGGCGAGAGCTCGGCGAGCGGGATCTTC
>Ga0302325_10026098_pt1 | contig 12138 bp, 12 predicted proteins | sample Palsa_T0_2_FD_201948 | JGI IMG/M metagenome (GOLD analysis project Ga0302325, IMG submission 201948) | Peat permafrost microbial communities from Stordalen Mire near Abisko, Sweden - Palsa_T0_2 | ecosystem: Environmental > Terrestrial > Soil > Palsa > Peat permafrost | place: Sweden: Abisko...
CCTGGCAGGTCTACCAGGACGCCGTGGGGGCGCCCACCATGTGGCGCGGCGCCCGGCGCGGGCGCCGCCGCCTTTCTTAGGACCGTGCCCTCAGCCCGAAGGGCGGCGTCTGCACGCGCCGCCGGGCCTGGACCGCGCGGCGCTGCGTGAGGGCGCGCCGGGCGAGCCGGGTCGCGTCGCGGTAGCCGCCCAGGAGCTCGCGCTCGCGCAGGAGCACGTGCCCCAGGGCCAGCACCTCGTAGCCGGCGATGAAGGCGCCGTCGCGGGTCAGGCCGCGCGCGGTCTCGTTCTTGAGCATCATCAGGTAGCGGTTGCGGAACTGCATCCGGCGCTCCTGCGCGCTCACCTTCGCCCGCGTCGACGGGCTGTAGGTGCGGATGTGGAGGGCGAGCGCGCTCGGCTCGTAGGCGCATCGCCAGCCGAGGAGCTGCGCCCGCCAGGCCAGGTCGACGTCAGCGGCGTACTTCTCGAAGTCCTCGTCCAGGGCGGCCCCGTCGATGGCGCAGTCCTCGAGCGCCTGGCGGCGGAAGAGCGCGGCGGCGCCGTCGGCGCCGAAGCACGGTCCCGGGGTGCTGTAGCGCTCCGCGGGTGCGCCGTGGCCGACGAGGTTGTTCTTGCGGCGCCGGTCGAGGACGAGCCCGGCGGTGTCGATCTGTCCCAGGGGGCGCCCGGCTCCGGCGGCTCGGAGCAGCTTGGGGGCCACCGAGCCGATCCCGGGCTCCCACAGCCGTGGCCGCAGGCGCGCGAGGAAGTCGGGAGCGAGGAAGCAGTCGGCATTGAGGAGCAGCACCTCCTCGGCGCCGGTGGTGGCGATGGCGGCGTTGTTGGCCGCGCACCAGCTCAAGCGCCGCTCGAGCCGGAGCACCCGCGCGCCGGCGGCGGCGGCGAGGGCGGCGGTTTCGTCGGTGCACGCGTTGTCGATCACGGTGACGCGCGCGTTCGGCTGCTCGAGGGCCAGCGGGAGCGAGTGGCCCACCTCGGCCGCTCGGTCGGTGCTGATGAGGAGGATGTCGGTTTGCGTCTCGCTCAAGCGATCGAGCAGAGGCGCTCGAGCCCTACCGGTCCGGCGGCGGCGAACACGCGCGAGCGCCAGTCGAGCGCGAGCGAGGCCTGGTCGACATCGTCCTCGGCGTCGGGGAAGGCGAGCAGGCCGCCGACCTCGCGGAGGATGAGCTGGCCGGCGGCGATGTCCACCGAGCGGCAGCCGCCCAGGGCGACGAGGCCGTCCAGGCGGCCACAGGCGACGTAGCAAAGGGTCAAGGCGATCGACCCGAGCGCCCGCAGGCGGTCGATGCCGCTCGCGGCCAGGGCGGCACCGGCGTCGGCCACGAGCTGGGGGTGGATGAACTCCAGTCCCACCATCTCGAGGGGCGCGAGGGGATCGAGCTCAGCCATGCGCACGCCGTCATGAAACGCCCCCTCTCCCGACCGCGCCCACCATTCCTCGCCTCGGTCCCCGTCGCGGACGTAGGCCCAGCTGATGTTCCCGAGCACGGGGCCGTCGCCGACGGCGATCGAGACGCACCAGGCCGGCAACCCGCGCTTGGCGTTACGCGAGCCGTCGATGGGATCGACGATCACGTGCACCGGCCCGCCGCCCGCCATATCCACCTGACCACGCTCCTCGGTGACCACGGTGAGGGGCAGCCCGGTGAGCTCGAGCTCGGCCAGGATCGCGTCCTCGGCGGCCCGGTCGATGACGAGCGAGATGTCGCCGCCTTCGCCGCGTCCGATCGAGCGTGAGCGGGCCGCCAGGGGATAGCTTTCCAGCGCGCGACGAGCGGCGGCCTCGGCTCGGCGACAGATATTCAACCAGTCGGCCCCGAGTGCCGCCTCGGTGGCGGAGGCGGTCATCGGGGCACATGCTAACCGTCAGGTCAGCTCCCGGTACACGGCAGCGGTCTCCCGCGCGGTCCGCTCCCAGGAGAAGAGCGCCGCTCGTTCGCGTCCCTTTTGCGCCAGGGCGCCCCCCGCGTCCGGGTCGCCCAGCAGCCCGCCGAGGACGTCGCGCAGCGCCTCCGCGCCGCCGTCCCCACGCGCGTCGAAGTACGCGGCCGCGTCCGCTCCCGTCTCGGGGAGAGCCGTCGCCCGCGCGGCCACAACCGGCGTGCCCCGAGCCATGGCCTCGAGCAGGACGAGGCCGAACCCTTCGTACAGGCTCGGGTGGATGAGCACGTCGGCGCCTCGGATGAGCGCGTCGAGGCGAGCGTCGCTCACATAGCCGGTGAGCTCGACCGGCTCGGAGCCGGCGAGCCGGCGCAGCTCGGCGCCCGAGCCCGCGTCGACCCCGGCGAGGACCAGGCGGTGGGGTATGCCCTGCTCGCGGCGCAGGGCTCCGAAGGCGCGCACGAGCGCGCCGAAGTTCTTCTTGGCCCGGAGGTCGCCGATCCCGAGCAGGTAGGGCCCGGGCGGTGGCTCGAGCTCGCCGGGCGCCAGCGCGGGCGCGAGCGGGATCACCCGGACCTTGCCGGGCTCGACCCCGTAGCGGCGGCAGACGTCGTCGCGCGTGAACTCGGACGGGCAGATGATGCGCTGCGCGGAGCGCGCGGCGAGGGGCACGATGGTCCGGTACTTGCGGCCCGTGACCGGGTGGAAGTCCCCCGGCCAGTCCTCGAAGGCCAGGTCCTGGATGGTGACCACGCCCGGGCAGGGCCGCACCAGCGGCAGCCAGCAGTTCAGCGCGTGGACCACGGCGGCACCGGCCCTGAGCAGCGCCCAGGGGAGCTTGAACTGCTCGAAGAGGACCTCGGGGCCGGCGCCGCCGCGCTCGAGCACGAGGAGATCGAGGCCCTCGCCGGCGCCGTCGCGCAGGGCGCGCACGAGCTCGAGCTCGTAGCGCCCCCAGCCTCTGAGCTCGGGGGCGTAGGCGTCGCGGGCGTCGAGGGCGACGATGGGAGCGGACACGGTTGTGCATTGTGGCGTCGGTCGCACTCGACCGGGTGCTGTGCCCCGGCGCTAGGATCCGGCGCGGAGTGACGGTGCACGATGCCCTCAGCGAGCCGGTGAGTAACGGCAGCGATCCCCGCGCGCGGGACCGCCCGTCCTCGCCCATCTTCGACATCCCGATCGATCTGGCCCAGCCCGCCGAGCTGCTGCGCACGATCTCGGGGTGGGCGACGGAAGGCCGGACCCGCCGGGTCATGTACGTCAATGCCCACGTCGTCAACCAGTCGCGGACGACCTCCGGCCTCGGCGATGCCCTGCGCCGGGCCGATCTCGTCTACTGCGACGGCTACGGGGTTCGCCTGGCGGCCCGCTTCCTCAACCATCCGATTCCCCACCGGATGACGGGCGCGGACTGGATCTGGGGCCTGGCCACGCTGTGCGAGCTCTCCGGGCAGCCGCTCTACCTCCTCGGCTCCGAGCCGCCGGTCGCCCGCGAGGCCGCCGCACGCTTGCGGCGCTGGTATCCGCGACTCGACGTGGTCGGCGCCCATCACGGCTTCTTCGAGCTCGACTCGCCCCACAACGAGCGCGTGATCGAGGACATCAACGCCTACGGACCGTCAATCGTGCTCGTCGGCATGGGCACGCCGAAGCAGGAGCTGTGGGTCGACCGCTACGCTGACCGTCTCGACGGCGCCGTGGTGTGGACCGTCGGCGCATTGTTCGATTACGTGTCCGGCCACATGCCGCGCGCCCCGCGGTGGTTGGCGGACAATGGCTTTGAATGGATCTTCCGACTAGCGATCGAGCCCCAGCGGATGTGGCGACGGTACCTGCTGGGGAACCCGATCTTCCTGACGCGGGTGGCGAGCGAGGCGCATCGCCGACGCACCCCGGGCGCGACCGCCCGGCGCTAGCCAACGGCGCCCCGCCGGCCCGCTGGTCGCTGGCGCGGGTGCAGGGCGCCGACCAGCGCCTGCTCGCCGCGGCGGCGCTGCTCGTCGGGCTCGCCATCGGCCTCGTCCTGGCCGTCAACACGGGCGTCGTGGGAGTCTCGGCGGTGCCCGCGGTGGCGCGCACGGCCGCCGTGGCGATCGCCTTCTTCGCCCTGTGCGGCTACCCGGTGGCGCGCGCGCTCGTCGGCGAGGACCTCGGCGCCCACCGGGCGCTCCTCGTCCTCCCCCTCGGGGCGACCGTCTCGAGCCTCGCGCTCGCGGCGCTAGGGCTCCTACACGTCCCCCTGGTGGCGTCCCTCACCGTGGTCATCGCCGCCGCGGCGATCGCCACCGTGCGCGTGCTCCGCCGCTCCGGGCGGCCCGCCGCGCGCGCGGCCGCCGTCGGTGCGGCCGCCGACCGGACGGCGTGGCTCGTGCGCATCGCCCTGCCGCTCGTGCTCGCCGTGGTCGTCGGCCTCGTCGCGCTCCTCCCGAGCTTCCGCTCGGGCTACGCGAGCGTCCCGGGCGAGAACGGGGATGCCATCCTCGTCGTCGGCACCGCCGTGCTCCTCGAGCACGCACCCCCCACGGCCACGCGGACCGACACGCCGATCCCGAGCATCCCGCTCGAGTGGCGCTCGAAGTACCCGATCTACTATCCGCTGGCCGCGATCTCGACGCTCGCGGGCCAGGATCCGATCCAGGCTTTCCCCACCCTGATCGCGCTCATGCTCGCGCTGGCCGGAATCGGGTTCTTCCTCTTCGCCCGCTACCTGCTCCGGGCGCCGCCCTGGCTCGCGCTCCTGGCCCTGTTCTTATGCCCGCTCGATCGGATCGTCATGTACGTGACCATCCACCCCTACTACAACGAGCTGTGGGGGCAGTTCACGCTCCCGTACGTGCTCCTGTTCGGATGGCGCTACCTGAACGAGCCCGACCGCCGGTCGGCGGTCCTCTTCGTCCTTTTCGCGGTGCTGTGCCTGCTCGCCTACCCGCTCATCCTCCCCTTCCCCGCCATCTTTCTCATCGCCGCCGCGGTGGTGCTCTGGCGCCGCCGGCGCGCCGAGGGCCGGCGCGTGCGCTGGCTCTCCGGGCTCGAGCTGCCGCGGCCCGGGGCCCGTTCGTGGCTGTGGCTTCCGATCGTCGTCGTCGCCGTCCCCGTCGTGGTCGTCCTTGGACGGGGCTTCATCGAGAAGACCGTGTCCGCCCTCGAGGTGATCCTCCCCGGGTCGAGCCTCGTGGGCTGGTCGGGGTCGGCGCTGCCCTTCCTGCCCTTCTCGGAGTTCGTGGGGATGCCGGGCTCGGCCGTGATCGACTTCGTCGGCCTGGGCGTCATGTGCGTGCTCGCCGCCGTCGGACTCGCGCGGCTGCGCTCCGAGTTGCGCTGTCCGGTGGGCGCCATGGTCGTGGTGACGGCGCTGATCGGCGTCTACTTCCGCGAGCGCATGGACGGCCAGCTCTTCTTCTTCAAGGATCTCTCCTTCGTCGGCCCCTACATACTCCTGCTCGCGCTCGTGGCGCTGGCCTGGCTCGCGACCTCCAAGGCCTTTCGCCGGGTGGCGGTGGGGGCGCTAGGCATCGTCGCCGCGCTCGTGATCATCCCTGCCGGCGCCGGGCGCGAGGTCAACGCCACCTACCCCCAGGCGAACAAGTACGTCCTCCAGCTTCGCGCCTGGAACCGAGAGCTCCCGCGCGGTTCCAGCGTGCTCGTTGACATCTACCCGAGCGGGTGGCAGATATGGGCTTCGTACATGCTCACCGAACACCCCCTGTCGACGCCGACGCCGCTCTACGGGATCTTCCCCCACCCGGAGATCGGCGGGAAAGCCGACTACCTGATCGCGCTGCGGATCAAGCCGCCGCCCCAGGTCGCCGTCGTGGGCCGGCCCCTGTTCGCCAACGCCGAGTTCGAGCTCTGGAAGATGAAGCCCTCCTGGCCCGGTCCCGACACCTCGGTGCGGCCGCTCGTCTACGACCAGACGACGATCAACCTCGGCTAGCGGCCGCCTCGACCGCCTGGCGCAGCGCCTGCGCCACCCGGTCGGGCGCGTAGAGGGCGAGCCGCGCCTGGCCGCGGCGCCGCAGCTCGGTTCTGAGCTCGGCGTCGGTGACCGCGAGGTGGAGGAGCTCGGCGACGACCGACAGGTCGGGGTCGTCCACGAACAGGGCCGCGTCACCCGTGGTCTCGGGGATCGCCCCCGCGGGGCGGGCGATCACGGGCACCCCTTGAGAGAAGGCCTCGAGGACCGGGATACAGAAGCCCTCGTGGGCCGACAGGCACAGGAAGACATGAGCGGCGCGGTAGCGCTCGCCGAGCTCGGCGTTCGAGAGCCCGCTCTCGATCGATACCGCTCCGGGGGCGAGCGTCTCCGCGAGGTTGCCCAGGTGCTCGAGGTAGCGGGAGGAGATCGGGTCGCCGACGAGCATCAGGCGCGCGTCCGGGGCCCGGGCGCGGCGGTAGGAGGCGAAGGCGCGGATCACCTCATCCTGGTGCTTGTGGGGGGAGAGCCGCCCGACGAAGAGGATCGTCGGCGGGCCCGGGGGGTCGCCCGGACGCGGCGGGCCGAGGCGTCCGTAGTCGACGAGCAGGGGGATCACCGCGGTTCGGGTGGCGCCCAGCGCCTCGAGCTCTGAGGCGTTGAAGGCGGAGTCGGCGGCCGCCACCCCGACGGCCTTTACCAGCGCGGGGAGTTGCTCGCGGCCGACCGCGCACTGCACGGCGACGTTGGGGGCGTGCTCCCAGAACCAGTGGGCGGGGGTGACATTGTGGTAAAGGAGCAGCTTGCGGTTGGGGAGCTCGAGCAGCTCGCGGAGCCGGGGCGCGGCGGCGGAGTGATGGATGAGGAGCACGTCGTCGGCCTTGGGCTTGAAGCGCTTGATCATGCGGATGTGACCGTTCAGCCCCGGCGCCACGTGGACGGCGTAGTCCCGTCCCTCCCAGCCCCACGAGCGAAAGCGCTCGCGGAAGCTCACGGCCTCGCTGGTGATGGCGTCGTGAGGCCCGGCGCCCGACAGGAGCTGATGGATCCTCACTGCTCGCGTTGCTCGCGGACGACGCGCTCGAGCTCGTCGATCCTCGTCTCGAGGCGGCGGACGTGACCGAGGATGTGGACGTTGAAGCGCGTCTGCTGGGAGAGAAGCTCGGCGTGATACTGGTTCAGGAGGCGCACGAGCCCGAGCTTGAGCAGGGTGACGGGTGCGCCGAGGCGGCGGGTGGAGCGCACCTCGCGCAGGTCGGGATCGATCATCGCCCACTCAAACAGGTTCTCGAGCGTGGTGGCGGGCGCCTCGCCCTGCCGTTGGTCCTCGCCGTAGGCGCCTTCGGCGCGCATCGTCGCGGCCGCGGCCCGGGCCCGCTCGAGGGCGTGCTCGGGGTCGGTCACGGACCCACCTGGGCGGGTTCGACGATCCGCCAGCGGCCGCGGAGGTCGACGATCCCCTCCGCGCCCGGCTCGGCGGCGACCGAGAAGCCGACCGTGCGGTCGCCGTCCGCCTCGACGCCGCGGTCCCCGGCGGCCAGGGACACGTCGTAGTCGCCCCCGAGCAGGGCGAGCGAGGGGATCTCGAAAACGAGCCGCGTCGCCTGGATCTCGGTCGCCGTCGAGAACACGCGGTTGCCATCGGCGGAGCGGATCTCGAGCGCGAGCTCGGGGTGGGGCACGGAGCTGCGCACCTTCAGGATCACGGCCACCTGGAGCGGCGAGCCGGTGCGGAACACGGTGCCGGCGCGTCCGGACCCGTCGCGGAGCTCCACGTCGGTCACCTCGATCTCGCGCTCGCCGCCCGCGCGGACCGACTCTCCGCCGCCGTGCTCGGTTCCCATCAGGCGGTGGTAGTGGAGCAGGCCCTCGGCCGTCGGCCCGTCGAAGACCACGCGTCCGGCGTCGAGCACGACCACGCGCTCGCACACGCGCTCGATGGCGCGGGCATCGTGGGAGACAAGGACCACGGTCGTCCCGCCGGCGATCTGCTCGGAGATGCGCCGCAGGCACTTGCGCTGGAACGCCTCGTCGCCCACGGCGAGGATCTCGTCGATGAGGAGCACGTCGGCGTCGAGGAAGGCGGCGATCGAGAAGCCCAGGCGGAGGAACATCCCGGACGAATAGGTCTTGACCGGCACCTCGATGAAGTGCCCGAGCTCGGAGAAGGCGACGATGCGCTCGATGCGCTCGTCGATCTGGGCCTTGGTGAAGCCGTAGAGCGCGCCCTGAAGGTAGATGTTCTCGCGCCCGGAGAAGTCGCGGCTGAAGCCCGAGCCGAGCTCGAGCAGCGAGACCATGCGCCCGCCCGAGGCCGCCTCGCCCGATTGCAGCGGGATGATCCCCGCGAGCACGCGGAGGGTCGAGGTCTTGCCGGCCCCGTTGCGGCCGACCATCCCCACCGTCTCGCCGGGGTTGATGTGGAGCGAGACGCCGCGCAGCGCGGGCACGGGCGGCGGTCCGTCCGCGGCGCGGGCGCCGAGGAGCAGGCCCTTGAAGGTCCGGGCCTGGTCGGCGCGGATGCTGAACGACCTGGTCGCGTCGCGCAGGACGATCTCGCCAGGTCGCAGGCCTTGAACGCTCATACGATGACCGCCAGCTCGCCCTCCATGCGCGTGAACACCGCCCGGCCCAGGGTGAGCACGACGACCGCCGCCACCACGGTGTAGAGGACCTGCCCGAGCCCGGGCGCCCGGCCGTAGAAGAGCACCGAGCGGATGGCGAGCATGAAGGGGGCGATCGGGTTGACCCAGTCGAGCAGCGTCCCCAGGAAGGGGTGGCTCTCGACGGGGGGGAGCTTGCTGGCCACGAAGAAGATGGGGGTGACGAAGAACCAGGGCAGGAGCGCGGCGGCGATGATGGGCGCGATGTCGCGGAAGTAGGCGTGGAGCACGGCGACGATGAGCGCGCACCCGAGGGTGAAGGCGAAGAGCAGGACGACCAGGGGCGGGAGCAGGAGCAGAGCCGGGGTCAGCGTGCCGCGCAGGGCCACGGCGATGGGGACCACGAGTACGAGCACGGCGGCGAAGGTGATGAGCTGCACCATCACCGCCGAGCCGGGGATGACCTCGCGGGGAAAGCGGGCCTTGCGTACGAGGCCGCCCTGCTCGATGAGCGACGGCGCCGCCGCCAGCAGCGACTGGGCGAAGAAGGTCCACACAACGATCCCGATCATGAGGAAGATCGGATAGGGGCTCGGCCGCGAGGCGCCCTGGACGTTAAGAACGAAGCCGAACATGAGCGTGTAGGCCCCCATGAGCACGAGCGGGTTGACCAGGTACCAGAGGACCCCGAGGGCGGAGCCCTTGTACTTCTGGCGCAGCTCGCGCCGGACGAGCTGAGAGAACAGGTAGCGGTAGTGGAGCACCTGGAGGATTATGGCTGTGAGCGCGGCTTCTCCAGGATCAGGCACACCGAGGTGAAGACCGAGCGCCTGAGCTGCATGAGCACCATCGGGTACTTTTCGCCGGTTTCCGAGATCAGCCGTCCGTCGGGCGAGCACAGCGTCAGGTTGTGCCACGACTCGGGCGACACCGTGGCGTCGAGGGGTTGCAGGAGGCGAAGCCCCGACGGGGCCACGATGTGCCTGATCAGCTCGCGGCGGGTGAAAACGTCAGCGAGGGCGATGCGTCGGCCCGGTCTTGCCCCCGGCATTCGGCGGTTCAGGGTGAGGGCGCGCTTGGCGACCTCGGCCGCCGAGGTGTCGAGGGGGTGGTGGCGGACGAAGCACTCGGTGACCACGATGGCGTGACCGCCGGGCCTCAGCACCCGGCCGATCTCGCTCGCGCTCCTGCCGATATCGACGGGCGAGCCGAAATGCTCGATCGAGGACAGGGTGAAGACGACGTCGAAGCTGCCGGTCGGGAAGGTGAGCTCCCGGGCGTCCATCCACCGGACCTCGAGGTGCTCCTCGCGGTAGGGGAAGGGGGCGTGGGCGCGCGGGTCCTCGAGCATCGAGGGATCCGCCTCGTTGCCCGAGAACGCGCCCTCTCCGTAGACGTCGGTGGCCACCACCTTGCCGATCCGGTTGGCGAGCCAGAAGGCGATCCGCTCATCTCCGGCCCCCACCGAGAGCGCGCGGGTGTCCTCCGTGAGGGCTCCGATCTCCTCGAGGAACATGGCGAGCATGGCGAACTCCCACACCTTGCGCTCGATGTGGGTCCGCGCGTCGCGCTCGGGGAGGATCGAGGTGATCGCGGCCAGGAGCTCTGGATCCTCGAAGTCGCGCAGGTCGCAGAGCTTCACGTACTGGCGGGACAGGCTCATGGGCTCTCGAGGAGGAGCGTCACCGGCCCGTCATTGACGAGCTCGACGGCCATCATCGCGCCGAACACCCCGCGCTGGGCCTCGATTCGCGCGCAGAAGCGTTCGTACAGGGGCTCGGCGTGTTCAGGTCTTGCGGCTTGCGTGTAGCTCGGGCGGTTGCCGCGCCGGGCGTCACCGTAGAGGGTGAACTGGCTCACGCACAGTACCTCGCGGTCGCCCAGCGGCTCGTTCATCCGCCCCTCGGCATCGGGGAAGATCCGCAGTGCCCTGATCTTGTCGGCGAGCCGGTCGGCGGCGTCGGGCGTGTCTTCGGACTTCACGCCGAGGAGGACGAGCAGCCCGGGGCCGATGGCGGCGACCTGCTCGCCGTCGACCGACACCGAGGCGCGGGTGACGCGCTGGACGAGGGCACGCAAGGGGGTGTTAGCTCCCGTTGGGAGGAGCGGTGGGCTCGGGCGGCGGATCGGCTGCGGGCCGTGCGAGCTCGAGCTGCCACCAGCCGACGTCTAGCCAGGCGCCCGACTTGTAGCCGATCCCTCGGTAGACGCCGACGGGAACGAATCCGAAGGACTCGTGCAGGGCCACGCTGGCGTCGTTGGGGAGGGTGACGCCGGCGCAGGCGATGAGCAGTCCCTGGGCGCGGAGCATCTCGAAGAGAGCTGCGTACAGCTCCCGCCCGATGCCGCGGCGATGACTCCCGGGCTCGATATAGACGCTGACGTCGGCGGCCCAGCGGTAGGCGGCGCGCTCGCGGTGGGGCGACCCGTAGGCGAAGCCGACCACGCGGCCCTCGATTTCGGCCACGAGCCAGGGGTGGGTGCGCTCGATCCGCTCGATGCGTGCCGCCATCTCCTTCGCGGTCGGCGGCTCGGTCTCGAACGAGGTGACCGTGTCGCGCACGTACTCGCCGTAGATCGCCGCGCAGGCTTGGGCCGCGCCGCGGACTTGGCTGGCGGGGCGGATCGTGGGTTTGAGGGCGTTGTTTGCCAAGTCCGTTGGAAGTCGGCGGGCGGGGGCGGGGCGCGGGTTGGGGGCGGAGTTTGCCGACTTCCGGCGGGCGGCGGCACCGCGCCGCGCGGCGACCTTCAACAGCGTCGAGGTCTTCCGGCTCGCGGGGGTATCGTTCCCGTGAGACCGTGCTCAGCGAAACCCTGACCGACGAGCAGCGCGCCTTCGTGGAGGCGATCCGCGACTTCGCCCAGCGCGAGTGCGGCACGCGCGAGCAGCGCGATGCGCTCACCGACCACGGGAACGACCCCCATAACGAGGAGGTCTATGAGCGGATCGCCGAGCTCGGCTGGCTCGGTGCCTCGATCCCCGAGGAGTACGGCGGTTCGGGCGGCGGCGCCGTCGACATGTGCCTGCTGTGCGAGGAGTTCGCGCGCGGCCTGATCCCGATGGGCTTCTACTCGGTGAGCATGATCTGCGCCGGCGCCTACGAGCGCTTCGGCTCCGAGGAGCAGAAGCAGGAGATGCTCGGCGGGATCGCGGCCGGGGCGGTCGCGGCGATCGCCATGTCCGAGCCCGACTCGGGCTCGGACGTCGGCAGCCTCATGTGTCGGGCCGAGCGCAGCAACGGGGGCTACGTGATCAACGGTCAGAAGACGTGGATCACGGGCGCGCACAAGGCCAAGGACATCCTCCTGGTGTGCCGGACCCAGCGCGGGGAGAACAAGCACAAGGGGCTTTCGATGATCTCCGTACCGGCGGATGCGGAGGGCGTCGAGATCAGGGCGATCGACACCATGGGCGGCCGCGAGGTCAACGACATCTTCTTCACCGACTGCCACGTTGATGCGGATCGCCTGCTGGGCCGGCAGGACCAGGCCTGGATGCAGCTCATGGCGGGGCTCAACCACGAGCGCCTGATCATCGCCGCCCAGCTCCTCGGCGTCGCCCAGCGGGCCTTCGAGGACACGCTCTCCTACGTGAAGGAACGCAAGCAGTTCGGCCGCCCGATCGGCTCCTTCCAGGCCCTTCGCCACCGGCTCGCCGACCTGGCCACCGAAATCGAGACCTCTCGCCTGCTCGTCTATGACGTGGCCGCCAAGACCGACGCCGACCCGAATCGG
>Ga0302325_10026099_pt1 | contig 12138 bp, 17 predicted proteins | sample Palsa_T0_2_FD_201948 | JGI IMG/M metagenome (GOLD analysis project Ga0302325, IMG submission 201948) | Peat permafrost microbial communities from Stordalen Mire near Abisko, Sweden - Palsa_T0_2 | ecosystem: Environmental > Terrestrial > Soil > Palsa > Peat permafrost | place: Sweden: Abisko...
CCAAGGTAGTCGCGGTCATCGCTGAAGCACAGCCCGCGCCCTCGACGCGGCAGATCCTCCATGCCACATTCCGACGCACGGGGCGCACAGACGCCGAACAAGGTTTCGATATTGACTACTATGACATGCACTGGCTGCCGCGCGAACTCGTTATCACAAACGACAAGGTCTGGCGCAGCGACTTACTCGGCGGCGGCCGCATTCTCAGATTCGCCGATCGACTGACGAAACTCAAGACGCTGCGGCAATACGCCGACGATCAGCACTGGGACTACGGGGAAGGTTTCATCGCAGGGACCTCCGGAAAACTCAAGCCTGGACCTCACATTACTGGAGAGCCCTTAATCGAACCGCATCATCTGATGGGGGATTTCTCCCCGTCGCTGTTGAGGCGGGTAACTCAACGTAAATTCAAATCTCCTTACACGCCCAAGCGTTTCCGGGCACCGATGGTGCTAGTACATGAGCACGAAGATCTGACCTCCCGCTATTTCTCGTCCGGCTATTACACATATGGACACAAGATTGTTGGTTTCTGCGCCAGCGACAGGGGTGGCACGCCCCCTAAGATTCTCGCTCAATGGTTCGACAAGAACCGCCGGACGCTGTCGGCTTTGGTCTGCGTCGCCGGTACGACCATGTTTACTCAACGTGCATCCTCGGTTGGCCTACAAAATATCTTGGGATTGCCTTCTCCTGAGAACGATCTGACCCTGACCCCGAATGAACGCCTGCTCGTCGATGATGTTGTGGACTACTACCGCGATTACGTACGCCTCGGCGAAGACTCGACGGCGATGAAAGAGCCAGCGGCAGCGGCGCTGTCGGACTTTTCGGAGATCTTCGTTCACCAGATCAACGGCATCTACGTGAAGAAACCGCTGAGGCCTTTGCAGCCGCAAATCTGGCCCGGTGTGATCTGTCAGCCCTATATGTTCGGCGACGGTATCGCGGATTGGACGGGAGCTGATGAGCTCAAGGGTAAAATCGAGACTCTGCTTCGAGAAAAGCGCGACGGTGGACTGGACGTCACGCGCATCGCGAGAATCTACGATGGTGCTTGCGTTTACCTGATAAAGCCGAATCGTCTGCGTTACTGGCTGCGCTCTATCGCCCTGCGCGATGCTGATGAAACTCTGGCAGATCTAGTCGCACAGGGATATTAGGGGCAACGTGCTGCTCGCGGACTCCAAGAGACAGGTTGCGGCCGGGCAACTCGAACTGCAGATCCATCTTCCCTCGACGGCAAGGCGCGCAATATTGGACTTTATTGCAAACGAGATCTCCAACTGGCGTGACCACCCAGAGCGCCCTAGCGTCCAGGCGGAAGATCGCCTTACAGAACATCTTTGCGATTATCTGAACACCGCGGCGTACCACTCGACCTCTATGGATCACATCCAGTTCCGCACTGAGACGGGTGACGAGCGCAATGCGAACAGGACCATAGACTTGTCCGTCAAGCCACTAGGTGCAACGCTTATCATAGACGGTCGCCGCAGTACGACTTTCGACGCCATTCTGCCGATCGAGTGTAAGCGACTTCCCACGCCACGGGGAGCCGACCGCGACCACCGCGAATACGTCTTCAGCTCGAAAAATAGCACCGGCGGCATCCAGCGCTTCAAGGAGGGCAATCACGCAGCAACACATAATCTCGCCGCAATGATCGGCTACATTCAGGAGGACACACAAGAAGTGTGGACCACCTGCATCACGGAGTGGATCAACGATCTTACCGCGTCATCCACCCCGGGTTGGAGCGCAAATGATCTGCCGCATCTCGAACACCACGACGTCACGCGACGGGTAACAGTACTCAACTCCAGACACGAAAGAGAACGGTCACTGGCGGAAATCGAGCTCTGCCACGTGTGGGTGCAGATGATTTGAAGTCAGCATACGCTACCCCTGCTGCCGTGCACGTACATCTTTCGGAAGTCACAATTCCAGCGGTGGAATGGAAGCGCTTCGCTTAAGGTTCCTGTCGCAGCGAGGTAGTCTTCGCGCAGAAAGCTAGCGCTGGCGTATGACGCGCTTAAAGAGATCCAGCGGATCGACGCCAATGGCCTCAGCGATCGCGATAAATTCAGGCATATTGACTTGACGTTGATTACTTTCGATCATCCCGACCACGGAGTGCGGACGCCTAAGTCGAGATGCCAAGTCGCGCTGGGTGAGTCCAGCGTGTTCGCGGGCTGCGGCGATGACGTTGGCAACGGCCTGAGCGGCCGGACTTCGCAATGCTTTCAAGGCTGTGCTCCGATTAACTGAGCACACACAGATAAGGCATTAGTCCGTTGCTTTGATTTTCTGAGCAGCGCCGTTTATGATCCGCGTCCGCGAGCACCGAACAGTATCAGGCTCGCGGATTACGCCGAAATTGACCATGCCTCGCGGGAAAGGCGCGGAAACAAGGCCAGTACGAGAGGTAAGAGGTGATCGCCCGTTGGCGAAAAGGAGCCAGGATGCTGATTTTAACTCGAAGGATAGGCGAGACGCTGATGATCGGCGGCGACGTAACGGTCACAGTGCTCGGCGTCAAAGGCTGCCAGGTACGGATGGGTGTGAATGCCCCAAAGGATGTTGCCGTGCATCGCGAAGAGATTTACGAGCGATTACGCCAGGATCCGTCACAGGAGCGCGTGCGACTCGCGCCAAAGTGACACGCGCCGCCTTCGGGCGTATACACGGGCTTTGTGGCCACAAGGCGCCGCTGGGGGAGAATTGAAATGATTACGCTGACAATCATCGCGTTGCTGGTGTTCGTGCCGACGTCTCGACGGATACTGGGCGGCATGTTGTCCAGCATTTTGGCGGCGCTCGGCGTTGCTTTCTTCGTCACGCGGGATTCTCGACCGCGCCGCCGAGGGTTCTAACGCTTCTGGGAAGCTCCCATGCCGCTGACGCATTCTGCATGCTGCGTCAACGTCTGACCAATCCGATCTCACGTCTTTCCGGCTTTGTGCTTTTCCGTATTCTCGCGTTTCCTTAATTCCGTAATTGTAAGTTCGCATTACATATTCGACTTTGCAGCAAGCAGGAATTGCGGCATCTTTCGTTCCTCGCGCTTTGAAGTGGAATTCGCGTCGCGATGGCGCTCGATTTTTGGAATGGACTCTGCGATGACTACAACGGACTGGCGCCCAGCGGCCGCTTATCTCTACGTTCTACGCTTGGACGACGTCGCTTTGGCGTGGGAATACCTGCGACGAAACCCCCGCTACCGTCGCGACTGGGAACATTTTGGCCAACGGCATCCGGCATACGACGCTCGGAACTGGAGGTTGCGGTGTTCTTGAGAATCCCTCCCTAGATTCCCGCGACATCGCGCCGCGCTGGCTGCCAAGCCCACCCTCGATCGTGAGATTGATCGAATGCGACGATGCGGAGCCTGGCGCCGAGTTCTCGCTCTGGAGAATCGCCGGCCAGAAATCGCTGTTTCATGATGGCGGCCGCCTCCATCTGACCAATCAGCTCAATCACCAGATCCTGCGGCTCACACTTACCCCAATTATTCGCGACGGCTGCGCCGTTGCGTTCATCGTGCCTGCTTCTGCTGACGTGCAGGAGTCATGGCCGGCGATGGCGCACGTCTCTGCGCTACTCACCTCAAAGCGTCGTCCTTCCAAACGTATCGCGAGTCGTCGCCCCAGCCGCCAAGCAGTTGTTCACATGCGCTCCCTTCAGGCTTTGGACGGTGAGGCTGCAGGAGCAAGCCATCGTGACATCGCCAGCGAGATCTTCGGGCAGACCGACGTGTGGCAGCGCTGGGCGACCAACAGCGAGTTGCGCGCGCAGGTGCGCTACCTGCTGCGGCGCGGCCATAGGTTCCTGGACGGCGGATACCTCGATCTTTTGACGAGGCCTAAATCTAGCCGCAGGGAGGGAGACTTCCGCGGCGGGTTCGATTCTCCCTAGACTCGTTACACATCCCCGCAAGCTGTCTCTCACCGGCCGGCGCCCGATTGCCGGCGCCCCATGCAGACGGAGACAGCTCAAATGGATAAGCCTGCGACAGCCCCCGCCGCTGTGTACCTCACGCCCGATGAAGCCGGTGCGCATCTCAAGTTGAGTCCGCGAACGCTTGAGAAGATGCGCACGATTGGCGGCGGACCGCGGTTTCGAAAACTTGGCCGGCGGGTGGTCTATGCGCTCCAGGATCTCGAGGCCTGGTCCGACGCGAGGACGTGCGAGAGCACCTCCGATCCCATTTACGCGTCCTTGCGCTAATCGCACGAGTGTTGCAGATGACCGGCAGCGCGCAACGCGATGGCAACCAAGAGCAGCTCGAGATCTTTCGCGCACTGCCAGGCGAGCTCGCGCCTCGCGATGCGCAGGATCTGATGGCGTACCCCTTCTTTAGCCTCTCGAAGACTCATCGTGTGGCGCCCATAGACTTCCACGCCGGAGTGATATCCATTCGAGTGGAGGCGACGGCTGAGCACGGCATGGCAACCATCTGGGATGCTGACGTGCTGATTTGGGCCGCCTCACAGATTGTCGAGGCGCGGGATGCGGGTCTTCCGACCTCGCGGCTGGTCGTTGCGACCCCGTACGAGATCTTGAACTTTGTTCAACGTGGAACATCGGCACGCGATTACACACGACTCAAAGCTGCGCTTGACCGCCTGCAGTCGACCACGGTTGCCACCTCGATTCGCCAAGTCACCGGCCGGCGGCTGCATCGATTTTCGTGGGTCAACGAATGGAAAGAACGCGCGGATGCCCACGGGAGGGCCCAGGGCCTTGAGCTCATCTTGCCCGACTGGTTCTACGCCGGCGTCCTGGACGAAGCGCTCGTGCTCACTATCGATCCCGCGTATTTTTCCCTGACCGGCGGCATTGAGCGTTGGTTGTACCGACTCGTGCGCAAACACGCCGGTCGACAAGCTGACGGGTGGCGGTTTGATTTCCGCCACCTCTATGCCAAGTCCGGCAGCCTCGCGGCGTTTTCAAGCTTCGCATTCGATGTCAGGAGTATCGCTGGTCGTCAACGGTTGCCAGGCTATCACCTCACGGTCGAGCCAGCGGGCCGCGGGACCGAAGTGTTGCACTTTCGGCGGGCGGTGCGGCCGCCGATCCAGCAGCTTGTCCGTGAACTTTCAAGATCCAAGACAACCGGGGAGAAGCTGTGATTTGCCTCGTGCTATCAGGAATGCGAAGCCTCGTGCTATCGGGAACCAAGACGCGTGCTATCAGGAATAATCACTGCCGCAACCCATTGTTACCAGAGCCAAAATTCGGCTCTTCTAACTCTTATAACTTTAAATCTCTAACTGAAGAGCGCGGCATTCTGTGGATAAGTGGCCTTTCCGCGGTACCGACGCTTCGTAAGGTCTCGGCATGATCTTCGCGCTTTTGCAGCAGAAGGGCGGAGGTGGCAAGACCACGCTCGCAACGCATCTCGCAGGCGCGCTGGCGAGTCCGCAGAGCAGCGTTCTCGTCATCGACGCAGACCCCCAAGGCTCCGCACTCGATTGGTCCCAGCGCCGCACCCTCCTAGGACTCCCGAGGCGCTTTGGAGTTATCGGTCTTGCACGCGAGACGCTGCACCAGGAGGTGCCACAGATTGCGCGCCACGCCCAGCATGTGATTATCGACGGTCCGCCGCGCGTTACCGCCCTTGCTCGCTCCGCCATCGTCGCCGCGGATCTCGTACTGATTCCCGTTCAGCCGTCCCCGTATGACGTGTGGGCCACCCATGAGATCGTCTCCCTCGTCACCGAAGCGAAGATCTTCAAGCCCTCGCTCAAGGCCGCTTTCGTCATCAATCGCCGCATCGTCGGCACGGTGATCGGTCGGGATGTTCGTTCGGCGCTCGCCGAGTATCCATTGGCCGTGCTCGGCTCGACGGTGAGCCAGCGCATCTTGTTTCCGGAAGCAGCGGCGATGGGGCAGCTCGTCACCGAGATTGATCTCAAAAGCGCCGCGTCCCGCGAGATCGCAGCATTCGCGTCCGACGTTCGACTGATGATGTCATGACCGCCAAGAGAGTCCCCATTAGCGTAAGACCCGTGAGGGAACCGCGAGCGGACGCCTGGGTGCAGGACCGCGCAGATGCTCGAGCATCCAGTCCCGCGGCCAAGTCAGTACTGTATACGGCCAGACTCACGATCGATGTTACGCCAGAAATGCGTGCTCGCATCAAGGTCGCCGCATTCCAGAGCGAAACCACCGTCGCCGAGTTGCTTCGCAGCCTCCTGGAACGTGAATTTCCTGACACGCGCTCCCAGGGGCTGTCATGACCGTGCAAGCGACACGCGGGTGGGCGCTCCTGGTGATGTTCCTTGGAGTCGCAGTCACCCTGTTGGGAGCCATCATCAAGCCGAGTTATCAGCTCCGCTACAACACGAGTCAAAGCGCTCCTATCGGCTGGTACGCTGTCGTTCCGCAGCGCGACGTGCCAGTCGGGGCTTTCGCGCTTGCCAGTTTGCCGACCGGTGCCGCGACGCTCGCGGACGAACGTGGCTACTTGCCCAAGAATGTGCCCATATTGAAGCGCGTTGTTGCCGGCAACGGCCAAAGCATCTGCACGCAAGATGATCAAATTGACGTCGACGGAGTCACTGTCGCCCGTTCGCTGAGTCGCGACAGTGAAGGTCGGTCTCTTGCCGCCTGGACGGGATGCCGCCGACTCAGTGCCGACGAATTATTCCTCCTCAATTCGCAGAGCGCGGCGTCGTTCGACAGTCGTTACTTCGGACCGATTTCTCGCAGCAACGTCATCGGTAGGGCGATTCCCCTATGGACATGGTAGGACGCCGGGTCATGCGCGGATTGGTCACAGTGTTGGTACTGGCTTCAAACCTCGCATTCGCAGGGTCATCGCCAAATTATTGTGGCATAACCCAATGGCAATCCTTCATCGACGAAGCGGCATCCCGCTCCCAGTTGCCATCGTCGCGGATAGGTTCGGTCATCCTTGCCGAAAGCGCCGGCTGTGACGCGATGGATGGACGTCCGACGACCTCAGTTGTAGGCGCCAAGGGTCTGATGCAGCTCATGCCCGCGACGTGGGAACGATTCAAACGACAGCTGGCTCTTGGCGCGGACGCCTACGATCCGCGCGACAACATACTGGCGGGAGCGGCGTACTTGCGTGAACTCTACGACCGCTTTGGCTGGCCTGGTGCTGCAGCCGCTTATCACGCCGGCCCACAACGCTACGAGGACTTTCTGAAGATCGAGCGGCCGCTACCTCAGGCGACAGTCAACTATCTCGCCCGAATCGACCGATCGATGGCCCGGTTAAATGCCAATGTCGCGGCGCCCAATATGGTCGCCGCCACGACAATGGGTACGGGCCGCGAGCTGTTCGTCGCGCACAAACCATCGGGCGCGGCGGTGGATACACACGCCGAACAGCCGGCCGACGACGGCCTATTTGTGACGCTTCGACATGGCCAAGCGCACACGGAACGCAAGCCCACGGAGTCCGGCGATGTCCATGAAAAGTAACGCGCAACAACCGGAGCGCGGGGACAGGTGCGGCAGAAACGTGTGGGAAGGCAAGATAAAAGGGCGCGGCACTTCGTCGCGCGCAAGGCACTGTCTGCACATTGGTTTTGCCGGCACTCCACGTTTGCGCCGTGTGCGGCATGCGGCACGCGGCGATTGCATGGCGGGGACGCCCGACGGCCCCTGACCATGTCGAGCCGCGACGACGATCGTTTCAGGCCAAAAGTCGGGGCTCCTAAAGCCCGCGGACGCGCAGCGACATCCAAGTTAGTTGGCCGCGTTCTGAAGGCAACGTCCAAGGCCGGCCGAACGATCGGCGGCGGACTGCAGACCTCTCGCTCGCATCCGGGGGCCAAGTTCGGACGAGGCCACGTCGCGGCGAATATGGCCGGCCGCTCGGTGGGGCCGCGTTCCCGCCGGGTGGTTATCAAGACGCGCCTGGTGTACTTGAAGGGGGCGAGCCCGCGGTCGACTCAGAAGCATTTGCGATACATTGAGCGCGACGGTGTCACCCGCGAGGGCGGTCACGGCCAGCTGTACGGACCGAACACGGATGAAGCGGATGCGGACGACTTCAGGATCAGGGGCGAGGGTGATCGACACCAGTTCCGGTTCATCGTCTCGCCGGAGGATGCCAACGATCTCGAAGACCTGAAGTCCTTCACGCGCGATTTCATGAGCCAAATGGAGCGCGACCTCGGCACCAAGCTCGATTGGGTGGCGGTGGATCACTGGGACACCGACGACCCGCATACGCATGTCGTGTTGCGGGGGAAGGATGAGAAGGGGCGGGATCTGGTGATTGCGCCTGACTACATCGCACGCGGAATGCGGCATCGCGCCTCCGAGCTGGCCACGCAGTGGCTCGGGCCGCGCACCGAGATTGAGATTCGCGAAGGCCTCTCTAAGGAAGTCACCCGGGAACGTTGGACGAGTTTGGATCGAACGATTCAGCAAGAAGCACGTAACGGTGAGGTGTCACTTCAATACGAACCAGCGGACGCGGCTGGACGATTCCGCCGCGGCCTCCTGATCGGACGGCTCGATCGATTGACCGACATGGGACTGGCAAGCAAGACCGTGCCAGGCAAGTACCGGGTCGAACCTGGATTTGAATCGACCCTGCGTGCCATGGGCGAGCGGGGCGACATTATCCGAACCATGCAGCGCGCTTTCTCGAACGCGCATCGGGAATACCGTATTTTCGATGCCTCTGATCTCAACGCTCGCGTCGTAGGCCGGATCGCCGGCAAGGGACTCACGGACGAGCTCAGCGACCGTAGGTACCTCGTCATTGACGGTCTCGATGGCCGAGCGCATTACGTTACTCTTTCCGCGCAAGCGGAACTCACGGACTATCCGGTGGGTGGCGTCGTCGAAATCCGCGGCGGCGCAGAGCCACGACCCGCGGATCGCCGAATCGAAGAGCTTGCGAACGACGGGATCTATCGCACCGAGCGGCACCTGGCCGTCGCGCGTCACCAGTACCGCGAAGGCCTTGACCCCGAGGTATTTGTTCAGGCGCACGTTCGCCGGCTCGAGGCCTTGAGACGAGGTAGGATCGTCGAGCGGCTCGAGGACGGTGTCTGGCAGGTGCCGCCGAATCTTACCGAGCGCGTCAGAGTCTACGATGCGCAGCGAGCGGGTGGGGCGCGCGTTGAGCTGCGCTCACAACTGACGATCGATCAACAGATTCGCGCCGTCGGGGCCACGTGGCTCGATCGGCAGCTCGTCAGTGGACCAGAGATTCAAACAGCGCACGGTTTCGGTCTGGAAGTTAGCACTGCGCTCGGACGACGAGCCGATTTCCTAGTCGAGCAGGGGTTCGTGCAGCGGCGAGGTCAGCGAGTGATCTTTGCGCAGAATCTTCTGGCTGTTCTACGCGCCAAGGAGATCGAAGCGACCGCCAGAGTGATCGAATCGGAGACGGGTCTCGCTCATCGTCCCCTCGCCGACGGCCAATCTGTCAGCGGGATTTACCGCCGCTCCGTCGCGCTCGCAAGCGGTAGGTTCGCGATGCTCGATGACGCGACCGGCTTCTCCCTCGTCCCGTGGCGCCCCGTGATCGACAAGCGCTTAGGCCAGTCGATGAGCGCGATGGTCCGCGGTGAGTTCGTGTCCTGGGAATTCGGCCGCCGGCGTGGACTGTCACTCTGACCGACTTACGTTTCCCTCACTACTTTCCGTGGGTCTTTGTCATCACGCATGGCCACGTATTTCGTGTGCCGCAGCTTTTCACCGCCCGTCCACTCGGCGAAATCGATACGTACCACCGCCTCAGGCTTGACCCAAACGCAGCCCTTCATCTTCTCGGCGGTGAGGCCTTGGCCCCACCGGCCGGGCTGCGCCTCCGGCAGGTTGGCGAACGGGCACGTCTTCGTCTTTAAGTCTGTGCAAAGACTTCGCGACGCGTGGCCGGAACGAAGCCGGCGCGAACGCGAGCCGCAAACATCAACTTTCGCCCCTGATAAACGCCGACAATCAGGGCATCGAATCCGGAAGTGCCGGGCGTGTACCCGCCAATCACGAACTCTTGGCCCAAGTTGATGCGGTACTTGCTCCATGAGCCGGTACGCAGTCCCGGCTCGTAGATGCTGTCGGTTCGCTTCGCGACGATGCCTTCCAGGCCATGCGCTTTGACGAACGTGAGCATGTTCTCGGCAGAGCTGTCGGCGACCGACAGACTCACATGAGCGTTGAGGGGCAAGATCCTCGCCAAGATCTCGCGACGCTCACTAAGCGGTCGATCCGTCAAGCGCCTACCTTTGTGCACCAATACGTCGAACGCGTAGTAGTGAATCTTGAGCTGAGCGGAGCGGAAATTCTGCAGGAGATTAAAGTCGGAGCGACCGTTTTCATCCATGGCGACTAATTCACCGTCGAGAATCGTCTCGTCAGGTAAATCCCGAAGCGCATCTGCGATGTACCCAAATTTCTCGTTCAAAATGTTTCGACGTCGCGAATACAGCGTCACCTTGCCCTTGGTCTTCACCGCTTCGAGGCGGTAGCCGTCGAGCTTGATTTCGTACGAAAATTCAGCGCCGGTCGGTATCTTTGCGACGGCGAGGCAGTCCATGGTTTCGATGAAAGTGGCCTTGACCACAGCTTGTTTGCCTCTCAATTCAAGCTCGATGATCAGCGTGAATGCGCGAGGGCGGCGACACGAATATCGTGGACCATGCGATGAGCGCCAGGAGTGCTACTTGCAAGGGTAAGCGCAGGATCAACGCCCAATACGGCACTCCGAATAACTCGGGGCGCTGAAGCATGTAGAAGTGGGCCGGTGTCACTGCAATGGTCAACGCAAAGAGCCCCATGCCGGCCGTGCGGCGCGTCGGAGCATACAGCAAGCCCGCGGCTCCCAGCAGTTCGAATACGCCGCTGATCAGTACCACCGCATGCGGCCACGGAATATAAGGTGGCACGATGCGCATCTCCGACTCCGTAGCCGCAAAGTGCGCGATGCCACCGATCGCAAACCACAGGAAGACAAAACCAATGCCTACCCGTCGACCTACGTCACGAAGCTTCATTGCACCGGTTCAACGAGCGCGGCGTCATTGTTTTTCGGTGTATTAACCCGCGTGTTCACCGGCCATGCGACCATGAGGTCATCCGGGTACGGGGTGAGCGCCTCCCAAGCTTCTTCTGGCGTGCCATTGAGCCACGCGTCACGATCCGCTTTTTCAAGAATTGCGGGCATCCGAAGCTTGGTATTATGAATTTCGCCGACCAAGCTGTTAGCCGGCAAAGTGATGTGCACGACTGACTCGATACGATCGCCCGTGTCTGTTCTCGACGAATCCCAAAGCGCGGCGAATGCAAAGATTGGCTGGTCGTTGCAGTGTATGTAGTAGGGCACCTTAGTCTTGCCATCCGTCTGTACTTGCCACTCGTAGAAGCCCCTCGCTACTTGTAGGCAGCGCTGTCCGCGACTCCACGGGCCACGATAACTGGCAGCGGTCTGTACCGTCTCTATCCTCGCATTGATGGTCGAGTACTTCGGCGGGACGCCGCGCGCAAAGAACGGAATGAGGCCCCAACGGAGCAGTGCACCGTGCGGTTTTCCGTCAATTGAGCGGATCACGGGGACGTTCTGGGTGGGCGCCACATTGAAGCTAGCCGGGAATTGCCACTCGCTATGCACGAGATTGAACTCCCGTTCAATTGCTGCTTCATCGGGAGCCACATAGCGTCCACACATTGCAGAATTATAGCGCCGGCGAGGGTCAAAACAGGCAAAAAGCTCGCTGTTTTTCGCATATACAGTAGTTCGGACTGCTTGACACTGGATGGACGCGATCGAGGGCGCGCCAGCAGAATTCGCTCATGCGCGGCGGCCCTAAAAATTTCTGTGTCGACCGTCTGTCTGACCACTTCGGTCAATATGATCTCATCCTGACGTGCGGCTCGTGTGGCCACGAGAGGCACACGACGCCGCATCTGCTCGCGCTACTGTACGGCTGGGACACAAAGCTCGCCGATGTCACCTCACGAATGCGCTGTTCGAAATGTGGCAAGCGCACCTGTTCCGCCAGGGTCTCGCCGCCGCGGGCGCCGCGCGGCTACCGAAGCCACTGACGAAGAGGACCCCGCAGAAGCTCATTTTTTCAAATTCATCAATCGGACCTTCTCTCGATGCTCGGTTACCAGTCGATCGCTTAGATCCAGCAGTTC
>Ga0302325_10026100_pt1 | contig 12137 bp, 6 predicted proteins | sample Palsa_T0_2_FD_201948 | JGI IMG/M metagenome (GOLD analysis project Ga0302325, IMG submission 201948) | Peat permafrost microbial communities from Stordalen Mire near Abisko, Sweden - Palsa_T0_2 | ecosystem: Environmental > Terrestrial > Soil > Palsa > Peat permafrost | place: Sweden: Abisko...
CGCCGAGAGCGAGGGCGCGATGGATGGCGTTGATGGAATCCTGGTCATCCTGTTGACCCCAGGCGAATTCGTAGCCTGCGCCGCCGATGGCCCATGCGCCGTAGCCTACGGGGGTGATTTGGAGATCGGAGTTGCCGAGTTTGCGAGTGGCCATTTGATTTGAACCTCGGTGGGTTGGAGTGCGCGGATATGTCCGGCGAACAAGTTTACAGAGATTTGGATGAGCGGCTGTGGAGAAAGGTTAAATCGCCCGCGTAAGTGAACGGCGGCTTTTTAGTTTGCGGTGAAGGCGGCGTCCCAAGAGACAACCTCGCCATCGGGATTTTTAATTTGCAGTTGCTGGGCTCCGGTGTTGAGCGACGGGGTGACGATGGTGAGTGTGTTGGTGTCTTTGAAGGTAGTGGTTGCGGATTTTCCGCCGATGGTGATGGTTGCGCCGCTCACGAACCCGCTGCCGCGGATGGTTATTGCGGTGCCGCCCGCGGCGGGTCCGTTCGCCGGCGAGAGCGTGGCGATGCCGAGCGGCACTCTGGCGAGCTGGACCACGGTGACGCCGGAATTTTCCGGGGTGCCGTCGGTGGAGGTGATGGCGAAGAGGCGCGCGCCGTTTTCGTCGGTGGCGAGGAAGCTGCCGTGGAGGCCGTCGATGTCGGTCATGAACTGCTGCGGAAGAAGGATGCGTAGGCGGAGTGCGCCGCTGTGGGCGTCGAGGATGTCGATGCCGCCTTGCGTACCGGCGGCGGCAGGGACGCCGGTGAGGAACGGCTGGTAGACGAGCGCGCCGCTGGGATGCAAGGCGATGCCGGGGACGAAAGTCCGCGCCGGGTATTGCGCGAGTTCGGCGGCGGTGGGGACGGCGGCGAGCGAGAGGTCTGCGGCGTGCATTTCTGCGGCGCTGTCGCCGCTCGTGGGCGCGGTGGAATTGTGTTGCACGGCGAAGATGGTGCCGTCGGCGGAGGCGCCGATGTCGGCCGTGCTGGCGCTGGCACTGGAAACGGTGAACTGATCGGGCGCGGAGGCTTGCCAGAGCGCGAGCGGACTGCCGGGAGCGGCGCCGAACGCCACGAAGACCTGGTCGCCAGAAGCATTGGCTTGCAGGAGAGGCGCGCCGGTGATGCTGGTGACTTCGGGCTGGGTGGCGGGCTGAAGGACCGGCGGATTGGCGGCAAGATTCAGTTGGCCGAGACAGGAAGAGCAGGCGCCTTGCGCGCCTTCGCCGGTGAGGCCGACGAAGACGGACTGCGCGCTGGTGGCTGCAACGCGGGCGGGGCCGGAGTTGAGGAAGCCCGGGACGCCGCCTACGGGGACCGTTGTGCCGGTACCGGCGTCGGGATCGAGGAGATAGACGCTTTGCGCGCCGAAGTCTGCGACGACGAGTTGTGAGCCGTCGGGAGAGAGCGAGAGACCGCGGAGGCCAGCGTCTGGTGGCGGTCCGCCGGGAGGCTCGAGTGGGGAGAGATATTGCTGGCCGGCGAGGTCGAAGACGTCGACGTGATCGATGTTGCTGAGGTAAAGGTGCTGGCGAGATTGGTCGTAGGCGATGAATTTGTAGAGGCCGGGCTTGGCGTAGAACTGCACGCTTTGCAGGAATTGGAAAGCTTGCGTATTGGTGATGCTGCCGCTGGGGGCGGAAATAGCGATGCTGGCCTTGCCGGGTGTGCCTGCCGGAGTTTGCAGGGTGATGCATTCGAGGGAGAAGGGGTAGGTGGCGTCGAGGGCCAGCGATTGGGAGATGGCAGTTACGTTAGTGACGGATTTCACCGTGGCAGTGGTGCCCGCGAAGGTGACGGTGAGCTTGGTAGGGTCGGTGCCGAAGCCGTAGCCGTAGATTTGCACGGTGTCGCCGCCGGAGCTTAGGCCGGCGTTGGGCAGGACTTGGAGGATTTGCGGGCCGTAGCTGAACGCGTCTGGGGCTACGGCTAGCCAACCGCTGGAAAAGTACGCGGAGATGTTGGCAGCGCCGCTGGTGACACTGGGCGGCGTGGTCGCTTGCAGTTGCGTGGCGCTGGTTTGCGTGGGGTTTTGCGCTTGCTGCGCGCCGATGTGGATTTGCGAAAGCGCGGTGAAATTTTGGCCGGAGAGTTGGAGGGCGGTGCCGCCGGTGCTCGGTCCTTCGCTGGGCGATAGGGCGGGCGCAGCCGCAAAAACCGGCGCCGCGGCGGAGAGCGATGTGGGATTCGCAGCGTCAAGGAACGCTACGCCGCGATTGCCCAGCGCGAAGAGAAGTTGCGTAGCGTCCGCGTCTTCGATTTGCGAGGAGACGCTCTGCATGGCGGCGTCCGGGGTTTGCCCTTTAAGCGCAAGAGTGTGCGCGTCGAAGATATTTACCGTCGGAGCGATGGAGTTCGGCTGCACGGCGTAAAGGAGGGAGCCGTCGCGCGAGAAGATCAGGCTGGTGGCAGCGGTGGCCAATGGGCCGGCGATGGGATTGAGGGCGGCGTCCAGAAGATAGAGTTGCGAATTGCCATTTGTGAGGAGGAGCGCGGCGAATTCGCTGCCGTCGGCGTTGGCGGCAAGCAGCGGCAGCGTGCCAGCGCCGAGGCCGCGTGGGCCTGCGGCGACGTTGCCGCTGGCGTCGAAGAGTGCGAGTTCGCCGCTGTTATCGCTGGCGCCGATGAGGACGTGCAGGCCGTCCGCGGAGCGCACCATCACGCCTAGGCCGTTTTGAAAGAGCTGCGGCTCGACGCTGGTTAAATTGGATGGGGCGTTGGCCGACGGGGTCCAGAGCGCGAGTAACGCTTCCGGGGCGGCGGTTTGGCGGAGGCGGAGGTAGAAATTTCCGTTGGCGAGAGACATGACCTCTTCTGGCAAGTCGAAGACGGCGCCGGGGATGGGCGTCAGCGCGGGGACGGTGTAGCTGGCGGAGACTTGCAGCGCGGTGGTGTCGATGGCGAAGATGCGCTCGGTGACGGAGCCAGCCCAGATGGTTGCGCCGTCCTGCGAAATATCGACGCTGGTGACGCCGGGGATAGGGATTTGCGCGGTGCGGCTTTGCGTTGAGGAGGAAAAGACTTCGACGCGGTTCATGCTGCGATTGGCGACGAAGACTTGTTGGTGTGTGGAGTCATAGACGATGTGGCGGTGGTGAAATTCGCCGGCGGGATTATCGAGCGCGGCGGTGCAGTCGGTGCGGACGTAGCTGGTACGGGCGACGGAGGGGGCGGCAGCGGCTTGTACCGTTAGAGTGAGAGGCGCGGTGTGCGAGAGCGCGCCACTGGTGCCCTGCGCGGTGATGCTCACGTTGCCGGTGGAGACATTGGTGGCAGCACCGAAAATCACGACGGTTTCGCTACCGGCGGCAACCGTGAACGGGCTGGGCGGAGTGGCGGCGACACCTGCGGGCAGGCCCATCAGCGTCACTTGCACCGCGCCGGTGAAACCGTTCTCAGGCGTTACGGTGACACTTACCGCAACGCTGGAGCCGCCCTGGGGAACGAGCGCGGGGTTCGGCGCAACGGCCAGCACAAAGTCCGGCATCGGCGGAGGCTGCATGAACGTAGCGCCGCTGCCGCAGCCGGCACAAAATACCGGCAACAGAGCGAGCAGTAGCCAACCGACGCCAAAACGGGAACGTCCCATGGGAGTGGCTCCTAGTGTTTTCCGCGAAGCGCAAAATCGAGGGAAGCTGCGCGCGGGAAGCATTGCGCTAAGATAACCACGTGTCAAGATGACCGTGCGGATACTATTATAAGAAAAGGTAACGTAACGTATCGGGAGAAGTAGGGTTGATGGATTTCCGCACGCTCAGCCGCGCTATCGCCGCGGTGCTTTCTGGCACCCCACATCGAAGTTGCGTTCCACACCGTCGTGGGGGTCTGTGAAGAACTGGTGGTCGCGCCAGAGCCAGCATGCGGCGCTCGGATTGCCCGTGTGCCTGGAACTAATGACGGAACGCCGGTTATTGCGCGGATTGCGATTTCGCGGGCTTGGTGGCCGCGACGCGAGTCTCTTTTCCGCTCACGAACACCTTCATGGAACTCTCGCTTTCGCCCGACTCGTCGGTGTATTCGTAGGAGTCCGCTGAAACGAACTTCATGGTGTATCGGGTGTGGTAGGGCTTCCCGGCAAAAATGCTCTCTCCCAGCCAGGTCCATACGTCGCCGTTCACCGTACCAGTCTTACTTTCTATTGCTCCTGAACTGTCCACTGCGTGGTATTGGTATGTCTGGGAAGTCGGATCGTAGCAGATGAAGGAAGTCTCCGAGTATTTCCTCGTGCCCGGTCTATACAGTGCTGCCTCGCAGATCACGGCGAAGCCGCCTGCCGTCCATCTGCAATCGTCCGTGCCACGGAATTTCATCGCTGGCGAGTTCGGCCCCATGGCCCCGGCCTTCACTTCGTCTTCGACTGTGAACCTGCCGACCATTACCGCCAGCTTCAGCACTTCCGGGCCCGGCATTGTCTGAGACTGAGCGCCGGCCATGATTACGCTCGAAGCGCACATCAACACAAATGAGACCAACTTTTGGGGGCCACTCACTGGAATCTCCTTTCCGAGTGGCACGGATGCTAACACAGTGACGGCGGGGACGATGTATTCGGCGCTACGATCTGCATCATCGGCCAGTTCAAAACGAAGGTGTTATTCCCCCGTGTTGCGTTCGGCGAACGAATCCTTTCGCCCCACGCAACTTGCACGCGCCGGACGGGGAATTCCAAGGTGAAACCGAGGCAATACTGGACACGACCCTGCGTAGTGGACGGCTAAATGCCATTATTAAAGGGATTTTAGTGGGCCCGGAGGGGCTCGAACCCCCAACCCTTTGCTTCGAAGGCAAATGCTCTATCCAGTTGAGCTACGGGCCCGCAGCGAGTTTAGCACGCTCCGCGAGCTGCATAAGAGACCACGGAGTACTCCTGCGGCACGATTCGTTGGAACCGGCGGTTTCGCCGATTCTCGGAGCCGATTTTTAGGCCGGGTGTCGGCATGGAAAAAGCAAACGGCGCGGGGGTCGTCCGCGCCGTGTTCGTTCCGAACAATCTTGCTGTAAGTAACGTTAAATGGTCTTGGTGGTGGCGGCGGCCGGCGTGGCATTGCTGCGCGCGAAGGCGTTGGAGGTTTCCTTCTCAGCGCTCTTGTCGATCTCGATGGAACCCTTGAAGTAGGCGCCGTCTTCGATCATGATGCGCGCGGTGGTCAGGTCGCCGTTCACCGAACCATCCTTCTTGATCTCGATCCGGTCCTTGGCGCGCAGATTGCCCTTCACCGTCCCGAACACCACGACTTCGCGGGCGATGATATCGGCAGTGACTTTCGCAGTGGCCCCGATGGTGAGCTTGCGGTCGTCGAGCTGGATCAGTCCTTCGACCGAGCCATCGACCAGCAAATCTTCATTGCCGGAGATTTCGCCTTTCACGTGCAGGCTGGCGCCGAGTCGCGCGGTCTGGCCGCTCGTCGCTGCCCCTAATGGTCGCATTGCATCTGTACTCATGGCGTTCGTTTCCTCCCAAGACGCCGGAGCGGACTTCGGCGGCTGATTCATCGGTAAATTTTTTGGCTCCGGCTGCGCAACTGGCGGCGTATCCGGCTTTTTCGTGTTACCCCACATCGGACCTCCAAGGGACAGCAGCACCCCACGCAAGTTTCCGGGCCGGGGTAAAAGAGACTGTATGCCCGCGGCGTGGCGCACCGCAAATGGAGTATGCACGGTCTGTGGCGGGAAAGTAACTGCACTGTTGGACAGCGCCGGTACTGTCCTGCCGCCAGCATCGCGGCTGCTGAGGACTCCGGGACGCCGAGCGTTTACACTCATTGCGCCGAGGCTCAGTTTGTAAGGACGCTGCCAAACGCCAAGGGGCGTCAGGAAGGTGTCTACCGCCATGCCAAATACCAGCAGAAACGGCCCAATCCCTCACTGGAGGAAGCATGCCGTGCGCCGCGCGGGCTATCTCTTGTGTTTCCTGGTTTCGCTCGCCGGACCAAATTTCGCGTGGGCGCAGGAACACGCCGCCAGCGAAAACGAAGCGCCGAGCAGCGAGCGGGACGACGCGAATTTGCAGCAGCGGGTGGAAAAACTGGAGGCGGAGGTTGCGGAGTTGAAACGGCTATTGCGCGAGAATGTCCTGGGCGCCAAGGCGGCAAAACCCGCGGAGCCGTATTCCGGGGTGGTGCCGATGGCCGGCCCGGTCACTTCATTGGAGGCACCTGCGGCGCCCGCCACAGCGACGGTCGCGGCCACCGAATTAGTCCCCGAGGATCGCAAAAATCTCGACTTTTTGCGCGACGCGACCATCAACGTGGGGCTTGATGGTTATTATTCGTACAATTTTAATTCCCCGGTGGGCCGCGTGAATTTGCTGCGTGCGTATGACGTCCTGAGCAACAACTTCAGCCTGAACCAGGCGAGTATAGTCCTAGAAGACGCACCTAATTTGTCGGAAGGCCGGCGCTTCGGCGCGCGCGTGGACCTGCAATTCGGCCAGGCGACCGATACTCTGCAGGGCAATCCCACCAACGAGCCGCGGCCAGACATTTACCGCAACATTTTTCAGGCGTACGGCACGTACGTCGCGGCCCTGGGCAAAGGCTTGACCATCGACTTCGGAAAATGGAGCAGTTCCATCGGCATCGAGGGCAACTATACGAAGGATCAGATGAATTATTCGCGCTCCTACTATTTCAATTTTCTGCCGTTCTATCACATGGGCATCCGCGCCAACTATCCGGTGAACGACCGGTTTACACTCACTTATTGGGTTGTGAACGGCACGAACCAGGTTGAAGCCACCAACGGTTTTAAAGACGAACTTTTCGGATTCACCGCCAAACCCGCAAAATCGGTGACCTGGGTGGTTAACTACTATCTTGGTCAAGAGCATCCGGACCGCACAGAAGTTGCGCCATACAGCCCGATTCCGGTGCAGCCCGGGCTGAGTTTCGTGGCCATCAGGCCGGCCCCGAATGGCCGGCTGCACATTTTCGACAGCTACGCGAGTTGGCAGGCCGCGCCGAAGTTGAGTTTTGCGCTGGAAGGCGACTATGTGATTGAGCGCCTGTGGCGCGACCAGGCTCCGGGGGAATCCGACTCCCCGTCGCATGTCATAGGCGGAGCAACCTACGCGCGTTATGAATTTTCTTCGCGCTTCGCGGCGGCCGCGCGGGCCGAATATCTTTCTGACCGCGGCGGGCTCTTCAGCGGACTGAATCAGGCGCTCAAGGAAACCACCGCTACGTTTGATTACAAACTGGCGGACGGGTTCCTGATGCGCTATGAGTGGCGCCGCGATTTTTCCAATAGGCCATCGTTCTTGACGGACACGCAGGGCCTGCTCAGCAGAGAACAGACTACCGCCAGCGTGGGGCTGATCTGGTGGTGGGGGCGCAAAGAAGGCGCGTGGTAGACGGGGCCAGGCAGCGACTGAAACTAAGAGCTAGGCCGGTCCGGCACGGGCGCCGTGGCGAGAAAATCGTTCGCAAAGCGGGGTGCGTATGCGGCCAGCAATTCTTCCACGCGCTGCGCATTCGACGACTTCAGCAGCAGTCCCGCGTGATGATATTTCTTTACGCGATAGATAATCTCCGGATCGTTGTAACTCGAAGTGTCCGGCTGCTCCTGCCGCGCCAGCGACAGAATGATGCCCGCATAGTCGCGCCGAACCGCAGGCAACTGGTAGGCGCTCTTCCCCGCGCCAACTTCCAGCCGCGCCCACTCGCGCCACAAATTAATGCCGGAAGCCGCTTCCACAATATCCGAAATGTACGCCCCGCCTACGCGCGCGGCTACCTCAATAAAGAAACACCTTCCGTCGGAGTGCGACTTCAGAAACTCAGCGTGGGTCACGCCACGCAGAAAGCCCAAACCCTCCAGCAACTGACGATTCATCACTACCAGCGCGCGGCTGTCAGCGCTATCCCGCGGCAAGGTGCGCGTGGTGAAAACGCCACCCTGGTGCGAGGTATCGAGCGGCGGCGTGCCATAGGCATGCGCCTCGCAGAGCAGGACATTTTTCTCCGAGACCACGCTGTCCACGTGGAACACCGCGCCCGGCACAAACTGCTCCAGCAAATAAAACGATTGCTGATCGCCCAGTTGTTCGAGCAGCGGCCACAGCTCCGCCTGGTCGTGCAGCTTACGCATGCCGATACCGCTGGCCTGCGAACGCGGCTTCAGCAGCCACGGCGGCGGGACGCGCGCCATGAACTCGCTAAGATCGCGATGATTCAGCACGTGCACAAATTCCGGTACCGGTATGCCCGCTTCCTTGGCCCGCGCGCGCATAGCCAGCTTGTCTCGGAAATAGCGCACCGTGGTCAACCCCATGCCCGGAATGCGCAGATGCTCGCGCAGGGCGGAAACATTCTCCATGTCAAACTCATCCAGCGCCACAATGCGATCGATCTGGTGATAGCGCGCGAGATAGCTGACGGAATAGAGGATGGCCTCCAGCGGCAAATTCTCCGGCATGGTAAAAACTTCCGCGATACAGTCAAACGGCCAATCCGCGTGGCGCAACTTCTCCACGGTCAGCAGCAGCACCGTGCAGCCGAGCGCTTTGCACGTGCGCATGAACTCTTGACCTTTTTCGTAGGAAGTGACGCAGAGAATTGTGATCGGTCGCGTATCCGGCATCCGATTTCCCCTGTGAACGTGGAGCGGGCGAATTATACTGCGCCCTAGGTGGCTGGGAACAAAAATCGCAGGAAGGGGCCGACGCGCGCGGCCCAGGCCGCCTCGTTGTGCTCCGCGCCCTCGACCCGCTCGTAGTGCAGGTCCCGTCCGTGCTGCCAGCCCTTCGCCAGCAATACATCGCGGAATTTCTCGACATCGTCCACGATGCGCGGTCCCTCGCGCGTGCCGATATCCAGCCAGATGCGCGGACGCGGCTCCGGCGACGCGGCTTCCGCGAAGCGCACGATGACGCGCTGGTTCCACCACACGGAGGGCGACAATGCGGCAATTTTCCCGAAGATCCGCGAATCCTTCAATCCGAGATACAGCGACACCAACCCGCCGAGCGATGAGCCGCCGATTCCGGTATTCCATGGGTCGGAAAGCACGCGGTACTCGCGCTCGATAAACGGCTTCACTTCTCCGACGAGAAATTTCTCGTAACGATCCGCGCGGCCACCACCGAGCCGCGGCACATGCGTGGGAGTGTACTCGCGAATGCGCGCTTTGGTGTTGTACATGCCGACGATGATCAGCGGCGCCACGAGGCCGCTGCTGATGGCGTAATCCGCGGTCTGCCCCACGTGCCAGTCCTGCCCGGGAATGAAGGAGGTAGCACCATCGAAAAGGTTTTGGCCATCGTGCAAGTACAGCACCGGGAAGCGCCGCTCAGGTTGCTCGTCGTAGCCCGGCGGGGTGTATACGATAAGATCGCGTTGATTGCGGAGGAATCGCGAACGGAACTTTTCGTGTTTGCGGAGTTGTCCGGGATTCACGTGGCGATGGTCACCAATAAATCTTTGGCTTCCACGTGCTGGCCGGGCGCGACCAGCAGCTTGCCGATGCGCCCCGCAACCGGCGCGTAAATGTTCGACTGCATCTTCATGGCCTCGAGGGTGAGAAGTTTTGCTCCGCGTTCCACGATTTGATTCAGCTGCACGGCAATACCGCCAATGACGCCCGCCGTGGGTGCGCCAACCTGCGCCGGGTCCGCCGGATCGGCTTTCGGGTGCGCGCGCTCCGTCACACGCAATGCCTTGTCGCGTACCGTCACCTCGCGCGGCTGGCCGTTCAGTTCAAAAAACAGCGTCCGCGTCCCGTCGGGATGTGGTTCGCTGATGGTCAGAAACTTAATGATCAACGATTTGCCGGAGGCGATCTCCACGGTAATTTCTTCGCCGGACTTGAGCCCGTAGAAAAATGCCGGCGTGGGCAGCACACTCACGTCGGCATATGTCTGGCGAAACTTATCGTATTTCAAGAATACTTCAGGATAGAGCAGATAGCTGAGCAGGTCGTCCGCCGGGATGACGTGACCGGTGGTCTTCTCCAGCATCTTTTGCTCCGCAGCAAAATCCACCGCGGGAAGATTCGCGCTGGGACGACCTTGCAGCGGCGCCGCACCGCGCAGCAGGATTTGTTGCACCTTCGGCGGCCAGCCGCCGGGAGGAACCCCGAGCACACCCGAAAACATTTCCACCACGGAATTAGGAAACGAAATGTCGTGCGACGCGTCCAGTTTCAGGATGTCCGCGGGCTGCATCTCTTTGGACATTAAAAACAACGTCATGTCGCCGACCACTTTGCTGCTGGGCGTCACTTTTACGATGTCGCCGAAGAGTTGGTTCACTTCCGCGTACATTCGTTCGGCTTCGCGCCAGCGGTGACCTAACCCCATCGCGGAAGCCTGCTCGCGCAGATTGGTGTACTGCCCGCCGGGAATTTCATGCTGATAGAGCCGCGCCGAGCCAGACTTTGGCCCGGAATCAAACGCGGCATAATACCCGCGCACCGTCTCCCAATAATCCGAACACTCGTTCAAAATCTCGACGTCCAGTTGCGTGTCGCGCGGCGTATTGCGCAAGGCCTCCACGATGGCATTCAAATTCGGCTGGCTCGTTCCCCCGCTCATGGAGGCCACCGCCGCGTCCGCCACGTCCACGCCCGCATCGGAAGCCTTCAAAATGCTCGCGGCATTCAGCCCGCTGGTATCGTGCGTGTGGAAATGCACCGGCAAGCCAATCTCTTCGCGCAGCCGTTTCACCAGTTCGTAGGCCGCGTATGGCTTGCACAAACCCGCCATATCTTTGATGCACAGAAAATGCGCGCCGAGCTTTTCCAGTTGCTGGGCCAACGACAGGTAGTATTTCAGCGAATACTTCGGTCGCCCGCGATCCAGAATATCGCCGGTGTAGCAAATCGCCGCCTCGCACACCCCGCCGCTTTCCAGCGCCGCGTCCATCGCCACGCGCATATTGTCGATGGAGTTCAGAGAATCAAATATGCGAAAGATATCGATGCCCTGCGCAAACGCTTCCCGCACAAACGCGGTAATCACGTTGTCCGGATACGACGCGTACCCGACCGCGTTGGCCCCGCGCAACAACATCTGAAAACAGATGTTTGGCACGCGTTTGCGCAGCGCCCGCAACCGCGCCCAGGGATCCTCGTGCAAAAAGCGCAGAGAGGCATCGAAGGTCGCTCCCCCCCACATCTCCAAACTAAAAAGGTTGGGCGCGCGCTGCGCAATCGCGCTGGCCGTGGCCAAGAGATCGTACGTGCGCACCCGCGTGGCCATCAGCGATTGGTGCGCGTCGCGCAAGGTGGTGTCGGTAAGGAGTAACCGCTTTTCCTGGCGCACCCACGCCGCGAATTTCTTCGGCCCCAGCTTCTGCAGAAGTTGGCGCGTCCCAGCCGGCGGCGTAATTCCGAGAGTCGCAGGAAGCGGTGCCGCCTCATACGGCGGTGGGAGCGGCTTCCCTTTCACCTCCGGATTTCCGTTCAGAATCACGTCACCCAAGTACGACAGAACCTTCGTGGCGCGATCGCCGCGGCTCGGGAACTTAAACAGTTCGGGATAGTCCTCCAGAAAGGACGTAGTGACCTCGCCAGCACGAAACTTTGGGTGGTTCACCACGTTTTCCACGAACGGAATATTCGTCTTCACGCCGCGGATGCGAAATTCCCGCAATGCACGATCCATCCGCTGGCAAGCTTCCGGCAAATTGGAACCCCAGGCCGTCACCTTCACCAGCAGCGAATCGTAATACGCCGCCAGTTGCGCACCGGCATACGCCGTGCCGCCATCGAGCCGGATGCCAAATCCCGCCGGCGAACGATAGGTCGAAAGCTTTCCGTAGTCTGGCGCAAAATTCTTGTCCGGATCCTCGGTCGTCACGCGGCATTGCAATGCGGCACCATGCAGAGGGATGTCCGCCTGCGCCGGCAAGTTCAGCGGCACTTTGTGCAGCTCGTACCCCTGCGCCACCAGAATCTGCGAGCGCACCAGGTCGATGCCAGTAATCATCTCCGTGACGGTGTGCTCCACCTGTATGCGTGGATTCACTTCGATGAAGTACCACTTGCGGGCATCCACGTCGTACAAAAATTCCACAGTTCCAGCGTTGCTGTACCCGGCCTTGCGCGACAGTTGCAGCGCAGCCGCGCAAAGCTCGTCGCGAATTTGCGGCGGCAAGTTCGCGGCGGGCGCCACCTCCACCACCTTCTGGTGCCGGCGCTGCACGGAGC
>Ga0302325_10026101_pt1 | contig 12137 bp, 6 predicted proteins | sample Palsa_T0_2_FD_201948 | JGI IMG/M metagenome (GOLD analysis project Ga0302325, IMG submission 201948) | Peat permafrost microbial communities from Stordalen Mire near Abisko, Sweden - Palsa_T0_2 | ecosystem: Environmental > Terrestrial > Soil > Palsa > Peat permafrost | place: Sweden: Abisko...
AATCAGATCGGCAACTCGTTTCGCCGCCTCAGCGAAGGGGGCGGGATCCGTGATCTGTGAGCCGATATGAACGCTCACCCCGGCAACTTTCAGATACCTCGATCGAGAGGCCTGGGCGTAGAGTTCGCGCGCCCGGCCGATTGGCACCCCAAACTTGTGTTTGTGCAGGCCGGTCGAAATATAAGGATGAGTATCAGCCGCGACGTCCGGGTTCACGCGGAAAGCCACGCGCGCCCTCGTGCGCAGTTTCGCTGCGCACTCTGCCAGCACGGAAAGCTCCGATGAGCTCTCCACATTGAACAGCAGGATTCCGGCTTTCAATGCCGCGATCATCTCATCGCGGGATTTCCCTACGCCGGAGAATACGACTTTCTTGGCTGCGCGGCGGTCGGCGACCAGCGCGCGTTCCAGTTCCCCGCCCGAGACTACGTCAAAACCGCAGCCCAGCCCGGCCAGCAGGCGCAGGATATTCAAGTTGGAGTTTGCCTTTACGGAGTAACAGATGGTGTGCGGAACATTGCGAAACGCCTTCTCAAAGACTGCCAACCGGGTGCGGATCGCGGTTGCGGAATAAACGTAGAGGGGTGTTCCGAAACGCGCTGCCAGGGTAGAGAGAGGCAGATCATCGCAGCACAGTTCGAAATCCCCACCACCTCCCGAACGGCTTTTCTTGCGCTCGCGGAAAACGAATCCCGGAGGCCGGTCGGGATAAGAATACGGCGGCCGCTTAACCTCGCTGCGCCGGGTCATTTTGGCTTGGCAGACGCAAAGGTTGCGCTATCTTTGACTTTGATTGCCACCACGGTTTGATCGTCGAAAGTTTCTACTCCGGCGGAGTGCTCAGCCGCAGCCTGAAAGAGAGTATCGACAACGCAGTCGGCCGACTGCTCGGTGCACTCCGCGATAATTTTCTCCACCCGTCCCCGGCCGAACAATTCTCCCTTTCGGTTGCGCGCATCGAGGATGCCGTCGCTGAAGAACACAAACATGTCCCCGGGTTTCATACGAAAATGAAACTCGTCGTAATCGGCGTCGTCGAAAAGCCCCAGGGGCAACCCTGTCGCCTCGATGACATGATTCTTTCCATCGTGCACGAAGACCGGGCGAGGCAAGCCTGAGTTTGCTACCAGAAGAGTACCGTGTGCATCATCCCAAACCGCGTAAATGATGGAAACGAATTGCGCCTCAATGCGGCGCTCCGCCAGGGACATATTCACCGCCTTGAGCATTTCGGCAGGCCCCGGTTCGATGGGAGCGTGCGAGCGCAGAATGCCGCTGACCAGGGCGGCATAAATGGCTGCAGGTGCTCCCTTGCCGCTCACGTCTCCAATCACAATTCCCAGCCGTGAAAGCGAGTAGGGAATGAAGTCGTAAAGATCTCCCCCGATGGCTCGTGCGGGCACAAACTTTGCGGCAAATTCCAGGTGCGCCAGGTGGGGACGGGTCTGAGGAAGCAAGCGCATTTGTAATTCTCGCGCCAACGCCAAGTCTCGCTCCAGGCGCCGTTCCTGCCGCGCGATTTCTTCGTACAGGCGCGCGTTTTCGATTGCGATTGCAACCTGTGCGGCCAGCGTCATCATGGTGCGCCGGTGGTCGTCAGTAAAAAATCCGCGGCGCGTGTGCTCCAGATCGAGCACTCCGATAACCTTGTCTTTGTAGATCAGGGGCACCGCCAGCTCCGAGCGCGTCTCCGGGTTGGCTTCGATGTAGCGGGGATCTTTGCTCACGTCTGGAACGAGGATCGCCTGCCTGGTTTCAGCCGCGTGCCCCACGATTCCGCGGCCGAGTGGAACCTCCTGTTTGAGATTAATGTTCTCGTGGAAACGCAGCGAGAATCGATGTTGCAGCATCTCGCCGGAGGCGTCGAGCAGCAGAATGCTGAACATCTGGTAGTCAATCAGCTTGCGCAGGAGTTCCGCGACCCGGTTCAGCAACTCGTCCAGATTCAGGATGGACGATAACTCGCGGGCAATCTCGTTGAGCAGCACAAGAATGCGGGCCTGCCGAGTGGTGCGCGTGTAAAGCTGTGCGTTTTCGATTCCGCTGGCGATTCTCGAGGCAACCAAGGTCAACAGGCGGCTATGTTCCTCATTGAAATAGCCCGGTTTGCGGGCTTCCAGATCAATCACACCGATGACGCGATTCTTAACCACGAGGGGCACGGCCAACTCCGAATACACATTGGGAACCGCGGCAATGTAACGTGGATCACTCGTTACATCGTCGACCAGAATCGCCTGCCGCAATTGTGCGGCTTGTCCCGTCACTCCTTCGCCCACTTTGACCCGGGCTCGTTCAGCGAATTCTGGGGGATACCCCACCTGGAAGCGGAAGCGCAGTTCCTGAGTTTTCTCATTGAGCAGAAGGATGGCGAAAATCTCGTATTCGATGACTTTGCGCACGACCTCCGCGACCCGACGCAGAGTCGTATCCAGATCAAGCGACGTTGACATTACGTCGGCAACCTCGAGCAACAGCGGCTCGACCTGCAGATGATTTTCCTGCTTGCTGAGTGCAGACCCCATTTGGTTTTCTATGATAACAGCCGCCGGTTTCGTATCGACTCGGTACTCGCAACACTGCCTTGGGCTTACCCTCTGGGCACGATGCAGACGTCGGCCAGGTTGCGATAGCGTTCGGCATAATCCAGACCGTAGCCCACGACAAATTCATCCGGAATGGTGAAGCCGACGTAGTCGCCTTTCAGAGGTAGTTTGCGGCGCGAGGGCTTATCGAGCAGAGCCGCGATCTTCAGACTTCGAGGTTGATGTGCCAGAAGCAGCTTTTTCAGAACGGTGAGGGTTAATCCCGTATCCAGAATATCTTCGACCACAATTACGTTCTTATCTTTGAGGGACTGATCGACGTCCTTCGTCAGTTTCACCTCGCCGGTGGAATCCCATCCACTTTTCAGTTCTTGCGAGGGGCTGGGGCGGTTTCCGTAACTGGAAACACCAATGAAATCAAACGTCGCGTCGAGCCTCACCTGTCTAGCCAGGTCCGCCAGAAAAATTGCCGAGCCCTTCAACACGCCCACAAACAGTACTGGCTGGCCCGCGAAGTCCCGCGTGATCTCAGCGCCGAGTTCTGCCACTCGTTTCGCAATTTCATCTCGCGAAATAAGCACCTTGAGCTCAGTCATGGCGTTTCATATTAAACTCAGCTCTAACATGTTGTAAAGCAACAACTTAATGGATTTAGCGATTCATCAAATGTATAAGATGGAATGAATCCAGCCTGCGTTTATGCGGTGGTGCACGGTTCAGAACTCGGAGCAATCGCCTGAGAGTCTGCACTTGCAGATTCTGTGTGACCGGCTTGGGTGGTTCTTGCTGGCTCGGCGGGCGTCACAGTTACGTCGGCCACACTGCAGTGTCCCCGCGGGGGGCGAGGCCTACTTCATCGTCGCGCTCTCGAGGACACGCTGCTTCTTCGGCCAGGAGGCGCATCAACAATAAGGAAGCTACCGCTTCCGGCTGGCCCGAAATGCTTTCCGGCAAACGAACCTTTTCGTGATCAAACCTGTTCGTGAGCAAACCTGAGGGCGTCTCAAGCAGGACTCTCCCCCGAGTTGCACGTCTCGCCGGTTTGACCGGGTAGAGATACGGCCAGTTTCTCGGGGGTGTTACCTGCCGAGAGCGACCGGCTTTCGCCGGGGTCGCTATTGTTGGGGCGGCGGGCTCTGCTGGCCAGAGCCGGCGTCAGGCGGTCCAGAGCGACGCTCTTGCATCCGCTGCTCACGCCTGGCCTGCATTTCGTCCCACTTCTTTTGCTGGTTAGCGTCGAGCAGCGCGCGAATCTGCGCGTCGGTGCTCTTGTGGATCTCCATCATTTTGGCGTGGCGATCCTGCTGGGAAACAGAAGCGTCCTGGTGCAGGCTCTCGATCGCGGAATGTTCGGACTGAAGAGCATCCTGCACTTTGGATTGCTGATCCGAGGTGAGCTTGAGTTGTCTGGTCAGTTCCGCAGTGCGCCGTGCGGGATCGGGCGGGCCGTGGTGCCTGCCACCGTAGTCCTGCGAGGGCGGCGGGGATGGTGGATTGTTGGATGGGCTATCTTGGGCGGCCGCGAACGGCGCAGCGACCGAGACAAGGCCGGCTGCGATGAGAACGAGCAGAGACTGCTTGAGCACGGGGAGCTCTCCTTTTCGAATTGATCGGTACACGTTTATGAACGGAATTATGAACCGGAAGTTGCTTGAGAAAACACAATTCTTGCAATCTTTGCATAACTTTACGAAGCGGGACTTCGATTTTGGATCGAAGCCAAGATGGCACAAAATTTTACAGTTCAATGCGAGGGAGAGCGGTATGATCCGAGCAAGACGACACCGAGCGTCCGCTCAATGCTATGAAGAGTTCCCGTCTTCGCATCCTGGTAATCAAAGGCAGGCTGCACCCTGGATTCGTCTTTCGGTTGCTCTTCTTGCTTCATGTCGGCGTGTTTCACCCGCATCTGTCGCAGGGGCAGAGAGCTACGCCAGCGGCAGGAGGTCGGACCATTCACGGCGTGGTGACGTCGGGCAATACGCCGATTCCCGGCGCAGGAGTTTCCGCGGCGAGTGCCGCCACCAAGGAACAAGTCAATACGTGGACGGATGTGGACGGCACTTACAGGTTGCGGATTCCCGCCGATGGCCGCTATACCGTGCGCGTGCAGATGGCAGCGTTTGCCGGGAGCGCGCTTGAAGTGGTGTTGGATGCAGCCCATCAGGACGTGCCAGCGAACTTTGAACTGGTTCTGCTGTCGCGGGCGCGCGAGGCGGGCAACGAACAGCGGCGGGCGAATGCGGGCGGGCGCGGTTTTCAGAGCCTTTCTGTGTTTCAGAGTGGCGCGACGCAGGATGCGGCTGGCGGGGCCATGAGCGAGGTTGTGCCTTCCGGTATGCCAGTTCCCGGAATCGCATCGGACAGTGCAACGGAATCTGTGGCGGTTTCGGGCAACACCTCCAATTCGTTCAATGCGATGAGCGCTGACGAACTGCAGCAGCGCTTCAATGATGCCCGCCAACAGGGAGGAGGATTCGGCGGTGGAGGTGGATTTGGTAGTCCAGGGGGTGGTTCCCGAGGCGGGGGCTTTGGTGGCGGAGGGCCGATGATCTTTGGCCGGCGAGGTTTTGACATCAATCGCCCGCATGGATCGCTATACTACGGCGTCGGCGATTCGGCTCTGAATGCATCGCCGTATTCGCTCACCGGTCAGCCGACGAAAAAACCGGGATACTTGCAGAATAGCTTTGGCGGATCCGTGGGTGGACCGCTGAACATTCCTCATATCTACCACGGCGGGAGCAAGACTTTTTATTTCATCAATTACAACGGCAAGCGCGCGGAAAACCCTTTCGATCAGTTTTCGACGGTGCCGACGCCTCTGGAGCGGAACGGATGCTTTTCCCCGACCCGGGAAATTTGCGATTCGGGAGCCGTAGGGGGACAATCGATAGAGATTTTTAATCACGCGACCAACACCCCTTATCCCGGCAACCAGATTCCACAAATCAACCCGGTGGCACTCGGGTTGTTGAGCTATATCCCGTTGCCAAACTTGCCGGGGAATTATCAAAACTTTCACTACGTGACTTCCGCGAACAGCGACAGCGACGATCTCAACCTACGTTTGAACCACTCCTTTGGTGCGGCGCCGGTGGGGAGACGCGGCGGCGGAGGCCGCAACGCTCCGCACAACAACCTCACATTTGGCCTCCACTACCACGGATCGAGTGCCAACCTGACGAATCCGTTCCCGAGCGTCGGCGGCAAGACAACCGTCCGCAGCTTTGACATTCCTGTGTCTTACACGCGCAGCATCGGAAAGCTGACCAACATTGTTCGCGCCGACTTCAACCGCAGCCGCACGCGCACGCAGAATCTGTATGGGTTCAGCGACGATATTGCAGGTGCGCTGGGAATCACGGGAGTTTCGCAGAATCCTTTCGATTGGGGCCTACCGAACCTGTCGTTCACAGACATCGCCAGTCTTCAGGACACGACTCCGCAGCTCACACGAAATCAGACCTACACCTTCTCCGACAATGTGATCTGGAACCACGGCAAGCACACCTGGCGCTGGGGAGGAGACTTCCGGCGCGTCGAGGTGAATACGGAAACTGATGGTAACCCGCGCGGCTCGTTCGTCTTTACCGGTGTCAATACCTCGGAGCTTGATAGCAGCGGAAAACCTGTGCCCGGCACCGGATATGACTTTGCCGACTTTCTGCTGGGACTGCCGCAGCAAACTTCGGAGCAGTTTCTCGGACGGTCTCAGCCGACTTCCGGGTTTGGAAACGGTGATCACTTCCGGGGCAACTACTGGGATCTTTACGCGCAGGATGAGTGGAAGATGCGCGCCAATCTGACCCTCAATCTTGGGGTGCGCTACGAGTACGTTTCGCCTCTGACGGAACTGAACAATCGAATTGTGAACCTCGACCTTTCTCCCAGGGTGTTGCATCAGACGCTGCCGCTGAACCTGACGGACGTGACGCCGATCGAACCCGGGCAAGCGGGGCCCTACAGCGGTCCCTTACCGGCGAGCCTGGTGCGGCCGGATCGCAACAACTTTGCGCCGCGAATCGGCTTTGCCTGGAAGCCATTTCCGAAAACTGTCGTGCGCGGCGGATATGGCATGAACTACAACACGGGGGCGTATCAAGGCATCGCGCAGCAACTTGCCCTGCAGCCGCCCTTCGCCACCACGGCGACGAATATTCAGACCGCGCCTGGAGAGCTCACCCTGCAAAACGGATTTCCTACGCCGGCCGGTGTCACCAACAATTATGCGGTGAATCCGAATTACAGGCTGGGCTACGTGCAGATTCGCAATCTGGACATCCAACACCAGATTCGCCCCACGTTGCTGCTGAATATCGACTACACCGGAACCAAGGGAACGGATCTCGACATTCTGGAGGCGCCCAACCGAACCGCAACCAGGATTCTTATCAGCGGGGTCGATGCCTTCACTTATGAAAGCTCGGTGGCCGATTCCGAGGCCAACGCGGGATCGGTGCGGCTGCGCAAGCGCCTCTCCAAGGGATTCTCGCTAGGCGGTATCTACACTTTTTCCAAGTCGCTCGATGATGCATCCTCCATTGGCGCGGGAGCCACCTCGGCGGCGAGTACTGCCGGACTGGGTGCGGGCGGTACCGGTGCAGCCGGAGGCGGCGCTTCGACGAGCGGAGGTTCGGCCAACGTGGCGCAGAATCCTCTCGATCTGGCTGCGGAGCGCGGGCTCTCCAGCTTCAACCAGACGCATAAGTTCACCGCCGATTATTTATTGGAGCTGCCCTTCGGCCCCGATAAGCGCTGGCTTAGCGGAAACACTCCATGGCGCGCCGTTATCGGCGACTGGCAATGGAGCGGCGACTGGACCATCGCATCGGGCCTGCCTTTCACGCCGCGGCTGCTGGGCGACATCGATGATGTAAACGGCGGGACCAACGGCACGCTTCGGCCGGATTTGGTTTCCGGGCAATCGGTCAGCCTGCCGCATCACTCAGTCACGGAGTGGTTTAATACCGCCGCGTTCATTGCGCCGCCGGCGGGCAGCTACGGCAACGCGCGCCGCAACAGCATCGTTGGCCCCGGCAGCAAGGTGTTTGACATGGCATTCACCAAAATCATCCCCCTGAAGGAATCGCGCACGCTCGAGTTCCGGGCGCAGGCCAGCAACATTTTCAACCTGGTGAATTATTCCTCGATTGACACGAACTTTAACTCGCCCACCTTTGGTCGGGTTACAGCGGCCGGGGCCATGCGGCAGTTTACGATGACCGCACGTTTTCGCTTCTGAGGAGTACCCTTCCGAGGGGGCACGCTCTCAAGATGAGGATCGCCATGACTTTCAAGCCGAATCGATTCCCCCCGAAAGCAGTCGCGGTGCTGCTGGCGCTTGTGCTCCTGTGTTCGGCGTTGCCCTCGCAGCAGCAATCGGAGTACGTGTTACACGTGGAATCGGATCTCGTGCTGGTGAATGTCACGGTGCGGGACAAGAGCGGAAAGTTTGTGCAGGGATTGAAGCCGGAGAGCTTCACGATTCTCGAAGACAACAAAGCGCAGAAGATTCTCTCCTTTGACGTTGAGAACGTCGATGCCGTTCCGCCCCCGGATGTGGCCCAGGCGAAGCCGCTGCCGGAACCGGCGCCCGAGCAGACGCATCCGGCGGCGGCTCCGGCAAATACTGCGGCCCAATTCAAAGATCGGCGCCTGATTGTTTTGTTTTTCGATCTCTCCGCCATGCAACCGGACGAAATCGACCACGCGGTCACGTCAGCCGAACATTATGTCGACACTCAAATGGCGCCGGCAGACCTGGTGTCGATTGTCTCGCTGGGAAGTTCGTTGCTGGTGAATCAGGACTTTACCACCGATCACGCGCTGCTGAAGAAACAGTTACAGGCATTCGGCTCCGGCAGCGGCCAGGGCTTTGAGGAAGGCACCACGGGCACGACCGAGGGAACGCCCGACACCGGCCAGCCATTCACCGCCGACGATACGGAATACAACATCTTCAATACTGACCGGCGTCTGGAGGCGTTGCGATCGGTGGCCGAGAAACTGGCTTACGTTCAGCAGAAGAAATCGCTGATTTATTTTTCCAGCGGCATGGATCGTACCGGCATCGAGAATCAATCAGAACTGCGTGCCGCCGTGAACGCGGCCGTGCGCTCCAACCTGGCGATTTACACCATGGACATGCGCGGCCTGCAGGCGCTGGTGGCGGGCGGAGAGGCGCAAAACGCCAGCCTGCGCGGCGTTTCGGCCTATTCCGGGCAGGCGACACTGAATGCGCTGAATTCCAATTTCACGACGCAAGAAACTCTGGTGACTCTGGCTAGCGATACCGGCGGCCGCGCTTTTCTCGACTCCAACGACTTCAGCAAGATTTTCAAGGGAGTGCAGCAGGACACCTCGACGTACTACTTGCTCGGCTATCACAGCACCAACCCCGCGCGCGACGGGCGTTACCGGCGCATCGTCGTGAAGAGCAACCTTTCGGGGGTGAAGATCGACTACCGCCGCGGCTATTACGCTCCCGCGGATTATCAGCATTCCACGAAGGACGATAAGGAGCGGCAGCTCGAACAAGAGCTTGCTTCCGAACTGCCGGCCACGGATTTGCCGCTGTATATGGGCGTCGCCTACTTCCGCCTGGAGGGCAACAAGTTCTTCGTTCCCATCTCGCTGGTCGTGCCGGGGTCGCAGATTCCATTCGTTCGCAGCAGCGACCGCGACAAGGCTACGCTCGATGTGATCGGAATGGTACTCGATAGCGAACAGCATCCCTTGAACAGAATTCGCGACACCGTAAAGCTCGCGGTCAACACCTCGACCGAGGTGCAAAAAAAGAACGTGCAGTATGACACGGGCATGAGCCTGCTGACGGGCAAATATCACCTGAGATTTGTCGTGCGCGAGAATCAGACCGGACGCATGGGATCGTTCGAAACCGACATGGAAGTGCCGGACTTGAAGGCGCGACCGCTGAAGATGAGTTCCGTCGTACTGGCCAGCCAGACTCAAACCGCAAAGAAGGGTGCGAACCTGAACCCGCTCGTTCACGATGGGTCCGAGATCATCCCGAACATCACGCATGTCTTCTCGGCCTCGCAGCACCTGCTTCTTTATTATGAAGTTTACGATCCAGCGCGGCCGTCGGTCACCGATTCTCGAAGAGCAACGGAAGCTGGAAGTGACAAAGACAACAAGCCCGGCATCCGGGTTTTGACCAACGTCGCCTTCTTCCAGGGCAAAGCCAAAGCCTACGAGAGTTCGTTGGTCGCGCTGACGGAATTGAATGCGCGAGACCGGAAGGCCGCCGTGTTCCAGTTAGACGTGCCCCTCACATCGCTCAAGCCTGGTTTTTATACTTGTCAGGTAAATGTGATTGACGACGCCGGCGGGCACTTCCTTTTTCCGCGGCTTGCATTGTTGATCCGGACCGAACCGGGGGGCGCGAAACCGGCGCAGTCGAGAGAAATGCCGCCGATTCAAAATGTATCTCCATCCAACCCGGGTGGAGTGTGAGATTCTTGATCGTATCGATCGCATCAAAGGGTGCCTCCCTTGGTCAGGGTTGATCAGGATAGTTCGCGATCTCGATGTGGACGCGCTCTCCGTTATTATGGCCGCACGCTAACGGCTGCGGCGTGGGGGCGCGGTATAGCCGGGCACCGACGCAGAACGGACCGACCCCCATCGTCGGCCCGCTCGGGCGAGCGCGCTCGGCCAGTTCTGCTTGCGGGAGGAAGACCATGACAACGCTGCTCTCTCCGACAGGTGTCGTCCTTGCGGCGCTGGCAATTACTGCCGCGGCAACCGGTGTTTGTGCGCAGGACTCATCCACGCCGGCTGTGGTGCTGACGGTTGACGAAACCCAGGCTGCCCGCCGAATCGCTTTTGTGGAGGAGGCGATTCGAGTGCAGCCCGGAGCGGTCACCCTGTCGTATCCACGTTGGATTCCGGGCGAACACGGACCAACCGGCCCCATTCAACAAATGGCCGCGTTACGCATCCGGAGTGGAAACGTGACTGTACCCTGGACCCGCGATCCCGAGGAGATCTACACGATTCACTTTGAAGCTCCGCCCGGTACCGATCAGATAACCGTGGATTTCGACGTATTGCTGGAAAACACGATCTCCGATCACCAACTCTTGCTGGCATGGAATACCGCCGTGTTGTACCCGCGCAATATCGACAAGCGCGAGCTGTTGATTGAACCGTCGATTCTTCTGCCGCCAAACTGGAAGCAGGGTAGCAGCCTGCACGTGGCGAATCAGAACGGCTCGCGCGTCAGTTTTTCTCCGGTTTCGCTCGAACGGCTGATCGATTCGCCGGTGCTGGCCGGAGAGTTCTTCCGCGCCGTGCCCTTGAAGTCGGCTTGGCCCGCGGAGCTCGACATCACCGGCGACGGTCAAGCTGCGATCGACCAGGCGGATGACGCGAACGCATTCGCTCTGTTCGGGAAGCTGGTAGATCAGGATCGGGCGATGTTTGGCTTCCGGCACTGGCGGACTCTGCACATCCTGGTGTCGCAAAGTGAGGCGCGGCCGTTCGATGGGCTCGAGCACGAGGATTCGCCGTACAACGCGATCGGCGACGCCGGTCTTTCCAAGAAGGATCAACTGCAAAAATTCGGCTGGCCACTTCTCGCGCATGAGCAATCCCATTCTTGGGACGGCAAATACCGGCGTCCAGCAGAGCTCTACTCAAAACCTGACTATCAGGGTCCGGAGCGGACCTCGCTGCTCTGGGTCTATGAGGGTCTCAACCAATATATCGGCATGCTGCTCGCGACGCGCGCTGGTTTCAACGACGCAGCCTACATGCGCGACTATCTGGGGAGAACAGCTGCGGATCTTTCTGGCGAACCTGGACGCGTTCTAACCCCTCTGGTTGATACGGCGACGGAAGACTGGGTTTTGCGTATGTTCGACGTTGGATGGTCTTCGCTCCGTCGTGGACAGGATTACTACGATGAAGGCGCGCTTATTTGGCTTCGCGCCGATACCATCATCCGCGAACAAACACAGAACCGCCGGTCGCTCGACGACTTCTTGCGGAGTTTTCTCGGCCAGCGCGACACCGATCCGATTGTCGCTCCATATAGCCGGGAAGATGTGGAAGCGTCCTTGTCGGCAATTTGTCCGTTTGACTGGCACACTTTCTTTGAGACTCGCGTCTATCAGGTAAATAGTAAGCCGCTGACCGACGGTCTGGAGGCGGCGGGCTGGCGCCTCACATACAACCCAACCCCCAACAACGAACCTTTCTATTCTGATCTTCTTCCGATTGGTTATAACGGCGATTATTCAATCGGGATGTCCGTGAAGAAGGATGGTACGATTTTTGACGTCTTAACCGGTACGCCGGCCTACGAGGCGGGTCTCGGACCAAACATGACGGTTCTGGCCGTGGATGGACACGTTTACTCCGCCGATGCACTGAACGAATCGATCGCGCATCCCCAAAATGGAAAAATTTCCCTGGTGGTTCGCAACTTTAGTTCGGTCGAAACCCACCAGGTTCACTATTCCGCGGGCGTTCGTTACCCGCATCTGGAGCGAATCCCAGGAAGCCATGATTACTTGAGCGAGATATTGGAGCCGAGAAGCTATGAAAGCCACTGATCCCGGA
>Ga0302325_10026103_pt1 | contig 12137 bp, 10 predicted proteins | sample Palsa_T0_2_FD_201948 | JGI IMG/M metagenome (GOLD analysis project Ga0302325, IMG submission 201948) | Peat permafrost microbial communities from Stordalen Mire near Abisko, Sweden - Palsa_T0_2 | ecosystem: Environmental > Terrestrial > Soil > Palsa > Peat permafrost | place: Sweden: Abisko...
ACCAGAAAGGCCTAGGAAGGAACGGCAAGCTAGGATGTAATCTCGAATGTTCGACCCTGGCGGAAGTGATTCCGTGCAAGGCGAGCAGCAAGGATACAAAATGTACCGCGCGTTGAGCCAGGATCTGATACCAAAGCATTTGCGACGAAAGGGAGATTCCGATGCGAAAGACCAGGGCTTTCTTGGTGGGCGCTTTTACCGTTGTTCTGACCGTTGGAGCGGTCCGTGTCTCAATCGGTCAAAACACGACACCGACAGCTGTAGCCATCGGCTCGCAATACGATACAACCCACGTTTATGTCACGCCAGGAGATTTCGACCGCTTTGTTGCCAGTCTATTGGCGACCTTCGGCGGCACTAAGACCAAACAGGGCGTCCTCACTGTGACTCCGACTCCGAGCAAGACGATGTCGCAACTGGTGCTGACGCCTGTCGGGAGTCTCTCGGTCTTCGGTTTCATGACGCCAATCCCCTATCCGTTCGGGCTGGAGCGGACGGGATATGGTGTGACCGACATGGATACGGCTGTCGCAGCCGCGCGCGCGAACAGCGCCGATGTCGTCGTGACTCCGTTCAACGATCCGGTCGGGCGGGATGCGGTCATACAATTCCCCGGCGCTGTGAAGACACAAATCTACTGGCACACGACTCCGCCGTCATATCCTGCGCTTCAGACAATTCCCGAAAACCGCATCTATGTTTCCGCCGACAGCGGAGACGCTTTCATTCGCAGCTTTCTTGCTTTTTCTCACGGCAACGTCGTCTCGGATGACGGGCATGCTCCGGGCGTCGAAATCGGACGGCCGAACGAAACCTATCGCCGAATCCGGATCCAATCCAGCTTCGGCAAGCTGAGCGTTCAGGTTACCGATGGGCACCTGCCTTATCCCTACGGACAAGAGATTACCGGATACGAAGTTGCCAACCTGACCGAAACCATCGCCAAGGCCAAAGCAGCGGGCGTCGAGATTCTGGTCACTCCCTATGCGGCCGACGGCCGGGAGGAGACCATGGTGAAATTCCCCGGTGGCTATGTCGCCGAAATTCACGCGGCGGCGAACCAGCAGGGCGCGCCTCACTGAGGAAGTATGCACAATGCGAATCTTTTTTCGTTCGACCACGGCTTCTATTTGATTGGCCGCGAACCTGTGATGAGGATGTCCACGAGTCTCCTGGCGCTTTGCTGCCAGTCAGGACCGGACGCCACGTTCGAGACGCCGATCAATGCCCGAACTAGATCGAATGGCTCCAGATCTCTACGAATGTCGCCAGTCTTGATCGCACGCTTCACCAACGAATCAATCGCTCCCCGGAACTGAGAGCGTGAGGCTTCATACAGCTTCGAAGGCCCTCCAACGACCGAATTTAGAGCGGGGCCGATGATCTGTTTGGTCGCGATGTAATCGACGAAAAGCAACATCCATGCTCGCAAGGCGTCGATGGGTGGAAGGTCTGCGGAGAACTTCTTCTCGGCTGCGGCCAGTTTTTCCACTTCCGTCCGATAGACCGCCTCAATCAGTGCGTCTCGCGTAGGAAAGTGGCGATACAGAGTTCCGGCTCCCACGCCTGCCTCTTTGGCGATGTCGTCGAGGCTGGCATTGGCACCGGTCCGAGTAAATGCCTCCTTCGCCACCTCCAGAATGCGCTCGCGGTTGCGCTGGGCGTCGGTACGCGGTTTTCGTGGGGCAATCTTCTGGTTTTTGGTCGGCATAAAAAAAGGTTGCAACCGGAGGCAGTCTCCGGTTATCTTATCAACTGATTCGGAGACACTCTCCGTTTTAATCGGAATAGGGCAGCCTGTCAATAGCCGGTTCCGGGGTTCTCCGGTTTTGGAGAGGTGAGGAATATGAATCCACGCGCTCGCTATAACCCATCGAAGAATGCAAATCATCCTTGCGCCGACCTCATGACGATGGCGGAGCCGGAGTTGTCTGCATTCTTCACCGCCATCACCCAGTTGCTCGGGTCCGAACAGGCGGAGCTCTCAGCAGTAGACTGGCTGCAGGAGTTGATCGCGAGCGATGGTCTACCCGCATCAGCCGGCGAATGGCGATTGATCACTGTGAAGGCTTCGGCTCGGCTCGCAAGTCGAGTGAGCGCTTCGTCCCTATCGTCGTCCCCATCAACGTCGCCATTGACTGAACCACAACTTCTTTAGGAGGAAAGACTATGCGTGTTTTTGTTACTGGTGCTACAGGCTTCATTGGTACGGCAGTCGTCCGAGAACTGATCGACGCTGGTCATCAGGTGCTCGGACTCGCGCGCTCGGATGCGGGCGCCAAGTCGCTGGTCGCCGCTGGTGCGCAAGTCAAAGTTCATCGGGGCGACGTTGAAGATCTGGACAACCTACGCCGCGGAGTCGCTGCCTCGGATGGCGTGATTCACACGGCTTTCGTCCATGATTTTGCTCGATTCAAGGAAGTCTGCGAGATCGACTGGCGCGCCATCGAAGCACTTGGTACCGCGCTCGCTGGCTCTGACCGCCCCTTGATCGTCACCTCCGGAACCGCCGTCGCCCATACACCGGGCCGACGCACCACAGAGGAGGATGCGCCCAATTCTCCGCTTCCGCGTATCGCTTCGGAACAGGCGGCAGCTGCCGTGGCGGCGAAGGGTGTGCGCGTTTCGGTGATGCGACTTTCGCAGGTCCACGATCCGGTCAAGCAAGGGCTTATCACTTACCTCATCGATCTGGCGCGCGCGAAGGGTGTCTCGGCTTATGTCGGCGACGGGCTCAACCGCTGGCCGGCGGTGCATCGGCTTGATGCTGCGCGTCTCTATCGGCTTGCGCTGGAGAAGGCAGCCGAAAAAGATCCAAAAGGAGTCCGTTATAACGCGGTCGCAGAAGAGGGAGTGCCGCTTCGAGAGATCGCTGAGGTAGTCGGCCGTGGCCTGAAGGTGCCGGTCGTCTCCAAATCTCCTGAGGAGGCAGGCGAACACTTTGGTTGGCTCACGCACTTCGGGGTTGCCGACATTCCGGCTTCGAGCGCGCTGACGCAGCAATGGTTGGGATGGCGGCCGACGGGTCCGGGGCTCATCGCCGATCTGAAAGCAATGAAACATTTCGAACACGCAGCGGAGGCCGTCCCTTTGCACGGCTAAACGCGGGAACAACAATAAACAGTTACTTAGAGGTATCAGTACCTGAGGTATCAGCACCTTAAGGAGGTAGAAAATGACGAACATAGTTGAAGCAACTTCGTTGGGCGCAACTTCGACCACAGAAGACGTTTTGTCGGGCATAGATCTGAAGGGCAAACGGGTCCTCGTAACGGGTGTCTCGGCCGGTCTTGGCGTGGAAACGGCGCGATCTCTGGCGGCCCACGGCGCTCAGGTTCTAGGCGCCGCGCGGGATTTGAACAAGGCCAAAAGTGCAACCGCGCAGGTGCGAAAGGACGCAGCGGCCAACGGCGGAAGCTTCGAATTGGTTGAACTCGATCTTAACAACCTGAAAAGCGTGCGTGCCTGCGCCGACCGGTTGCTGGCGAAAGCAGAACCGTTGGATGTGGTCATCGCCAATGCAGGAGTGATGGCCACACCGTTCGGCCACACAGCCGACGGCTTCGAAACCCAGTTCGGGACCAATCACCTGGGCCACTTTGTCCTGGTCAACCGGATTGCGCCGCTCATTCGAACCGGAGGACGCCTGATCAACGTGTCTTCTGCGGGTCACCGCTACGCGAATCTGGACCTCGACGATCCCAACTTTGAACGCACGCCTTATGACCCGATGGTTGCTTACGGAAGGTCTAAAACCGCGAACATCCTCTTCGCCGTTGCGTTCGACGAACGGCACCGGGACCGTGGCGTACGCGCGGCCGCTGTGCACCCAGGGGGTATTCAGACCGAACTGACTCGTTACCAGGATCCAAGCCGCATAGAACAGATGATCGACCGGATCAATGAGCAGCGTGCGGCTCAGGGCAAAGGTCCCTTCCAGTGGAAGACGATTCCTCAGGGGGCCGCAACTTCAGTGTGGGCGGCGGTCGTTGCTCCCGCCGAAGAAATCGGCGGCCAATACTGCGAAGACTGCCACGTGGGCCACATCGTTCCGGACGACCTGTCCGTCGGCGTGATCGAAGGCGTGCGCGGATATGCGCTCGATTCAAACAACGCAGAGGCGCTCTGGAAAAAAAGTGAAGAAATGGTGACAGAATCTTTCTAGTTTTCTTCTTCACCGCGAGCAACGAAAAGTTCCAGGAGGAACGAAATGATTGAACGGATTAGTCTGGCCGGCAGATTCACTCTGCCTGGCACGTCGCTGACTGTGAACCGCATGGGTTACGGTGCGATGCAACTTGCAGGCCGAGACGGCAACAAGCTGGTATGGGGGCCTCCGCGAGATGTCGATACAGCGATCGCTGTTTTGCGGGAGGCCGTTGCGAGTGGCGTCAACCATATCGATACGGCAGATTTTTATGGTCCCCACGTCACTAACCAGATCATACGAAAAGCGCTGTCCCCGTATCCCGACGACCTGATGATCGTCACCAAAATCAGCGCGCGGCGCGGCGCGGATGGATCATGGATTCCGGCGTTCTCACGCGAAGAATTGATTGCGGCGGTTCACGACAATCTCCGCAACCTCGGACTGGATGTGCTCGACGTGGTCAACCTGCGTAGCATGTTGAGCATCCATGAACCCGCCGAGGGATCGATCGAGGCGCCGCTCACAGTTCTAGCCGAACTTCAGCAACAGGGTGTGGTGCGTCATATCGGGCTGAGCAACGTCACGTCCAGGCAGGTCGCAGAAGCCCGCCAGATTGCTCCGATCGTCTGCGTACAGAACCAGTACAACCTCGCCCATCGAACCGACGATGCACTCATAGCCGATCTTGCCCGTGGCGCCATCGCCTACGTGCCATTCTTCCCACTCGGCGGGTTCACTCCGCTCCAGTCGAATACCTTGTCTGACGTCGCGGTGCGCCTCGATGCCTCGCCGATGCAGGTTGCGCTGGCCTGGCTGCTCCAGCGGTCGCCGAACATCCTGGTCATCCCCGGAACATCTTCCGTCGAGCATCTTCGCGAGAATCTTCGGTCTTCGACGCTTCAAATTCCCCCTGAAGTGATTGCCGATCTCGACGCAATCGGCATGCCCGAAATTGTCAATGGGATGCGATTCTAGTGATTCTGCGCCGCCTGCTTCGGTCTCAAGTCTTGACGACAAGGTCGGTGGACTTGGGCTTGGACTGTGATACGAAGACGTCGTGGCTGCGATCTGTGGTCACCAGTTTCATAGTGCGTGTATTTGAGCGCATCATTCCTGCAATTTCGCCGATTCTATTGGGGGCAACGAAGGCACATGTATAGTATATAGATAGACATAGTATTATAAAAGACCGAAACTGTCAATGGGGCAGTCTGGAGCCTTACTCGTCGATTCGTTCTGTTTAGCTGGATTGATCACGGTTGCATTCCTGCCTTCCATCACTCAGTCGCGTCACCACCCCAGTTACTCTCAGCAATCTCAAGCATTAGGGTGTTTCCAGGGCCAGAAGGTCGCAACTCGGGTGCTGGATCCTTGAGCGCACCGCGTTTGAACTCGTCTCCAAGAATAATCGCCTCAGCAATTTCCTTCATCGGTTTCCGTTTTTGCCGGCTGTAGCGCCGCAAAGTCAAATACGCCTGCTCTTCGCTCAATCCATGGTCGCGCTGCAGGATGCCTTTCCCGCGTTCCACCAGTTTTCTGGTTTCCAATTCCAACACCAGGCCAGAATTCTGGCTCTCCAAGCGCGACAGTCCAATGCCAGCACCCAGCAGACACCCGACGGCGGAGAGCAGTTTGACTTCTCGGAGGCTGTATCGGCGAGGCTGGCGATGCTGCAAATTGATGACACCCATTAACTCTTTGCGGGCCAGCAAGGGCACTGACACGAACGTTTCGCCAAGGTCCACGGACCATTGATCGAAAACCCTCGCTTCGGACTGTTCACGATTGTTTGTCGAAATAGCAACTGGAACCCGATGTTGCGCCAACGAGGCCGTGTAGCCTTGACCGATGGGAAGCTTGCGAGGCTCGATGATCGATTGATCCAAATGCTTCCCGACCCGTAGCACCAGCTCTGCGCCGTCGCGGACATAGATGAAGCAGAAGTCGCAATTCGCCATCGCGATAGCGAAACTCACGGTGGCGGCCAGCGCTTCATCCAAGGTATCGCCGCGGGCAATATGCCTGCCGATTTCATGTACCCATTCAACATCGGATTGACTTTGTATTGGTTCAGTGTGCATGACGGTCCCCTTCCCTCAGATGCTTGGTTGTGGGCTCCTCTTCGGCAAATCCGTAATCACCGCTTCCAGCTAGTGTCTCTTGGCAGTTTCTGAAATCCCAATCTCGTTGCCGCTTGCCGGCTCGAGTGTGATCGTGGCAAAGAGCGACTCGGCTGCCTCGGCCGCTGAAGTTCGGTTTGCTGTGAACAGCCAGAAATTCTCAAAACGATCCTGTTGGCATCTGGTCTGGAACAGACCCTGCGACTTATGCTCGGCGATCACCCAGTCCACGACGATCTGGTAGGAGAGGGATTTCTTGTAGCCGAAACGAGTATCGCGGTCAAACTGAAACTGCGGCTTGCGCGAGTCGGTAGCCGTAATTGGATAGTCGGACAAGGGCGTGTAAGGCCCAGGATCGCCGCTGCCGGCTTGCGCGCCCAGTACGACCGGCTGCTGGCCTGCTGGAAGCTGTTTCACGGCCTCGAGGGCAAGGATTGAAGCCGCTTTATGTTCTCCATGAGTCTGTTCAGACGGTAGCAGCACCAAAACGAAATCGTAATGCCCCCGGTTCAATCGCCGTTGCAGAACATGCAGAATTCGCTCTTTGTGCCAACTCTCGCGGAGGGACTCACTGGCATCAAGCGTGAACTGGTCGTCCTTCTCGTTCAGGAACCATTGGTGCTGAATGCCCAGGATTTTGCCCGCGCGTCGCGCTTCTTCTCTGCGGATACCAGGCAGTCGTGCTCTGCCGACTGCTTCACTCGTGAGGTCGATGCCGTAGTAAGGAACCGCCAGGGAAGAATAGCGATAGCCTGCTTCACCATCGGTGATAATGAACTGGTCGACGACCCCTGAGAGTTCTTTGCTGATTCGGTACACGGTGCCAGCCACTTCGTATTCGTCGTCCGGATGAGCAACCACGAGCAGCACACGAACCGGCCGTGTGTTTTTCACTCCTGAGGACACAGCATTCTGTGCCGCCGTTCTGCGAGAGGACAATGCCACGACGAAAAACGAGAGAATGAGAAATCGCTTCATGGAAGGTTCTGGGGTGTTGCCAATTGCACGACGGTCGAGTAGAAAAGCGAGCATCTACGCACAGCGGGCTCGAACCTGTTGGCACTTGGCAATCATCTTGAACGCCTCATTATTGTAAGTATGTCTATTAATATAATAGTGTATCATGATTTACTGAAGAGCCGCTTCACCCAGGGTGGCCGGAATTATGACCGCCCCACCGCGACTCGGAGAAAGGATTCGGCCATGAAGATCACGACTCGTACCACGCTCAGCAGCACCACCGCCGTCGTGGTAGCCCTCCTCACCCTCACCCTTTCGGCGACGGGCCAGTCTGTAAAGGGCACGTGGGAGGCGACCGTCACCGTGAACCATGTTGCCATTCCGTTCCAGATCGAAATCGACGGTAGGGGACCAGATGTGCATAGCTACTTTTTCAATGGCGACGAGCGAGTCAATCCATCGAATAGCGGAGCCTTCCAGGATGGTTCACTGGTGTTGAACTTCGATAGTTACGCCACGAAGCTGGTAGCAACGCTGAAAGATGGAATATTGATTGGAACCTACGGCGGCGCCTCTGGTAGCGCTTACCCATTCCAGGCAAAGCGACACGATGCGTCGGTGGTTGCAGCCAGCGACCAACATGCACCTGATATCTCAGGACTATGGGAAATTCAAGTCAACAGCCCAAAGGGCGAATCAGCGTGGCACTTCGTTGTAAACCAGACCGGCGCAAAGGTCGATGCGGCGATTCTGCGGGTGGACGGCGACACGGGAACCCTTTCGGGCAATTACAAGGATGGCAAGTTCGTCCTCAGCCATTTCACCGGAGAGCGGCCATTTTACGTCGAAGTGACGCCTCGATCCGATGGTAGCCTGCAATTGCAGATTGCCAGCTTGCATGACACACAAACTCTGATGGCGCTCCGGCCAGCCGACGCGCGAGCCAGAAATCTTGCTCCACCGGACGACCCCACGCAGCACACAAAACTGAAGGATCCCACGCAGCCGCTGCGTTTCAGCTTTCCGGATCTGAACGGCCGCATCGTCTCCAACAGTGACGAACAATTCCAAGGCAAGGTGGTGTTACTCAATATCACCGGAAGCTGGTGCCCAAACTGCCACGACGAAGCCCCTTTTCTCGAAGAACTTTACCGGAAGTATCACGGCCAGGGACTCGAAATCGTGGCCCTGGACTTTGAGCAGACGGAACAGTTGCAAAGCCTCTCACGAGCCCGGGCGTTCATCAAGCGCTACGGAGTTGAATACACCTACTTGATCGCTGGAGAACCGGGCCAGCTGAACGAGAAGATTCCACAAGCCGAAAACCTGAATGCTTGGCCGACCACGTTCTTCATTGGCCGAAACGGTCTAGTTCGCACGATCCACACCGGGTTCACCAGCCGAGCAAGCGGCGAACTGGATTCACGTCTGAAGGATGATGTGCGCAACGAGATCGGGCAGTTGCTTTCAGAGAACGTTCATGTCGCAAAAGGCGGAGACTGAGAACTCTAACCAGGCGGCCGGTCAGGAAGATTGTCGTTCTGCAGAGTAATATGATTCTTGTGTCCTAGGAAATTTCGTTCCTTTGCAACAGGCAATTACATGTCGATCCCTCTCGAGGAGTTGATTCCATGATGGACCGCAGGCGTTTTCTTCTTTCTGCTGCCGCGGCAACAGCCGGTGCCGCACTCGCACAACCGGTTCTCGGAAAGGTGGCGGGTCGAGACCCACTCACCCGCAAAGAGCGCGTAGACCGGGCACTGTCAGGGCAGGATGTGGACCGTCCACCATTCACGCATTGGCATCACTTCGGACCGCAGACTCCCGAGGAGCACGCCAAGGCCACTCTTGATTATCACTGGAAGTACAAGACGGACATCGTGAAGGTGATGAGCGATTATCCGTACCCAAAGCCCGGAGGCAACTGGCACGAACTGAAGGTTCTAGACAACCCCTTCCCCGAGCAGATTCGTGCCTTGGAACTGATCCATGACGGACTGCGCGGAGACGCGTATATTCTCGAAACTGCTTTCAATCCCTGGCAGGTCGCGGTCAAACTGTCATCGAAGGAGGAGGTCGTTCGCCTCCAGCAGGAGAACCCACAGCGACTGCTCGACGCCCTTGACGCACTGACGGAGTCGCACATTAACCACGCCAAGCGCGCCTTTGCCGCGGGCGCTTCGGGGGTTCTGTTTTCGATTGCGAACGCCAACCGCGCTGAGCTCTCACCGGCAGACTATGCCAAATTCAGCGCACCGTTTGACAAGCGCTTCTTTGCAGCCACCGCCAGCGCCAAGTTGAACTTCCTCCATTTGCACTGGGAGAATGAATATGTCGATCAGTTTGTCGACTTCCCTGCCCCGGTCGTCAACTGGTCCGTCCAGTCCAGCGGCGTGTCGGTAAGGACTGTGCGCAGCAAGTTCTCGCAGACAATTGCCACCGGAATCGATGAGAAGAATTACAAGGATCTCTCCGAGCAGCAGATCCGCGACCAATGGCAGACCGCCCGGAATGCGGCTGGCGGCAAGTTCATTCTGACCCCGGGATGCTCAGTCCCCAACGACAGCAGCGACGAGGAACTGTTTCGACTTCCCCAGGTAGTCGGAGCATGAGCACTGCGCAGCAGTCAATCATCAATGCGGCAGTTTCGGCCTCGGCGATCCGTACAGCCAGGTTCCAGCCATGGCGCTCGCAATAGCCACGGTCATCAGCCCTCTCGGCATTATGTCTAGTACTTCCATCTACTATGGGGTATACTGCCGGAAGTTAGGCTGAAACACCACTTTCAGTGGTGGTCGGCGATGGCTCGGGAGGAGTCCCGTGATCGCTTGCATTCAGAAGGTTCACGCGTGCTGGAGTCGCCAGAGTCGCGTTCCAGTGAGCCGTAAACCAAATTGATCAACTGGGGAGGCTCCCAATGAGTCAGATTCTCTCGGAAGTGCTAGCGGCCAACCGCGCATACGCCTCGAATTTCGGAGACAAGAGCAAATTGGCTCTGCCGCCGGCCCGCCGCTTCGCAATTCTCACCTGCATGGATGCCCGGCTCGATCCCGCCAAATATGCCGGCCTAGCCGAAGGCGACGCTCACGTCATCCGCAATGCGGGTGGACGGGCCAGCGACGATGCCATTCGATCCCTCGTGATCAGCTACAAGCTGCTAGGTACACGGGAGTTCTTTGTCATCCACCACACCAACTGTGGGATGGAGTTCTTCACCAACGAAATCATGCGCGGACTGCTGGCTTCGAGTCTTGACACCGCGGAACTGACCCCAAGCGGTTTCCGTGACGTGGGCCATAGCCCAGGGTCTAATGCTGGCGAATCCATCGAATGGTTGACCATCCGCGATCAGGCACAAGCTGTCATTGACGATGTAGAGCGCATTCGAAACCATCCGTTGATACCGAAGTCGATCCCGGTTTACGGATTCGTCTATGACGTTCACTCAGGAAAACTGATTGAGGTGGAAGGCGCTAGCGAAATCGGGAAAGCTGCCTGATCGCCACCGCGAATTCTATCTGTTTCCTCCCCTAGTGCTCGTAGCGCGGACCGAGGCGAATCGACGGCGCCGGCATCATCCGCGACCGCAGACCGAATGTGCCGTTCTCGCACGAAGGGCGAGGTGAATCGGAATGAAGCTTAACTACTCCTGGGGAAGCATGCGCAATGATTTGCTGGCCGGCGTGACCGTCGCCGCCATCTCATTGCCGCAAGCCATGGCATACGCGCTCATCGCGGGGGTCGACCCGCGCTTTGGGTTGTATTCCGCCATTGTGGTCACGCTCGTGGCCTCGATCTTTGGTTCGTCCAGGCACTTGATTAACGGCCCAACCAACGCGATTTCGCTTGTAGTCTTCAGCGCTCTTGGCATCTTCAGTCCCGATGCGCGTCTCGAAGCCTACCAGGCCATGTTCCTGTTGGGGATGATGATTGGCTGCATCCAGATCCTCATCGCGATCTTCAAACTCGGAGATTTAACCCGCTACATCTCGGAGTCCGTCGTGATCGGTTTCATGGCCGGGGCCGGCACGCTCGTGGGATTAACCCAACTGGGCAATCTGACCGGCTTGCGCGATCGAGGAACGGGTCAGCAGCATGTGCTTTACCGCATTTGGCTGACGCTCAGCGGCGGACCGGTGAATCCACGAGCCCTTGGCATTGGAGTAGGAACCATTGTCCTCGTCATCCTGCTCAGACAATTGGCGCGCAAGTATCGTCTGCCGCAATTGGACATGCTGATGGCCTTGATTGTTGCGGCGCTTGTGGCCGCGGCCTTCGGCTGGTCTAAACCAGCACTTGATGGAACAACGGTTATCTCTGTCGTGGGGAGTGTCCCGCGCAATCTGCCGATGCCGCATATTCCTCAGATTCAATTTTGGTGGGTGAAGGAATTGTCGGGAAGCGCATTGGCTATTGCCTTTCTCGGACTCCTGGAGGCGTTGGCGATCGCCAAATCGATTGCCAACACGACCCGCCAAACGCTCGATTACAATCGGCAGTGTCTGGCTGAGGGTCTGGCCAATCTTACCGGAGGGTTTTTCCAATGCTTGCCGGGTTCCGGCTCGTTGACGCGCTCCGCCATTAACTTTCAAGCCGGGGCCGTGAGCCGCGTTTCAGGAGTGTTCGCTGCGGCAACGGTAGCCTTGGTTGTGGTTGCGCTCGCACCCTTCGCCCGGTTCATTCCGAAAGCCGCTCTTGCGGGCCTGCTCCTGGTCACCGCCGTCCGGCTCGTCGATTGGAAACGATTGAGCTATGCCATGCGGGCCTCGCGCTACGATGCCGCCTTGGTATTGGTTACTGCCTTCTCCGCGATCTTCATCAGCGTTGAATTCTCCATCCTGATTGGCGTGGCTCTATCGATCCTGATGTTTGTCCCGCGTGCTTCTCTGCTGCGTTGGAACGAGTTG
>Ga0302325_10026105_pt1 | contig 12136 bp, 13 predicted proteins | sample Palsa_T0_2_FD_201948 | JGI IMG/M metagenome (GOLD analysis project Ga0302325, IMG submission 201948) | Peat permafrost microbial communities from Stordalen Mire near Abisko, Sweden - Palsa_T0_2 | ecosystem: Environmental > Terrestrial > Soil > Palsa > Peat permafrost | place: Sweden: Abisko...
AGTTGACCGCGCGTTAAGCGGTCAGGACGTGGATCGCCCGCCATTTACTTACTATCACCACTACAAGAGGCCGACCCCACAACTGGAGGCCCAAGACCATCTGGACTTCCACCGCACATACAATACTGACATTGTCAAAGTCATGAATGACTTTGATTATCCAGCATCGTCGACCGGTAAGTGGTATGAGCTCAAGCCCCTTGATTCTCCATACCCAAATCAACTGACAACGCTCAAGCTAATCCGCGATGGGTTGAACGGAGATGCGTACTTTATCGATACGCTCTATGGACCCTATATGACAGCCATGATTTTGTTTGGGGCGCAACCGCAATTCGCCAAACTGGGGAAATCGGAAGAAAGTCAGGACCAGGTGATCAGCAGCCTTCACGACTTTCAGAAGCAGAACCCGGATGGATGGCATACCGCGTTAGAAGCAATTACCCAATCTACAGTCAACCACATCCGGCATACCAAGGATATTGGAGCTTCAGGAGCGCTGGTGAGCGTATTCAACGCGGAGAGCAAGTTCGGCTCTGTCTCCGATTATGAACGCTATACTCGGCCGTATGACAAACGTGTCTTTGACGCGCTGGCGGACACCAAGTTAACCGTGTTGCATTTGCATTATCTGGAGAGACCGTATCTCGACCAGTTTAAGCATTTCGATGCGCCGGTGGTTCAGTACTCTGTGAAGACCAGCGGAATTCCAATTTCCGAGGTGCGCAAACACTTCTCGCAGACGATCGCTGGAGGAGTGGATGAGATTGACTTCGACAAACTGACCACCGCGGAGATGCGGAAACAGTGGACGGAGGCAAGAGAGCAGGCGGGAAGCAAATACATCGCAGCGCCGGGATGTTCTGTTCCGGATAACTCGACACCTGCCGAACTGGCGCGCTTTCCGCGGTCGCTAGGCGTCTAGAGTATCTGCAAAGCATTGCGCCAATGTAATCGAGGAACTGCAATGAAGACTTCTTCCGTTTCGGAACAATTTGCGTCTGCGGTTCCCTATGACCGCTACCTTCAGGCGGGGACCGGCGAACAACAACGCCGCTGGACCACGACTAGTATTTCCCTGTCCCTCCACCTTCGCCACTGCCAAGGTGGGCCGCCGCCCTCAAATTTGTCATCCCGACCGGACCCGGATTTCCTGCCCCGCTGTTTGTGAATTCTCTCCACGCACCCGTACGACCGATGCGCGCTATTAAGGTTGCACTCGCAATATCCACTCCACAAATAATCCGCGTCACGATAACCTGCCTTGTAGGTTCGATTGAATTCGTGCGACTGTTCGGTCGTACGTGACTTGGGCAGCGGTCCCTGGACTGAGCGTCGGTCGAATTGCACCACAGGATGAACGGGAGCCGTCCGCCCGCGGGGGAGTCGATGCCTCGACTCCCCCACCAGCTACAGTCTCGTCTAAAAACTGTCGCCTACCAACAGATACAAGGATGACGGCCTTGTGGGAGTTTTGAAAAATCTTCTGGTTGGGTGTGTCAAAACCACAAAAATTAAAAAGTCACAACCTCTCGGGATGACAAATTTAAGGGCGGCGGCCCACCTTGGCAGTGGTGGAGGTGGAGGGACAGAACCAGCACAACAGCAACCAACCCGGTTTCGGGTTTGGCCGCGCTGTCTTCAACGCATTCAGCAAATTGCGCCGTCCAGAAGGCGGTTCCTCCGCAAAGGAGGACGGCTCTGCTGGACAATACCACGCTACTTTTTGCTTCATGCATTCTCTACTTCTCTGGCCACTGTTGTTATGGCCTAACGGTCACGTCTTGTCGCTATCCTGCTTCTCGTCTGATGATTGAGCAGCCGGCCGCTTGCTGTAGCGGAAATCGCAAGCCGGGAATCCCTGAAGGATGGTGTGTTTGCGTTCGAGCGCAATCTCTCCGTTGAAACCCTCGATGAAGGTCGCGTCGCGATTGCAGGAGAGTATGCTGCCAAGTTCCTCGATGCCCAGGCTGCGGTAGAGTTCGGCATACCCGCACCTGGTCACGTCGAAATTCAGAACGCTTTCGTTCTGATCCAGAATGCGCAGTTGTAGCGCGCCGTTTCTGGTCCAGGGTTCCACGGACTCCCCATAGGCTTGCAGATCGTTCCTACCCATGCGAGTGGCGAGTTCCCTGCCCTGCCGGCGTGCAATTCCGGTAACAACATTCCGGACCACTTCGAGAACTTCTTGCCGTCCAAACTTATCGCCCAGGGCATCCACGATGGGCGCTAGAAGACGAGCTTCGATCTCACGCCGCTTCAGGACGCCGATCTCATTCAGTTCCACATCACTGCTCATACGGTTTACCTCACTTAGAAAAAGCATGGTTCCGCCATGGCCCGCAGTCAAACGCTTGGAATCGCGTCTGATAGAGCCATCGCGCTCTTCTGCAGCACGGGTAGAAAAGTGCGAATCATTTCTTTGCGCTCTACACGCGAGACGTGAGCACCAATATTGATCGCGGCCACGACGCGATTCTGGCGGGTTAGGACGGGTACGGCTATCGCGCGCAGCCCAAGTTCCAGCTCTTCATCGATGCACGCATAGCCATCCCTCCCAGCCTGAAGGATGGCCTTGCGGAGTTGCTGTTTGCTTACGATGGTTTTTGGTGTATGCACCTTGGGCTTCAGGTGGTCTAGATATGCCGTCAACTCAGTTTCGGGGAGCCCGGCGAGCAGCACTCGTCCCATGGAAGTGCAGTATGCCGGGAGCCGGCTGCCCACAGAAAGCCCGATGGACATCACCCGCCTCGCGGGCGATCGCGCCACATAGGTGATCTGGTCGCCGTCCAGCACGCTCATGGAAGCCGATTCGTGGAGGGACTCCGTAATCCGCTCCAGAATAGGCTGAGATGCAGCAACCAGGGAGGTCGAGGAAAGATAGGAGAATCCGAGCTCGAGGACTCGCGTTTTCAACCTGTAATTGCGCCGGGAATTCTCCGCATAGCCCAGCATTTCCAAGGTGAGCAGCAGTCTTCGGGCTGCAGCGCGTGACACGCCCGCGCGTTGCGAGACTTCTCCGACCGTCATCCCTTCGGTATGCCCGGCAAAGCTCTCGATCACGCGAAGCCCTCGGGCGAGAGAAAGTACGAAGTTGGGATCGCCTTTGTATCCCTCAAAGCCTTGGAGCGAGTTCCGCGTCGGGGATTCGTTTTTCTTCATGATTGGGAGTTTTTCAATATGCGCGATTATCGCACATCTTGTGTAATATCGGTCATTTCTGATACTAATGGTTGGCTCGAAAAAGGTCTCAGATTGCATGGCTGAATGGATCTCCCTCTCCGAAGCAATAGCCGGGAACGTCCACGATGGAGATTGCCTGGCGCTTGAGGGCTTCACGCATCTCATTCCGTTTGCCGCGGGACATGAAATCATTCGGCAACGCAAGCGCAACCTGTCGCTGGTCAGAATGACACCGGACCTCATCTACGACCAGATGATCGGCGCCGGCTGCGCCTCGAAACTTACTTTTTCATGGGGCGGCAATCCTGGCGTTGGTTCACTCCATCGTTTTCGAGACGCAGTGGAACAGGATTGGCCTGGTCCTCTCGCGCTCGAAGAGCGCAGTCATAGCGACCTGGCAAACGCCTATGTTGCGGGCGCTGCCAATCTTCCGTTCGCAGTGTTTCGCGGCTATACCGGCTCGGACCTGGTCAGATTCAATTCGCAGATTCGAACCATCCGCTGCCCGTTCACAGGAGAAGAACTTGCCGCCACACCGTCGGTTCGGCCCGATGTGACGGTCATCCACGCGCAGAAGGCGGATAGGAAAGGCAACGTCCTGCTCTGGGGAATCCTGGGCGTACAGAAAGAGGCGGTGTTGGCGGCGAAACGTTCGATCGTCACCGTGGAGGAGAGAGTAGAGAATCTCGACGCGCCCCCCAATGCGTGCGTACTGCCGGGCTGGACGGTAGACGCGGTGTGCCTTGTTCCCCGAGGGGCAACGCCCTCCTACGCGCACGGCTACTACGACCGCGATAATGCTTTCTATCGGCGCTGGGACAGTATCTCGCGAGACCGGGATGCATTCCGTGCATGGCTACAGCAGCATGTGCTCGACACCGGAGATTTCTCTGAATACCTGCGCGTGGTATCCGAGTCGAACAGGCAGATGGCTGCATCATGAAACCCGAAGATTACACAACCGACGAGATGATGACGATCTCGGCAGCGCGCATGCTTCGTAACGGCGCCGTGTGCTTTGTCGGCATCGGTCTGCCCTCAACAGCCGCAAATCTCGCGCGTCTGACACATGCACCCGACGCAGTCCTGATTTACGAATCCGGGCCGATTGGCGCCAAGCCGCCCGTGCTGCCACTTTCCATCGGCGACGGAAATCTGGCCGAGACTGCCGATACGGTGGTCTCGACTCCGGAAATTTTCCGCTACTGGCTGCAGGGCGGGCGCGTGGATGTAGGTTTCCTGGGCGCTGCGCAGCTGGACCGCTTCGCCAACATCAACACCACCGTGATTGGTGACTACCGAAAACCGAAGATCCGTCTTCCCGGCGCAGGAGGCGCGCCGGAGATCAGCTCCTCAGCCAAGGAAGTGCTCATCATCGTCAAGCAATCAGAACGCAGCTTTGTAGAGAAGCTTGACTTCATCACGTCGGTAGGTTTTCTTTCCGGAGGAGATTCCCGGGCGCGTGCAGGTATACCGGGTAAGGGGCCGGCCGCGGTCATCACCGACCTCTGCATTCTGCAGCCTGAACCAGAGCGATGTGAGCTGATCGTCAGCAGTATCCATCCGGGTATATCGAGAGAACTTATCCAGAAGAAGACAGGGTGGAAGATACGTTTCTCGGATCGCTGTGAACAGACCGATATGCCGAGCGCGAGCGAGCTGGAGGTGTTGCGCGAGCTGAAGAAGCGCACGGCAATTGCCCACGGCTGCGCGGAGAGCGAAGCGTGAACAACGTCTTTCTGTGCGACGCAGTGCGCACGCCCATTGGGCGATATGGCGGGGCTCTCGCTACTGTCCGTACCGATGATCTTGCCGCCATCCCGATCCGCGCCCTCGTAGAGAGAAATCCGGGCGTAGACTGGGCGGCGTTGGATGAAGTGATGTTGGGCTGCGCCAACCAGGCAGGTGAGGATAATCGCAATGTCGCGCGCATGGCGTTGTTGCTGGCCGGCCTGCCGGAGTCTATCCCTGGCGTCACGGTGAACCGTCTGTGCGGCTCCGGACTGGATGCTGTGGGTACGGCGGCGCGCGCCATCGCTGCCGGAGAGATCGAATTTGCCATTGCCGGCGGGGTCGAATCGATGTCCCGCGCTCCATTCGTGATGGGTAAAGCCGAGTCGCCCTACCAGCGAAGCGCCGAGATATACGACACGACCATCGGCTGGCGGTTTATCAATCCCGTGCTCAGGGCGGAATATGGGGTCGACTCGATGCCGGAAACCGGTGACAACGTGGCGAAAGACTTCGCGGTAGAACGGGAAGAGCAGGACGCTTTTGCGTGGCGCAGTCAGAAACGCGCGGCAAAGGCAGCAGAGGATGGATTTTTCGCGGAGGAAATCGTACCCGTAGAAGTGCACGCGAAGAAGAGCACAACCGTGGTGACGAAAGACGAACACCTTCGCCCGGACACTACGCTGGAAGCTCTGGCGCGACTTCAGCCTTTGCAAAAGGGTGGGACCGTCACCGCCGGCAATGCTTCCGGCGTAAACGACGGAGCCGCGGCAATGATCCTCGCCTCAGAGGCGGCGGTGAGACGCCACCAGCTCAAGCCGCGTGCACGTATCCTGGGCATGGCCACCGCCGGAGTTGCGCCGCGCATCATGGGCATCGGACCGGTACCCGCCACGCAAAAGCTGCTCTGCAGGCTCAAGTTGAAGATTGGCGCCTTCGATTGGATACAACTCAATGAGGCCTTCGCCAGTCAATCGGTCGCATGCCTCCGCCAGCTCGGACTTCCGCCGGATGCGGACCACGTGAACGCAACCGGAGGAGCCATAGCCCTGGGTCATCCGCTGGGAATGAGTGGGGCGCGACTCGCCCTGACTGCTGCGCACCAGCTGGAGAAGTTCGGCGGCCGGCGAGCTTTGGCTACCATGTGTATCGGCGTGGGCCAGGGCATCGCGCTGGCCATGGAGCACCCTTAGGAGTAGACCGTATGTCTCAGCTTTTGACGGTTGGCACGCCGCGCCCCGGCACGCAGCCGGACTACAACTATCCGCCTTATGCCTCCTCGGTCGCACGATCGCCGCGCAAACCGCTCGTGGTGTTGCCGCACACCCTTTCTGAGCGGACTGGCCCAGTCTTCGGCCAAGGAATGATCGGTCTGCATGAGAATGACCTGACCGGACAACACGAGGGGCAGCCCATTGGAGAACGCATCCTGGTTCATGGCCGCGTATTGGATGACGACGGCCGGCCCGTGCGCGACGCACTGGTTGAGATCTGGCAGGCGAACGCCTGTGGCCGTTATCTTCATAAGACCGACCAGCACGATGCTCCGCTCGATCCCAATTTCAGTGGAGCGGGACGGATTATCACGAACGAGCACGGCTATTACCACTTCAAGACCATTAAGCCCGGCGCTTACCCGTGGGGGAACCACTATAACGCGTGGCGTCCCGCGCATATTCATTTTTCGCTGTTTGGCGCAGGTCTGCTTTCCCGGCTGGTCACGCAGATGTATTTCCCCGGCGACCCGCTTCAACCGCTTGATCCCATCTTCAACAGCATTGCAGACGAAAGTGCGCGGAATCGGCTTATCTCGAGGTTGGACATCGAGCATACCGAACCAAACTACTCTCTCGCCTATTGCTTCGATATCGTCCTGCGGGGCTCGGGCGACACTCCATTTGAAGAGGCGCGGCGATGAAGCTGGAACCAAGCGGGTCGCAGACGGTCGGTCCTTACTTTACGATTGGTCTGGAGTATCTCTGCACGCATGCTGTGCCCGAACCGGCTGCCAACGCAGAGACTGTGTCTGTCCGCGGCCGCCTACTCGACGCCGACGGCGTTCCCGTGCCCGATGCGATGCTCGAGCTATGGCAAGCAGACCCTCGGGGTCGTTATACGTCGGAGGAACGAGCGGCAGTGGTCGACAAGCCGACCGATCTTCCGGGATTTGCCCGGGTGGCTACCGATAGCCAAGGCGCATTTTGGTTCACTACAGCCAAGCCCGGTATGGTTCCGTTCGACAACGATCGCATGCAGGCCCCTCACATTGTAGTGTTGATTTTCATGCGCGGGCTCTTGCGGCACCTGATCACACGCATGTATTTTCCGGATGAGGCGGCCAACGAAGTCGATCCGGTTCTCGAGTTACTGCCGCCGGATCGCCGGGGCACGATCATTGCCAGGCGCGATCCTGAGAACCCCGCGGCGCTACAGTGGAACATCATTTTGCAGGGAGAGGAAGAAACCGTATTTTTCGCATGGTGAGCATTCGGGTTTGCTGCCTGGAGCGTTCTGCGTGAGCGCGGCCGCGTCTTCTCTATTCTCTACTCCGGAGATGGATCGCGTCTTTTCTCTATTGCGCCAGCTGCAGCACATGACGCGTTTCGAGTGGGCGCTCAATGCCGCGCTGGAAGCAAGCGGGCTTGCGGCAAAGGGTGCAGCAGAGGCCGTGGAACCCATGTTGGATGCAGCTTTTGTCGATATTCCGTCCCTCCACGCACAGGAACATCAGGCCGGCAATCTGGCTATTCCTTTTATCCGTCAGCTCACCGCAGCAGTCCGTCTGCGCGACGAGAAAGCCGCGCGCTCTCTTCACCTGGGAGCAACCAGCCAGGATGTTCTCGACACGGCTTTGGTGTTGCAGATGCGCGAGGCTCTCGAGCTCATTCGCAATGATCTTCAGGAGCTCGATCGCCGGCTGGTCCAGTTGATCGACGAGAATGCCGATGCTATCCTGGCCGGCCGCACCTGGCTGCAGGAAGGTCCTCCGGTTACCCTGGGACTGAAAATGGCCGGCTGGCTCTCCGCCCTTCGCCGCCATCAGCAGCGGTTGGAGTCGGCATCGCAGCGCGCGATTGTGCTTCAGTTTGGAGGCGCCGTCGGCACCCTTGCTGCACTCGGGGAGCGGGGTCCCGATGTTGCCGAGGCGCTGGCGCAGAGGTTGGGACTGCCAGAGCCCGATCTTCCGTGGCATACCCAGCGCGACAACATCGGCGAGGTGGGCGCCACGCTCGGCTTGCTGACGGGCACGCTGGGCAAAATCGCCCGCGACATTTCTCTTCTCATGCAGACGGAGGTTGCGGAAATATTTGAGCCCGACGCTGAAGGTCGCGGAGGCTCGTCGACCATGCCGCACAAGCGCAATCCGGTCGGCTCGGCAGTCATCCTCGCAGCCGCGGCACGTGTTCCCGGACTGGTCTCAACACTCCTGAGCGCGATGGTACAGGAGCACGAGCGCGGGCTGGGAGGCTGGCACGCTGAATGGGAAGCGCTGCCGGCAATCTTCCGCCTTACCTCGGTCGCGCTTTCGCGCACAGTAGAAATCACCAGCGGTCTCGAAGTGCACCGGGAAAAGATGCTGGCCAACATTGAGGCCACACGAGGCTTGGCCATGTCGGAAGCCGTGAGCGTTGCGCTTGCCGCCCATGTAGGGCGCGCACGAGCGCACGAACTGCTGGAGGAAGCTTCCCGGCGCGTCCTCGCCGAGCAGATTCACCTGAGGGATGTTTTGGCGGCGATGCCTGAAGTGCGTCAACATCTCAGCGAAACAGATGTGAAGCATCTGCTGGATCCCAGTAACTACCTCGGCAGTACAAGGCGCTTCATCGAAAGAGTGGTCAATCACCAGGCATACGGAGAGCCAGATGCCTCACGCTGATCTTGATGACGTACGACTTCATTACGAATTCGATGGACCAGCAGATAAACCCGTGCTGGCGCTTTCCAACTCGCTCGGAACCAACCTGCACATGTGGGATCCGGTGATGCCTGCGCTCACCGGGGATTACCGCGTATTGCGCTATGACATGCGTGGCCACGGCGAAAGCACCGTCCCCCCTGGCCTTTATACGATCCCGCATCTTGCCGAGGATCTTCTTTCCCTCACCGATACGCTCGGGATCCAGCAGTTTTTCTTTTGTGGACTGTCGGTGGGCGGCATGATCGGGATTTGGCTGGGGATCCACGCTGCGCACCGCTTGAAAAAGCTGGTTCTGGCCAACACTGCTGCGCGCATCGGCACCCAGGAAGGCTGGAACGATCGCATCGCGAAAATCCAGGACGGCGGGATCGCTTCCGTCGGAGATGGCATCATCGAGCGCTGGTTCACGCCTGGCTTTCGTCAGGCGTTCCCCAGGGAAGTGGAGGCCACGCGCGCTATGCTGTTGGCCTCGCCGCCGGCTGGATATGTCGCAACGAGTGCTGCCATTCGCGATATGGACATGACTGCGGAAGTCCATCTCATCCAGACCCCCTGCCTGATTATTGCCGGGACACATGACCTGGCCACTCCGCCGTCGGGGGGCCGCCAACTGGCGGAGGAGATTCCGAAATCTCAATATGTCGAATTTCCTACCGCGCATATCTCATCCATCGAGAGGGCGAAAGATTTTAGCAACGCTGTGCTTGCCTTCTTGCGAACGCCGGGGGTTCCCTCATGAATGAACAGGATCGGTTCGATGCGGGCATGGAAGTGCGGCGCGAGGTGCTGGGCGACGAACACGTGGATAGAGCTGGGAGGTCGACCACTGCATTCAACGCCGAGTTTCAAGATCTGATTACGCGCTACGCATGGGGCGAGATCTGGACGCGTCCGGGTTTGGCCCGGCACACGCGCAGCCTGGTCACGCTGGCGCTCATGGTCGCTCTCAACCGGAACGAGGAATTTTCCATGCACGTGCGCGCTTCGGCAAACAACGGCGTGACGCGCGACGAGATCAAGGAGACCTTGCTGCAGTGCGCCATCTACTGTGGAGTTCCGGCAGCGAACACTGCCTTCCAGCTGGCGCAGAAGGTCTTTGCGGAAATGGATGCGGCCGGGTAGCGGGACGCCCGAAAGCAATTTATGGCGAAGATGCAAACACAGGTTGCCATCGTTGGAGCCGGACCCGCGGGTCTGATGCTCTCGCACCTTCTGCACCTGCATGGCATCCACTCGGTGATCGTCGAGCTGCGATCGCGGCAGTATTGCGAGGAACGCATTCGCGCGGGTGTACTCGAGCAGGGCACGGTAGACATGCTCCGGCAATCCGGTGTGGCTGGCCGCCTTGAACGGGAAGGGCTCTTCCACCACGGCATCGAGCTTGGCTTCCATAGGCAGCGCTACCGCATTCCCATGTCCGAGCTGACTTGCGGGAAATGTGTAACCGTCTATGGTCAACATGAGGTGGTAAAAGACCTTATCGCGAAGAGGATAGCGGACGGCGGCGAGGTGCGTTTCGACTGCGCAAATGTGAGTGTCCAGAATCTCGAGGGGCCAGATCCGTGCGTGCAATTCGAACAGGGCGGACAGGGGCATCAGCTGACCGCAGACTACATTGCCGGGTGCGATGGCTTTCACGGCATCTGCCGGCCGTCCGTCCCCGCTGGAATTTTGCAGACGTTTGAACGCGTCTATCCATTTGGATGGCTAGGCATTCTGGTCGAAGCAGCTCCCTCTGCCGGCGAACTTGTCTACATGCACCATGACCGCGGCTTTGCGTTGTTCAGCATGCGCTCGCCGACGATTACGCGCCTCTACCTGCAGTCGAGGCCAGACGAGGACCTGACGCAATGGCCCGATGAGCGTATCTGGGACGAACTGCTGCTCCGCTTTGACAGCGTAGACGGGTGGCGGCCAAACCGCGGACCCATCGTGCAGAAGAGCGTCACAGGAATGCGCAGTTTCGTCATCGAGCCCATGCAATACGGCAAGCTGTTTCTTGCCGGCGACGCCGCCCACATCGTTCCCCCCACCGGGGCCAAGGGAATGAATCTCGCCATGGCCGATGTCGCGGTCCTGGTGGAAGCATTCAGAAGCTTCTATAAGGAGAATTCCACGCTCGCACTCGAACGCTACTCGAACGTCTGCCTGCGGCGCGTGTGGAAGGCGCAGCGCTTCTCCTGGTGGATGACTTCCCTGCTCCACCGCTTTGCGGACCATAGCGGCTTCGATCGTCGCCGGCAGATTGCGGAGCTTGACTACGTTACGAGCTCTCGGGCCGCGGCCACGGCGCTTTCGGAAAATTACGTCGGTTTACCGATGGAGGTGTGAGTTGCCGCAACGCCGGCACTTGTACTTGCATGCTGAGGAATCTTCAATGGCTCCCATGAACCTCGCTCCTGCCACCTTCACACACAGTGATTTCCCCAAAAACGCCTGGTATGCGGCCGCGTGGGACACGGAAGTCAAACGCCGGTTGTTGCCCCGAACCATCTGTGGGCGGCACGTTGTGCTCTACCGCCGCACCGATGACGTATGCGTCGCGCTTGAAAACGCCCGCTGGCACCGCTTGCTGCCGCTCTCGCAAGGACGCCTGGAGGGAGATGACGTCGTCTGCGGCTATCACGGCTTGATTTACAACCCGCAGGGGCGCTGCGTCTATATGCCATCACAGGAGACCATCAACCCGGCCGCCTGCGTTCGCAGCTATCCCGTCTTCGAGAAGCACCGCTTTGTCTGGCTATGGGCAGGCGATCCGGTCCAGGCCGACCCCTCCAAAATACCCCGCATTTCGAGATCTATATCCATAACGAATGACGGGTGCCCCATATCTCGCTCGTTTTTCGCGAGATGTGGGATTCCACTGCTCTTTCCCTCTGACTCTCGATTCAGCCGACGCGCTTAGCGGTCAACACCGGTGGAATCCCACATCTGCCAAAACCGGGCAGATATGGGGCACCCGTCATTCGTTATGGACCAGACCGTGAAAAATGGCTAGCGGATCACGGGCGAACCCGGTTCTCGAGCGCCGCGAGAGCCGGACTGATATCTTCGACCCTCTCCATTACGCCGTAGACGTAATGATCGGGCCGGACGACAGCGGCTACGCAGTTCTGCCGTTCGAACCACGCAGCCAGAATTTCATCCTTTTCCTGCAGGCCTGGTCCGCCGATGACCGTGGATGTGACGGGTGATTGGGAAACCTCCACAGCTTCATTTAACTTTCGGCCGTCCAACACCAGGCGCCATCCATGCCCGACCACCTCATCCATGCGACTCACTTCCCGGGCGGATACGATCCAC
>Ga0302325_10026106_pt1 | contig 12136 bp, 9 predicted proteins | sample Palsa_T0_2_FD_201948 | JGI IMG/M metagenome (GOLD analysis project Ga0302325, IMG submission 201948) | Peat permafrost microbial communities from Stordalen Mire near Abisko, Sweden - Palsa_T0_2 | ecosystem: Environmental > Terrestrial > Soil > Palsa > Peat permafrost | place: Sweden: Abisko...
GACGAGGGGCGCTGAGTTCGTGATCGGTGACGCCGGCGTCACTGCCACCATTGCCTGCGCGCTCGAAGACGTCGACCACGTGGTTTTCGCATTGAGCTCGCTGATGCCGGGTGAGGCCGAGCAGGAACCCCAGCTCGACTTGTCGCTCATCCTCCAGCCACTCTTGGAACTTCTCGATCAGCTCGGCCACTCACCCAGCCGACTACTGACTTTCCTCTCCTCGGGCGGAACGGTTTATGGACGTACTGACGTGTTCCCAACCCCCGAGGACGCGCCGACTGCGCCCCTGAGCGCCTACGGCATTACCAGGCTCACGGCCGAACGGTTCGTGCTCCGGCACGGAGCGCTGCACGCGGTGCCCGTCAGGATCTTGCGGGTGGCGAACGCGTACGGTCCTGGCCAGACCGGGGCGAGAGGCCAGGGGATCATCGGGACGACGCTGGAGCACTGTCTCAGCGGTAAGCCCGTCACCGTCTTCGGCGATGGGAGAATCTCCCGTGATTTCGTTCACGTCGAGGAGATCGGGTACGCGACGGCCAGCCTCGTGAACCTGAACACTGGCCCGGAGATCGTGAACATCGGGAGCGGGACCGATGCGAGTCTCTCGGAGATTCAAATGATGACGCAGGAGATAACGGGTCGGCCACTCGCCATCCGTCGCGAACCCGGCCGCGACTTCGATGTCCCGCGTGTTCAGCTCGATATCCGCGTCCTCCAGAGCCTGATCGACTTCCGGCCACGGGATCTCCGTGAGGGGATCACATCGACCTGGCGCGATCTCCAGGCGCGACAGCACGGGAGAACGGGACAGACCTCTGACCTTCCGAATGTGTCGTGACTAACCAGCACGATGCGCCAACTCGAGAATCAGCGAAGGTCTGGCAATCAGTCAGTCGCCTGCGACTGACCGTTGATCAACCGGATCCGAGTGTCTTGTCGGCGCGGGATGGTCTTTTTCTGGCTGGCCATCTCGAGGGTACCGACGCGCCGGGGTCGGCCCAGGTGCGCGTGCAGGTGTCGGGAGGGGATCCCGTCACTGCGGCAATGACGCCACCGGCACCCGGGGAGGTGGCGGAAGGCGTGAGCTGGTCGGCGTACGTCGACGTCTCGCAGCTCGATCCTGGGCCGGCACTGCTGACAGTGGTGGCCACTGTGCACAGCCAAAGTGACGTGGTTCGCCGGCAGCTGCTGGTGGAGCCTTCCGAGGCGACGAGAACGGGAGGCTCGGGGTTCCTCGACGTGCCAGAGGACGAGTCGACTATCGATGGCGACGTCCTGTTGGTCCGGGGTTGGTGCCTGTTCGAGGATTCGCACGTGGCCAGAGTCGAGGTACTTCTCGATGGCGTGAGAGTCGGACGAGCGCGCCTCTACGTCGACGTGATCGTCCCGGGCTCGGAGCACAAAGATGCGACGGTCGCCGGTTTCGAGGCCTTCGTGAACGTCCGCCACCTTCGGAGAGGTCGGACGTCTCTCGTCAGCGTCGAGGCAACAAGCCTGAAGGGCGAGCGCTGGGCTCCGGCGGCCCACACGGTCATTTGGGACACGCCGGAACCGTTGCCCACCGCCGATCTTGAGACGGTCGCGGCGCGGAATGCGGCAGTTCTGGCGGAGGTCCACAGCACGCGCTCCCACGTGGTGGTCTTCACCCATGATTTGGGTTACGGGGGAGGACAACTCTGGCTGTTGGAAATCCTACGTGAGGTGCAGGCCCACAAAGGTCTGGGGTGTCGAGTGATCTCGCTGGCTGATGGGCCTTTGCGGGAGACGCTCGAGACAATGGGCATCTCCGTGCATGTCACGACGCACACGCCGGTAAAAAATGCCTTCAGTTATGAGGGCCGGGTCCACGAACTGGCTCTCCTGATCAAGAGCAGCAACGGTGGCGTGGTTGTGGCCAACACCCTTACTGTTTTCGCAGCGATCGAGGCAGCACAACGAGCGGAGGTGCCCAGCCTCTGGGCCATCCACGAAAGCATTGATTTCGGGGTCTACTGCTACATGGCTTGGGGGCCCGATGGGTTCGATCCCAGGGCCAGGGAGAGAGTGGAAGCGAGTTTCAAGCAGCCGAAGGGTCTGGTTTTCGAGGCCTCGAGGACCGCAGAGCTGTTCAGCGAGCTGCGCGCTGCGGCGCCGAACTACGTTGTTGACTACGGAGTTGATATCGACGAGATCGACGAATACCGTCGTTCCGTCCAGCGTGCTGAGCTCCGGACCTCTGCCGGGTTTGATGAGGCGGACAAGGTGGTCCTCGTGATGGGGACGTTCGAACCGCGGAAGGCACAAGCGGCAATTGTGGCCGTCTTCGACGAACTCTTGGTCGTGCATGAGAACGTTCATCTCGTGCTAGTCGGAGAGAACGGTAGCCATTACGCGGTGGCCTTGGAGACTCAGATCAGTCGAACTCGATGCAACAGTCACATCCGCGTCATTCCTGTAACATCGAACATCTATCCGTGGTACGAGTTGTCCGATCTGCTGCTGTGTGCTTCAGACATGGAGTCGTTGCCCCGCTCGATCATCGAGGCCATGGCGTTTGAACTTCCGGTCGTGTCGACCGACGTCTACGGCATCGCAGATCTGATCGACGACGGGAAGACCGGATGGTTGACCAGAGACCGGGATCTCGAGGCCCTTGCCGGCCTCTTGCATTTGGTCCTACAGAAACCTGGTAGCGAACTCAAGCGGGTGGCGATGGCCGCGCAGGCGATTGCGCACAATCGCCACGGATCACAGAGCTATGGCAAATTGCTCGTCAGAGCACTCCTGGGACTGAGGAAGGACCCAGAGTTCGACGTCGGATCCGTATTGCCTCTTTTGGAGAGCCCGAACCAACCATGAGTGAGATTTCCGATCTCGAAGAAGAGATACAGATGCTGCGCCGTGAGCGGGAGCAATTAGGTATGCGACTACTCGAACTGCAGCAACATGTTGCATCGGCGTCGGTCGTAAGCCTCGAGAAGCACGTCGACGAGTGCAACGTGGTCGAACAAGAACTGCAGCGCCAGATCAGGGACCTTCAGGCCGAGAATGCGGCGATCCGGGACACCCTCACCTGGCGCATCTCCGGACCGGTGCGAAAACTCAGGGGGTACCTGAAGCACACATGAGGCTGGGGCCTGCCGTCACCAGGCTGCGGGGGACTGTGCGAGGGCGGAAGCCCGCTGCACGGCAGCAGCAACGGTCTTGAGCCGAGCGTCGCCACGATCGAGATCAGGTTCGAGCTGGGCACCTTCGCCCCACTCGTTCCACGAGTTGATGAAGAGCAGCCGGGCTTCTGCATCACCAAATCGATACGTGTAGTCCACCAGGGCGTCGAGCCATCGACGAAACGCCTTTGTGTTGTCATTGAAATACACGGTCGAGCGGACACCACGCCGTGGTGAATTGTCCCATCCCGGCATCGCGGAGCGGAACCAGCGAAACTCGGGTGGAGGTTTCGACACCGCCCAATTTACGGTCCGGTTGTAGTCGACGAGGGTCCCGTCCCACGTCGTCGGGTCATACAGGTGAGGCCACTCCGGGCTCGAAGGATCGATGATGTTCGCAGGTTCGACGGTTCCGTGGGGTACGAACTCAACGGCCGAATCGAAGCCATACGGGTCGGGGTTGACGAGGTTGAAACTCTGGACCATCGACAGATGCAGTTCGCCGATTCCCAGGGCCTGCGCTCGGTCACGGAGTGCGTCGACGGTCCGAGGCGGCTCATCAAGCAATTCCGCCCGGTAAACGAGGAAGAGGGGCTTTCCATTGATTCGCACATACCTGGGATCAACCAGGTGTTCAGCTAAGTCGTCGATGATCCGAGCATCGCTCAGGGCTGAGTGATGCTGCTTCATCAGGAGATCCTTGTCGCCACCGTCCCACACCCTGGACCAGCTTTCGTTGGCCCAGCAGAGGAAGTAGCGGACCTCTAGGTCCGGTGCATCCATGAGGAGCCGAAGCGGTTTCTCCAGCAGACGCCGGCCCCCGAACCAGTAGGCGTACATGCAGAATGCGGTGATCCCGTGCTCCGACGCCAAGGCGAATTGTCGTTCCAGCACGTCAGCCTCGTCCAACGCGTAATAGCCGTCCCGAGGTATCTGTGGCTGCAGATGACCCGGATATAAGGGTCGCGCCTGCTGGACCTTCGTCCACTCCGTGAAGCCCTCCCCCCACCACTCGTTGTTCTCGGGAATCTCATGGAACTGGGGCAGATAGAAGGCCGCAACCTCCAGGTCCTGTGAGTGGGACGCGGCGAAGCCCGCTTCAAGCGTGGCGGATGGCGTTTCTCCTGTCGGCAGGGTCATGACGGAAGATCGAGATCCATGGCCGTGATCGCCTCTGCCACCCGCATGCGGAATTGCTCGGCAGAGAACATCTCTGACTTCTCGATCAAATGCTGGCTCAATGCCGTCGAACCAGACGGGTCGTTCAGCAGCGATTCCACGATCTCGACGCAACCGTCGAGAGTACGAAAGCCGGTGTCGCAGCCAAGTTGCGCGACCACCTCCCTCGGGCCCCCGCCAGCGAAGACGACCGGGATACAACCGAAGCTGGCTGCTTCAACCGGAGTGATGCCGAAGTGTTCCATCTGTTCGGGAAATTCGAGTTCGTCCACTCCCATCCCGGCTGCATGAATGAGGACCGCAGAACCCATGTAGAGCCGGGCGAGATCGTCTCGGCTGATGTTCGGATGGAACGAGCAGTTCAGACCCCGGGCCTTGTCCTGGAGCTCCTCGAATCGATCCCTTCCTTCGGCGGTTGGATGAATCGACCCCGCCAATGCGAGTTCGAAATCCAAAGACGCTCGCTTCTCAAGCATCCGAAAGGCGTCAATCACGACATCCTGCCGCTTGTTGTGTCCCCCGGCAAAGAAGCGGCCGACGGTGAGGATCCCCCTTCTGTCCTTCCACGGTGGTCCGGACGAGGCTCCTTCCCATCGCGCCGGAGGCGGAATGATTCGGATGGGTGGGGCAGATAGCCCGTAGTGGCGGATCAGGCCATCGACATGGCGGCGTACGAACTCCGAGTAGACCCAGATCTCGCTGAAACCGTCGAGCCTGTCGCCATATTTCTCAACTTCGTCATCAGGAATCCAAAAGGGGAACTGGAGGAGGTACGCACTTCGAAGTCCGAAGGGTTCGATGGGCGGAACGATCGAATTGCCGAGGATCGCCGCGAATTGGCAATCGTTTCGGTCGATCTCGGCGAACGGCCGGGCGGTCGCCACGGGTTGCGTGAATCCGAAGGCGCTCGAGATCTGTGCCAGCCGGATGGAGCTGTACGGATGCGGCGTACTGAAGATGACATTGTCCACTCCCGCAGCCGAACTCAAGAGCGCAGCGAGCTCGAACATGACCCGCTCTCCGCCGCCGGGCACGAGGGGATAGGGAGAATAGAGAACGTAGGGCGGCCGGGCCGCGCGCTGCCGCGATCGGACCGGGGTATGGAGCACCGGCCAGGGATTTTCGTGGTCGGCCGCTCGACTCCGCGGATCCACGAAGCTGGTCGCTAGCTGTCGGGCGGCGAGCCAGGATCCCCACTTCGCAACGAAGCGCGCTCTGTTGATTTCGGAGATTTTATGGAGCTGGAGCTGCCGATTTGAAGTGGTGTGGCTCTCGATATGTGTCACCCGGGCCAGGGGATTCACCATCACCTTTCCGCACGATGTCCAGAGCTTCAGACAAAGGTCGGTGTCCTCGTAGTAGGCGGGCTCCCATTCGAAGCCGAATCCGCCCACTTGGAGAAAATCTGCTCTCCTCATCATGAGGCAGGCGGCCGAACAGAAATCGACGGCACAAGGAGTGTGGAAGTGCTCGGGTCCCCATACTGTGCCCTTCCCGATTTGTACGACGTCTCCCGTGGCGAGCGCGACACCTCCGACCTCTTGAACCCGGCCATCCGGGTACAGGAACATCGGGCCCACCGCCGCTACCGACGCGTCCCCCTCCATCGTCGCCGCCAGGGACTCGATCCACCCGGGGTGAACGAAGGCATCGTTGTTGAGGAAGACGATGTAATCGGTCGAGGTGTGATCCACTCCGATGTTGTTTCCTTCGCTGAAGAACCGGTTGGCTCCAACCTCTACGAGGGTGAATCGCTGCAAGCGGGAGTGCGCTCGCAGGATTGCGACCTCATCTTCCATGGATCCATTGTCCACCACGACGATCTCACGGATGAGCTCGCTGTTGGCACGCTCGAGGGCCTCGAGGCACTCAACCGTCGTGTTGGCCTGGTTGTAGTTGAGGACAATGATCGAGATGTTCCGGTAAAAGTCGGAGAACTGTCCAGCCGGTGCCATTAGATCCTCAATCGCGCCGTGTGGATGCACCTCTGGCGCGTCCTGATCCAAAGAGGCTCGACAGCAACCGGACAGGAGCGGTCATGCGCCAAGAAGACGTCTCCAAAATCTCGGCCAGCCGCCGCTGCGCCTCGGCGGCTTCGCCGGCGAGCCTCTCTGCTTCTCGTTCTCGCGCCGCAAGGGCAAGCTCCCGAACGGTCAACTCACGTGCGTAGCGAGCCGCCGACGTGGACAGCTTGGCGGCCAGTTCGTCAAGCCTCCCGAAGTATTCCTTCTGCATAGTCGCCTTTTCGAGGCTGGCCAGCTCCTTGTACTCGATCAATTCCGCTCGCAACATGCCGGACTCCGTAGCCAGAGTCGCCATCGTCTCCCGGGTTGTGTGAAGTGCGGTCTGGAACGTCTCCCGCTCGAGTCGCCGGCTCTCGTTGAGGGAATCGATGAACGTCCTGACCGCGGATGGGGAGACCGGTTCGGACCCGAGCACGTGGCGGAATTCGGAGCGCTCCGCGAACAGGGCGAACAATCCTCGAAATGCGGGTGGAGCGTCGCGCAGGAGATCAACCAACGGTGTCGTGCCATTGTCGGGGACCTGGGCCACCAGGACCTCGGCGGTCGCTCCGAGACGCACCACGGCGACCGGAAGGCGGTCGCTGACGAAGCGACGGGTCGTCGAGAACTCCGAACTCCCCGTCCCCAGGGTGTTGGGAACGACGAGCACGGCTCCGGGGCTCATGCGAGCGATCCATTTCTGCATGTACTGGGCACCTTGGGCTTTGCCGTCCGACAGTCTCAGGTGCAGCAGGTGGATCGGGGGAAATCGAGCAGTGACGGCGTCGCCGTCCTCATCGACGGCGCTCTCCACGGTCTCGACCGCACCTTCGACCACACCGCCGAACCGAGTGGCTGACTCTGCAATCAGGTCGTTTAGTTGCTGCACTCTCGTCTGGAGCTCTTGATCGGATTGTCCTGCCGGAGCCAGCAGGACCGTCATGCATTTGGATGGAGATTCCGGGCGCTGCGAAACTCGCCAAACTCCCTGGACGGTGGGGTCGACCTCGAAGCCGAGATCAACGGTCAGTTCCGGGCTGAGCGACGAGACGAGCCAGGACAGGAATGGGAGGAAGGGACCCCAGGTGCCGGTCGCCACGGGGAGATCGTCCGCGCGGAAGATCGCCTCGAGGGCGGCGGCGTCCTGGGCAAGGAGACTCTCTACCGACTTCGAAGGGGCCGGATCGGAGGAATGGGGCTGGGGCGCGAGAGTCACGTACCCGAACGCTGGCTGTCCATCTGTCGTGTCACCACTTGCAATCGAGGAAGGCGTGCGACCAGATCAGGTCTGTTGCGCTGACGCCACCCTAGCCGGGATCCGCCATTCTCGATGAGACGCTTGACTGTCTCGCGCTGGCCGGACATCACGAACGGGCCGGCCCGTAAGCCTTGATTCGGGCGTGGGCAGCCCATCCTTACGACGAGCTCCGAGGCGGCCACCCTGTGCTGCCCGCAAGCATGAGCTCTTTGGATCACCATCGGGGGAGCTGGCGTCGGATCACTCTGCGCCCAGGACCGCCTGCATGCGGGTCACCAATGCGGTGGGGTCGCCGAAGTGACTTTCGGCGTAGCGGCGACCGGCATCCGAGACAGCCGACCGCGCTGCGTCCTTCTGCATTCTTCCGACTGCGGCGAGGAGTTCGTCCGGGTCAGCGAAGGCCGAGCCGCCACTCTCCTGCGCGTGCACCAGAGCGGGCCCGGCCCGATCAGGCACGACGACCGGAGTGCCGAAGCGGAGAGCCTCGATGCACTCGCGAGCAATGATCGGGCCGGGCCCGAGGTCGATGCACACGTTGGCGTGGGCGAGCAGGCGCCACAGGTCCATTCTGGTGTCAACCGAGACCTTGCCGCGAAGGGAGCGCCCTTTCCACGCCGAAGCCACCGCGTCCTCGACCACCACCACATCGGCATCGGGGAACCCTGCGCTGACCCATGCGACGGCCGGAGGGGGCGGCTCGCCGACGTCGCCGCGGCGATCGCTGAGGACGAGCACGTAGTCCGTAAAGCCGAAGCCGTGGTGCCGGTACCGCTCAGCCAGTCGGTTTACTGGGACGTGGACGCCGACCGCTTCGTCACCACCGACGAGCCGCAGGGTCTGCCAGGCCCGAGAGAACGGGCCGTCTCTCGCTGAGAGGAACAGGGCCGACAGCGGTTGCGCCGACGCGAGCAGACCCGCAACTTCGGCTGTGAGCTCGTCGACAATGATCGTCGTGTCGGTCGGCACTCCGTCTGGCCATTGAGGCGCCTCCGGCGGGCCGATGCGGCGCAGATCGAACAAACCGTCCGCCGCCGGTTCCTTGGGGTCGCCTGGCACGAGCACGGCCACCGGCCCGCAGCGACTGGCCGCTCCGGCGAGTGATCGGATCGAGAAGGCCAGTTCGGTGCGACGCTCGAGCCAGCGGCAGCCGATGACGACGGCCATTGGTGGCTTCACGCACCAGCCTCCCTCAGAGCAGCCTCGCTGCGTCGCAGATGCACCAATTCCGCCCGCAACAGCGCGATCTCCTTGCCGTAGACATCGGCCACGTCGGCGGTGACAGCTTCCTGTGCCGCGAGGCGATCAGCGAGAAGGTCGCAATGGGTCGCCATCGCGTCCGTCGCTCCCGCCAGGGCCAGCAGGAGCCGGCGATCCGATCGTCCCGATACGCGCGCGGCCCAGCCGCGGAATGATCGCCCAGATCCGGCCGGCCGGTCGGACAAAATGCGGCGGAGTGATACCACTGGGGCGCTCGTTCCGACGTGTCCGACTGCAGGAGGTGCATCAGCTGGTTGCCGTAACATGCGGGGAGCGACCTCAGGCATCTCAGCTATTGCATCTTGAGCGTCGCGTACCATCGGTTCCAATCGTCCTTCTCGTCCGGGCCAGCCAGTCGGCACGACGGATCTTCGCGGGTGAGATGAGGGTTTAAGTGGCGGTCTCCTTCGGCAATGTAGCCCTTCCACCGATCAACGAATTGGACGACATCACCTACGCCGCCTGCCGTGCCTCGACTGGGAGACTCGTGATGGGTCAGCTCGGCTGCTGGTTCGTAGATCGTTCGGAAACCCCGGGCACCGGCGCGGAGGCAATAGTCGACGTCGTTGAGATCGACTCCGAGCTCCTCGTCGAAGCCGTCAAGGAGCTCGAAGACCTCGCGCCGGGTGGCCAGGCAGGCTCCGGTGACCGCAGTGCATTCGCGGGCGGTCACCGCCATGCGCAGATAGCCGGGTTCGTCCTCGGCCAGGCCCCCGAGGACGTGTCCTGCAGCCCCTGTGAGGCCGACGACGAGGCCGCAGTGCTGAAGGCGGCGGTCAGGGTAGAGCAGCCGGGCGCCCGCGGCACCAACATCTGGGCGAAAGGCCTGGCCGCACAGCGCGGACAGCCAGTCGCTCTGGTGCGCCTCGATGTCGTTGTTCAGGAACAGCAAAATGTCACCGCGTGCCTGACGGGCCCCTGCGTTGTTCAAAGCTGCCCAATTGAAAGGCCGAGGATCAACGAGCACGCTGACGTCGGAGCTGTCCGCCAGTCGTTCCACCAGCGTGAGGGTCTCAGGGTCGGCGGAGCCGTTGTCGATGAGCACGAGCTCGACGTTGGCGTGCGCGCTCGTGGTTGCGGCGATGGAATCCACGCAGGTGCGGAGGAGCCGTGGCTCGTCTCGGAAGGGGATCAATATGCTCACCGGGACATCGGGATGGGCCGGCCGTACAATGCGGTATTCGCCGGGCGTGGAACCGCTGATGACGACCCCCTCGTTTTCGCGTCGGCTGAGTGCTTTCTCAATGTGGCTCGTTGACCGCGCGGCAGCGGCGACCGTGCTTCCAGCCGAGCGGTGGCAGAGCACCTCGGGGATGTGGATCACGGCATCAGCCGCTTCGGTTGCCGCCAACGCGCACTCGTGCTCCAGCGCAAATGCGTCGTCAGCCATCAGATCTGGCAGGTTGTCCGCCACGACCGCTCCGAGAGCGAGGGGACGGCCGACGTAGGCACCGGATAGGAGAAACTCGGGCGAAAAGTCGGGCTTGAACCGAGGCGACGCCCAAGTCCCATCGGCCAGTTGCTCGTCCTCATCCGCATACACGACGTTTGTCGGCGTCAATGCCGCGCTTAGCAGCGCGACCGCGTCCGGCGCCCAAGCGTCGCCCGGAAAGAGCAAAGCCCGCGGTAATCCCCGGCCCGCCTCGATCCCGAGACCCAACAGTTCTCGTGGAGAGCAAGGCCCCTTCGCCGCGAGGACCCGGACATGTCGGCGATCCCGCAGGGCCGTGGTCGAGTGAACCAATCTCCGGATTTCGGGAAATTGGTTTTCGCATGTCACGACGCTCAGCGACCATCCGCCACGCTGTCGGCCCACACTCTGGAGGGTGCACCGGATGGCATCCGGATCTATGTGAGCGACCGGCATGACCAGGCGTAAATCGGTTCTCCTTGACGATTGCACCGCCCTGACGCGCTCCTCCTCGCGGTCGCGGGCCCAGGCCGCGTAGGGTCCGGGATCCTGCGAGACGTCGGGAAGGAGGGGCGGTAGAGCCCGAGGGGCGTAGAGCACCCGTTCCACGCAAGCAATCTACTGGACACGCTCTGGCGGCTCGCGTTGGCGCAGGTGAGCGTGGACCTGTCACGATTCGCCGATGGGGATATCCGACCGCCTCCTCATGGGGCCGGGACCTTCGAATTCGTACCCGGAAGTAACCATGGCGTTGGCGGGTCCTGTGCTCGGCCATCTCGACCCGCAGTTCCTGGCCCTGCTCGACAGCACCAACGACCGGCTGCGCCAGGTCTTCGGGTCCTCGAATGCACTGACCCTTCCCGTGAGCGGGACCGGCTCCGCAGGCATGGAGGCGTCCTTCGTCAACTTCGTCCACCCCGGGGACCCCGTCGTGGTCGGCGTCAACGGGGTCTTCGGCGAGCGGATGTGCGAGGTCGCCTCCCGCCACGGTGCCGACGTGGTCCGCGTGGACGCCGAGTGGGGTCAGCCGCTCGACCCCCGCAGCCTGCTCGCGGCGCATCCGGCCCCCGCGATCATCGCGGTCGTCCATGCCGAGACATCGACAGGCGTGCGCAACGACATTGAGCCTCTGGGGCGGGGCAAGGGAGATGCACTGCTGCTGGTGGACATGGTGACTTCGCTCGGCGGCATTGAGGTCGCCGTCGACGGGTGGTCGGTCGACATCGCCTACAGCGGCACCCAGAAGTGCCTGGGCATCCCGCCGGGCCTCGCGCCGCTCACCGTTTCCGAGCGGGCCCTGGAGCGCATGGTCGAGCGGCCGTCGAGCTGGTACCTGGACCTCAACCTCCTGGCCCGTTACGTGAACGACACCTCCGGCGGGGCGCGGGTCTATCACCACACGGCGCCGGTGACGATGGTGGCGGCGCTGCACGCCGGGCTCGGCGCGCTCCTCGACGAGGGACTCAAGGCGGCGTGGGAGCGGCATGCGGAATGCGGTCAGCTCCTGCAGGACGGGTTGGTCGACCTCGGCCTCGAGCTGCTCGTGGCCACCGACCACCGTCTGCCGCAGCTCACCACCGTGCGGATCCCAGCCGGTGTCGACGACGCCGCGGTGCGGCGCGAGCTTCTCTCCGTGTATGGCATTGAAATCGGCGCCGGCGCCGGCCGGCTGGCCGGGCAGATCTGGCGCATCGGCTGCATGGGACACACCGCGCGCCGGCGCAACGTGTTGGCTCTGTTGGGCGCGCTGAAGGAGGTACTCGGACGATGACTGCGGCCAGGGCGGTGCGTCACGCGCCCCTGGAGCTTCGGGGGAAGCGCGTGCTGCTGCGCTCGTTGACGGAGAACGACTTCGCCGCATGGCACGAGGTGCGGACCCGGT
>Ga0302325_10026108_pt1 | contig 12135 bp, 9 predicted proteins | sample Palsa_T0_2_FD_201948 | JGI IMG/M metagenome (GOLD analysis project Ga0302325, IMG submission 201948) | Peat permafrost microbial communities from Stordalen Mire near Abisko, Sweden - Palsa_T0_2 | ecosystem: Environmental > Terrestrial > Soil > Palsa > Peat permafrost | place: Sweden: Abisko...
ATAAGCATGGGTGCGGGGGTACGAGACCAGGTCGAAGGGCCACAAAAACTGCTCTGTGGGGGTTCCACTGTTGATGGCAACCTTCAAACGCTCCCACAGTCTCTGGTCTCCGGCCAGATACTCCGGCCGATACCATTTCAAGGCATAGTGTGCATCGCCAATGCGCGCGCGGTACACCTCAGCCTGGGCGCCCTCGCCCAGCGTATCTTCGATGACCGCGGCAGATTGCATATTGCGGGCGATCAACACCTGCCCCCGCTTCAACATTCCCTCCATGGTCAGGGGCGCCTCACTACTGCGGATCCAATCCTGCCGCTGCCTCGGCGGCGGGAGCCAGCGTTCCCTTAGTCCTGGGCGCAAAGAGAATGGTAAAAGGCTTCTGGCCAAGCTTGATTTCTTCGTTGACGTTGGCCTTTTGTCCGTTGCTCGCGCTCCACTTATCCTTCGAACCGTTGATCAGCACCATCGCATGCTTCTCGGGATCCCATGCCACCTGGGCATAGTCATTCGGGTAGTCCCCGGCTTTTGCTTCCGGATGAACGAAGTCGGAGGGGATGTTCGCTCCCTTGCTGAGCGGGATCTCCTTACCATTCAACTGCAACGTCCATTCTTCCGTCAGCGGTTTGCGGGCCGGCGTAGCCACGGGCTTGTTGCTGGCGGGCGTCGGCTCCGTTACCGGAGGCAAAGGCGGCCGCTCGGGGGAAGGAGGAAAAATCCTGCTGTGAAAGACCGCGACCACAATTGCGATCACAGCGCCCACCAGAAGGAGAAGAGTATTGCGCAGGCGCCGGTTGTCCCTGCGCGTTTGTTCCACACTGACCGCAAGTTCCTGCAACTTATGCTGCTGGCTGCTGTGACGGGCCTTGAGTTGTTCAATCAACGCGGACTTCGACGCGGGGGTCATCAAGGGCCGCGGCACTTTCGCGGCTCCTGCGGCGCTCAAATCATCCTGCAAGATGGCGAGGGTAATGTCGTCGCCGCTCCCCTGCTGCGTCGCTTCGGTCAAGATGGCAGGTAGTTCTTCGGCCAGCGAGGAGATGCCTTGCTCCCGGATAATGTCCAGATAATCCTGCCCGATCTTTAAAAAGTCCTCGTCAGAGCGGAAGGAGTTGGCATAACCATCGGTCGAGAGCAGGACCAGTGATGGGAGCGCCCCGTTGGTCACCCAGGCGGAACGAAAGTCCTTCCACGCTTCCGGCTGGCACAAAGAGGTCGTCTGGTTAGCAATCAGCCGGTCGTCCGGGGGCAGAGGGCGCGTGGTCGTTCCCTGCGCGGTGACGCTCAGGATCTCGCCGTCGCCGAGCTGTAGATACAGCAGCACTCTGTCCGTTGCTGCCGCGGCCAGAAGAGTGGCGCCATAAGCCAGCTCCGGAGAGCTGGCGACTGCCGCCCGGCCCTCGGCGCCCTCTTCCTGTCCCAGGGCGGTCAGCTCCGCTTCGGTAAACGGGTTGTTTTCCAGATCAGACTGGACGGCGGCCAGCCACCCACTCACAATCTTTCGTTCCAGCTCGTGCACCTGTTCGGGGACAAAGGGCACCTGGCCATTGCTGGCCACAGAATCGCGAAGAAAGGCCTGCAGTGTGGCGGCTACCGTGCTCACCGCCAGCGAGGAGCCAATCTGGCTGCGGAAATGTCGCGGGCTTCCGTGGCCGTCCGACACAACTGCCACCGCCACGGTTCCTTGCGCAGCTGGAGTGACGGTGCACTGCACGGCATCCTGGTTGGGGAGTCCGGAGCGCTGATGGGAGCTGCCTCGTACGCACGCGTGGGCTACTTTCCAGCTCATCGTTTCACCTCAGCCACGATAGAGTATTTGTGCTCGCGGCTGACAAAATCCTCACCACGCATCGTCGTCGGTGGGCGGTGCAAACACCGCGGGGACCGCCGCCGGGTCTTTGCCTGGGGGTGTCGCCGTTACCGAAGTGGAAACATAGCGGAAATAGCGCACCAGCTGCTCGGCGTTGTCCACCCTGAGCACCGGCTTCTCCGGATTGTCGACAAACTTGCGCAGCGTCTCCTGGTCAGCATCCTGCCCAATGGCGATTGCCTGCCGTACTGCGCGCCGGCCCCAGGGGATGTTGAGCAGGGCCTGGAGTGCTCCCTTCCAGTCATCCGTGGGCTTGCCGTCGGAGATGAGCACGATCTGCGGCGGCAGCATGCGGGCTTCTGGCGGCATCTTGTTCATTTCTTCCGCCAACAGGGCAAATGCCTGGCCCAGGTCGGTCTCTCCTTCCGCATGCAGATCGACCCACTTGAAGTCAGTCAGCAAGGTAGGTTCGGCGATATGCCAGGCGGCTCCGCTGGAGAAGCGAATTACCCGCACGTAGAACTGGACCTCGGGATTACCTTCCGCGGCCTTGCGCATAGCGGGCACAACCTCGCGAATCGCATTGTTCAGAGCCTCGATCTTGCCGCTGATGGCCATGGATCCCGAACAATCGAGCAGCCAGATTACATGGAGTGGTCTGCCTGCATATTCTCCGCCGGGTCGCACCGCCATAATTGTTTTCTCCCGTTAGTCTCGCAGGAAATAAAGCCCATGGCCTTCCGCCCATGCAAAAGAGAGGGAGAAAGGCATGGCTTTAGTAACCGACACCCATACAAAAACAGAAAGCCCTGGAACCAAGTGCACGGCATCAGCCGCTGAGGTACGTTTTCTCCATGTTCGCCTTAGTCGAGCCCTGCGGTTTCCATCCCCTAACTCTCAATCTCGCGGTTCTATTAAGCCTGCTACCTAAGACCCCGTCGGAATCCCCTTCGTCAAACGAAACTGCAGCACGGTCTCGGCACTCACCTTTACTGGCGCAGGGTGCGAGGTGAGCGCACCCGTGGCTCCGCCGGCGCCCGCTCCCGCTGCCGCGCCTGTGCCGGCGTGATGAAACAGGTGGCCCGCGAGGGCGCCGATTGCAGCGCCTGCGGCACCGCCGATGCCCGTTCTCTCCGCGGTCCTCACACCTTGCGACGGCCCGTCGACGCCTTTGGAAGAGCCGGAGATGTGCAGGAGTTTGCCATGCGCAGTCAGGCCGACCAAAGCAAATTCCACGTGCGACTTACCCGAGATCTTGCCGCTCTTGTCGATCTTGACGACTTTTAACTGCGCGCTCGAACCCCTTTGCACCACCACATTGCCGTCGCTGGTCAGCGGAGTAACCACCGTAGCCGGAAGCAGTTGACCGACGGTGGAGTTATCGGAGTTAAAGTCGCTATCCAGCCGCACCGCCACCGACGCGCCCGAAGTTACAGAGGATAACTTTCCCTGCTGAGAAGGGCCGGCGTTGGCTTGATTCACGGCTGGCTGCACGCTCTGGTCGGGGTTCGGTTTGGGTTGCCCGTCCGGTGCGGGTGGCGGATTCTGCGCATTCGGCGTACTCGGATTTTGTGGGTTCTGTCCATGCTGCACGTCAGGAACATTGCCGCCCGCTGGAGGCGTGGGTGCAGGGTGGTGCAGCAGGGCAAAGGCTACAGCGGCGACCGCCAGCAAACCTACTCCACCCACGACCGCCTTGTTCTGATTGCTCATGGCGGCCTTCACCACCACGGGTGGAACCACGGGGGCTGCGGCCGGTAGCGAGCCCGCCGGCCGATCCGCGGCGGCTCGTTCTGCAGCCGACGCTCCCGTCGCAATACCGTTGACGTAGGCGGCAGGCACATCCTGTACCCGGTCGGAGCTTCGTCCCAGACCCACCCCGAGTGCGTAGGACCAGGTATCGACAGCGTAGTTGGCAATCTCGGGCGCCAGTCCGCGGTTGTCTTCAAGCCGTTGTACCAGCCTTGCCCGCATGGCCTCGGGAGTCATCGCCGTTTGCCACGAAGACTTGAGTTCCAGTGGGACCCTTTCCTCGAGAGCGCCGACAATGGCGGAGATCTCGCGGCGATGGCCGCCGCAATAGTCCTTCAACAGGCCTTCACAGCGGTCACGGTCCTGGAGAAGACTGTCTCCGTTTTTTTCCATCAGCTCTTTCAGCTTTTCGCGAGGCAGTTCAGTTGCCATGTTGCCCATCCCTCTAGGTAGTGTTCAGCCAACCTCGCCATCGGTTGAGCCGAAGTCGATTTTTGCGCCGGGAGCCAGCTTGATCGTCTGCCCGGGCGCGATCTGGCGCCGGGAGCCGTTGGAGACTGCTTCCCAGGCGGAGCTGGAAAGGTTGGTTAGCCCAAGGACTGATGGATCGCTGGGGTTCCGGGTCACCTCGGCAACCGGGCCTCCCGGTGACTGTGCCAGCAATCCCGGCACCTGGTGTTCGAGCAAGCGTAACCCGGGCACAATGACCAGGAACTTGGTGCCTACACGCAGCCGGTTGGCAATGCGGCCCGCCGGGCCAACGGAGGGAGATATCAGGGGAGCGGGGGTTGCGTCCCCTGCCAGCCCAGGCCGGACGACTGGGAGAGCGCTCACTTCCGGTGCAGCGTAGGCCACTGGCGGCGCGCTCGGCACCGGCGCAGCATAGGCCGGCACTGTCCGGCTCGCGCCAAAAATTACGCTCGGTTGCAGCAGGTTGCGATTGGGCGAAATTTCGCGAGCCTTGAGCACCGCGGCAGCCAGCACTGCGTACGATAACAGCGCGATCGCAGCCTGCAGTGGGACGGTATCCATGCTCGCCACCGTGTCCCATAACGCATGGGGAAGGGAGGCAGATGCCAGCCCGATAAGCAGTATCTTCCATCGCTGTTCAGGCTTGATCACAGAAAGACCGATGAAATATCCGAAGTAACCGGCGTACGCCATGTGCCCAAAGGACAAATCGATCGACCGGATAATGAGCCACTTGATCCCCGGTGCGGTATTCAGCAAGTCGCTACCTTGGTTAATCAGATATCGCAACTGGTCGCCATTCATATTGTTCAGCGTCGCGTCGATGTTCTGGCTTGGGACTCCGCGGAATTGCAAAACCGTGGTAGTCCACGTATTCACCAGGTCGCGGGGAGTGTACTGGATGAGGGTTTCCATGATCGCAAACCCTCCCCCGGAAGCGGCGCCGATGAGGATGCCATCCAGGGGTTCCTCCACCCCGATCTTGGCCCGTACTTCTGGGGTCATATAGCGCGCGGCTGCTACCAGGGCGAAGATAGGCAGCGCCTTGACGATTTCCTCGAAGAACCCGGTTCCCAGGAAATGCTGGATGAACAATTGAATGAACGGGGCACTGGCATCGGGCTCTCCGCCCGCCAGGTGCAGGTGGAAGAACTCGTACATCCACAGAAAATCGTGATCCACCTGCATGAGCCAAAGATAGTAGGCACTGAAGCCCGCGGCGCCTAACAGCACATACCAGGACTTATCCTTGCCGATCATGCGGTAGATAAACCACATGCTCACCATGGTCAGGAAGACAGCCAGCATAATCAGGAAGTTCGAGGTGTAAATCCAATAGCGAGGATCGATGTAGTGCTTGCCATCCGCGGCCACAATCCCATACACGATGGTGGTGGTGGAACCGAACGTCGCCATGCCGAAGAAGACCACGATGCAGAAGAGCACCGGTCCAAGCTGGGCGGTCTTTCCCAGCTCATTCCATTTGGTAATGACCGGGATCAACTGGGAGCGTGTGGCCTCGGTGCCTTGCACCATCACGCCACCGGGTCGCTTAGCCATACATCCTTCTCCTCGCCACAGTTGATTTTGAGACTGGATCCCTGGGGAGATTTGGCGCGTGGTTGTTTGCAGCGGTTACCAGCGACAGACAAGTAAAACAGGGGAAAGGGGCGAAACCGGGGGTCTTGGTTGGCCTTTCACTCTACCATTGCGGAAGAGTGCTGTCGACGGAAAATGGCGGTGCCTAAGGCTCCCATGGCACCCAGGTTTCAAGCAGAAACAGGCCTGATGAGTAAACCCCAACACGGCTGTTAAGCGGAACATCCCACGACGCACGGAGCTGCTGTGTGATAGGACTTCTCGGCGGCGACGGCGATTTCTACCGCACGCAAACCGTCTTCCCCGGTGACGAGAGGCGCGCGGTCGCTCAGGATCGTATCGACAAAGTCGACGACCTCGGCCAGGTAGGCTTCCCGGAAGCGGGTAAGGAAGTGATCCTGTAACTCGTACGAACCGTGGCTCGGTTTCAGGAAGGTGGCGGAGTTTTGCCGCAGGCCTCCAATAAGGATCGATCCTTTCGATCCTACGATCTCAGTGCGCACGTCGTAGCCGTACAGGCTTTGTGCATACGATTCGACATTCCCGATCGCGCCCCGGCGGAAGCGAAGGTTCACCGTGCTGGCCACTAAGTCTCCGAACTCCGCGATCTCTGGACGGATTGCGACCGTGCCGTAGGAGTGAACCTCGGCCACTTCGTCATGAGTGAGCCAGCGCGCCGCGTCGAAGTCGTGGATGGTGTTGGTGTAGAAAAGCATTCCATTGATCCCGGCCTGATAAGCCCTAAGCGGAGGCATATCTTTGTCGCGGCCAAGGGACTTGAAGATCACGGGCTCGCCGATTTCTCCCGCTTCGATGCGCTTGCTGGCGGCCACGTGGGCAGGGTCATAGTGGCGCATGAAGCCGACCTGCAGACGAACCCCTGCTTTCGCGACTGCGTTTAAGGCGTTCTGCGCACTCTTGACGTTGACGCCGAGCGGTTTTTCGCACAGGATGTCCTTGCCTGCCCGGGCGACAGCTTCTACTGCGCCGGCATGGAAGTTATCCGGGGTGGCAATCAGCACGGCCTGGATGTCTTTGCGTTCGAGCATTGCTTCCAGGCTGGCGTAGGAGTGGTCGATCTCCAGCTCTTCGGCGACCTTGCTGGCGCGGGCGCCATCCACATCGGCGACCGCTACCAGTTGCGCGTGCGGGACCAGGCGACGCAGATTCATAGCGTGTTGCTTTCCCATTTCGCCTACGCCCAGTACTCCCATACCCAACTTGCGCATGCCGTGGTGCCCCCTCAAAAGTGCTCTTGAACGCCCTCTGCATCATAGGCAAAATAACCGCTTAGCGAAAGAGGTTAATTTAGTCCCGAAGGGACGGCTGAACTTAGCCCAGGACGATAGTCCTGGGTACATCCTGAGACATGATTAAGTCCCGCAGGGACGGCTGAAGTTGTCCAGGAATACGTCGCGGCCTATTTTCAGCCGTCCCTGCGGGACTGGGTCGTCCGTTCAAACCCACCCAGGACTATCGTCCTGGGCTACGTTCAGCCGTCCCTGGCGGGACTGAGATTGGAAATGGAGTTCCCACACGCCTTGCAGCCCAGGTACGTCTTTCCATCGTTCGTGGAGAGCCTACCTGGAGAAATTCTGCACGTAGCTGTCTTCGGGCAAACCCGCGCGCCTGGCCTTGTCCAGCATCTTTGTCGCCTGATCGTGATCCATGGGGCCGCCGACGGTGACCAGGTAATCGCCGCCTTTGGGGCTGAAAACTTCAGCGCCGAGATTCGAATGTTTTTCGTTGATCTTCGACACCATGTCGTCAGCCTTGGTTTGCCCTTTGTAGGTATAGGCGACGACTCGCCAGATAGCCCGGCCCTCGGCACCGGAAGCCGCCGTTCCGGGGCTCAACGGCGATGGTTTCGCGGCTGTTGGTTTCGTTGCCGGCGTCTTGGCCGCGGATGGCTTGGCCGCCGTTGGTTTCGGAGCCGGTGCTTCCTCGGCCACCGCGGGCGGAGGAGCCGCCGGCTGCGCCGCAGTTTGCGGAGCAGTTGCGGGCGCAGGCTCGGAGTGAGGCCGCATCAGCAGCCATCCGAGAATCGCCAGTACCACAACAGCGATCGCACCGTACAAGGCAAACGGGCGCCGCTTGGTGACCGGCTCGTCATCCTCTTCCAGTAGAGCCGCTCTGGCCGCCGGAATAGGCGGAGTCGTCAGCCGCTCGGCTATCGGCGGTGTACTCACGGGCGGCCTGGGGGCAGGGGGCACGGGTCGAGCCACAGGCGGAGGCGGCGCTGCTGCAGCGCGGGGCGGAGGCGGCGGAACCGGAGGAGTTGCAGCCCGAGGCGGAGGAGCCGGCACGGGGGTGGGAACCGGAGGCGGCGGTATCACGCTGGCGACCGGCAGAACCGGCTTCAATGCGTTGCTGACCTGGGCCAAGGTCCAGCGCCGGGCAAAGGAATTGCGAATGATCTCCGCGAACGGCGCCGGAATACGATTGATCTGTGCGTCCGTGGCGGTCAGTCCCTTCCGCTGGGTGAAGGCGTGAAAGAGGGTGGTCCCAATCCCGGCCACGTCGTCCCCCTGGCCCGCGGCGGACAGGTGCAGGCAATCGCTGCGCAACTTTACCGTCTCCTGGGTGGCCAGCACGCTGGCAGCTTCCACCCGGCCATGCGACATTCCATTTTGATGGATCGCCGTGAGCCCGCCCACCAGCGCTTCGGCGACTTCGCGCCCCTCGTCCGCGGTCAGCGCCTGGCTCTGCAGCACATCGGAAAGGCTTTGCTCGATGGGCTCCATGAGCGCATAGACCACCAAGGTGTTGTCGACCCTCACTTGCCCAACTTTGGTAATGCTCACCAGGTTGGGATGATTGAGGTGCTGCGCAGCTTCCAGGCGCGCCACGACCTCATCCGCGTCCGTAAGCGCCTCCGTAAGGCTGATGGTAGCTGGGACGGGTCGAGGATCTGACGTCTCGGTCTCAAACCATGCGCTACGGCCTTCGGATCGCACCAGGCGCCGCAAGGGATAAACTCCATCGATTACTTGTCCTTCCAACTCATTCCAGAACTGCATAGCGTCCTTGTTTCCCGAAAAGTGAGGATATATGAGGGTAACGTGAAGATAGGCTCTGCCAGGTCAGAGCGGGCTCTTGACCCCAAAATGCTGACAGTTTTACTGAACGCTTAAGGCAGCCCGGAGCAAGGCCGAGCTGCCTTAAGCATGTCTTACAGGATTAAAAAGGCGACCGCGACTTCATGAAAACAGCTTACGCGATTCTTTCGATGTTGGTCTTTGCGTTGTTCCCGGTGCGCGCCAGCATGGCCATACCCTCACGGGCCATCTCCCGAGCCATCCTACGCAGTTCGTCAGGACGCTCGTTGTGGATGGCAGTGAGCTGCTCCAGGGCGGCGGCAGCGCGCAGCTTGGCGATGCCCTGAAAAGCCTGCTCGCCCGAATTTCCGCAGGTATGAACAATGCTTTCTGAGGTTATTTTAAAAACATCTTCGCCCTGAATGACGAAGGCCACAAAATACTTCTCTGGCGGCGGGACGGGGGTGTGGGATGCCATGAACACTTCCTTTTAGTTGATTCCATGAATTCCAGTGCAGGGCGGTCCGATTTCGGCCACAATACACTACAGTTTGCATACTAGATGCACACGGATGGATGCAAGCCTATTGGAGCATTCGGAACCGTAGAAGGTAACCGCGAAGATTTATTTCTTGCGCAATAGGGCGGTGTAGAGCGGTGCGCCCCAGGTGCCGATCGCCAATAGGCTGCCAAACAGCACTACGGCGTCGATACTTTCCCGCCCCTCGGGCGACCAGTAAACGTTGGCGAGGTTCAGCCACAGCGCAAATTCATCCAGCGTCAGCGCGGCGCCCACGCCATACAGGATGGACATGAGACGGCCGGCGAAGATCGAAGCCGGCGTGTCGCCCGAGCCGACCTCGCTGATGTAGCCGTAGCCAACCCCAAGCAGGATCAGAATGCCCCAAACCAGGTGGTGAATGTGGCGGCCACCCATGGTGACGTATTGAAAGGGTCCGATGTGGTGCTGGATGGAGGCGACCAGCAACCGGACCGCCAGGAAAGTGATGAAGAAGCTGATCGACGCCAGGAACATCCGGCGATGAGGACGGTCCGGGATGGTTTGGCGGATGAAATGACCGAGGTTGGTGAGGTGCAGCAGTAACAGCATGACCGCCGTTACCGCCGCAATGAATGCCAGCAGGATCACTTCACCTGACCAGTGCATACGCCACTTTAACTCAGGAGAAGAGGAATTCTTTAGTCCTTAGATCCTTGATGTTGTCGCGCAGCTTGGCCGCCTTTTCAAACTCGAACTTCTTGGCCGCCTCGCGCATATCCGACTCCATCTTGCCGATATACGCGTCCAACTCCTGCTGCGTATTGAATTCCGGCAGGCTTTCGTCCTGGCTGGTAAGGTCCGCATACTCCGCCTTGAGGATATGCACCAGCGACATGTCGAGCGAGCGGCTGATGGAGGTCGGCGTAATGCCATTCTCCTCGTTATGCGTCCGCTGCACCGTGCGCCGGCGATCCGTTTCATCGAGTGCGCGGCGGATGGAGTCCGTCATCACGTCGGCATAAAGAATCGCCCGGCCGCTCAGGTGACGGGCGGCGCGACCGATGGTTTGGATCAGCGAACCGGAGGAACGCAAAAAGCCCTCCTTATCGGCATCGAGAATCGCCACCAGCGAAACCTCCGGCAAATCCAGCCCTTCCCGCAACAGGTTGATGCCGATCAGCACGTCGTACTCGCCGCGCCGCAAATCGCGCAGCAGCCGCACCCGCTCCAGGGTCTCGATTTCCGAGTGCATGTAGCGGCACTTCACCCCGACTTCCGAGTAGTAGCCCGACAAATCTTCGGCCATCCTCTTGGTGAGCACGGTCACCAGAACCCGCTCATTGCGCTCCACCCGCAACCGGATCTCCGCCAGCAGATCGTCGATCTGCCCGCGTATCGGCCGAATCTCCACTTCCGGATCGACCAGGCCCGTCGGCCGAATGATCTGCTCCACCACTACGCCCGCCGACTTGGTCAGCTCATAAGGCCCGGGGGTCGCGGAGACATAAATGGTCTGGTGGGCGCGGGTTTCGAACTCCTCAAACTTAAGCGGCCGATTGTCCATCGCTGAAGGCAGGCGGAAGCCGTAGTCTACGAGATTTTGCTTACGCGAGCGATCGCCGTGCCACATGCCATGCAGCTGAGGTACGGTCACGTGCGACTCGTCAATAAACACCAGGTAATCGCGCGGAAAATAATCCAGCAACGTGGGCGGCGGTTCGCCCGGCAGCCGGCCGGAAAAGTGCCGCGAGTAGTTCTCGATGCCATGGCAGTAGCCCATGGACTTGATCATTTCCAGGTCAAACCGAGTGCGTTGATGGATGCGCTGCGACTCGACCAGCCGCCCCTCCGACTCCAGCTGTTTTTCCCAAACCCCAAGCTCCTCGAGGATGGAATCAATTGCCGTCTTCTTGCGCTCTGGCTGGACCACGTAATGGGATTTCGGATAAATAGGCAGGCGAGCATATTTCTGCCGCACGGTGCCAAACAGCGGATCAATCTGCGACAGCGCTTCTATCTCATTGCCGAAAAGCTCGATCCGATACGCCATTTCGTCGTAGGTGGGGTAAACCTCGATCACGTCGCCCCGCACGCGGAAAGTGCCTCGGCGGAAATCGCTGTCGTTGCGTTCGTAGAGAATCTCCACCAGGCGGCGGGTAATGTCCTCACGCCGTATCTTCTGCCCCTTTTCCAGCAGCAGCAGCATGCCGTAGTACGCCTCAGGCGACCCCAGGCCGTAGATGCAGCTGACCGAGGAAACGATGATGGCGTCGCGCCGCTCAAATAGGGAGCGGGTAGCGGAGAGGCGAAGCTTGTCCAACTCCTCGTTGATCGTGGCTTCCTTCTCGATGTACAGGTCACCGGAAGGGATGTACGCCTCGGGCTGGTAGTAGTCGTAGTAGGAGACGAAATACTCAACCGCATTTCCCGGGAAAAACTGCTTGAACTCGTGAAACAGCTGGGCAGCGAGCGTCTTATTGTGCGCCAGGATCAACGCCGGGCGGTTGGACTGCTCGATGATCTTGGCCATGGTGAACGTCTTGCCCGAGCCGGTGACCCCGAGCAGGGTTTGGTGTTGCTCGCCGGCGGCCAGCCCGGACATGAGGTCCTGAATGGCGCGGCCCTGATCGCCGCGCGGACGGTAGTCGCTTACTAACTGGAAGTCCATGAATACCTGTGATGAGTGGGCCGGGCGCCGACCCGCCGTGCGCGGGTGCTGGGAAGCGTTGGGGCTGTTTCGATTATAGACGTTGGGGCAAATCTAGAGCCGGGGCAGGGGAGGGTAGGCCACGGGGCCGCGTACCATGCGCCGCGTGAGCACAATCAGGCCGCCGATGATCGCGAAGATAACCAGAATCAGGGGCAGAAAGATGATGGGTGGCAACACGGTGTGGGGATGGTTGCCCGTGGTGGAATCCTGACGCAGATGGCCGCCGAAGATGAACACGTGGCCGCCGACCTTAGCG
>Ga0302325_10026109_pt1 | contig 12135 bp, 6 predicted proteins | sample Palsa_T0_2_FD_201948 | JGI IMG/M metagenome (GOLD analysis project Ga0302325, IMG submission 201948) | Peat permafrost microbial communities from Stordalen Mire near Abisko, Sweden - Palsa_T0_2 | ecosystem: Environmental > Terrestrial > Soil > Palsa > Peat permafrost | place: Sweden: Abisko...
CTGGCTGAAATGAGCGCCGCGTTCACAACTTCGGGGAATTGAACGGCGAGAGCAGCTTCACTGACTTGACCGATATCTACCTGCGACACGGAACCTGCCGACGGTGCTTCAGCTTGGGAGAACTGCGCCACGACGGAGGCTTGCCACGCGGCCGATTGCGCTGCGATGCCGCTCACATCTCCCGGCGAGAGGTTGTTCTGCTCGCCGAGCAGGGATTGGTTCTCTCCGAAGGAGGAACTCCATGGATTTTCGGACAACTGATTGGTCACTGTGTCGGAGGCATCGCCCTGATCGACCTGCCAGTAAGGCTTCTGGAAGACTTGCGGCAGATCGCTCATGACCACAAAGCCGGTAGGAAGTTGCAAAAAATCGTGCACCTCGCGCAAGTCCTGCCTGACACCATCGTCGGCAACTGCTAGCAGCCGGCCTAACTCGAAGGCCGTGGCGTGGGAATAATCGAGCGGCGCGCCCGCGGGCTGGTTTTCGAGTTCCTCGGGATCGGCGCGGATGGCGAAACCCGAGCTGCGTGGAGGCGGCGGGAAGGGCCGCAAGGAACTTCGCCAGATCACGTTGCCGGTGTCGTCGCTTTGGAGTGGCGTCTGGAAGAAACCGGTGGGTTGCAAGAGCGCGTCATAACCCGCGGATAGAGGGGCTTGGGTGGGATCCGTCAGGATCGAAGGAAGATTGCCGAAGCGCATCACGCCGCCGTTGGGGGGATAGCCGATCATCTGGCAGACTTCCTCGAAATCGCCTCCCTTGCTGGGTGTGAACATCCAGGAGTGGAGGGCGACCAGAGTGTTGGCGCCTGCGTCATTGAAGCGCGTGTAAACATCGGCGCGTTGTTCCAGCGAGACGAGCACGGCCATGTGCAGTGCGGGAGGCGTTGCGGAATTGGGGGCGCCGGCGTAGGGCAAGCGGCCCGAGACGACGATCGATGTGGTGGTCGTCACGCCATCCTGGTCCACTTCCTTTGCATTGCAAAGCAGCGCAAGATCGCCCGCGGCGGGAAGGATGTTCTTCAGCGTCGCATTGGGGATCTGGATTGTGTTGATAGTGGTGTTATCGGTGATTCCCGCTGTGGCGATCAGCGCGGCGTGCGTTTTGGGGTCGGATGCGGCGAGAGCCTTCACCTGCATGCTGACCAGGCCGAAAGGAAGAAGCGTGGGCGGCAGAAAAACCGGAGGATTGGGATTCTTGATCGCTATCGCTTCGATTGCGCCGGTCTGGACACTTGGGAAAGTTCCTGGCAACGTCAAGTCGTCCTGGGTGAGGACAAGGAGCGCGAGCCAGGGCACAGTCGGCGTATTTGGCACGGGCGTCTTCGGGCCGGGTCCGATGCGCTCCCACGGCAGCGTGCGGCGCGCGAGGGCGATGTGGGGCAGGAAATTGTCTGGCGAATCGTCGCTTCCCGCCGCCGGATAGACGCCGGAAATATCGGTTTCGGTCAACTGCGTTTGGGGGCCTTGAACAGCCACCTTCAGGTCAGGACCGGTGGTCTTCAGGTAGTCAACGGATCCCTTTTGAAGAGTTTGGGTTACGTGGATTTGCAGCGTGTCGCCTGAGTGCGCGACGGGATCGAAGCTGCTGTAGATTTTGTAAAGTTCGTTAGCCATTGACGAGCTCCAGGGTTACTGAGGTACCGAGCGCCGGGTTGGGCGCGAGGAAATGGTCGTCGACAAAACTCCAGCTGGAATGGCTACTGAGGGCTGTTAGAGCATCGGCGGCCGACATATTGGCGACCACGGCGCTTGAGATCTTCCAATCCGAATCCACGTCCAAATCGAGATTCCAGGCAGAGACCGCAGCGGCATCCATGATGAAGGCCGCGCCGTCGGGAGTTGCGAGAGTGGTGAGGGCAGAGAGAGTGGCGTTGACCGCGCGCCATCGAACCTGCGATGCGGCGGCCGCGGGTTTCGGTACCGCGGGGTTTACGACGATAACGAGCGACGCAGGCTTCGGGGCCGCAGGGAAGAGGATGCTGAAGCTGCTTCCGGCGGAGAGAATGACGCTGCCGGTGAGGGTATCGCCGGGGTTGAACTTCTTCAGGATGGGCGCGTTCGAACGAACCACGCAACCATGGGCGGCAAACTCAGTGCGGCTGATGGCGAAAATGGAGGAGCCCGGTTCGACGCCCACGCTGCCAAGCGAAGCTGGCGCGCCGGTCAACATGCCTTCGCCAATTAAGAGAACGCGCCGAGTGCGAACGGGCAACGCCACATGTTGAGTACCGGTGATGTACTGATCCGAGAGCGGCTCACCGAAGCCGGTCAGGAAGACCGCGCGGACGGTTTGCGTGCCGGAGAAGTTGAGCGTGCCTTGCGGCGAACGAACATTGCCGGAGATATCGAGATGCGCGGCGTGTCCGGAGAGAACCGAGACGGAAGCGGCGGGCGGAGCCGTGGCTGCCGCGACGGCCGGAGCGGTTAGTACAGAGTGGACGGGCCGCAATAGTTGGAGGGCTGCGACTGATTTCAGGACCGGTTTCGGCGGGGCCTGCGCGATGTGCGAGGGCATGATGCTCAACGTGACAGCAGCCAGCTCCGCGCGACGGGCGGGCGAGGCGGGAGGCGCCATGGTTACCGCGCCGGCGGGAACTGTCGCCACCGACGTTGTTGGTTTCGCCGCCGTGATTACTGCGCGATTGAACTGGGCGGTCATCAAACGAATTTGCCACGGGGTTTTCGACGCCGCGGTCATTTGCTGGACAGCCATTTGACGGCGGTCCACAGTTGGCTGCGGCGTGATGCGCGTGGCTAAAGCCGCCGCGTTCGAATTGGGTGCGAACTGAAGCCGCGTCTTGGCCGCGATGGTGATCTGGGGCGTGGACGCGGGCCATCCAAGAGGCAACGGATAATTTTCGGTGACATCGGAGAGCTGTTCCTCCGGCCCTGTCATGGTGATCTGGGTGGCAGGCTGCGGCTGCGCCACCAGATTGAACGAGAAGCCGTCGGTCAGAGGAACCGCGGGATGGCTGGTATCGATACCCGCGATTACGGTGCGCGCGGATTCGTTGTCCGCCTGCGCCGACGGCAACGCGGCGGCCCCGAAATTAGCATAAGGGAAGAGGTCCGCGGAACGGTCGATGTCCGCGTTGGGAATTACGATCGTCGTGTTCTTCTCCGTTACGTTGGTCAGCACCATCGTCAAGTTGGAAGAAAGATCCGCTTCCCCGCAAAGAGGGAGGTTCACTGTTCCACCGAGGGCGCTGACGGGATGCACGATGCTCAGGTCGCCCGCGGATTCGAGGAAGGGCAGGTGCGTGCGCACGATGAAAGAAAATTCCGGCGCTACACTCACGGGGCTGGTGGAGCCTTCCTGCTCTTTGCTTCCATCGCCCGTACTGCTGACAGTGCGGCCGGAAGTGAAGACGACACGTATCAGGCCCGCGGCCGTGGCAGTGTTATAGAGATTGAGAGCGGCGCCCTTGGTATTCCAGGCGGTGGCCGGAACGCCCAGGCGTTTGGTGATGAAGTTGAAAACCGGAGGCGGCGGAGGCGCGTCGATATCGCTGCCGAAAGAGACGTCGAAGCTGACGATGAACAGGTGAACCGTGGCGACACCGCCGAACGGTGGTGTGTGGATCTGGAGGTCAACACCGATCTCGTGCCGGCCGAGAAACTCGAACCATAAGGTAACGCCCATGGTTGCGAGGATGAAGAACGGGTCCCACTCGATGAGCACGTCGATGTAGACATCGAGGCCTGCGCCGATACCAGCGAAGGTGGCCGACAGAGAGACCGATGCGCCCGCCATCAAGGCTTGCGGGGTGCATGCAAAGAAGCACTCGATATCGAGGTGAACGAAGCCGAACACCTGTGCCTTGACGGAGACGCGGTTCAGCTTCGGATAGTAACTGGGCGTATGGAAGTAGGGATGGAAGCCGCCGATAGATACGAGGAAGTCGCCGGCGTGCGGGCCGCTGTGCCATACGCCCAAACCGAAATCGCCCGCGAGATTGAAGATGTCGGGATGAATCAGGTAGCTGTTGGGAGAGACGCCGGCGATGAGAAGGAACTTCTCCTGGTCGACGGTGACGAGGATATCGATCTCGAAGTACGCTACGGGGTCAATGCCGAATGAAGCGATGCCCAACAGGTTGAAAGAGAAATCGTGCCCGAAGGCTACGGCGATGATGACTTTGCCGTTGATGAAGCCAAAGGAGACGAACTGGATTCCGGCCGCAATCCAGAAATCGCCGACCTTCGGAGCGAAACCCGTTGCTGGGCTGTCTAGCGCAGTCAGGGCGGTACCCGGATCGTTGGATAGAGGCTTTCCGCTCATGATCATGATGAACGGATGCTTGGACATCAAGGTCAACGGCGGCAGGGTACGGTTGTAGCCGAAGCCGCCGGCAATGCCGGTGATGAAGAAGAACGGCGGTCCGCCGAGGGGGGCTACGAGCGAGGCGAATATGAAGAGCGAAGGAGTGTTCTGCAGCCGAGTGTAGCCGCCTATGGCAGAAAGCGAGAAGAGGTCTTCGACATCGACCGATGCCGTGCCGATGTAATCGTTCCCGTTCTTCAGGAAGCTCCCTGACAGGCTGATTCCGCCGGCATCGAAGCTGAGGCCGAGGCCGTTCAGGTTGAACGAGGGCGTTTTGGATTGGTAGTTGTAACCTATGCCGAGGTCGTAGGTGTTGATCGTGATGACGGCCAGTTGGAAGGTGAGATTGATGCCGACCTGCAGCGAAGTGTTGCTGGCATCGACCTGGAGCTGGCTGATCGACAGAGGACCGAGAGTGAGTTGAATCGGGATCTTGCCGCCGCCACTGATCGTTATGCCTTTGACCGTGTCCCAGGCGAAATCGAATGAGAATCCGGGGGCCTTCTTCAGGTCGGGGATCAAGGTGGAGATGACGCCGGTATCGCCGCTGGTGGCATCGGAGCCGATGCGCAGATCGTCAAAGCCGAGGCTGAAGCCGGAGAGTGGATTGCCCGGCTTATCGATGGCAAGATCCAGCGTGGCCATCAGATGGCCGATACTGATCGGAAAGCTTGGAATCTGATCCACGTCGATCGGCCCATAGGTGGCCTTCGATATCACATGGAAATAAGGGCTGACCTCGGCAAGAGAGACGTTGAAAGAGAACGGCGGGCCTTGGGCGACATCGAACGAGAGTCCGCTCGCGAGGGCCTCGCCGATGGATTTCACCAGTTGGAGTTTGTTACCGCTTCCAGGAACATTCAGTTCTGCGTCGACGAAAGTGGATAAGTCTGCGACGACCTGGGCAAGCGTGGTGTCAGGAGGAATGGCCTTAATGACCCAGCCCGCGAGGCCCGAGATTAAAGCGGCCGGCGTGGGCACGACTGGCTCGGACCCGGGCGGGAGCGAGAGCGTCACCGGCAGCATGGCGGATGCGACTTCGAAGCGCACGGGCAGATTCGCCGACGTGGTATCGAGAATCGCGCTCAACTTGTAAGTGCCATCGAAGAACGCAACGCCGGTTCCGTTGAGTACAGCGTCGAAGGAGACGGTCCAGACGCTCCCGGTAAGGGTCGCCGTCAAACCGCATTCCGCCGGGAGCGACGAAAGGAAGTTGGCGAAAATGGCAGAGGGCACTGGCGGGCGGGTTAGCGCCGAGCCCGTGAGTTGAGCCAGCGGTATCCGCAGGAAGTTATTCGCGCTACCTACGCTCTGGCCGGTGACGACGTCGAGACAAAGGGTGAATGTTGACGCTGCCTGAGTAATGCCGATGTAGACACCGGGTTGGGAGATTGCGGTTGGATCGTAGTTGGCGCCGCCGGCTGTCGGATCGGTAGGCGCGGCGCCGCCTGACGCACCGCCCACCAGGGGCATGAAGACGAAACCCTTCAGGAACGTGGCTGTCTCATTACCGGTCAGCAGCGCGCGAAGATGCCACAGGAACGCGAGCGCGCCCGCGCCGCTGCCGCTTGTGACATTGAGAACGGAGGCTTGCCACGCGGTGAAATCGGGAGCCGCGCCCATCGTGTTGCCGAAGAGCGGGAATGAAGATATGTTCGGCTGTGCGGGCTCGCCGAACATCGGGAACAGGTGATTGCTGACGCGGCCGAGGACGGCGGCCGCAGCCGGCTGATCTTTGATCCACGCCTCAAGAATGAAAAGAGTGAGCCGTGCGCAGTCCCAAGGCAGGGTGGCGGGAGCCGCCGGCGGGAAATTCAGTGTACGAGTGTTGCTCGATTTCGTATCGGTAACGCCGATCGCCAGGCTTTGCGGCACGGTGTTGGCCTTCAATTCCACCGAAAGCGCGAGCGGCGGCGACGGCACTCCGCCGGTGAGCGCCACATCGCCAATCAGGGGCGTGATGGCGCCGTTTTGAATCTGGAGCAGCTTCGCGAGAGCAGTGAGATCGACCGGCGTGACATTCGCTTGTGCGCCAAATCCGATCTCTAAAGCGCCCGAATTGCTCCATACGAAGCCAACCTGAACGTCACCATCGTTCAGCGGAACCCATGAATAGCCGGTTGAAAAGCTGCCGTCGGCAGCAGGTGGCGTGGTGATGGTCTCGCCTTTCAGCGAGCGGATCAGTTGGCCGAGATATTGCCGATGATTTGCCAGGCCATCGGTGGTGTCGCCGGACTTGCCGAGAATCTGCGTCGCGGGGTCGCCGAACCAAACCCAGTTGATGGTTCTATCGGAGCCGATGAGCCCGATTAGCTGGCCAAGGCTGAGCAGCGCGCCGTCAAAATCGGCCATCAGTTGCCTCCCGTGAGAATTGCGGATTGCAGGCCGGCCGCGGTGACGTGAAAGCCCTGAAGCGCAAGAGTGGTATTCGGATGCTGAGCGGCGGCCTGTTCGCAGGAGACTTCAAGCGCGTCGAGCACGGCGTCCCACAGCACGCGCTGTAGCGCAGCTCCCCAGACCTGCGCAATTTGCCCCGCTTGCGGCGTGGCCGCATTGATGGTGCAACCTGCGTGGACGCCGTCGCCATCGGCGGGGCTGCCGAGAAAGAATACGAATTGCAGCGTCTGCTTACCGGTCTGGTCGCATTGCAGATCGAGATTGCAAAGCAGCCAGCCGTTCAGTAGTTTCGCCGCCAGGCTATCGGCGAATATGAGTATCTTGTTGTTGTTCTGCTGCCAAACGATGGTGTTCGGCGCAGCGGCATTCAATCCGCGCAAGCGGTCTTGCATCCGGCGAGCGAGCTGATCGCCAGACAATGAGACATTAAGTCCCGGCATAATTCCTCCGTTGTCAATCCGCCAAGCAATCGATCCACGGAGCCTTTACTCAAGCCCTCGCGTTCCCAGGCGGCGCTACCGGCGATTTCGCTGATCGCGAAGTCAATAATACAGTAAACGCGGGAATTGTCCATGCAAAAATACGAATTAATTTAAAATATTATTCTTTGAAACGTCCACCCGTCCCCACAACACCATACCTAATGCGAGCAGCACTGCCATGGGGATCATGGGAGCGTCGTAACTGCCCGTCGCCTTCACGATGTAGCCGAATGCGGCGGACGAAACGGCAGCGCCCGCCTGTGCGGCTGTATTCATCAGACCGAGCATCGCCCCGCCTCGGCGGCCACCGATATCGAGACACGTTGTGAACACCACGGGCTGTTGAAACGTCAAGCCCGCGTAGCCCATGCTCAAGCACAGGATCAAGGGCAACTGACTCGTAAACAGGAACGCCGAGCCCATGAACACAGCCGATATCAATAGTCCGGCGATGCCGACTCCTCGCCGCGACCATTTCAAGCCTACGCGTTTCGCAAGCCAATCGCAGGCGAGTCCACCCAGGAGATTCGCAGCCGCCGCAAAGACAAACGGCAAGGAAGAAAGCATAAGGCTTTGCTCGCTGAACCCGCGGCCTTTTTCCAAATAAGTGTGCAGCCACGTTTGAAAAAATCCCAGCGTATAGACGTAGCAGAACGCCAGCGCCATCACGTACCAAACATTCGAATTCGTCAATAGCGTTCCCCACGAGAGGTGCATGCCATGCGACCCTGCGGCCGCAACGCCTTCCGGCGAATCGCGAAATTTCCAGAACCAATAAGCCGCCCAAAAGACGCCGATCGAGCCGAATACATAGAACGACATCCGCCAGCCGTATGCCTGTTGAATGGGCACGGCAAGAAGCGGCGAGAGCGCGCCGCCGAGTTGGCTGCACATAGTGAACAAGCCGAATGCGCGGCCGCGCTTTTCGAGCGGAAACCAGTTGGAGATGGCCACGCCCGCGTTCGGGAAGGCCCCAGCCTCACCCGCGCCGAAGAGGAAGCGGACAGCGAGCAACACGGGATAAGAAGAGACGAGCCCGGTGAGAACCGTGAAGGCGGACCACCAGATTACAATGCGCGTCAGCACGCGGCGCGCGCCCAGCGTATCTCCCCAATGTCCGCTGGGGATTTCGAAGAGCCCATAACCCAGGGTGAAAAGGGTGCCTACCCAGCCCCAAGCGACCGGTCCGATATGAAGCGCATCCTGCATCCGCGGCCCGGCGACTGAGATGCAGACTCTATCGAGATAGAGAATGATCGCGAGAAAGCAAAGCAGGAAGAGATAGAAATAGGATCGCTTCAAGGGTATTCGATCTTACCCGATCCGGCATGACTAAATCGCCGGCCGTGCGTCGAATTGAGACGGTGCGAATCCTTTTTTGCTTGCTTCTGGCCAGTGGCCTCCATTCTCAGATACTTGATCTGTCGAAGCTTGAATTGAAAGGGGTGAGCGCGGAATTCGTTACGTATCACGGATCGAAGGCCGTCAAGCTGATCGAAAAATCGATCGGCCAAGGCGATTCACTGGCGATTGTCAAGGATCTATCGTTTCGCGACGGAACTATAGAGTTGGAAGTAGCCGGTTCTCCGGCAACGGGCGTAGGGGAGGGCGCCCGCGGCTTCATCGGCGTCGCATTCCGCGTTCAACCGAACGCTAGCCGCTTTGAATGCATCTACGTGCGGCCTACCAACGGACGCGCGGATGACCAACTGCGGCGCAATCATTCCACTCAGTACGTCTCTTTCCCAGATTGGCCGTGGGAAAAGCTGCGGAAGGAAGCACCGGGAGTTTATGAATCCTACGTCGACTTGCAACCCGGTGAATGGACCAAGGTAAGAATCGCCGTGAAGGACGTGAATGCGTCGTTATTCGTTGGCGATGCCGCACAGCCCTGCCTGCTGATTCACGATCTGAAATTAGGCGCCATAGGCGGGGGAATCGCTTTGTGGATCGGGCCCGGCACGGAGGGTTACTTTCGCAACCTACATATCACGGGGCACGTTACTTCGGCTCAGGGTAACTGAGTCAGTCTGACCTGAAACGGACCGGTTTCATCAGCTACAACATAGTCCGCGGGAGGCTTTAACATCGATGGATCGGGTTCGCCGGCAACAACATTTTCGAGTTCCACGGTGCTGTCGCCGAAACGTGGATCTTGAATCTTAAACAAAATCTGCGCGCCGATTTGCGGTGCGTTCCACGATTCTGTAACCGTGTCCATGGGTTTGTCATTACCGAGCGGGGAACCGGCGGGATAGTGCGTCGTGATTCGCGAGCCAAACGCGTTGAGACCGCCGATGATCCGAGAGCCAAGAATTTCCGTTGCGAAGGTACTGCCATCGGCGTTGGTAATGCTTGATGGCGATCCATCCGGCATTGGCGTCGCAGTGGTTTGGACCTGGTTCACAGTGGCGGTAATCTTCACGCGATGGGCGACGTTCTGCGCCGGGTCCAGCACGTAAATCGCGCCAGCAACGGGATCGACAATCTGTGTAACAACAATACTGCTGCCGCTCGGCGTCGCATATTGTTGATCGGTTCGCTTCCGGCCAAAGGAATCCTGCCAAATCGATACTAGCGTCGATTTCTGGGACGTTCGTGAGCCGTTCGCCAACGATTGCGTCCGGCTAGTTGTCTGCGTGGCGCTATACGGCGCTCCTGTGAACGCATAGTTGGGCGCGTTCTGCTGCTGCTCGAATGTAAGCGTCGCCCTGCCGGGCGTAAAAGAAATATCAGTTGACAACTGGGCCACCGCGGAGCCTGCCGCCAAGAGTGTGGCAATTAAATAAGACCTGAGCATCCGAACCTCACGCAAAATTATACCAAGGCGTTATACACTGCCGTCTAACGCTATGAAATTATCGACTAGCTGGCTGGCTCTCCTGGCTTTTACCTGTCCCGTCGGTGTCTTAGCCGATATCAACTCATCGACAACGATCCCCGCGGGTTCCTCGCTGAATCTCGACACAGGAAGCGTGGTCGCTTCCGGGGGCGATCTGCTGTTTAACGGGTCCACGCTGACGCCACAAGGCAACGCCATCGCGTTGGCCTATATCGGTGGAGGCTCGGCACTGTTTAACCTAAGTACGCAAGCCACCCTGCAGGCCGCCGTACTGGCCTTTTCGGCGACAGCCATACCCTACACTTCACTCTCGGCAGGGACCGTCATCGCGGTGAAGACCAATGGAGGCAACTACGCGAAGCTTCTCATTACGGTAAGCGCACCCGGTCCATCGGGCCTGCTCACGGTTCAGTACACCACTTATGGAGCTACTGCCGCGGGTGGAACCGTGCCGCCGGTCATCTCGATGGTGCAGAACAATTACAGCTACATTGTGCCGGGACTGCCCAACTACGGAATCGCACCCGGTAGCCTGTTCATCGTCAAGGGCACAAACCTTGCTTCGAACGTAACGCCTGTGCTGCAATCCAGCGGCTCACCCGGATTGCCCACGACGCTCAACGGCGTCAGTATCTCAGTTACGGTCAACGGCACTACGACAGTGCCCGGACTATATTACACATCCGCGGGGCAGTTGGCCGCCGTCCTTCCCTCCAACACGCCGGTAGGAACCGGGACCATAACGGTTACAAACGGCGGGCTGGCTAGCGCTCCTGCCCCGATGGTGGTGGCGGCAAGCGCTCTCGGCCTTGATGTGGCGACGGACGCGAACTACAACTTCTTTTCGCAGACCAGTTCGGCGAGTCCCGGGCAGACCATCATTCTCTGGGGTTCAGGCGTGGGAGCCGACACCGCCAACACAGATAAGGTCTATCCACTCACGCAGGACAATCTCACGAACATTCCGATGCAGGTGTGGATTGGCGGCCTGCAGGCGGCGATCTCTTACCGGGGGAGGTCGCAGTTTCCTGGAGTGGACCAGTTGGTGGTCACGATCCCGTCCGGTATTCCGGTAGGCTGTTCGGTATCCATCGTCGCGGTTAGCGGAAGTGTCGTCAGCAATTCGATCGTCATTCCGGCGACCCAAGGGGGCGGCCCGTGCAGCGATGCTACGTCGCCTGTGACTCCGACCCAACTGCAATCGTTGAGCGGGAAGAGCACGATCAGTTTCGGAACGTTATTGATCTTGCAGAGCACCGAAATCACCGCCAGCACGGGAACCGTCACTTCCAACAGCGCTACGGCGGTCTTCGATCGATACCCAACTGCCGTCGTCCTGGCCAACGCTGCAAACGCCAACATTCCTTCGATCGGCAGCTGTGTGCTTCTCGGGGGCGGTACTGGAGTTACGCCCACTGGCCTCGATCCGGGGACCGTCGGGCTGAGTGGTCCTGGCGTGCAGACAATGCTGCCCCAGCTTACCAGTCAACCGGGAACATTCTATGCGGCGTTATCTTCAATCCCTAGCGGCGGAGGCACATACACGTACACGGCGACCGGCGGGAAGGACGTCGGGGCGTTCAACACGGCCGTAAACTTCCCGGTTCCTCTGGTCTGGACCAATCAGGCTTCCATCACAACGGTCAACCGCGCGCAAGGGCAAACCGTTACGTGGTCTGGGGGCGCTCCGGGAACGTACGTTGCTATCGAGGGGCAATCCACCGTAAGCGCAGGGACCGGCTTCGTCTCGGCAACCTTCACTTGCTATGCGCCAGTGAGCGCCGGTCAGTTCACCGTCCCCAGTTGGATATTGCTAGCATTGCCCCCCAACAACAGCGGCAGCATGTCGCTGGAAAACCAAACGTTTCCGCAACTCTTTTCGGCCTCAGGGCTCGACTACGCTTCCGGCAGCGGTGGTGTTTTGGTCGATAAGGCGTTGGTGTATCAATAGTGAATTTGCGCGATGTTGTCCACTTCGTCGCCGTCGCCGAAGTCGATGCCCGGAATCATACGGTGGATCATCGCGGTCATCTTGCTAGAGGCTTGCCACACATTGCTTCCGCCTACGTAAGTGGCATCGACAACGATGTC
>Ga0302325_10026110_pt1 | contig 12135 bp, 8 predicted proteins | sample Palsa_T0_2_FD_201948 | JGI IMG/M metagenome (GOLD analysis project Ga0302325, IMG submission 201948) | Peat permafrost microbial communities from Stordalen Mire near Abisko, Sweden - Palsa_T0_2 | ecosystem: Environmental > Terrestrial > Soil > Palsa > Peat permafrost | place: Sweden: Abisko...
AGCCTGATAAGGGACGGGATTCAGACCGGCGAAATGGTAGACCGGAATATAGAACAAAGCTCCGAAAGGGCGCGAATCGCCGCGCCAGGGCAGGAAGTTCGAGACTACTAATTGCCAGGGAGAATATTCGTAATAGTGGCCGATGTTGGAAAGATCGTCCGCCGCGAAATGAACTCCCAGGCTGCCCCAATTGAAGGCTAGAAAGTAAGCCGTCAACGAAACCGCGAGCGCGAGCTTCCACCAGTTTCCTTTGAGTGGGGAGTGGGCGGTGCTGGAATCGGCCGGGGTCAATTGACCATACTACCATCGGCCGCGCGGGCGCCGAATTCGTAAGTAGCCGGTCACAATCGGTCCAATTCCTCCTACTTCCTTGCGACAGTCAGGGCCCGGATCGATTTGGCAAACCCTGGCGCCATACCAGCACTGCACTTCTGCGAGGAGAACATCTTTGATGAAAACGGCACTTGGAAAGCTTTCTGTAATTGCGTTGCTGTGCGCGGGGGCGCACGCCGCCACACAAACATCTACCATCACGATCACCGGAACTGGAGTCAGCTCCGCCGGGACCATTACGGCTAGCGGAAGTCTCGCATTTGCCGGAACCCTGGCCGGGCTCGGTACTTTCAGCTCGACCTTCAGTTTGACGAACCCGGTTACGCTCACCGGCACCATCCCAATCAGTCTGAACGTCACCGCCGGTACTTCGACGGGAACGCTCACCGGAACACTCTCGGCAGCTCCCGCGCTGTTGTTGCAGGTCTTCGCCGGGACACCGACCGCCAGCGGTCCCGGAACCATTGCCATTGCCAGCGGCACCAGCATGTTTGCCGGAGCCACCGGATCCTTTACCGTCACCGTGGCCGGCACTGGCGCGGGGACTACCGGATCGGGCGCCGGCAACTTCAGCATCACCGGTCCCGGATCGATCACTACCGGCGGATCGACCGCACCGGCTACACCCACGGTCACTTTCGTCCAGAACAACTACAGCTTCATTCTGCCCGGCTTCCCCAACTACGGCATCGCTCCGGGCGCGCTTTTCGTTATTAAAGGCACGGCTATGGCCGACCCCACGGCGCAAGCAGTGCTGCAATCTAGCGCGGCTCCTGGAATCCCCCTCACGCTCAACGGCGCCAGCCTCAGCGTGACCGTGAACGGCACCACCGTACACCCCGGAATCTACTACGCCACCGCCACCCAGATCGCAGCCGTGCTGCCTGCCGCGACACCGATCGGAACGGGGACGCTGACGGTAACTTATAACACCACACCCAGCGCGACTTTCGCAATTCAGGTGACTGCCGCTGCATTGGGAATCGGCACTTACAACGGACTGGCGATCGCCACCAACCCAGTTACCGGAGCTCTTTACAGCTATACCAAGTCAGCTAAACCCGGCGATACCATCGTGCTCTGGGGCTCGGGACTCGGCGCCATCGCCACCGACAGCGACACCGTGTACACCTCTACCCCGCACGCCGCCCCCGGAACCTTGCAAGTCTTCATCGGAGGACTCCCGGCAACCGTGGGCTATGGCGGCAATTCGGGATACCCCGGCGTCAACCAGATCAATGTCACCGTTCCGGCCGCGGTTTTGCCTGGCTGCAACGTATCGCTGGTAGCCGTCAGCGGCACGGGAAGCAACCTCATCGTCAGCAACACCACGGCGCTGTCGGTGGACCCCTCGGGTGCAGTGTGCACCGATGCCGCCTTTGGAACCAACGGCACCACCGTGACCACCCTGAGTGGGAAGTCGAGCATCAACACCGGCGCAATCGTCCTGATCCATTCCGTTTCTCCCACGCAGACCAACGATATCGCCGAAGCCTCCTTCCAACAGGTGAGCGGCGCCTCCTACATATCCGGCTCCAGGGCTTCCCTGGGTGGTTGCGCCGTGTCGCAATCGCTGAGCAGTGCGTCCGCCCCCGCGGTCACCGTCCTGAACGCCGGTACCGTCAGTGTCACCGGGCCGGTTGCCAATGCGACCCTGGTTAGCTTCAGCGGAGGGATCTTGCTCGCGCAACTCGCCACCGGCTTTCTTCCCTCCACCGGGGGCGCGTTTATGTTTCAAGGAACCGCCGGCGCCAATGTCGGCAGTTTCACCACGACCGTGAATTTCCCCAACCCGCTGCTCGCATGGAGCAACCAGGCGGCGGATGCAACCGTCAGCCGGGCGTCGGGAGCCGACGTGAACTGGACCGGCGGGGCTACCGGCTCTTATGTGGAGATCGTCGGCACATCTGCGAATACCGCGGCCGGAATCAGCGGTAGCTTTTACTGCTTCGCGCCGGCTGCTGCCGGGACATTCCACGTGCCCAACGCGATTCTGTTGGGCCTGCCCGCCGGAACCGGGAACATGTCGGTAACCAACGCGACGAACTACCAGAGCTTCACCGCGACGGGTCTGGATTCGGCGACCAGCTACGGATTCTCGCAGAGCTCCATCAACGCTACCTTCCAATAAGTCCGCGCCCGGGTGCGGGAAATCGTACGCGTGAAGCGTGCGGTTCCCCGCACAAGTTCCATCATTATCGTCTTCGTCCGTACAGTTTGCTCGATTCCGCGATTCGTCGAGCCAACTTGTCTCTTTTTCCTGCGTTACACTTTGTGGGACGCCCCGCCGTTGGGCGTCCCCTTTGGAGAGAGAGACTATGACCCGTAATTTCGTGAAGGTAGCTTTCGCGTTAGCGGTTTGTGCGGCCGCGCCAGCCGCGACCATCAATACCACCCTAAGCGTGTCCGCAGGGGCGAGCATCCAAAGCACCATCAGCGCGTCGGGGACTGCTACATTGACGGGGGTCGGCAACGGGACTTTTACCGCTGCGATTGCAACCACCACTTTTTCCGGACCCTATACCATTACGCTCAGCTGCGGCACGATCACGGGAACTATCACGGTCAATGCGTCCATTCTGACCGGCACCGGCACCGCTGTGATGACGGTCACCGGCGGAACCGGAAACTTCGTCGGCGCGACGGGCTCCTTCCCCAATCTGGCGGGCGCGGAGACTGTCGGCACCGGCAGCGCGAGCTTTAATCTGACATTCAACGGCACCGGTACGATCACCATCAGCGGTTCGGCCTGTTCCTCCGGCCCCACTGCTCCGACGGTAACCCTCATTCAGAACAACTACAGCTATATCCAGCCCGGCTTCCCCAATTACGGCATCGCGCCGGGGTCGCTTTTCATTATCCAAGGCGCCGGGTTAGCCGACCCCACCGCGCAGACGGTGCTGCAGTCCAGCGCGACTCCTGGAATCCCCAAGACGTTAAACGGCGCGAGCGTCTCGGTAACGGTGAACGGCACTACGGTTCAACCGGCGCTCTATTATGCTATCGCCACCCAGTTGGCCGCAGTACTTCCCGCCAGCACCCCTGTCGGCACGGGAACGCTCACTGTCACGTATAACAATACTCCCAGTGCGTCCGTACCCATTCAGGTCGTGCAGTCTGCGCTGGGTTTAGGCACTTACAACGGATTGGCGCTCGCCACCAACCCTACTAACTACGTCTTGTATAGCTACACCAATTCGGCCAAGCCCGGCGATACCATCGTGCTCTGGGGTTCGGGACTGGGCGCCATTTCGACCGACAGCGACACCGTCTACACCGCCAGCCCGAATGCCTACAGCGTAAAGCCAACCATCTACATTGGAGGTATACAGGCCACCGTCCTCTACGCCGGCGATGACGGTTATCCCGGCCAGAATCAGATCAATGTCGTCGTCCCGGCCAATGTGTTGCCAGGCTGCAACGTATCGCTAGTAGCCGTTAGTGGGAGCGGCAGCGCCGCAATCGCCAGCAACTCCACGGTGCTCCCGATAGCTGCCGGCGGCGGTGTATGCAGCGATCCGACATTTGGAATCACCGGCGCTAATATTTCCACTCTTAACGGACAGAGTACCGTGAAGACGGGAACCTTGTACATCTCACAAGCCACCAGTCCCGCAGCGTCCGGTGGCGGCACCACCGTTAGCGACCTCGGCCTGGCCATTTTCCAGAGCGCAGCCGGCGGCTCCTTCAGCGGTGGCGCAGCCTCACTCGGGAGTTGCATCCTCAGCCAAACGAACTCCACCATCATCAACCCCATTACACCGAAAGGTCTCGACGCGGGCACTATCTCGCTGACCGGGCCCAATGGGACTGTCTCCTTCACCGCGAATCCGGTTGTCGCCGGCTCTTACTTCGGGCAACTGTCCAGCGGGTTCGTACCATCCACGGGTGGCTCCTTTACCTTCACTGGAACGGGCGGAGCTGACGTTGGCAGTTTTCACGCAACGGTGACTTTTCCCAATCCGCTGATGACATGGACCAACCAGGCGGCGAACGCCACCATTACGCGATCGTCGGGAACACAGGTCACTTGGAGTGGCGGAGGATCCGGCACTTACGTATTGATCAGCGGCACTTCGACATCCGGAAACCTCACTGCCAGTTTTAGCTGTTCCGCCCCGCAGTCCGCCCTGCAATTCACCGTACCCGTGCCCATCCTGCTGAGCATGCCGCCCGGAACCGGAACCTTGACGGTGGAAAACTCTACCAGCTACCAGACTTTTAGTGCGTCGGGTCTCGATTTGGGCCTGGGTTTTGGATTCGACAGTTATATGATCAACGCATTTTACCAATAGTTATCAGGGCGGCCAGACTATCGCTGACGATTCCCATGCGTTAGTCTGTCCTGCCGCTCTTGAAGCTGCTACAGTAGGCCAAAGGAAACTTATGGCCACCGGTATCGATCCGGACATTCGTTACTGTTCTCAATGCGGCCAACCGTCCCGGGTGGAGGAACTGGCCCGTTTCGGCGATGCCTTGGTTTGCCCCAACTGTAAAGGCAGCTTCGTGCAGAAATTGCGTGAAGGTGTCTCCCCCGTTTCTTCAACCTTCCAGTACGCCGGATTTTGGATCCGTTTCCTGGCTATTTTGATCGATGGCATCATTCTGGCGGTAGTCGGCGGTGTGATTCAGTTCATGTTCATGGGCGGCAGTATCGCTTCCATGGGCCGCCTGGGCAGGGATGTGCCGCCCGATCAGGCGTTTGCAGCCCTCGCCCCCATGCTCGGGTTGATTGGCCTCGCATGGCTGATCAGCATAGCGATCGGTTGCAGCTACGAAGCCCTCTTCGTCAGCCGCTTCGGCGCTACTCCGGGTAAGATGGTTTGCAGCCTGAAAGTGGTGCGGCCCGATGGTGGCCCCATCAGCCTCGGCCGGGGGGTGGCGCGCTATTTCGGGAAGATGCTCAGCTACATGGCCTTTATGATCGGCTTTATCATCGCCGGCTTCGATGAACAGAAGCGCGCCATGCACGACTACATCTGCGACACGCGCGTGATCAAGGCCGGCGAGTTCACCAGCCCCGCAATCGTACCGCAGGTCTGACCCGCGATGCCGGTTCCCTGCGCCCGCTGCGACTCGCCTTTGCCCCTCTGGGAACTGGCCACTGCCGATGCGGCGGCCTGCACTCATTGCGGTTCGCGAAACACCGTGCGCGTCTTTCCCGCTCTATTCGCCGCTCCCACGGCGCCCGCGCTGCCGGAAAGCGCTCTCGAAGGGGAAGCCGCCTGCTTCGACCATCCTTCCAAACGCGCGGTGGCCGCCTGCCAGCAATGCGGACGCTTCGTCTGCGTCCTCTGTTCGGTGGAATTCAACGGCCAGGTCTGGTGTCCCACCTGCGTCACCGCCGGCCGCGGACAATCCAAGGCCGCAAATCTGGACCCCTCGCGAGTGCTCTACGATTCCCTGGCTCTCACCGTCCCGCTGCTTACTTCGCTGATACTTTTTCCCTTTACCGTGATCACCGGCCCCGGCGCGGTGGTGTTTTCGATAGTCACCTGGAAGCGCCCGCTGAGCCTGGTGCGCAAAAGCCGCTGGCGATTCGTACTGGCAGTGCTGCTGGGAACTGCCGAAACGGCCGGCTGGCTGTGGCTGGTGATGTACCTCTGGGAGAAGTTCAGGAGCGGTCAATAAATGGCTGCCGGCGGAGAGAACTATCGGCGGTTGCCGGGCCGCCGCCGCGGCATCGGCAGCAGTTCCAGCTTGTGGCTGGGTTCCGACCACATCCTGCTGGTAAGATCCTCCTGGTTCCGCGAGCGATACAAGCGGTTTTATCTGTGCGATATCCAGGCCATTACGGTCGCTCGGTGTCCGCGATTTTACTTCTCCTGGCCGATGCTGGCGCTCACGCTGATCTGGTTTCTGCCGGCATTCGGAATGCTGTTTTGGTCGCCCAGGGAGCTACTGGCATGGGGCGCCGGGGCCATCGTGATCGTATTCGGATGGCTGGTGGTCTCCCTCGCGGCAAGCTGCCGGTGCCGTCTCTACACCGCGGTGAGCCATGACGACTTGCCCTCGCTCTATCGCATCCGGAGTGCCCGCCGGTTCCTCAAGCGGGTCCAACCGCGCATCGAGGAAGTGCAGGGCAAAATCGACCCCGGCTGGGTGGAGAGGGAACAGACAACCGGGCCGGCATCGCTGCCTTCGACGGTGCACACAGCAGCGGCCGCCGGTCTTGCAGCTCCCACGCGTAGCCATACCCTGACCGACGATCTTTTCGTGCTCAGCCTGGTGATCGGCTCCTTGGCCGATTTCAGCGTCGGCCGCTTCAATTCGTCGGGCTGGGTGCGCGTGCGGTCGTTACTGACACTTTTACAGCTTGCCCTCACCATCGCGGTGCTCATTCAGCGCTATCGCCGGATCCTGCGGCCGGCCATGCAAAGAGTCGCCGTCGCGGCGCTGCTGCTGATCGGTGTGATGTTTTACGTGCAGTCGCTCTCCCTGTCGATGATGAGCGGCTTCGTAGTAGGCGCCATCGGGGGCAGCTTCATGCCGCCGCCGATCATCCTCATTCACCAGATTGCCGGCGGGATTCGGTTGATCCTCGCTCTTATCGGTTTGGCTGTGATTCTGCGAGACGAATATCGCGGCCAGCCGGATATCATAGGGAATTGAGTATGAGCCCGGTCCTGCAACAACGCTGCTGGAACCATCAGGAACGTGAGGCCTCGTGCCGCTGTCCCCACTGCCGGCGTTCGTTCTGCCGCGAGTGCGTCACCGAGCACAAGTCGCAGTTGCTCTGTGCCACTTGTCTGGAGGCAGCCGCGTCGCAGCCGAACCAATCGCGCCGTGTGTTCCGCCGGTTTCTTCCCGCCGGTATGGCGCTCGCCGGGCTCGTATTAGCGTGGTTCGTCTTCTATGGTGTGGGCCAGGCATTCCTTGAATCCATGGCGCGACCGGAGCCGAAATGGCAAGATCGATAGCCCTTCCGGCCATTCCGCTGCTGGAAGGCGCCGTGCATTTACTGCGCCGCGCGCCGCGCGCCACGCTGGTGTGCCATCTGATCGGCGCCGCGCCCTTTGCGCTGGGCCTGCTGCTCTTCTGGAACGACGTCAATAATTCCCACACATCGGATGCCACCGTAGCGCGCGAATCGGTGGTGCTGGCACTACTGTTGGTGTGGATGAACTGCTGGCGCGCGGTCTTCGCCGGCCGTCTCTACCGCCAGCTCAGCGCCACCCCCGATCCGCCGTGGACCTGGCGCCGCACCTGGAATCTGGTCGCCGCTCAGGCCTTCCTGGGAGCTACCAAGCTGGTGGTGTGGCCCGTAGCTTTGCTCACCATTTTCGGCTTCGCCTGGACAGCCGCCTTCTACCGCAGCGCCACCGCCCTGGCCGACCGCGAAGAGCTCGACCCCATGCAGCTCATCGCCCGCGCGCGCCATCTGGCAGGGCTCGACCGCTTTCAGGGTTGGGTCATTCTGCCCGTTTTTCTGTTCCTCGGGGTGGTCTTTGCCATCGATCTGGCGCTCGCACTGGCAATGCTGCCGCAACTGATCCGCCTGCTCACCGGGTACGAATCGCAATTCAGCCGCGCTGGCGTGTATTTCATCTTCACGCCGCTCTTCCTATGGAGCGCCCTGGCGATTTCCTGGATGGCCTTCGACCCGTTCGTGCAAGCGGTGTATTGCCTGCGCAGTTTCCATGGCGAATCGATTACCACCGGAGAGGACATTCGCGCCGGGCTGCGCATGTTGACCGCCGCGGTTCTGATTCTGCTGGTGCTGATGCCCGTCCATGGCTTCGCCGCAGTGCCGCGGCAGCAATTGGAAGATTCCGTCCGCCAGGCCATGCAGGCTTCGGAATACGATTGGCGCCTTCCCGTGGCCGCGGCCGACGGGCCGCATGGCGCTCCCTGGCTGATACGTGCCACCGACCACATCATCGATTTCCTGAAGGCCATTTTTCGTGCCATCGGACGAGGCATCCAGGCCATCTTCGATTGGCTCCGCAAACTGTTCGGGGTCACCGGCGATGCCACGCCCGGCACGCTCCCCCGCAGCGGCCTGAACTGGACCCTCTACCTGCTGATTGCCCTGGTAGTATCGCTGGCGGTGTGGATCGCCTGGCGCCGCCGCTGGTTTCAGCCGGCCCGGCCCAAGACTGTCGCGCCCGCGCTCGCGGCCATCCGGCTGGACGATGCCGAACTCACCGCCGATCGTCTGCCCGAAGATGGCTGGATGGAGTTAGCCGCCCGCGCGCTCCAGGAAGGTAATTTTCGCTTCGCCCTGCGGGCCTATTATCTGGCCAATCTGGCGTGGCTGGGCCACAGCCAGTTTCTGACCATCAACCTCGGCAAGACCAATCGCGAATACGAAATCGAACTGCGCCGCCGGGCGCGCGGTTTCACCGAAGCGCGCGAGTTGTTCGCTGCCAACATCGCCGCCTTCGAAAGCGCCTGGTACGGGCAACATCCGGTAACTGTGGAGGGCGCGACAGAATTCCGCGCGCGCATCGACCGGGTAAAGGCCGTACTCACTCCGCCGCAAGGGGCCGCGGCGTGAAATCTTCCGCCAATGCCCGGGCCGGCTTGCTGATTGTGGTGGTGGCCGCGTTGTTTACCTACGGGCTGATCCACCTCTTCTCTGTCCAGTTCGCCACCGGCGCTGCCTATCCCGATTACTCCAGCATGCGCAGCAGTCCGGGCGGCGCCAAGCTGCTCTATGACAGCCTGTCGCATACCGCGGGGGTCACCGTGTCGCGCAATTATTTCCCGCTGGAATATGTCGAAGCAGCCGGCGCCACTATTTTCCTTCTCGGCGTGTACGCCGGCGGTTTCGACAAAGCGGAGCCCAATATCGACCCCGCGGAACACCTCGCCCGCCGCGGCAATCGCGTAGTTATAGCGCTAAGATGGGGAGCCAGCGAGAAGCCCGACGCCGCGGAGCTCGGGAAGCGCTGGCACGTGAAATTCGGCATCGATCCCGACGAAAAACATTCTCACCATCTATACTTTACTGAAGCCCCCGATTGGCGTGTGCTGGATCGCGATGGCGATAAAATTTTGGCCATCGAGCGTACTTTCGAGCAAGGCAGCCTGATGCTGGTTTCCGAAAGCCGCGACTTCAGTAACGATTCCACTGTCAAGCTCGACCGCCTCGGCCTAGTCTCCGCCGCTATCGGCGACAACCGCCATATCATTTTCGATGAACAGCACTTTGGCATAGGAGAATCGGGCACGGTGGTGGGCCTCGCGCGCCGCTTCGGCCTCACCGGAATGGCGGCCGGCCTGGCCTTCTGCGCGGCCCTGTTCCTCTGGAAAAACGCCGCGAGTTTTCCGCCGCCGGTCGACGCGCCGCGCTCCGAAGTCCTCATCGGGCGAACTTCCATCGCCGGACTCAATACTTTGTTAAGCCGCCACATCCGGCCTGCGGATCTGGCGTCCACCTGTTGGAATGAGTGGCTCACCGGCAAACGCCGCGAGGCGCCGCCCGGCCACATTGTGCGTGCCGAAGCCATCCTGCGCGACCGCACCCGCACGCCCCTCGACGCGGTGCGCGAAATCCAGACCGTCTTGCAGTCGAAAGGACCGCTTTGAACCTCGATCAATTTCAAGCTGCCACGGATGCCATCGCCGCCGGAATCCGCAAAGTGATCATCGGGCAGGACGACGCCATTCGCTACTCCCTGGTGGTGGTGTTGTGCAATCAGCACGCCCTCATCGAAGGCGTGCCCGGACTGGGCAAGACGCTGCTGGCCCGCACCCTGGCCGCCTGTCTCGGCGGCGAGTTCAAACGCATCCAGTTCACTCCCGACCTGATGCCCGCGGATATCTCCGGCACGCAGATTTTCAACCTCACGCGCAACGAATTCACCCTGGTGAAGGGTCCGTTGTTCACCACCTTTCTGCTGGCGGACGAAATCAACCGCGCCCCGGCCAAGACGCAATCGGCGCTGCTCGAGGCCATGCAGGAGCGGACCGTAACGATCGACCGCGCGAGCCATCCGCTGCCGCCCAATTTCACGGTGTTCGCCACGCAGAATCCCATCGAATCGGAAGGCACTTATCCGTTGCCCGAGGCGCAGAAAGATCGCTTCATGCTAAAGATTCCGATGACCTGGCCGCAAAACGCGGAAGAACTCTCGCTCGCCCGCCGCAGTCTCGACCGAACCGCTCCGGAGGCGGTGCTGCAGCGCGGCGAAGTGACGCAAGTTTTGAGCGAAGCGGAATTGGGAACGCTGCGGGAGGCTCTCGCGATGGTGCTGGTGAGCGATCAACTGGTGGACTACGCCGTGCAAGTGGTGCGCCGCACTCGCACGGACGACGCAGTGCTGGTGGGCGCCGGCCCGCGCGCCAGTCAGGCCTTGTTACGCGCCGCCCGCGCCTGGGCCGCGCTCGCCGGACGCGATTTCGTCAGCCCCGACGATGTCCGCGCGGTGTCCGCTCCGGTGCTCGAACACCGCCTGCTACTGCGGCCGGAATCGGAACTGGAAGGGGTGCGAATTTCCGAGGTTCTGGATCGCATTCTGCACGAAGTGCCGGTCCCCCGATGACGGCACGTATAAAAGGCAACCGACTCCCTTACGGTCGCGGCTCTGTCCGGAGCGCGCTCCCCTCGGAGCCGCGACCGTCTGGGAGTCGGTTTCTCGATTCGTTTACGGCTTCTCACGATCGCCGTGCATTTTGCACATGCAAGTTACTCATTGAGCGTGAGCGAGTGGATCCCCTGATCCCGGAGCGTGCTCACCCGTGTTAGTTCCCTCCCAGCGGTTGTTGCTGTTGGCCGCCGTGGTGGTGCTGCCGCTGGCAACAGCTGCGGGATTCCTCCCCGGCGTGGCCCTGCCTTGCGGCATCGCGCTCGCACTATGGGCCGTGGTGGTCGCCGTGGATGCAATCCGCGGCCGCGCGCGCCTCGCAGGACTCGCGGCCACTGCCCCGCCGTTCGTGCGCCTTACCAAAGACGTGCCGGCGACCGTGCCGATCTCCATCGCCAGCCAATTGCCAGCGCCGCTGAAGATCCGCCTGAGCGTGGCCACCCCCCCAGGCGTGCCGTCCGCCGCTTACGTGGAAGACGCCGTGGTCCCCGCCGGCAACTCGCGATTCGAGTGGGCCTGCACGGGTGTCACCCGCGGAGATCATCCGCTGCGCGCCGTGCATCTGGAAGCGGTATCGCCCTTCGGATTGTGGCTGGTCCGCTCCGAGCGTCCGCTCGATTGCGCCCTGCGCGTGTACCCCAACCTGCGCGACCGCGCTACCGCCGCGCTGTTCCAACGCACCGCTACCTTTGGCCTGCGCATGCGCCGCCAGATCGGCAAGGGCCGCGAGTTCGATAACTTGCGCCAGTATGTTCCCGGTGACGGATTTGAAGATATCGATTGGAAGGCCACCGCACGCCGCCAGTTTCCGGTGGTCAAGCTGTTCCGCGTGGAGCACGCGCAGGAGGTCTACGCGGTGGTGGATTCGTCGCGTCTCTCGGCGCGTCCCGAGATTCTGGAAAGCTTCGTCAACGCCGCGCTGCATCTCGCGCTGGTGGCTGAGACGCAGGGCGATCGCTTCGGGCTGGTAACATTCAGCGACCGGACCCACAAATTTGTCCGCGCCCGCCGCGGGATGGACCACTTCCGCCTGTGCCGCGAGGCCATCTACAACCTGCAGGCCAGCCGCGTGAGCCCCGATTTCCGCGACGTCTTTACCGCCTTGCAACTCAACCTGCGTCGCCGCGCCCTGCTGATCTTTTTCACCTCGCTCGACGACGCCCTGCTGGCGGAAACCTTCGAACGCGAGATCCCCATTGTGGCGCGCCGCCACGTGGTGCTGGTCAATACCCCACAGCCGCCGGGACTCAAGCCGCTCTTCACCGACGCC
>Ga0302325_10026112_pt1 | contig 12134 bp, 13 predicted proteins | sample Palsa_T0_2_FD_201948 | JGI IMG/M metagenome (GOLD analysis project Ga0302325, IMG submission 201948) | Peat permafrost microbial communities from Stordalen Mire near Abisko, Sweden - Palsa_T0_2 | ecosystem: Environmental > Terrestrial > Soil > Palsa > Peat permafrost | place: Sweden: Abisko...
TAAAAGGCGTCCAGGTCCGCATGAAGGATCGTTGCCCCATTTCCTAGCGGTGCCACCTCCGCCAGCGTAATCGAACATATGTTCGTCAACCAGTTCCCCTTCCGGGGTTTCGTCTGAGTACCAGGTAGGCATTGTCAGGTGGGTTAGATGCGGCGATTTCGTTCTCCGTGCTTTTTGTAGTGCAGCGGGCGAGTTGGATAACTGCCGGGATTCTTTAACCATCCCTTCAGCGTGTTCCAACCCTCACCGACGATGCCGATGATGCAGATGATGCCGATGATCGTTACGAGGACGCCCATCAGAAGCACTTGCTGCATTTACGGAACCGCAGACCGCCAGCCATTGGAGCACTGCGAAGTGCCAAGGGGTGCCTCTGATCGTCGGCTCGACTCGCATAGATGAGAGTCGGCCCTTTCTTTTTCATGATCTCCCCTTTCGTTGAGTTGGTGGCGTGTTGATTCCGTTACTCGGTCTGGTGATCCGGCTGGCCTGGATGTGTCTTCCTAGTCTCCGATATCAACCGAATGCCCCGACCGTGAGCAGGTGGAGATCAACCAGTTCAGCCATGGTGATACCGCTGGTGTAGCCGCCTGCGAGCGCGTAGACGAGCGGGTAGGTGTGGCGGTCGGCCCATTCGGCCACCAACTGCTCCCTCTGTCGTAGGTCTGACGCTCGGACCCCGCTGTTGGCCGGATCCATTCCGGCGTTGTAGAGCACCAGGTCGAAGTGCCCGGCTCGGTCGGCGAGCTCCAGGGCTTCGATGACCCGGGGCAGGTAGTGACCGACATCCGCCATTATGAGCGCGTCCGCTCCATGAGGTGTCCAGTGGTCGAATCCGACGGTCGAGACGTCGATCTGCACCACCAGATCGGGATCGGTCATGGAACGCGTGCCGCCCCCGCAGTGGGCGTCCAAGTCCAGGACCAGCAGTCGATGGGCACCCAGATCCAATGCGCACTGTGCGGCGACCGCCAAACCGTTGAAGGTGCAAAACCCCGCGCCCCGGTCGGAGCGAGCATGGTGCAACCCCGAGGAGAGAGAGCCGGCGACTCGACTCGCACCGGACAGCACCTCGGTCACCGCGGCGACCAGACCGGTGGAATGCGCAACGGCCATGGTGGAGACCTTGGCGTCCCAGGTGAATCCCTGCGATTCAGCGAGGTGTAACGGCACGCCGGTGGCCACGGCGTCCACGTAATCACCGGCGTGAACCCGGCGTATGAGATCTGTGGCCCGCTCGGTGAAAGGGCCGGGATCGACGATCTCAGCTGAAACTCGCCCGCTCCAATGGCTGTTGCCAGCTGGCCAGACTTCCTGGTCGTATCGAACGCATAGTCCGAAGCCATGTACTGCTCGTTGTAATAGACGTTGTACTGCATGCTGCGTTCACTTCATTTCTCATGGGGACGACGGGCTGTCGTTCGCCGAAATGAGTATCGCGTCCGGGTGTGACATCTACTCCCGACCCGGCAGCTGGAGAACCGCGTAGGGCTCTGAACTGGACCTGCATCATAGGTGGTTGTCACACCCCCCCTGTAGGTTCTGGCCATGAAAAGAAATGAAGACACCGTCGCTCTCCCGGCATTTGCCAGGAATGAGATTTGAGAATGGCACGTGGCGCCGCCCCGGTCCTCTTACGGAAGGTCCGTGACCGACCACCGCCGGCCAGCGGGGGATTCAACGTGAGGATCCACCGGGGAGCCCATGAGATCGGGGGGAGCTGCGTCGAGTTGGAGTCGCATGGCAGCCGCCTCGTCCTGGACGTGGGCAAGCCCCTTTGGGCGGGCTGGGACGAGGTCGTGCCGCTCCCGTCGGTGCCCGGCCTGGGCGACGGTTCCACTCGTTCGTTGGCTGGTGTCGTAATCTCCCACCCACATCTCGACCACTACGGACTGATCGGCCAGGTCGACCCCCGGGTTCCGATCTACATCGGACGAGAGGCGTCTCGGCTGCTGGCTGAGGCCGAGTTCTTCTCGGCGGCCGGTGTGAAGCTACAACCCACCGGCTTTCTCGAGGACAGGGTGCCGTTGCAGATCGGAGCCTTCACGGTGACGCCGTACCTCATGGATCACAGTGGCTTCGACGCCTACTCGCTCCTCGTGGAGGCGGGCGGTCGACGGCTCTTCTATACGGGGGACATCCGGGGACACGGGCGCAAAGCGCGCCTCTTCGGCAACCTTCTTGCCGATCCACCTCCGTCGATCGACGTGTTGTTGTGTGAAGGCACGCACATTCGTGCAAACGGCGGAGCGGAAGATGTCCCACGCCGTGAATCCGACGTCGAAACCTCTCTGGCTCAGCGTATGCGGGAAACCGTCGGAGCCATTTCCGTCATCTCGTCGGCTCAGAACTTCGATCGGTTGGTGACGGTCTACCGGGCCTGTCGGCGTGCCGGTCGGATTCTGGTCACCGATCTCTACACAGCGTCACTCGCTCGTGCCATCGGCCGGAACACCATCCCGCAGCCCGGCTTCCCCGATTACAAGGTCTATGTCCCCAACCGCCAACGGGTACTGGTCAAGACGAGCGGGGAGTTTGACCGGATCGGACTCGTTCGGGGCAGCCGGGTGTATCCCGAGTGGCTGGCCGAGCACGCCGGCGAAGTGACCCTGCTCCAGCCCTCGTCGGCGACCGCCGAGTTGCTCCGGGCTGGTGTACTCACCGGCGGCTCAGTGGTCTGGTCGATGTGGCCCGGCTATCTGAAGGATCCCTCGGGTAAGAGGCTCATCGAGTCGCTCGAAGGAACCGGGGTGCCGTTTGCAAGGGATCATGCTTCCGGCCACGCGTCACTGGCCGATCTTCGGCGTTTGGCGACGGCGCTTGACCCGGGACGAGTGGTCCCGATCCACACCGAAGGGGCTGCGCACTACGAGAAACTCTTCGGCCAGGCGGAGCCCCACAGCGACGGAGAATGGTGGGCGGCCTGAGGACGGACAACCCGAGCAATCACTTGGCCGCGTCAGCCCCGGATTTGTCTCGCGACCAGTCGCGGATTGTCCATCAGTTTGCGGCTCACCGGTTCGCTCGGCCTGCAGGGATGAGCCAGGGGATCCTCGACCAGCGAGATGCGCCACTCGAATGTCGGCGAGAGTGCTTCGAGTTGGCTCACCATGTAGGGGCCGATCGCCATTCCATCGGGCGCAAAGCGTCCACTCTTGTCTTTCTTGACTCCTGGGGCGCATACGAAATCAAGTACGACGCAACCGTCTTCATCGGGGCTTTCCCAACCGAGGTCTTTTCTAATTTCCACCTGGTTGGCCATTACCCAAACCCCGTAGTCGAGTGCTTGCAGCACGATGGCGACATCGTTGGGATTTGCCTTGGTCTCGATAACGTGCAAGTGGTTGTTTCGGTCGAGTCCGAGGAAATCGAGAAGCCCTGATCCATCTTCTCCTCGCCACGCCGGGTACTCGCGTTTAAAAGCAACCATGCCCAATTCGGCCTCAAGTCCCTCCTTTGCCAGGCTCGCCTGCATTCTGTGCTCCAGGTAGGAGCCGTCGTCCGAGAGTCGTCTCTTGATGGCGTGTTCGACCCGATTCTCTAAGTCGTGCTCATCGGAGCTTGTGAGGGGAATGTGGCTACTGACTTCGAAAACCCGTGCCTGTTGCTCACCCGGCGGGATCGCACCCTTGAAATCCACGCCAGCGGTGATACAGATGGCATCGGTACTCCTACGCATCACGAGCACCCGTTGGCCTGCACAGCACCACGCTCTGTAACTCGAGCGGTCCGCCCTCGCCAGATCAAGGTTGCCATCCAGCGAGGCAGTGAGCGAGGCTACGGCCCCTTCGTGGATTCCCAAGAGATGATCATCTAGTGATCGAACGGGTCGGGAGGCGGACGCGGCCGTTTCGATCGTCTGTCCTCGACTCAGTGTCGGTATGTATTTGGGTTGACGGTCGCCATCGGTTGCGAAAACGGTTATGTCTCTATCGATCCACGGAACTTTGGGAGTGATTCGGGCTGCTTGAGACTCGCTACAAATGATCGAAAGGATTCGAGGACCTTGCCAGGCCAGTGCATACGCAAGGACGTTGTCCATCGAAGCGACGAGCTCCTGTGGGCCAACAGCCACGATCAAAGCACCTTGCGCGGATTCAAGCTTCGGTGCAGATTCGAACCACACGGCCAACTCGGAGAGTGACTTCCCAGGCCTAAAAGCTCGAATTTCCGGCAACCCGAGCTCGCAACGGACGGATTCGCAGAGTTCGTGTGCGACCGCTTTAAAGGCGGGCCTCGCTGCGGCTGCCAATTGCGATTTCGTTTTTGGAACGGGACCGGGTCTTGGCACCGCATTCCCCGGAGTCGGTTCAGCCGTGCTGGATTCGGTTTGGATCATTCCGACGGACACCTCCGTTTGCGCGTCAGACGGAAGACCGTGACATCGCCTTTACACCCTACCTGAGTCGTCAGACGAAACACCCGCGGGCTTTTGTTCTCCGCACAGCGGTACCGTTGTAGACATAATCACCCTTTCTAGGGACGGATAATGCCGGCACACGCAACAACGAGCGCAACTCGCATGCGCTTCGATTGGAATGATGCCTCCGAGAAGTTGCTGCGCAGTCTGTTGAGATCGGCCTACGCGCAGTCTCCGGACCGGATTGGCCGCCTCCGCACTCTTGACCATCGACGGTTGGCGGAGCAGGCCGGCCGGGTGTTTGGTGCACCGCCGCGAAGAGATGCCTTCGATGAGTGGGGCTCTTGGGACGTACTTCGCGGGGTTTGGTTATCCAATGAGGCAAGTCTTGAACAACTGATTCGGTTGGCTGCCATGGTGCGCCGAGGTCTGGCAGTGGCCGACCGAGACCCGACTGCCCGCAGCCGCGCACAGCTCCTGGTCTTCTTCGGCCAACGCAATCTAACTGACAACTTCAAGATCAACCTCAGGACTGCATTCGTCAAGGCACACAAGACCAAGCAGCCCGTTCGCTCAGCCGGCGACGGCTCCTCAAAAGGAGAGGCTGAAGGCGTCACCACGTTGGTAGGACGCCGAGCACATAATCTGCCAGTTCCTTTCAGACACCAGCTTGAAGCGCGAGCCAAGATCGGCGAACTGGCAGCTGCCGCTTTAGGGCCATCTCGACGCGGCCTTCTGGTGCTACCAACCGGTGCGGGAAAGACGTCAACGGTGGTCGGTTGGCTCGTGCCCTGGTTGGCAGCTGATCCAACTCGACGGGTCCTCTGGTTCGCTCATCATCGGGAGCTACTGTTCCAAGCACGCGATGCGTTCCAACAAGCCGCAAACGAGGAGGGAGCTGATTTTCACAGGCAGCTGCGGGTTATAACTTCCGGCGCGTCCGCTGCCTCAACGCTGGTGGATCCTCACCTCGATATTGCATTGGTGACTTGGCAGACAATATATTCGCAAGGCGCTGAGCAACAGACATCGCGACTAAGCACATTCCTAGAGCGGCCAACTGCTGTGATTGTCGACGAAGCTCACCACGCAGCTGCGGTCGCGTACCAACGCATTCTCGATACCGTTTTCAAGGCAGCGGATATTCTCGCGATCGGGATGACCGCGACGCCCTGGCCTACAGGCGACGGAGCCGGCAATCGCATTCGTCGCACCTTCCCTGTGGATATCTATACAGCGACTGCGGAGAGAATGTATGAAGCCGGCATCCTTGCGACACCAATACTGCACACGGTAGATACTGGGACTCGCCTTGAGCTAACCGATTCGGAAAAGAGACTGGTGGGTGGCGACCTACCGCCATCGGTCTTGAATCGGCTGACTTCAGGACCCCGCAATGACCTACTGGTGCGCGCATGGTTGGGGCGAAGAGAGGATTGGGACAAGACCCTGGTCTTCGCCTCCAACAAGGCACATGCGGACGCTCTCGGCGACCTGTTCCACGATTACCATGCGCCAGTAAAGGTCCTTCACAGCGGAGTGTTGGAACCTCGGAGCGAAGTGCTTGATTGGTTTAAGGAGCATGACGGACCGGCTGTGCTTGTATCGGTGGGCATGCTTACAGAGGGTGTCGACATCCCGGACGCCCGAACGGCATTTCTTGCCCGGCCAACTACAAGTCGGATTCTGATGCGCCAGATGATGGGAAGAGTGCTGCGCGGCGTTCACGCAGGTGGTAGCCCCGAAGCCAACATCGTCTACTTCCGTGACCAATGGGCCAACTTCGACGAGGTCGTGGAGCCCGGTGAACTTCCCGGCTTTGCGTCCACCCTTGCCGAGTCTTCGCAAGTTGGTGCTGACACCCACCCCCTCCCGCCAATCCTTGACGAATCCGGAACCCGGTCCATCGGAGAGGACGTGCTCGCTCAGATTGGACGGATGTACGCCGACAGAACACACGTACTTCCTATCGACCCGGCAAGCATGGGCATCCGGCTGGTCGGCTATTACCAACTGGATGAATCCAACGTTCCCGTGATGGAGCATCAACGCGACGATTACCACGAATTGATCAAGCGCGTACTGCGTGGAGATTCATTCCAAGGCACTCCGGCTATGCGCATGTTCGAGGACGACCAGCCTCCCTACCCAACGTCTCGGGCAGTGAACATGGTCATCGACTACGTGCGCAGGTTCGAGGAAAGTCCGCCATTCCACGAGATCCGGGCTGCTCTGAGCCCGCGGGACATCGCACAAGAACTTCGGAATCTACCTGCGAAGACTGACTCAGAAGGGGAAACTTGGCTTGTCGACCGGTACGAGTCGAGTTTGGCCCGACTTGTCTACGCAACCTTCGAGCATTTCGAAGAAGCAGTGGACCGAGAACTGCGAGAACTCCGTCAGGCGGAACGTTCTGGTGCCAGGCCGAGTAACCCGGAGCGGCTGGTCGTACAATCGTCCGGGACGTCACGCAAGCCACTGACGAGGCGCAGCTCGAGGAAGCTTCCCAGTAAGAGCGCAGTCCTTCGCGCCATACGGGAAACCCTCGCCCTGCAATCAGTTTTGGTCAGGCTCGACACCACTGACGTCCCTCAGTTCCTGTGGACCGATCATCCCATCAAAAATGCGTGGGCCTACTGGAGTCTTCCGACGACAGGCAAATCGAAAGGGAAGCCGATTATCCGAGTCAACAAAGCGCTGCAAGCGCCCGCGACCCAGGTGGGCGACGATGTGCTGATGTACCTCCTTTACCACGAGATGCTTCATCATCTCTTGCCGGGCCAAGGGCATGACGCAGAATTCCGCCGTCTGGAGGCGCTGTGGCCAAATGCAGACGAACTTGATCGGCGACTGGACACCCTGCACGAGGAATTTGAGATAAACGCCGCTAGGCGTTGAGGGTCGTTCCTTACTGGATCCCCAAGATCCATCCTTCTTCCATGACCCTCGCTTCGTCTTTGAGGGCAGTCGTCGGCGCCAACCAGTTGGACCAGTCGCCATCGACGTCACGCTGGCCACACCATCGCACAACCGACCGAACCTGCGCGGCGTCGCGCACAGGTTCAAGGGTCTCGTCTACGGGGACTGCGCTCGGCCAGATTTCAACCAAGGTGATCGGCTTGTCGTAACTCGACCGCTCGGGGCTGACTCCCGATTCGAATGGCCAGACGGCCAGTTGATCAGGGAACCGCAGTCGGAGTGCTTCGAGGTGGGGGATGCCCGTCAGAGCCTGGCCGCCTACGGTCACGCCGGCGAAGATCTGCCAGACGGATTTGATCCCGCCTTTGGCCGTTGAGTCCACTAGTCGCCAACGGGGGCAGGGATTGGGCTTGAGCCCATTGGGAACGATATCGGTCTCGGGTAAATTGAAAAGCGCGTCGTAGGCAGCCCCTCTGGGACGACCCAAAAGAAGCGTGTATTGCACAGCCGGTTGATGTAATCGGCGATCTGAAAGCGATTGTTCTTGTTCTTCGGGTCGTCGGTGATTCGGGAAGCGAAGGCCTCCCAGACGCTTCGCCATTGCGGGCCGGGTCCGAAGATTGCAGCACCTGCAGTGGTCATGCCGACGGGATAGGAGTAGGGGAAGTCGAACCCGACCATCAGGCGCATACCCCTGTCAAGGGACTCCTGCGCGACCTGTCCCACGTGTCGCATGGCTTCGATTCGAGTCGACCAGTTGATCGCTGGCTTCTCCACGAAATGTTGCCCCATCCCAAAATCCGAATGCCGCCCAAATGCTGTCAGCACCGCTCTTTGGTTTGTTGTTCGCGCTCCAGTCGACCATCAGGTAACAGTCGAACCATCGTTCACTCGTGTTTGAGTTGAGCTGCAGCGTCCGGACGTTCGATGACCGATTTGCGGGCTGTAGCGGACGGCGAGACTCTACTTCTCTCGCCTCAACCTGACGATTCCGGAGGTTTCCGTACACCCATTCCGATCGAATCCGTACACCCATTCCGGAGTTTCCGTACACCCCGGGGCAGGAGGTCTCGTGCAGCTGGCGTGACGTGAGGGGGGCACGGCCAGGCGCACAAGGCGGGCGAGAAGCTGTTCGTGGACTTCCCGGGGGCTCAGATCCCGATCTACGACGAGCGCAGCGGGGAGGTGGCCTTCTCAGCCGAGTTGTTCGTGGCCGTCCTCGGGGCCTCGAGCTACATCTACGCCGAGGCCACCCGGTCCCAAGAGCTCCTCTTTTGGGTCAACGCCCACGTCAACGCATTCGAGTACCTCGGGGGCACTCCCGCCATCGTGGTGTGCGACAACCTGCGCTCGGGGGTGACCCGCCCGCACCGCTACGAACCCGACGTCAACGCCACCTACTCAGAGATGGCCGCCCATTACAACGTGGCCATCATCCCGGCCCGCAGCTACCGGCCCAGCGACAAGGCCAAGGCCGAATCAGGTGTCTTGGTGGCCGAACGCTGGATCATCGCCCGGCTGCGCAACGAGCACTTCATTAGCCTGGCCGAGGCCAACAACGAGATTGCACGCCTGCTCGAGTGGATCAACGCCCGGCCCTTCAAAAAGCTCGACGGGTCGCGCCGGTCCCTTTTCGAGTCCCTCGACCGTCCCGCCCTGCGGCCACTTTCGGCGACCCGTTATGAGTTCGCCACCTGGCGCAAGGCCAAGCTGCTCTTTCAGCTACCGCTCGGTCGAGTCGATCCTGCGCAGCGGCCTCGACAAGAAACCGTTGCCCGCCGACGGCCCGGCGCGCACCCATCCGAGCCACGACAACCTGCGCGGTCCGGACTACTACCAATGAAAGAAATGTGATGCTGCACACCCAGACCATCGACGGTCTCTACGCTCTGAGGCTCGACGCCATGGCCCAGGGCCTGGCCGACCAGCAAGAGTCAGCCGAGCACCAGGCCCTGTCGTTCGAAGAACGGCTCGGGCTTTTGGTCGACCGCGAGCTGACCGAACGCGAGAACCGGCGCCGGCAGCGCTACTTGAAGTTGGCCAAGCTGCGTAGTGACGCCATCATCGAAGACGTCGACTTCCGCCGCCAGCGCGGACTGGACCGGTCCCAGGTCCTCGGCCTGGCCGAATGCGCCTGGGTGCGCAACCATCACCATCTGGGCATCGTCGGTGCCACCGGGACCGGCAAGACCTTCTTGGCCTGTGCTCTGGCCAACGCGGCCATCCGCCGGGGCCACAACGCCCTCTATCTGCGATTCCCGCGCATGCTCGACGAACTGGCCATCTCCCGGGTGGACGGGCGGTTCGCCCGCCTCACCGCTGCCTGGGCCCGCATCGACGTCTTGGTCATCGACGATTTTGCCCTGCGGCCGCTGTCCGCCGACCAGGCCGCCGACACCTTGGAGGTCATCGAAGACCGGGCCGGGTTGCGGGCCACCATCTTCACCAGCCAGCTGCCGATCGCCAACTGGCACGAGGCCCTCGGAGAACCGACCATCGCCGACGCGGTCATGGACAGAATCGGTCAGAACCTGCACCGCCTCGAACTGGGAGGCGAGTCCCTGCGCAAGGAGAAGCCGCACGCCGCGTCTGGGACCGACACGTCGAAGACAGCAGAACCTGCGCCAGGGCAACACACGAGATGAGCAGGTCCCATGACTCTCGACCAACGCCACGCCCTGTGTTGACCCACAGGGCGCTGAACGTACTGGTCTGGACCCAGACACCTGGGGCCCGTCCTGGGAAAACGCACCCGGCGCGCCTTCGCCGATACAACACACCGTGCGTGGCAAACTACCGGCTCGAGACCCCGAAGGAGGTGAGCTTCAGGGGATAACCAGACCCGAACGTCGGCCGCTATGCGGCCTCCGATACCCCGTTTGCCGGAGGTGTACGAAAACTCCGGATCAGGTGTACGGAAACGCCGGAATCCTCAGTTGGGCCGCTCTCGCCGAGTTTGGCGGTTCACGAGCAGGTGGCAATCGCACGCCTCCTGGCCGACCCAACGGACCTTCTCGGCGTGGCTCAACTCCTACCCACCGATCGGGCCGACGCCCTCCGCGACCGTGTCCGAAGGATGGATCAAGCTGGACAGATCCTCCAGGCTGGCGACTTCTGATAGACGAACATAGCCCCTTGAGCTATACTGACCTCGGAAAGGACTGCGCCATGATCCAAGTCAGCATCTACACAAATGAGATCCGCCCAGACGGACAGCTCGTCGATCGACTCGCGGCCACTTTCGAGGTGTGGGACAGGACCTCAAGTTCATCGAAGGCAGCGAGGAGTTCGTCCAGATTGGAATACCCGTTTTCAGTGAGCGCTACGGCAATCTCATAGATTTCGACACCGATGGCGAGGAATGGGCTCGGAACTTGCCGAGCGCCTATCGCAACGGGGCGGTCACCGTGGCCGCCGAGGAGATTGAGGTCTCCTCGCCTTGGGCCGAGGCTGGAGCCGAAGGTGCCCATGCATCACAGGCGCGCCTGGATCGCTGAAAGGATGCCCCGCACCCGCCGGTCGGCGATTCATGCACAGCTCGTCGGTCAGCGCATCCGGAGCACCCGAGAACACCTCGGGTTGACCCAGCTGCAGCTGGCAGAGCGGATGGAAGTGTCCCAGCCAGTCATCGCTGCGCTCGAGACCGGACGTGGCAATCCGACGGTAGGCCAGCTCGCAGCCGTGGCTGAGGCATTGCAGGTCGGCTTCGATGTTGAATTTCGAGTGCTCCCGGCCACCCCTCGCCCTGGTGAGGTCGTCGCTCCCTGAGCGTTGCGCGACTGCGGTTGGCGTCACGCGGGTCATCTTGTAGTCATGTGAATCGTTCGTAGGCGCGCACGAGCTTCGGCGTTCTGCCCAAGGGGGATGCCGGATCGTTAGAGAGTACGTTTTCGACGCTGCCGAAGGTCCGCCACCACTTCATCCGCCGCCGCCTCGACGTCACCTTTACAACGAAATTCAAGCAGGGTGGGGACATTCCATGCGGCAAGATGCTCGCCGTGTTGGCTGACCATCAGATCGACGTCGTTCTCGATACAGCCGGTGAGCGGGCACACCACGGTGATGGCGTAGTGCTGAGCGATGGCGTCGAGTCGCTGTTCGAGGGCCGAGAGCAGCCTGGTCATCTGTTCCACCCGGAATCTTTGGAGCACAGGGTCGCACTGGGCCAGCGCTGCTTCAAGAGCAGCTGATGTCACTCCGCGGGTGGCGGTGGATTCCAGCAGGGGAAAGAGTTCCGGGTCGGCCAGAAAACTGGCGGCCACAAGGACCCGGTGATCGACCGGGTCGTCGAGCAGCCCTTCCCGCACTCGTGCGACGACGTGCGGCGCGTGGCGCCGGGCCAGCCCGACGATCGCCTCGCATCGGACATCCGGCGCTGGGTCGGACATCCGCTTCCATAGGGCTGCTCTGATCACCGGACTGTCGTCATCGAGTTGTCGGGCCAACCCCGTGGTGGCCCAATCCCTGATTTCGTCGTCCTCGTCCTCCAGGAGCGACAGTAGGACATCAGAGACTGGTTGCGCATTCCGCTCATCGCCGGATCCCTCACAGAACACGATGCCCTGAACGGCGGCCAAGCGGACCCTCCGGTCAAAGTGGTGGGTCAACCCAGCCAGCACTGGAGCGCCCACGGGAGCGCCCGCATGACCAAGCGCCATGGCAAGGGACCAGAGCAATTCGGGATCGTCTTGGCCGATCGAAGACTCGACCGAGCCACCGCAGCTTCATGGCCCCAGCCCTCTTCATCGGGATTGCAGAGGACGCTCAAGACATCGCAACCGAGCGTGCGGTCCCAGAACTGACCGGTAAGGAGTGTCAGGGCCCGGTCAAAGGCCACCCTGCCCAGCGGGCGTAA
>Ga0302325_10026113_pt1 | contig 12134 bp, 11 predicted proteins | sample Palsa_T0_2_FD_201948 | JGI IMG/M metagenome (GOLD analysis project Ga0302325, IMG submission 201948) | Peat permafrost microbial communities from Stordalen Mire near Abisko, Sweden - Palsa_T0_2 | ecosystem: Environmental > Terrestrial > Soil > Palsa > Peat permafrost | place: Sweden: Abisko...
ACATACGCAGAGTGCTGATGTTAGGCCATTTTGCACGGCGGCGAAGTATGGGTATGCGGCACTGCCAGGAGGGATGACCCCCGAGTCGAGAATGAGCGATGCGAATGTTAAGAGCATGTAGATGTAGAAGAAGAAGGTGATTTCTTTGCGACCTATTTATAGAAATATCAAGTCAACAACCGCCAATGTTGATTTTGACGTCTGGGGAACGTACCAACAGCAGTGAACTTGCTCCGGACATGCAAGATCATGATCACAGTCATGATCAGTGCTGCGATGTGCATGAATGATGCGGCGCCTTGAAAAATGATCGTGTTGGCCAACTCAATGCTGCGTGCATAGCAGTCTGCTTCAATTCCATGTGATCCTGCAATCGTTGTGATCGCTCCCACCATAGAACATAACGGCACCGAGGCTTCCTGGCATAGCGGCGTGAGGTCTCCAAAAGCCATTTTGTCTGCAGTATCCTAAGAACTATCAATGTTTGGAGAAGATGTTGTTGAGGGCGTGAGTCTCGACGGAGGAATGTCCTGAAAAAGGAGTCGTAGATAAATTCGGAGAAAGCAAATGATAGAGGAGGTAGCGATCGTGGTGCTCCTTCTACCAGGTGCTATTGCGATGAGAAGGGGGAAGGAAGGAGCAAGTTGTTGCTAGGAAAAGGGAGGCCCTAAACAATTGAGTTCGTACAGAGGCTTGGCGGCGATCGTCGTTGCCTCCTCGCAACCAAGATTTTAGCGTGGCTTCATTCAATGGGACCTGGCACGTGAGTCATGGTCACGTGAACAACTTCAGATATCAATTCTTTTATATGAGATTCTAAAAGAGGTGTTTCGTTTTGATAGCAACTGATGATTCAGAGGTGTGATCTACATCGATTGAATTACCAATATGTCGTTCTATCTCTAAAGCTGCATTTATGTCATACTTGAAGAACACGGATGCTCGTGCTGTACGTAGAAAGGAGGGTTTTCCAATTCAGCCATGAAAATACAGCAGTGCTTGGTTCATGGTGGCATTACTTCATGTGAGGCTACTTACCGTCCCCATTCTATTCCCGTGTCGGTCATACGAGGCAGTCATTTATGGCGAGGCTGGGCCAGGGTTCAAATGGTACCAGCGTGCGCGTATCCAGACATCCAGCTGCGGATCATCTCACGAAACGGAACTTTTCGTCATAATCGACGGTAAAATATTCACGGCTGTGGCCATAATTTGCGACACGGTTTGCTAGACGATGCTTTCAGATTGGAGGTACAAGAAACGCAACCCAACTATGCTGGCAGGGCGATGAGGGAATTATGACAGATAGGTAGCATGCGTTGAAAAGCGAAAGAGGGAAAGACTACAGACCTTATGGGAAAAAACATTACCGCTGTCCCCTACGTTCCAATAGCAATGCTCTCAGGCTCGGCAGAGATACCGAGATATTTCTTGAAGAAAAAAATTCGCCTTCATGCCGCGCCCGATAGAGAGTGAAAGTTCTGTGGCGCATATGCACCTCGCAATCCTCGCTATTGCTAAATGGCTAGGGATTCCTTGAATAATGAAGTGTGAGTGTTGCGTTGTTCAGGAGATATCAAGCTGAGGGTATTGGATATGCGGGACTTTGCATAGAGAATCAACAAGGGGTTGGAAACGAAGGAAAGCCTGCTGCAAGATTCTGACCAAGTTGTATTCCTCAGGTGATATCTGAAAGATTATCGGAATGAAGAGATTGTTGATCAGCCAAGGCGTGGTGGGTACGTTGACAGAAATGTATGACGGCTTGTTTCATACGACTTGTAAACTGCAAACGCCCTGGATGTTTCAGTAAGACAAGAATAAGGTGTGGTAAGCCTCGGCGGTGTCCGAATCGAGAAGTATAACTAATTGCCGTGCAACCCAGGCGAAAGAAGTTGGGAAGTCGGTCAGTCGCCGAAGAGGGCGAAATGCAAAGAAAGCCGATGGACGAATGAATAGCTGCTGCTTCGTTGAGCACCTTGAGCTTCTCTCAGGTTGAACGGAGGCCTTGGGAACAGGCATGCCGGGCTGCATGCGACGTTGAACGACACGGCTGACAATCCTGCATTCGATTTCGTGTTCTATTACGCAGACGTGGACTGGACTATGTACAGCCACGAAGAACGCATGACCGCAGTGTGGACCAAACCCTCAGTCTATTGGCAAGAGTCTCAGATGTTTTGATCCTCGCGGTGGATTCGTATGAGATTGTTGAGTTTTGCCGGATACTGAAATGCATATGACATCCGAGACCCCCTCCAAGGCTACTTTTTGCCTCTCCTCTGCCAGGCAATGCTGTTTAGACGGTGCATAAATCGTTTTGATTCACCCCACACGAGGATTTGGTAACGCAAATGTCGGCGTTCACTAGAATAGAGGATCTCGACCGCCAAGGATTGAACTAGGAAGGTTTGGACTAGGAATAATGGGAGATTGTGGGTTCGATCATCGGAGAGCTCCAGCTCCTGGTTTGGGTTCTCGGACGCCTCTCGCTCTCCAACAAAAGGGGGTTGCAAACGAGGCAGCTCTAACACCCTTACCACTGCAAAATAGCACATTTATTTTTACCTCCAACGATCACCGCTCGCTTCCTTGACATGATCGTGACCTTAAAGCTGCAGGCTCAGGCTCGCTTGGAGAGAGACAAGATTTGCATTTACACTGCATCCTGAATTATTGCCTGCTCCGAGGACTCGAGCAGCACCTCCTGATTTGTCTCCGCTGCACAGCTGAAGCTTATCACGAAATCAACGACCCTCACAACCAAACGCGCTAAAACCAACGGCGTTTGTGGCTCCTTCATCGATTTTCGTGGGCCGCGCATCTTTTGTCATGTCCCGGTCTCCGCCACAAAAATTGACAACCAGACTCTCGCTCGTGTTGTCATCATAGATTGCATACTGGGTGATCTGGCATCCAGCCTGCTTGAATCTAGCAAATGTTGAAATGACGGCACGAGGCACACGAGTGTGTGGAGGCTCGTATACGGAACTTGCCCAATATAGTAGTCGAACAGACCTGCCGCAGTGCCGATAGATCAGACTTCGCATCCTTGGATCATCTATTCGAGGTTGATTCAGAGATCCTGTATGCATCTACCATACTGTAAATGCAAGTGAAGCCGAAACCAAGCGGCCAGGGCCCTTGAGCATCGAGGAGTGGACTGTGGATCATCTCCTCAATTTTGACGCTTGCAACGCTGTGCTGCGCCGTAGCGGAAGTTGGGTTTTGCCATCTGGCCAAGCGTGAGCGTGAATTACAGTACGAAGCCGTAATACGTCCTGCTGTGGCTTTTCGGGTTGATGAGCCTCCCTGGCCCCCCCTGCACACCCTGGAGCGCCACAAGAACGCAGCTGAAGGCGCGGGGCCTGAGGGTCGCCTGATGAGCAGTGTGAGATTTTGGTGATTCAATTGAACTTGGTGGCCAGTGGCCACGGACCGTCCAATCACCGCGCCAGGGCTGTCCTCACTCTGGCTGGAGCTTGCCTGGTCCCGAACCAACGGCACAGGCGGAAATGTGCCCTAAGCCTTTCCACCTCATCCATGATTCCATCCTCATCAAGCAGTGATCATGATTCATGACACGTCCAGCGGTTGAAGTGAGGCGGCATGCTCTCACTCTCAGGCATCCCCGGTGGCAGATGAAAGCGCGCGTCTCTTCCGTAATTCTCCCCAGGGCAGCGGGAGCAAATGAATGAAGCACAGACAAATTACTGGACGTTCTGACTCAGACGACCGGCGCGGTTTGTTGAAGCTATCCGTGAATCAAGTCAGGCCTTGATAAAGGGCCCCCTGAATCAGATACGGCGGCCCCTCCCTTCACCGCCCCAGACGTCGACTTCCCAGCCTTGCGATACTCGCGGTGTTTCTGCCGTAATTGACGGTCCCCCTGGAGGACATTCCCTTGTGTCACTCAAAGAACAAATAAATTTCATATTAACGGTGGTTCAGATGCAGAGCGAGACAGCTCGTACTACGAATTCCAAACTGGTCTCAAGCGCATCATCAATATGAGAGCAGCAATAAGCTCCCAACTCAACTCAACGCGGGCGATCAGGAGGGCTAGATGGCAGAAAAGTTTCATCATTTGTGCATCTATCAGAAAGTGCTGGTGCGGATCCGAATATGTCCTCATCCCACTCACTGCGTCTGCCCCGCTCGAAACGAGACCGGGGAGGCAAAACTTTGATGGTCAGTTCTTATGCCTTTTGCGAACGAACACAATAATACAGTAATAATACCATGGCGTCTGGATCGCCAGTCTGTTTCATGCAGCTGGTCCTTATATCATCAATTATCTACTGTATGAATCGCGGCAGGTGCCATGGCAGGCCGATGCGGTGGCCCAGCTGCAACAGCAAGCACCTGGTCACTCCTGGAAGCTGGATGTTTCGAGCCATTTTTGGAGAGGAGAACGACAGCCGGGTTCGAAAAGGATTCCTGACTCCGGCCTTGGCTCCTAGCCCTTCACAAGACTCTAGTCTGATTAACACCTGACAATTATGAGACGAATTGCAGCCTCGGGAGGGAAGAGAATTGCCTAAAGCTCGCGCTTCGTTGAAAAGCAACCATGGGTCCAAAGATGCGACTTCGTACTGTATGAAGTGCGCACTGTGACGAGGGAGAGGCGTCTTCGAGAAAGAATTATTTCCATCAGACACCCCACCATGATTTGCAGCCCGTAGCACGGGTACGGCAAAGATGGTCGTGCGTAGGCCGGAAGAGGGTAGCCTAGAAACTCCCCCCTTCTCCTCGGGTTCTCCACCCTCATTTTTGTCTCTTCCTGCAAGCCGCAATTAGATATCACGAGATACAATCATACAGTACGAACGTACAGTATAGCCAAGCTCGCAATTCCCAAGTTCTCCGCCCGACGATTACGATTGCGATTAGCCGAATGGCAGCGTCCTTTGATGCGATCAGCGACTCGCATAGCCTGTGATTTGCTTGATCTGCTTCTATTTCCACCACCGACCGACGGCTAATCTGAGCCCGCTCCCCACACGAGGAAAAGCCCGCCGTGAACCCGCAAGCAGAAGGTGTATCGACTACAAGTCTGCGACCATTCTGGCACCTTTCTCCGATAAAGTCCTGAAGCAAAGTGATCAAATAATCAAATAATCAAATAATCAATAATCAGAACCGGGTCCAGCTGCACACCGATGCATCAACGGGATTAGGGCTTCGTTCTCCGCTAGATGAAGTGCACGCCCCTGCTGTTTCTTGAAGGCGAAGGAAAGGTGTCCAAGACGATCACCGACAATCAAAAATCCTTTTCCTTGTATCATGTACCTGTAATTGGTGGAGGAACAAGCCACGGGAGGTGCGGAAGTGGTGAGAAGGGATGGATGCTTCTGCCTCGCCATCATGGATCCATGATCTCTCAGCAGACCGGCTCTCAGCCTGATTCATAACACAGCAATGCACAAGCAAAGTGTCACTCTTACGCGTATTATGATTGAGTATAGTGCTGCGTTCCAATGAGGATACTTGCTTTGCCGTCGCCACCTTGCTGACAGGATCTTTATTCTGCCTCCACCGTCAGTCGCCTTTGGCCTCCTGAGCTGAGTTTGTGCTTGCAGGCCCTGTACGATCGAAAAGATAATAATAATAATAATAATAATGGCTCTGCCGTACGCAGCGAGAGGCAAACATCCGCGGTCTCTGCAGCCTGATCCAACGCTAGCCTCTCCCTGCAAAGAAGGGAGCAGCGTATCACAGTCTGCGCCTGCAAAGGAGGCTTCATCAGACTTTGTGAAAGAGGTCCCTCAGTGCTCAGTGCTCAGTGCTCACGGAGTCACGACGGCGTAGTTAGTCGCCTCTTCCTGGACGGGAAATGTGTGGAACCAACTCGAGGAAGGGCCCATTTCCAAGGATCGATACAGCAGCCAGAGTCAGTCAAACGGAGCTGCATTACTAGTCAGCACATATTGGCTCAATACAACCACGCCTCCCTTTCCCTCTCCCTTCACTTCCCTTCCCAGCGCATGCCTAGCGGGATATGAGTCGGTGTCACCCTCACTGCGCAGCCAGCAGCGGTCTCACGCTCGCGGCCAATCAGCGGGGGCCGTGGATTGCCTTCGGCGCCCGCAACACCACCATGGTCCATGCCGCTATCATGCTGCAGCATTTGTCGTGTGCCAGAACAGAGCCAGGCTCAGGCTTTCCTGTGCTCGGTGCTGACGAGCCCGCTGAGCCGGACAAGGCTCGAGAGTCGGGGAGGGGAGTCAAGTGCTTCACGTAACCACGCGGGGAGTCATTGGGTGACTGGTCTCTGGTAACTGTACAGGGCCACCTCAACCGCCGCTGAAATTGGCCAGAAGAGCAACAAGCAGTGTTGCGATTCGCTGTTTTTTGCGTGCATGTCTGTCTGCGAGTCCCAGCATCACTCGGCGCACCCCTCTCCGGTCCCCTCACAATTCACCACAACCACTCCTCAATCATCTCCCGATTGAACCGTTTCCCTCCTCAACCCCCCCCCCCCTTGAGCCTATCGGCCCCATCAACTCTCCTTCCTCAGTAGGCCCAGCCACTGTGTCCAAGACTGGACAAGACCCGTTCCCAAACCCCCAAGGCCTTTCCAATTCCAAAACGGAACGCGCATCCATTTCTCAATAATCTTGCCAGAAACCTGCCCTTCCCTCCACGCACTCCACCGTGAGATTGCACTACCTGCGACTGGAACGCCAACGACTCTGCCTCCCTCACCTCATTTTCTCGTTTCTCTCGTTTCTCGCTTTGCCTTCCTTGTCCTCCTGCCCTCCACTCTACGCCATGCCATGCCAGTCCGGTCCAGTCCAGTCCAGGACTCAGGTGCCGCGGTGCCAGTGCTTGGTGCTTGCTTGCTTGCTTGCTGTGCTGACTCCTGAGTGATTAGCAGAATGCGATATGGAAAAGTTTGGCCCGTCCTCCCCTCCCCTCCTCTCCCCTCCACTCACGCACGGCACGCGGCGTTGGTTTGGATTGCCTGGAGCTCGGTAGCAGGCTGAAGGTTATTGGTTTGCGCGCTGCGCGGCGGACTGGAATATGGCTGGTCCAACTCACGTCTCCCAAAGCTCACCACCCCATGGATTTTGTGACGGCGGGCGATCCTAGCTCGGCAGCCGGGGCGCCAGTATCAAAACAACGCTTCCAAACACGCCTGCTCATGCCCGCTCCATTCCATGAATAGTGTAAGAAGAGACCCTTCGGACCCATGGCGAGTGCGTTTATTGGAATTTATCTTTTATTGCTATTTCTCTCTGCTGCGTGCGACGCTACGCTACGCTTGACTCTCCGTGCTGCCGCCCCGTCGCCATCCCTATCCCGGCAACCTGGCCCCCATCTGAGCGAGCTACCGCATCTGAGCCCTCTCACACGTTTTCGCTGTCTCTGCCTTTCGCTGCCTCTCTGCCACCACCCCTGTCCCCAAGCCCTGCGCCTAATGGCCTTCCATCGTCGGCGGCCTGTGACATCAACCGGACCTTGAACGACTTCTTTGAGATCAGCCTCCACTCTTTGCAACATCATTATTTCAGTCACTGTTGCTCCTTCCGCAGTCTGGAACCAAATCAAACCAGATTGCCAGTTCCTTTTAGACATTCGTCATTCCTCGCCTGCTTTTATTTTTGACTTTCTTACTCGCACCTGTACCATTTTTGGACTAGCCCGGACAGTTGAGATTCCCATCATTCTTCAATACCTTTAATTCACCAACTCCACCACCTCGCCATCCCACTCACCCACCTCCTGCCCTTGTTGCAGACTCTTCAGTATTTACTTCGACTCACCATCCCCCGGATCGTTATTCAGATCCTTCTCGAATTCGCCCTACAATTCGACCTGATACATCCACGAGTATCGGCACCCTCCCCCATGGCTCTCCGGTGATATCAATCGACGTCAAGCGAAATATCTCGCAGGATAGGAAAGGGGAGGACAATTCGGAGTGCAGGAAGCTCTGAGAACACGAATTCACCATCCGAAAACTTCGAGTAGCAAGCTTTACTAGAATCAGTATTCACTACTCAACAATACCAACTACCACCACAATACTTTCCTCATTCCACGGCGTACATAAACTATCCACCATCCTCATGCATCGAACTTCAGCAAGACCGGCTCCTCTCGACTTTCTTTTGCCCTCTGCTCATCTTCCCTTTGGAATTGACAGGCGAAAGGATATTGGGCTGCCTCGCTCACTACCACAATTCGCACCTGTCTACTTTGAAGCTCCGGTCAGAGACGGGCTTCGAACTCCACCTGCAGACGATATGGCTACCACGTACCAGACACAATACAATGAGTATCCTGGACGGAGAGACGGTGCGTACTCCACAGCGGGAGCTTCAGGAAACAATTACGGAGGGGCATATTCTGGGGCAAATGTGCAATCAAGACCATACTCCATACATAGCCAGCCTCCTCCGGCCTCAGCTTTGGCCTTGCGGAAAGAGGTTCACGCACAGCCTATCCATACTCAGCCACCAAGTCCAGGCCCAGCCAACAAGACAAATAACTTGGGCCCCGAAGAGCAATCTGGTAGAAAAAGTGCCACAAGCGACATGATTCTACCGAATCTCCAGATCCCCTCGTCCATTAATAACAGTGGAGGCAGTTTGGCCGAATTTGCAGCTCAGGTACTTAACCAGATCCCTTTTTTGCAGCAGCTATATTAACTGTAAATAGATTACTTGTTTATTCTGGTTCGAATCGACCGAAACACTGCGTAAAGCTGAGGCTTTATCGCCCTTGTCGTCCCCCGTGAAAAGACTTCGAGATGAGGCACTTCCTTCGAGCGGGTTCCGAAAATGGGTCGTAACCATCCTTTCGACCACACAAGTCACTCAAAATGTGATTTTACTCGCCTTGCTATTCATTTACCGCCTCAAGACAATCAATCCAGGAGTGAAGGGAAGAAGTGGAAGCGAATACAGACTTTTGACTGTAGCGTTGATGTTAGGCAACAAATGTGAGTTTAACGGAATTTTGCAGCAGAACTTTCACTGACAAATTCCTAGTCCTGGATGACAATACGTATACAAACAAAACTTGGGCTGAGGTTTCTGGCATCTCAGTCACCGAGATTCATGTCATGGAAGTCGAGTTTCTGAGCAATATGAGATATAGCCTTCTGGCTTCCAAGGATCAGTGGCAGGAATGGCAAGAAAAGCTTTCGAAATTCTGGACGTACTGTGACGAAGCTTCGAGGGCCCCGATGACACATATTTCCCCTCAGGCAGCTCCCCTGCTCAATACGAATCTGCCATCACCACCTTCGATGCAAGCTTCGCCCCCGGCCTCCACCATGCCGTATCCGCAAAGCTCTGGACCATTCACAAACAACCAGCATTGGTCTGCTAATAATTACGCGGCTCCCTTATCCTCGCCACTCACCATGCCAGATCACGATCAGCGCTTATACAGCCGAAAACGAAGTTACGATGGAGATGCAGAAGAACCGGTTGCTAAGAGAGTCACGAGACCACCTCCAGCAGGCCCAGTCCCATTTGCACCTATAGCTCCACCAATGCGACACGACGCTCCTCGATTGCCTGTTCCGAACCTGTCAATTTCCACCAGTCAGCCGATGAGCTACAATAGCGCTACGAGCTTGTCTCAAAATATCCCTCTGTTACCTCCTTTGAACGGCCGAGCAATGTCCACGGTTTATCCATCAACACCATCTTCGTGGGCACCACACCTCCCAATGCTTACTCCTGGACCTCCGAGTCATAATGGCTACTCGACCCCTACTCGCCGTCAAAGCCCACATTCTGTTCAAGAGTTGTTATCCTTGGGCTCATCTCCAGTTTCTGCTCATTTCCCTGCACAGAACCCAGGCCACATTTCACCTTCCTTCTTCCTCCAGCAACGGTCTTCACCATACAAGCCAGTCCGGCATGTCAGTACTCTGCTTTACCCACCACCGTCTGCATCGATGCATGACTACTCCGCCAACGTTGATCAGATGCATTACCAACCATTGGGAAAGAGAAACGACTATCGCCCAGGTGTTGTGCCTGATTATGTCTCACATCAAACACCGTACCAACATTGGCCTGTTCTCCCACAACCTAACTTTCACGCCTAATCCCCTCCACTACCAACTCTATACACGGTTTCAATATTTCAAGCGTACGATCAGCGAATAAAGCATTTTTTTCATTTCCTCTGTCAAAAGAAAGTCGAGCCCTTTCATTCGGGTTCGCATATTGCATGTTCAGGCGTTCTATTTTTCAGCGGGTCTCACGGTTGAGAAGCGCTGGTATACCATTGCATAAAAAGGTGTTTATGGGGTTTTATTCACATCGAGGCTGCGAAAGCTCGATTGTGCTTTGTACTGCACTGCGTTTTATTTCCCATCGAGGGAAGATGGTCGACAATGACCTAAGTGTGTGAAGATTGAAGGATTGCCAAGGAGCGGAATGGCACAGCGTGATGGGGATAGCAGCCGCAGACTGGACACTAGATGTTTGCGAATGAGAACATAAGCTATTCTCTCCTGACCATTTTGTCTTCAATGAAAGTGAATCACTGCAAATAAGACGACATATTTCACATACCTAGGTACCTACCAAGGCTCCAAACCAACGAGGGGTTAAAGGGGTGAATCACGGGATCTCGGCAGAAGTTGCCCCTGGTCCTGCAGCTTCGGCTAACCATCACCTTTCGAAATCTGGGGAAGTCAACTCGTCAAACTGCATCTCACCCCTTGCCGTCATCAATTTCCTGTATATATTATTTTGAACCACATGACCATGCCTCATTCCAGCTCTTTAATCTACTGAATTAATCTTCCTCTCTCTCTCTCTCCCGTATACATACCTCGCAGAAGCTAGCACACAATGGCGGACGAACCACATGGCTCTCCACCCACCGGAGAGCGACCAAGAGGCACAGAAATTTACGAGTCTACATCCAGCCTTCAACGCAGGTGGTAGAGCGGCACATGATGGACATGTCTACGCGCAGACTGTGTGGGCTGCTGCTCAAACTGCGGGGGGATGATCGTTCATGTTCGTCCTGTTTCCTCACTTCTCACTCGGTCGCGAGATGTAAGCTCGGTTTCTCGGACTCGAATGGAAGGTTTTGGTTCACTTGCTGGTGGTGCGCGGGTTTTGCATGGCTGCTCCGCAGTCCCGGGCCTCTTGGACGGGTCGGACGTCTTTATCACCATGCACCTCCTACTGGACGCGGAATGTCATAGTTAGACAACCTGGCGCACCTTCTTCTTCTTCTTCTTCTTCTTCTTCTTCTTCGTCAAACCCTAAGACGAGGCTTAGGAAAGAAGAGACGGTGAAAAAGTTGGGCAGGATTTGTTTTTCGTGTATTTGTTCGTTCAAGCGGATGAGAAAGAGACTTTTAGGGGGCATCAGGAAGCGAGTGTGCAGGAAAGATATCCTAAATTTTTGAAGGAGAGGGGTGGGGCAAGTTGGGGGGTGAGCCCCGGGCTGGATACGCCTTGGTGAGTTTCTTTTTTTGCCCTCTTTGAGATTCTGTTGTCTACGCATGCTGCTCTCCCACTTCGCTGTGTTGCGTGGCGACCTCTTCTATAAAAGTGTAGGCTACATCTGATATCTCCAACAGGTAATACCGCTAAGCAGCAACTTCTCCACCACCCTGCTTCCGCATCTTCCCCAGCCTCGACATGCGCAAAATCAACATGTCCACCCACAACACCTCCCAATCACGCTTCTCCTACCGCCAACTAGCCCTCTACTAACCCCTTAGTTCCCTGCCTAAATTCCTCCCCAACCTCCACGCTTGCGCCCATCTCTACGCCAGCGATCGAAACTCGCTCTTCTTAATCAAATGCGGTTGGATTTAGAGATCACGTCGGAACGATGGGGAGTTTATCTCATTCAGTGGTTTTTTATGTGATGAGTGAGGAGTTGTTCTTAAAGGGAGAGATGGAGGACGAGAGGGAGGACGAGAGGGAATGGTGGATTTCGGAAGCTTGGACGCCGAGGAGTGGGCAAGGGAGAGGAATGCATGAGAGTCGGATTTGGAGTCCGAGTGGGGTGCATGTTGCGAGTGCTTGACAGGAAGGCTTGGTTAGGAAAGCGGAGAAGGTAGAGGATAAGAAACAGACATTACTTTAAGAGGAGGGAATGAGGAAGTTAGGGAGATTGGGGCAGGCGAAGGGGAAGCCT
>Ga0302325_10026114_pt1 | contig 12134 bp, 10 predicted proteins | sample Palsa_T0_2_FD_201948 | JGI IMG/M metagenome (GOLD analysis project Ga0302325, IMG submission 201948) | Peat permafrost microbial communities from Stordalen Mire near Abisko, Sweden - Palsa_T0_2 | ecosystem: Environmental > Terrestrial > Soil > Palsa > Peat permafrost | place: Sweden: Abisko...
TCACGCGAATTGGTCTCGCTGGGCCTTTGCCGCCCTCTTCATCATGCGCGAGTCGATACCGTTCCTGATATACGTCGCCTACTACCATCGGCTCGATCTCTTCAGGGAGGAACTCGCGCGCGAGAACTGGACCGATCCCCTGGGCTATGTGGACGCGGCACTCTCGATTGCGGCGATTTTATTTGTCTTTTCAGGAAATGCGCGAGGGTGGTTCAGGACGCCGGCGGCGTCGTCGAATCCTCGGCACACCATCGCGCCGGGGTGAGGGGGTGATACGCGTGCGCTTGGGGATTGTGCTTTTTATCCTGGCTTTTGGGGCAATGACCGGGGCTTCGTCTCGCGTCGAAGCTTCGGACGCGAAACCTTGTCAGAACCCCGAGCCCGAGCCCTTCGCACGGGGGCAACCGTTTCTGCTGAACGATCCGCGCAGTGGGCTTTCACTGCGTCTCGAAAGCGACGGACGCCACATGAAGGCCATCACACGCGGGGGAAAAATCCTTTGGCAGCGAAATCTGTTTGACGACCCGAAACTGGAGAGAATGTTTCCGCCGCCTCCACAAATCGAAGGCGAACCTTCCATTTCCAACGCGGAATGGCGTCGCCGCATGCATTCGTATGTCGGTCATCTTGGTATAGACCGTATCGGAATCGAACCCGACTGCGCGCGGAATTTGAACGATCATCATTTGCCTGCGCTATATCGCGGTCATTACATCTACGCGGGTTCGGGCACACACATCTTCTGGCTTCTGGACGCCAAAACGGGCGACCTTCGGATCGATCATATCAACTAGACATTGCATTGGCGTTGCAGTGGTCCGAAACATATTTGCTGTTGCCGGACGCTAAACCCGATCAGCCTTTCGATGTCAGCGAAACAGGAACGCGAACAGCCCAAGCCATGAGAGGCCTTTCGGATGCCGGCTCTGAACTTTTGCATGAGACGGAAATGTAGTTCGTGTCACCGACTTCCTTTCGCACGTCGTGTGGAGGCCGGTCGCGCCGCTTTCGTCGCGCGGCGCTGCTTCTGTGCCTCGGCTTTGACGATGACCGCGCCCTTCGCGCTCGGATCGAGACGCAGCTTCGCGAGCTTCACCGCATCCGCGATCAGCGACTCGATCTCCGCGCGATCGAAGTCCGCAACCGAGTTCAGCTCGACGTAACGCGCCATCTTGCCCTGACCCTGCAGCAGCTTGTTCGGGTCCGACTTCGACAGCTCGGCGCCTCTCCCAAATCCCAGCTTCACCAGACGCGGGTACACCGAGATCGAGCACACTGCCTCGTAGCCGCGCTCGGTAGGCGAATATGAGATCACGAGCGCGTTCTGGCCCTCGTACACATACACGATCTCGAAAAGACCGGGCAGCCGGGCCCGCAGCTTCGCGCGCAACGCCTTTCCGAATTTGGCCGTCGCCGGCTCGTACTTCGCGAAGTAGCTCGCGAGCTCAGTTTCGGCGTTCGTCATTGGCGGCCGCTTTCATTGAACACGCGCGTAGCGTATTTGCCGAACGTGACCAGGTCCATGCGCTGGTAGCAGTCCGCCGGTTCGGGCGCGGTGGCGAAAATCGATTTTGATACAGGGTGACAGGCGCACATGCCGCCATTGAATAGCGGGGTGAGGTGGCTCAGCACGTCGCGCGCTCAGGGCTGCTTGAGCACAAACACCGTGCCGTCGCCATTCGCGCCGCCATATTGGGTTGTGCCGTACAACGCTCCGTTCACATCGAGCAGGGCGCCTTCCGGGTATTGGCCGTCCGTGCCGCTGCCGAACGCGTGCAGGACCTTCTCGTGGCTGTGGGCCGTTGCGGCTGAGGCAAACGCCCATGCCAGGGCGCAGGCAACCGCACCGGCCAACAGTTCGCGAACAGGGTGAGGCGAAAGTCAGCCACGCCGATCCGGTGACCAGCGAAATTTATGAAACTGAACATCGTTCGTTCTTCTGAACAGCGTTCATAAAAATGAACACTGTTCGAAAACTGACATTGACCGCGGCCTGAAAATAATAACCGAATTGGTTTGACATAGCCGCGAAACGGTTGTAGGTTGATTTTTGGGCCGGCGTTCTGCTGCCGGAAAGACACGATTCGGAAGCGCGACGACAATGCGAACTCTCCCCTGTTATTCCCTGATAATATTTTTCCCTGCTAATTTCCCTGCTAGCAGGGAATTCGATCGCGCTTTGTTGCCATGGCGAAGCGGCGCCACATTTCCCGCTCAGACGGAGACACGGACCACGCGATGACCCTCGCAAAACGCCCGGCGGTGTTGTGCATCCTCGACGGGTGGGGCTGGCGCGCAGAGAGCCGCGACAATGCCATCGCCTTGGCGCACCCCGAAAACTATCTGCGGCTGCTCGCCGAATGCCCGCACACCCTGCTCGCCACTTCCGGCCGCGCCGTGGGCCTGCCGGCCGGCCAGATGGGCAATTCCGAAGTGGGCCATATGAGCATCGGCGCCGGCCGCGTGGTGCTCCAGGACCTGCCGCGCATCGACGATGCCATCGCCGACGGCTCGCTTGCGCGCCGGCCCGCGCTGGTCGACCTCATCGCCAAAGCGAGGGCCGCGAAGGGCGCGGTGCATGTGATGGGCCTGCTGTCGCCCGGCGGCGTCCACAGCCATCAGGATCATATCGCGGCCCTGGCACGCGTGCTGGCGGAGGCGGGGCTCGCCGTAAAGGTCCATGCGTTTCTCGACGGGCGCGATACGCCGCCGCGCAGTGCGGCGGGTTTTCTCAGGACATTCGAAGACGCCATCGCGGGCCGCGGCGACATCCGCATCGCCACAATGTCGGGACGCTATTATGCGATGGATCGCGACAATCGCTGGGACCGCGTCGCCAAAGCCTATGACGCGATTGTCTCGGCGAAGGGCGAAAAGGCGGCGAACGCCGCTGCTGCGGTCGCTGCGTCCTACGCGAAAGAGACGGGCGACGAATTCGTGCTCCCCACCGTGATCGGCGATTACCGGGGCGTGGCAGACGGCGATGCGCTCTTGTTCGCAAATTTCCGCGCCGACCGCGCGCGCGAGATCTCAACCGCGCTGCTCGATCCCGCGTTCGAGCGTTTCGCGCGCTCCCATGTGGCGAAATTCTCCGCCGCCGCGGGGCTCACGGAATATTCGACGGCTCTGAATTCCCTGATGTCGACCCTGTTCCCGCCGGAGGATGTGCGCGACACGCTGGGCGAATACGCGGCGTCGCTCGGCCTCAAACAATTGCGCATCGCCGAGACGGAAAAATACGCGCATGTGACGTTTTTCCTCAACGGCGGCCGCGAGGAACCGTTCGCGGGCGAGGATCGCATTCTGGTGCCGAGTCCGAAAGTTGCGACCTACGATCTCAAACCGGACATGTCGGCAGTCGAAGTGACCGACCGGCTGGAAGCGGCGGTCGCGTCGGCCAAATACGATCTCATCGTCGTCAATTACGCCAATCCCGACATGGTGGGGCATACGGGCATGCAGCAGGCCGCGGAGGACGCGGTGCACACCATCGACCAATGTCTGGGCCGGTTGCGCGCCGCGATCGAGCGCGCGGGCGGCGTGCTGCTCATCACGGCGGATCACGGCAATGTGGAAATGATGCGCGATCCGGATACGGGCGCGCCGCATACCGCGCACACGACCTTCGATGTGCCCCTGATCGTCGTCAATGCGGGCCGCGCGCTGAAACTCGCGCCGGGGCGGCTCGCCGATGTCGCGCCCACGCTGCTCGACCTGATGGGGCTTAAGCAACCGCCGGAAATGAGCGGCCATTCGCTCATCGCACATGAGGAGGTCGCGGCCTGAGCCGGCTGTCACCTTTCGCGCTTGCCGTCGCGGCCGGCCTCTGCGTGACCGTTCCGGCACAGGGCGGGAACGTGCCTGTTCCACAAGAGGACTTGAGCGGCGCCATTCCGGCACAGAAGGCCGGCCAGTTGCCCAGCACGACGCAGCAATTCCAGGCGCTCAAAGCCGAGATCGACAAGACGCGTCCCGCTGTCCAGGACGCCAAGCGCAAAAGCGATGCGCTCAAGGCGGAGGCCGAAGATGTGCGGCGGCGCCTCATCGCCACGGCGGCGCGCATCCAGGATCTCGAAGACGAGAAGGCGCGGCTCGATGCGGACATCGCGCAATTGTCGGCGGACGAGCGGTCCCTGTCGGCGAATTTCATCGCCGATCGCGCGCGGGTAACAGGGCTGCTCGCTGTGCTCGAACGGCTGCAGGTCGACCCGATGCCGGTCATCGCAATGCGGCCCGCAGATGCGCTGGGCACCGCCCATGGCGCGATGTTGCTGGGCGCGGCACTGCCGCGGCTCTATGGCGCGGCCGCGGATCTGTCGCGCCAGCTCGCCGCGCTCAAACACACCCGCGCCGAATTGCTCGCGCGGCGCACCGACGGTCTGCGCAACGCCAACGAGCTCGGCCGGGCGCGGGTCGAGCTCGATCAACTTCTCGCGAGAAAAGCGCAGGACGCCGACGCAGCGGCGGAACGCTATGGCGATCTCGCCGCCAAATTCGAAGCCGCCGCCGACCAGGCGGCAAGCCTCGAAGCGCTGCTGCGGAAAGTCGCATGGCTCCGGGCGCAACCGACAAATCAGAGCATGGTGGTCGTGGCCGCGCAAAACCCCAACATGGCCCGCGGTTTGCAGAGCGACTCCCTGTTGCGACCCGTGGTGGGACGAATGCTCGCAGGCGATACGGAAGGCACACCCCAGGAACACGCACCCGGCGTGAGTTTTCTGGCGCCGCCCGCGGCCCAGGTCATTGCGCCGGCCGATTCGCAGGTGCTGTATGCCGGCCGCTACCACAAATCGGGCCAAGTCTTGATCTTGCATTCTGCAGGCGGCTACGATCTTGTTCTGGCAGGCCTTGAACGTATCGATGTGCGGTCCGGCGATCAGCTTCTCGCCGGCGAACCCATCGGCAACATGCCGCAAGCGGGTGCAGGATCGAGGCTTTACTTCGAATTGCGTCAAAGCGGGAAAGGCGTCAGTCCGGCGCCATGGCTGGAAGCCGATCTGAGAAAGGCGAAAAGATCATGAGGCGTTTTGCATTTGTCGGGTTGGGAATGGTGGCGGGGTTCGCCTCCGCCGTGATGCTGTTTCCGCCGGCGCAGGGTGCGAACGATACGGCCTATCGCCAGCTCGATCTGTTCAGCGATGCGTTCGAGCGCGTGCGCGCGAACTATGTCCATCCGGTGGAAGACAGTCAGCTCATCACCTCGGCCATCCAGGGCATGGTATCCGGGCTCGATCCGCATTCGAGCTACATGGACGCGAAAGCGTTCGCCGACATGCAGATCCAGACCAAGGGCCAGTTCGGCGGTCTCGGCCTCGAGGTCACGATGGAGGAAGGCCTCGTCAAGGTGATCTCGCCGATCGACGACACGCCGGCGGCGCGCGCGGGCATCAAACCCGGCGACTTCATCGCCGCGATCGACGGCACGCCCATTCAGGGCATGGCGCTCAACGACGCCATCGACAAGATGCGCGGCGCGGAAGGCACCAAGGTCACGATCACGATCCTCAGGACCGGCGAGAAGAAGCCGTTCGACCTGACCTTGACGCGCGCCGTCGTGCAGGTGGACAGCGTGAAATTCCACCGCGAGGGCGATATCGGCTATGTCCGCCTCAGCGCCTTCAACGAGCAGACCGATCCCGGACTTGAGCACGCCGTGCGCGAGCTCAAGAAGGAAATCGGCCCGGGCCTCAAGGGCTATGTGCTCGATCTGCGCAACGATCCGGGCGGCCTGCTCGATCAGGCGATCGCGGTGTCCGACGATCTGCTCAATGGCGGCGAAGTTGTCTCCACCCGCGGCCGCCATCCCGAAGACACGCAGCGCTACGACGCGAAACCGGGCGATATCACCGACGGCAAGCCCGTGGTGGTCCTCATCAATGCCGGCACCGCGTCGGCCTCGGAAATCGTGGCGGGCGCGTTGCAGGATCACAAGCGCGCGACAGTCGTCGGCATGACATCGTTCGGCAAGGGTTCGGTGCAGACGATCATTCCCTTGGGCGAAGGCGGCGGGGCGCTCAGGCTCACGACGGCGCGCTATTACACGCCGTCCGGCCATTCGATCCAGGCGACCGGCATCATCCCCGACGTGGCCGTCGCGGAAGGCGACGAAAACGACACCGGTTCGAAGCTCGATCATGTGAGCGAGGCGGAATTGCCGGGCCATCTGGGAGCCGAAGGCGCCGCCAAGAAGGAAGCCGCGCCCGTCATCCATCCGCCGGCGGGAAAGAAGATCGCCGATTTCCAACTTTCCTATGCTTTGGACCTGCTGCATGGCAAGATGACCGCCAGCGCAGTCGGCAAAAGCGCCCAGGCCAATTGATCTTGGCGAACTGACTTGGTGAACCGGCTAGCGCAGAGGCTATTGTAGGGCCGCGCAACGCTTACCATTGACGGGGCGTGCGGAAAGGGCGGAACGGATCGCCATGCGGAGAGGCAAGGATCGCATGCAGCGTATTGCGCTGACGGCATTGGGGGCTGTGGCGGGCTTGGCGGCAGCCGCGGCAATCATACCGCTGGCGCGCGGCGCAAACGATGATTCCTCGCAGTCCGCCTATCGCGCGCTGGATCGTTTCGGCGCCGCCTTCGCCACGGTGAGGGCGGATTATGTCGAGGCGCCGGACGATCGGCTGCTGGTCCAGAATGCCCTGAACGGGATGATCTCCGATCTCGATCCGCATTCGAGTTATTTCGATCCCAAGACTTTCGCCGATATGCAGGTGAAGACCGAGGGCTCGTATGGCGGCGTGGGTATGGTGATCGCCGCCGACAATGGCGCCATCAAGGTCGTGTCGCCGATCGACGACACGCCGGCGTCGCGCGCGGGGATCAAGGCCGGCGACACGATTCTCGCCGTCGATGGGCATGGGCTTCAGGGCATCAGCCTGGACAAGGTGCAGGATTTGCTGCGCGGCCCGATGGGCACGAAGATCGGGCTCACGCTGATGCGGACGGGCGCGCAGAAATCGTTCCAGGTGGAATTGGTGCGCGCGGCGATCCAGGTGGAAGCCGTCAAATTCCATCGCGAAGGCGATGTCGGCTACATTCGCATTCCGGCCTTCAACGAACTCACCAGCACGGGGCTGGAAAACGCGGTGCGCACGCTCAAGAAGCAGATCGGACCGGCGCTCCGGGGTTACATCATCGATCTGCGCGACGATGGCGGCGGCGTGCTCGACCAGGCGATCGCCGTTTCCGACGATTTCCTCAATGGCGGCGAGATCGTTTCCACGCGCGGCCGCAATCCGGAAGACACGCAGCGCTACGACGCCAAACCCGGCGATATCGCCGACGGCAAACCCCTCATCGTTCTCATCGACGGCGGCACGGCTTCGGCGTCGGAAATCGTCGCGGGCGCCCTGCGCGACCACAAGCGCGCGACCATCATCGGCATGACGTCGTTCGGCAAAGGATCGGTACAGACCATCATCCCGCTCAATGGCGGCGACGACGGCGCGCTGCATCTGACCACGGCCCGCTATTACACGCCATCCGGCGGCTCGATCCAGGCGACCGGCATCGTGCCGGATATCGCGGTCGCCAGGGGCGACGAATCCACCGATACGCCCAAGGTCGAGCAGCCCAGCGAAGCGGACCTGCCTCACCATCTGCTGGCGGAAGACCAGACCGCGCCAGGCAAGCTTCATGTTATCCGGCCGCCCGCCGGCAAGAAGTATGACGATTTCCAGCTGTCCTATGCGCTGGATGTGATGAACGGCAGGATCGCTGCGAACGGTGTGCTCAAGCGGGCGAGCACGGATTAAGCCCCGGGCCGCTCTGCGGCCGATAGCTTTGGCGCGTCGCTTCCGCCATAGTGCCAGTCGAGTGACCGGGTTCCCCGCATGTCGCGTCATCACGCCACACGTTTCCGCCACGAGGATTTGCCCTATCGGCCTTGCGTCGGCGTGATGCTGTTCAATCGCGAGGGCCTCGTTTTCGTGGGCAAGCGCATCGACCAGACGGCCGAGGGCTGGCAGATGCCGCAAGGCGGAATCGACGATGGCGAAACGCCCGCCGAAGCGGCTTGCCGCGAGCTGGAGGAAGAGATCGGCACGCGCGATGTGGCGTTGCTGCGCGAGATGGACGAATGGCTGTGTTACGACCTGCCGGCCCATCTGCTGGGCGTGGCGCTCCGTGGGCGTTACCGCGGGCAGCGGCAGAAATGGCTCGCCATGCGATTCCTGGGCGAGGATTCCCAGATCAGCATCCAGACCGCCGAGCCCGAATTCGGCCATTGGAAATGGCTTGCCATCGAATCCCTGCCACGCCTGATCGTGTCGTTCAAACGCGACACCTACACCAAGGTGATCGCCGCCTTCCGCGATCTCGCGTTTCCTGCGGCATGATATCGACCGGCGAAGCGAACGCCATCGTCGAAAAGAAATTATTTATGAGCATTCGACTCGCCGTTCGCAAAACTCTTGTGAGGAGCGGCCTCGCTGCATTGGCGATTTTCGGCGCGCTGCTTTGCACAACCCCGAATGCGATGGCTGCCTATAATGTCATAATTTCGAGCAGCGCGACCAATCATATGGTCTTTTCCTCCGTGACGAGGACTTGGACGCCAACGGTGAGCGGAGCGAATCTCTCCTCGAGCGATCTCCACACCACTCTGGGTGGAGGTAACGTCACCGTGACAACTGGGACTTCGGGCACTGAGGCGGGTAACATTACGGTAGAGAATTCGTTTACCTGGTCTGCGAACAATTTAACGCTGGATGCATATGGATCGATAACCGTAGGAACGATAAGCGGGTCGGGTTTCACGGTGATGGCTACCGGTTCGGCCGGACTGACTTTGACAACGGGCAGTGGAAGCTCCGATAAATTTTCATGTGTGAATGGCGCGAACATAACGTTCGAATATACAAGCGAGTCACTGACGATCAATGGCGCTCCCTACACGCTAGTCGCCAATATCGCGACATTGGCAAGCGACATCGCGACCGCCCCTTCCGGCGACTACGCGCTCGCCAACCTCTACAATGCTTCCGGAGACGGCACTTACACGACCTCACCAATTGTAACCACGTTTACCGGAATATTCGAAGGCTTAGGAAATACGATTTCCAACCTTACAATCTCCAGTCCAGCGCCCTCAGTAGGCGATATGATGGTGGGTTTGTTTTCAGAGCTCGGCACTGCATCTGCGATTAACGATTTGAATATGACCTACGAGCAAATAACTACTGCAGGGGTTACCGCATCCACGACGAGTGAGGGAGGCATTGTTGGATATAATGATGGAGGCACGTTGTCGAACGATTCTGAGACCAATGAGACCGTAACCGCGAATGATCCGCCGGGAAACTACACCTATACGAATATCGTGGGCGGGATCGTTGGAAAGAATGTGGGCGGCACTTTGTCGAACGATTCTGAGACCGGCGAGAATCTGACCGCTGCAGAATCGGACGACGGGAGTGCTTCGTATGGCGCCGTTACTGCCGGTGGGCTCGTCGGGTTGAATGTTGACAGTGGAGGTTCCGGGGGAACTCTGTCGAACGACACAGTCGCCACGAGTACGAATATCTCTGTCACCTGCACGAGTTGCAACACCTTTCTCGCGCACTACATAAATGTCGGCGGATTGGTCGGCGAAAACGACGCCACGATCACAGGCTCCAGCGTAATTGCGAACGTTTCGAATGCTGCTGTCCAGGGCTATGCTGGCGGACTGGTCGGCTACAATCATGGTGTTTCGACAAATGAAGCGAAAGTCGAATATTCCAATGCTGGCGGAACGGTTACGGGTTCGGTCAGTCTTGATGGCGACGGCGGTCTGGTTGGCTACAACTTTGCCATGACGCAAAAAGCTACAATTCAGAACTCATATGCGACAGCGACCGTGGGATGTTCTACTTATGCCAGTTACAGTGCGGGCGCTGCCGGCGGGCTGGTGGGTCTCAATGGTGGAACCAGTGGAGGTTCTACTTATTATGGCAACATTCAATCGTCTTACGCGACTGGCAACGTAAGTACGTGCGCAGACGATGGAGGATTCATCGGGGCCAATCAAGGCTATGGATGGATAGGCTCCATGAGCGGTTCGACAACCATATCATATGCGACAGGAACTGTCTCTAACAGCTTCTACGGCGGCGGTTTCGTGGCCGAAAATGGAGGGTATATCGCTGACGCTTACGCTACCGGTGGCACGGTAGGAGCTTTATCTTCTGGGGGATATGGCACCGGTGGATTTGTAGGTACAAATGGATACGCGACGCCGTCTGGAACTATAGCAACCATAACCAGCTCCTTTTCAAAGGACGGCATAGTGTCGGGATTATATACCTATGTTGGAGGCTTCGCCGGCATAAATAGCACATCCGGAGAAATCGACAATTCATACGCCAGGGGTGATGTGATCAGTCCCGACGGGTATGTTGGAGGATTTGTGGGCATAAATAACTACGTTAGCATGTCCTCCATCATTAGCTATGTATATGAAGCAGGAAGTGTGACTTCGAGTACGATGACCGCAACTTGCTTGGGTGGTTTCGCCGGGTCGAATGGCAGTTCTGCGGGCAGTTCGGTCACGGATGCATACTGGGATACGACTGTGAACAGTGGCCTGAGCGATGTGGGTATTGGAACGTACTGCGAATCACAGACCGGTGGAATCAAGGGCGAGACAACGGTTTACCTCACATCGGGAGTACCCAGCGGGTTTGATCCCTCGATCTGGGGTCAAAGCTCGACGATAAACGACGGATTCCCGTACCTATTGGCCAATCCTCCGCCTTCGAGCTTACTGCGAAGCCGGGCTTCTGGTGATCAGAAAAAGTCTGCGCCTGCCGGAACATCGCAAGCCGTTGGAACTGGCAAGCGCGGCCCGACGATTCCATAAGGAATTTTCTCGCGGCCATTGGCGACCTGCGCCGGCGACGGATTTCAGCTCCGGCCTTTAATGCTTTTGTATAGCGAAAACGAAGCCATTGCCGTATTTGCCGCCGCCGTTGCCGGTACCATAGAGAGTGCCGTTTCTCTCCATGACGCCGCCAAAGAGCCCAGCGCGAACGCAGTAGAGTCTTTCGCTGCCGTCAGGCGATAAGCGGTAAACTAAACCGCTCGTCTCCCTGCACGCATAGTGCGTCACAAGCAACGTTCCATAGATATCGCCGGCCTTGTCGACGATTACACCGGACATAGGGTTGAATCCGTCAGTTTGCAGCGAGAAGCTGTGCAGCACCGTCTCCGTGCCGTCGGGCGCAAGCTTGAAGACCGTACCGACACCTCCATCTTCGGGCGCACCTCCCCCGGAGGTCGTGCCGTAAAGATTGCCCGCTTTGTCCATCGTCACGCCTGCATATGGCTCATATCCATCTTGGCAGTCCGGCTGCACCGAGCAGAAATTGTAAAGAACTGTCTCTGCGCCATCTGGCGCCAACTCGAACACAACACCGCAATTGCAAACGTTGCCGCCCCCAATTGTCGTTCCGTAAAGATTGCCGGCCTTGTCGGCGACGAGGGCCGACCACGGCATCTCGCCGTCCGTGCAATTGGCTTGCGCGCAGAAGGCGTAGAGCACCGACTCAGCGCCGTCCGGCGCAATCCGAAAAACGGTACCGCGGTTATGCGAACCGCCACCAGCCGTCGTACCATAAAGATTGCCGTGCTTGTCGAGCAGGAGACTCGCTCCCGGCGATGCGCCATCGCTGCCGCCCTTAAAGGCGTGGAGTACGCTCATCGTCCCGTCCGGCGCGAGGCGGAAGACCGTTCCGCACCCTTCGTCGCAACTAGGACCGCCGCCGCGAGCTGTTACGCCATAGAGATTGCCGTCCCGGTCCCGGACCAGGCTGGTGACTGGAAATTCACCAGCGCTGCCGCCCTGGAAGGCATAAAGCACGGTCTCAGTGCCGTCCGGCGCCAGCCTGAAGACCGTGCCGCAGCCCTGGCCGCGGCAACCGCTTCCTCCGCCCTCGAACGTGGTCCCGTACAGATTTCCCTGACTATCGGAGATCACCCCCGAAATAGGTTCGGCGCCGTCATTGCCGCCCTTGAAAGGATAAAGGACATTGACCTTGCCGGCATATGCAGTGCCGAACATCGCCAGCGCCAGTCCACAACCGAGCGTGGCTTTGCGAATGAGGTCGAAGGCTCGCAGCATAGGGCATCTCTGGAAGATCGCAGCAGCG
>Ga0302325_10026115_pt1 | contig 12133 bp, 7 predicted proteins | sample Palsa_T0_2_FD_201948 | JGI IMG/M metagenome (GOLD analysis project Ga0302325, IMG submission 201948) | Peat permafrost microbial communities from Stordalen Mire near Abisko, Sweden - Palsa_T0_2 | ecosystem: Environmental > Terrestrial > Soil > Palsa > Peat permafrost | place: Sweden: Abisko...
TCCGCGATCACCGGCAGCGTATTGACGTCGTAGGACGCGCTTTCGAAGAGATACTCGGTGGGCGTATTGCCGCCGAACGGCGCATAAAGCGCCAATACCCGAAATTCGGCGGGAGATTTGCAGGCCGGCCGCCTGATCAGGGGCTGCAGCTTCGCCGCGCGCGCATAGGCCGTCTCCGCGGCTTCAAGTTCTCCCGCCGTCTGCTTGATGCTGCCAATCCAGTAGCCGCTGTCGGCGTCGGCGGGATCCAGCGCAATCGCCTGCCCAAAGCATTCGATCGCCCGATCCGCCTCGCCCAGATTGAAGTGCACCTTGCCGAGCCGGTTGCGGATTTGGGAATCGCGCGGCCGCTCGGCAATCAGTTCGAGCAGAAGCGCCCTGGCGATGACGTATTGACGCGTGGCGATCAGGGCCTCCGCGAGATTGGTCCGCGCCGGCCAATGCGTCGGATCGAGCGATATCGCGTGCAAATAGACCGCGATGGCGTCCTGGGCCCGATCCATTCTGAGGTAGACATTGCCGAGATTGCTCCAGCACGACGTCAGATTTGGCAATATCCGCAGCGCGGCCTGGTAGCTCGCAACCGCCATTTCGAGTTCGCCGCGGATCATCCAGGTGTTGCCGAGCCTGAAGTAGATGTCCGTCATTTCCTTGGCCGAAGCCGCGCCGGATTCGCTTCCCGCCTCGAGGCCGTGCTGGTACGCGGCGATGGCGTCGTCGATCCGGCCGGCTGCCTGGTGTTCCAGCCCGATGCGCAGCTGCCGCGCGACGCGGGAGTCCGAAAGACCTGACGTGGTGGTGGCGGATGCCAGTGAAGCTGTCGAAGACATCGGTGACACCCCGGTGGTGGGACCGTGGGCCGACGGCGGCCTCCACGTCCTGCGCCGCGCGTCATCGCGGCGACAAACACCATGGCTACGGAGGAGCCCTTAAATTAGCGTTAATACAGTCTTAAATTGTATTACTAATAATTTGTTACCTGGGCGCCGTACAAGCGGCCCGAAACGAAAAAGCGGCGGAGTTTCCCCCGCCGCCTTGATCGGTGATGGTAGCGAAATCAGCGCAGCAGCTGCAGCACGCTCTGCTGCGACTGGTTGGCAAGCGCCAGCGCGGACACCGCGATCGACTGGCGGGTCGACAGCGCCTGGCTGTTGGCCGCTTCCTCGTTGGAGTCGGCCAGCGTCAGGTTCGATGCACCGGTCTGCAGCACGTTGATCAGGCTCTTGGAGAAATCCTGGCGAATCTCCACGATCGACAGGTTCGAACCGAGTGCGGAGGCTTCCGAGCTCAACGTGGTGCTGGCGCTGTTCAATGCGGCCAACGCCTTGTTGGCAGAGTTGCTGTCCAGGAAGTCCGTGCCCGCGGTCAGGGTCGAGAGGCCGAGGCCGGCGTCGTTGAACGTCACGCCGGTGATGTTGAGCGTCGATCTGCCGGTTTCGTCGAACGTCATGCTCAGGGTGTCGCCGTTCAACAGGTTGATGCCGTTGAAGGAGGAATCCTGCGCCGTGGTGTCGATCTGCTGCAGCACGTTGTTGTACTGCGACACCAGGTTAGTCCGTGTCGCCTGCGAATTCGGGTCCTCGACGGGCGCTTCGCCGACCAAGCCATTGAACGCCTGCCCGCTTGCCGCCGCCGTGCCGCCGATCGCACCGATCGTCGAGGAAGCCGCATTGTTTGACGTGATGATATTGATCTGGCCGGTCGTACTGATTCCGGCTTCCAGATTGTTGGCCGCCAGCGCGGCATTGAGCTGATTGAGCGTCGAGATCTGGCCGGGTCCGGTCCCGAAGGTGATATTGGTCGCGGTGCCGTTGCCGGTAGCGCCGATGGTCAATGTTTCGCCGGCGAGGCCGGTAGCCGCCACGCCGGTGTTGCTCGCCGCGGCGATGCCGGTCGAGCCGGCGGTCGCCGTACCGGTCACGGCGCTGACCGCGACGCTGGAACTCGTACCCGTTGTCCCCGAAGTGAACACCAGATTGCCGCCCGCGGTTGAAGCAATATTGGAGCCGTATTGATAGTTGATCAGGCTGGCGACATCGGCCGCGCTCAGGCTGGAAGCGTCAAAAGAAGTACCATTGGCGGTGTTGTATGCCGCGACTTTCGCGGCGGTGAGCGAGATGCTCGTGGCCGTTCCACCGTCAACCGTGACGGTAAAGTTCTGGGCGTCGGCGGGAACCGCTGCAGTACCGGTGTGGGAAGCGTTGGCCAGGCCGGTCGAACCTGAGCCAAGGCTGGCTGTGTAGTTGCTGATGGCTACTTCGGAGGTCGCACCGGTCGTGGCGGAGGCGATCTGAAGCTGACCGCCGCTCACCGTCACCGGACCAGCGCCCGTAGTATCGCTGCTGTCGACCTGGTAATCGATGATGTTGGCGACATCCTGCGCGGTGAGCGCGGAGGCGGTACCATTGAGAGTGCCGCCGGCGCCCGTGAAGGCGGTGACCGCGGCAGCATTGAGGGTGATGCTTTTCGAAGTGCCGTCAACATTCAGGGTGAAGCTCGCCGAGTTGGCCCCGCTAAGGTCGAGAGCCGCGAAGCCGCTTCCCGTGATATCGGCAGCCGCCGTCGCGGACGAACCCGCACCCGAGACGTTAAGGGTCGTGAAAGCGCCGGCGGTGACCGAGCCAGCGGTCGCCGCGGTCGCATTGCCGAGCAGGTTATTCGCCGTCGAGCCGGTAATGGTGGCTGAGGTCACATTGGACTTGGTCGAGTATCCGACCGAGGTCTGCAGCACCTGGTTGGCGATCGACTGGGCGTTTGCGATCAAGCTTTGGAGCGAGGTGATGCCGGTATTGGCCGCCTGCAACACCTGAATGCCGTTGCCGATGCCATCCAGCAGGTTGTTGATTTGACTGGCGCGGTTATTGAGCGACTGCGCGGTGAAGTACTCGGTCGGGTTATCCAGCGCCGAGTTGACCTTGTTGCCAGTGGCGAGGTCGTTTTGGGTGGTTGCCAGCAGCGCGGCGGTCGACTGCAGCGAAAGCAGGTTCTGGCGAACCGATGCCGAAAGAACAATACCGGACATGTGTCAAACCTTCCTAGTTTGCTGTCCGTAGTTCTACCGAGTTCCCCTTAAATTATGGTTAATGCCGGCTTAAGGTACTTGATTAATATCTTGCTACCGGGAGCTACCCGCAACGTCTTTGCGAGGCTTCGCCCTTGCGGGGTCCCGAAACGAAAAAGCGGCGGGGTTTCCCCCGCCGCCTTGATCGGTGTTGGTGCCGAAATCAGCGCAGCAGCTGCAGCACGCTCTGCTGCGACTGGTTGGCGAGCGCCAGCGCGGATACCGCGATCGACTGGCGGGTCGACAGCGCCTGGCTGTTGGCCGCTTCCTCGTTGGAGTCGGCGAGCGTCAGGTTCGAGGCGCCGGTCTGCAGCACGTTGATCAGGTTCTTGGAGAAGTCCTGGCGAATCTCCACGATCGACAGGTTCGAACCGAGTGCGGAGGCTTCCGAGCTCAACGTGGTGCTGGCGGTGCCCAGCGCGGTCAGCGCCTTGTTGGCCGAGCTGTTGTCGAGGAAGTCGGTGCCCGCGCTCAGGGTCGAGAGGCCGAGGCCGGCGTCGTTGAAGGTCACGCCGGTGATGCTGAGCGTCGACTTTCCGGTTTCGTCGAACGTCAGGCTCAGGGTGTCGCCGTTCAACAGGTTGATGCCGTTGAAGGACGAATCCTGGGCCGTGGTGTCGATCTGCTGCAGCACGTTGTTGTACTGCGACACCAGGCTGGCGCGGGTTGCCTGCGAGTCTGGATCGACGACGGGCGCCGCGGCGGTCAAACCATTGAACGCCTGCCCGCTTGCCGCCGCCGTGCCGCCGATCGTACCGATCGTCGAGGAAGCCGCATTGTTTGACGTCACGATGTTGATCGCACCGCCCGTGCTGATGGTGGCTTCCAGATTGTTGGCCGCCAGCGCACTGTTCAGCTGATTGAGCGTCGAGACCTGGCCAGCACCGGTGCCGAAGGTGATGCTGGTCGCGGTGCCGCCGCCGGTGGCGCCGATGGTCAATGTTTCGCCGGAGAGGCCGGTAGCCGCCGCGCCGGTGTTGCTCGCCGCGGCGATGCCGGTCGAGCCGCCTGTCGCCGTGCCGGTCACGGCGCTGACTGCGACGCTGGAGCTTGCACCCGTCGTCCCCGAAGTGAACGTCAGATCGCCGCCCACGACCGAAGCAACGGTCGAGCCGTACTGATAGTTGATGATGCTGGCGACATTGGCTGCACTCAGGCTGGAAGCGCTGAGCGAAGTACCCTTGGCGGTGTTGTATGCCGCAACTTTCGCGGCGGTGAGCGAGATGCTCGTGGCCGAGCCACCGTCAACGGTGACGGTAAAGTTCTGGGCGTCGGCGGCAACCGCTGCAGTACCGGTGTGGGAAGCGTTGGCCAGGCCGGTCGAACCCGAGCCCAGGCTGGCTGTGTAGTTGCTGATCGCTACTTCGGAGGTCGCACCGGTCGTGGCGGAGGCGATCTGAAGCTGACCGCCGCTCACCGTCACCGGACCAGCGCCGGTAGTATCGCTGCTGTCGACCTGGTAATCGATGATGTTGGCGACGTCCTGCGCGGTGAGCGCGGAGTCGGTACCATTGAGAGTGCCGCCGGCGCCGGTGAAGGCGGTGACCGCTGCAGCATTGAGGGTGATGCTGGTCGAAGTGCCGTCAACATTCAGGGTAAAGCTCGCCGCATCGGCTCCGCTGAGGTCGAGAGCCGCGAAGCCGCTTCCCGTGATGTCGGCAGCCGCCGTCGCGGACGAACCCGCACCCGAGACGTTGAGGGTCGTGAAGGCGCCGGCGGTGACCGTACCGGAGGTTGCCGCCGTGCTGCTGCCCAGCAGGTCGTTCGCGTTCGCGCCGGTGATGGCCGCCGAGGTGACATTGGACTTGGTCGAGTAACCGACCGAGGTCTGCAGCACCTGGTTGGCAATCGACTGGGCGTTTGCGATCAGGCTCTGCAGCGAGGTGATGCCGGTATTGGCCGCCTGCAGCACCTGGACGCCGTTGCCGATGCCGTCGAGCAGATTGGAGATGTCGCTGGCGCGGTTATTGAGCGACTGCGCGGTAAAATATTCAGTCGGGTTATCGAGCGCCGAGTTGACCTTGTTGCCAGTGGCGAGATCGTTTTGGGTGGTTGCGAGCAGTGCGGCGGTCGACTGCAGCGAAAGCAGGTTCTGGCGAACCGATGCCGAAAGAACAATACCGGACATTTTTCATACCTTTCTGGTGTGAAATTGGAGTGCGAACGTGGCCAATCTTTTTTGATCGGGCGACGGCTCACGGTGGAACCAAGCTTCTAAAAAAACATGAACAGGTCCGGTCTTGCCGATCTTCCGGGCACGCCGGTGACGCCGGAACGTGCAGCGCCGGTTTCTTCACCGTTTGCAAAAACCGCTGGTATGACTGAACATTCGTTGATTCCGGGCAGACAATTTTAGTCGTTCATGAAGCGTTAACCACAATAGGAAAGGATCGTGATATCGCGGCGCAAAAAGCCATCGGCGCATCATCCGATGCGATCCATGCCGGTGCTCATCGGCAGTTGGCGTCCGCTGCAACGATCGCCCGCGCGAACACGGCAACGGAGACGGACATGCCCTTGAAAGTCGAACTCAAGCCGAATGAACGCATCATCGTCGGCGCCTGCGTGATCACCAACACCGACCAGCGCGCCCGGCTGTTGATCGACGGCCACAATATTCCGATTCTGCGCGAGAAAGACATCATGACGCCGGCTACCGCCGATACGCCGGCCAAGCTCGTCTATCTCGCCGTGCAGTTGATGTACATTTCGCCGGCCCCGCAGCTCAATCACGGCACCTACTTCAATCTGGTGCGCGATATCGTCAGCGCCGTGCCGAGCGCGTGGCCGATCATCGAGGGAATCAACAACCATATCCTGTGCGGCGAACTGTATCAGGCGCTCAAATATGCCAGGAAACTGGTCGCCTATGAGAAGAAGCTCAGGGACCACAACGAGGCCCGGCACAAACTCGCCGCCGACGCGGAAGCGCGGCGCTCGGCCTGACCCGCCGCCGTCACATCACGAGCGGCGGCGACGGTTCGACCGCAGGCAGGACGCCATCGCCGGCACCCGACCGCCGCGCCCCAAAATCCAGTACCGCTTCTATCAGCGCGTCGATGTCACAGATATCGGTGCGGTGATTGACGATGGCCGCGCGGATCGCGAGCCGCCCGTCGAGGACGGTCGTTGACGGCGCCGCGATGCCGGATTCCTGGATATCGACGACAATATCGCCGTTCACCCGGTCGGGGTCGGCGGCGCGATAGCGAAAGCAGACGATGTTGAGTTGCACCGGCGCCAGCAACTCCAGCCGCGGTTCGGCCAGGATTCGCGCCTCCAGATATCCGGCCAGCGCACAGCTGCGGGTGATGATCGCCCCAAGCTTGTCGGTGCCATAGGTTTTCAAGGTGAACCATGTCTTGAGCGCCCGGAAGCCGCGCGACAAATCGGGACCGAGATCGCAAGGCCAAACCGAGCCGGCCGAGAGCCCCCTTGTCTCCCGGCGCAGATACGCCGCCGGCGCGGCGAACGCCTCGCGATGCCGTTCCCCGTCGCGAACCAGCAGGAAGCCGGCGTCATAGGGCACCTGTCCCCATTTGTGGAAGTCGAATGCAATCGAATCGGCGTTATCGATTCCGGCGAGCCGCGGCGCCAACGTCGGCGACAGGATGCCGAGCGCGCCATAGGCGCCATCGACGTGAAACCACAGCCCCTGTTCACGGCACAGCGCGCCAAGCGCCGGCAGATCGTCAATGGCGCCGATATCCACCGTTCCGGCCGAGCCGACGACAAGAAAGGGCGTCAGCCCTGCGCTGCGGTCGAGCGCGATCCGTTCGCGCAGCGCCGCCACGTCGACGCGGTGGGATCGATCGACGCCAATGCAACGCAATGCATCGCTGCCAAAGCCGGCGAGGTCCATGGCCTGCCTGATACAGCCATGCGCGGCCGTCGAGGTGTACGCCGTCAGCGACGCACCCTGGTCGCCGATGCCGCGCTGCCGGACCGACTGCCCAAGGGCCGCCGTTCGCGCCACCAGCACCGCCATCAGGTTGGCCATCGACGTGCCGGTGACGAAAATGCCGCTCGCTCGATCCGGAAATCCGAACATCGCGCGCGTCCATTCGACGATCTGGCGCTCCACCTCGATCGGAATGTGATCGCGGCCGCCGAGATTGGCGTTCAGTCCGGCCGCCAGCATCTCCGCCAGCATGCCGACGGCGGTGCCGCCGCCGTGAACCCATCCCATGAAGCCGGGGTGAACATTGCCGGTCGCATAGGGGACGATGAAATCGGTGAATTCCCGATACACCTCGTCGAGCCCGCAAGCCTGGCGCGGCAACTCGGCGTGAAAGCGGGCGCGAACCGCATCCGGTATCGGCTGCCAGACCGGCCGGTCGCGGATATTGGTGGCGTAGTCGAGCATGTCATCGAGCATGCGATGACCTTGCGCGCGGATGTCGTCCCAGTTGTTCGGATCGAGCGTGTCGCTGGATTCCGCCAGCAACGGGCTGCGATGCAGCGCGATGGTCATGCCGCCTGCTCCCGGCCATGCCGGGTGCGGCGATACAGCATGGCCGCGAACGCCTCGAAGATCGCGCGCATTTGCGGCGGCTTGTAGGGAAACAGGTCAGGCGAATCCATATTGTGCACGACCGCGGTGTTGTCGGCCTCGAATACCAGCAACTCTCCACGGCTGTTTTCCGCGCAGTCGAGCGTGAAATAGTCGAGGCCTACGCGTTCGATCAGCGCGGCCAGTGCGCCCCGATGGCGGACCGCAAAGCCGCTGTCGAAGGTTCGCATGAAGTCCGCTTCTTCGCGGCGTTTGCTTTCGCTGAACGCCATGCCGGCGTTGAGATACCAGATGTCCCAGCGGTCGGCGATCGCCATGTGGCAGGGGTAAGCGCGGCCATCGACGAAGACGAGCCGGTATTTGCGATAGAGGCCGTCATGACCGGCGTAGTCGACAAAGCGTGCGACGAAGAATTCCTGTTCCGGGCGCTCAGCCAGATATTTGGTGAGCGCGCTGGGATCGTCGACCCTGGCGAGCCCGACCCCGGCATGAGAACCGCGCGGCCGGATGATGATCGGAAACCGCAGGTCGTCGGCTATTTGAGTAAATCCCGCGTTCGACTGAGCCAGCACGGATAGCAGCGCCCGCGACGCACAGGTCGTCGCCGGTATCTCCAGTCCATCGATCCCGGCAAGCAGATGATACAGTCTGTCGCGATCGAGATTGCGCACCAGATGCGGCGGATTGAGAATCGGCCGTGGCCAGCGAACCACGGCGCGATCGATGATGGCGAGCGCATCGCTGCATTCATCGGAGGCCGAGGCGATCACGATCGCAAGGTCATGATCTGGCAGCGGCGCCGGCAGCTCGGTCCCGGCGATGACATAAAGCGTCAACAGCTCGATACCGGATCCTTCCAGCAGGAACTCGATCGGCGTATTGCCGCCGATGTCGATCGCGGCCGCCAGCGCAAGGACGCGCAGCCTTGGCTGCGGCACTGAGCAGGGCGAGCGAAACAATCGATGCAGCGCCAGCACTTCCGCCTGGACGGCCATTCCGGTCTGCTTGTCGCCCAATAACTGCGTTATCAGCGACAGGTCGAGCACCTCGCCTGCATCGGCGGTTCCGCGATCGAGCTTCGCGATCAGTTGGTCTCGCAACGGACGAAGATCGGTTCCGCCGAACGCCATCGTCGTCAGCCTGGCCATTCCGATCCGATCCACGCAGGGGTAGCGAACCAGCGCTGCCTCGGCCTCGGCGCCTTCGAGCTTCATTTGCATCGCTGGCTCAACCACCGGCATGTCGTCATGCCGCTTCTTCGGACGCGACAAACTGCGAGGCGACATCGCCTGAAAATACCGAAGGGCCGACATGGTCGAGGCGGCTCGAAAGATCGGCCCAGATTTCGCCGCCGATATCGGTCCAGCGTTTGCAGAAGGCGAAGTCCTCGCTGAGATAGGTTCCGGTGTCCGGATCGATCATGCACTCGAACAGTGCAAACCGGTTGGGATTTCCCGCCAGCGCATCGCGCGAATGCTCGCGAGAGAATTGCAGCGGCGCGTAGGCGGGATGCCGGCACATCCTCTCCAGGACGTGGCGGCGGATCATCAGGAATCCGGTCCCGGCGTAGCGGACGCGGGTAAATCCATTGACGACGACGACACGATCCGGATCATCGATCTCGAGCACGTAATCCAGCGCGGCCGACGGGACCGTCGGCCTGTTGGACTCCAGCATGCGCCTGGCCTTGTCCCAGTTGACCCGCTTGATGGGGTAGACACCGGCGACAACATCCGCCCCGCTTTCGATCAGCCGGAACACCTGCTCGGGTGCAAAGCCGATATCCGCATCCACGAATAGAAGGTGCGTCGCCTGGGGATCGTCGAGAAAGAGCGTCATCAGATTGGCGCGCGCCCGGGTAATCAGGGCGTCGCCGTCCCGCATCTGGATCTTGAGGTCGATGTTGGACTTCGAACGCACCGCGCTCTGCAGGCGGAAGATCGAGTTGGCATAGATGCACGAGACCTGCCCGCCAAAGCAGGGCGTGGCCACCACGAGATGAATAGGATCGGTCATTAACGGCTCCGGGGCGGCGGGCGTTGCCCGGCGTTCCTCACCAAACAGTAAATAGGCGTGGTTAACGAGACCCTAACGCAAGGGGTATCACCCGGCTTAGTTGATTAGTTCAATTTCCGCAACTGGTCGCCGATGCGGGCAATGACGCTGTCCCAATCGCCGAAGGCCGGTTGCCGAAACAGCCGCGCGGTCGGGTACCATGGGCTATCGTCGCGATTGCGCATCCAGCGGAAATCCGCCGCATGGGGAAGCAACAGCATGACCGGCTTTCCCAGCGCTCCCGCCAGATGCGCCACTGCCGTATCGACCGAAATCACGACATCGAGCAATGTGATGACGGCGGCGGTGTCGGCGAAATCCCGGAAATCACCGCCGAGATTGATGAGGTTCGGCAGGCCGCGCAGCACTTCGGCATCCGCATCACGAATTTCGTTCTGAAGACCAAAACAGGCGATCGGCGGAGCGGCGAAAAAGGCCGCGAAACGCTCAAGCGCGATCGACCGGTTGCCGTCGTTTTTATGGGATGGCTGGCCGGACCAGACAAAGCCGGCACGCGGATGGTCCGGCGGCAAGCGCTCTCGCCAATATGCCAAACGCTCGGCTGAGGCGGCCAGATATGGAATGGGCGCCGGAATGGTATCGAATCCGGTCCTGAACGCGAAGGGAAGACTGAGCAAGGGACAATGCAAGTCGAAAGCCGGAAGCGGCTGCCCGGAAGCGACGACCGTGATGTCTTCTTTGAGCTGCGACAACAGCGGCTCCAGTTCCGGCTGGACCTCGCAGATCACCTTCGCATGGCGCTCGACAAGCAACGCGGCATAGCGGATGAACTGGATGGTGTCGCCAAATCCCTGCTCGGCATGCAGCAGGATGGTCTTGCCCGAAACCGGCTGGTCTCCCAGCCATAGCGGCGCCGGGAATTGGCGGCGGTGCCTCGCGAATGCCTCCGTCTTCCAGCGCCATTCATAACCCCTCCAGCCGGCATCGAAATCGCCGAGGGTCAGCCGCGTCATCGCGGCTTCGAAACGGGCTTCCGGAAATTCCGGCGATGCCGCGAGCGCGGCGCTGAAGTCGGCAAGCGCCTCGTCGGGCCGGTCGAGGCGGCGAAGCGCGTGACCGCGATTGGTCAGGATCTGCGGATGACCGGGCATCGCCGCCAGCGCCGCATCGTAGCTCGTGATCGCATCGACCGGCCTGTTCAATCGTAGGAGCACATTGCCCCGGTTGACGCGCGCGCCGACATGGGTCGGCTCATTTGCCAACACGCCGTCATAGCTGGACAGCGCCTCCGCGAGGCGGCCGAGTTTCAGGTAAGCGTTGCCGAGATTGTAGAGAATTTCCGGGTGATCCGGCGCAAACCGCAGCGCATTGCGATAGCTCGCGATCGCCTCCTCGCAGCGTCCCGTCGCCTCGAGCGCCAACCCGAGATTCGACATCGCGTCAGACGAACTGGAATCGATCCTGAGCGCTTCGGCAAGGAAGTGCAGCGCCTCCACTATGCGGCGGCGTTGCAGGTTGAGCAACCCAAGCAGGTGCAGCGCGTCGAAATCCCGGGACCGCCGCGCCAGAATCCCGGCGCACAGCTTTTCCGTCGCCTCGAGATCGCCTTGTTGAAATGAGCTATAGGCCTGCCGCAGCGCCGGAGACAGTTTCGGCGTCCGGCGCCGCGACAATTTCCCTGACATTCGCCGGCTCCGGATCGAGGCCGATGCGACGACGCCGCGCCGCGCTTGTCGAATCACGCCCCCCGCCCGAGTCTAGCACTTTTCGCGTTGCCCGGTCGGCCCAGGGAGCGGCCGATCCCGTCGGCGCCACCCTCATCCACCACCCGACCCGCTGGTCGCAACAGAGTTAATCAATGATTAATTTTATTCTGTCAGTGATGCTGCCAAGGCGCGCCATCATCTGCGGAGGACTCCCATGTCAAGCATCATGAGCATCCTGCAGTCGGCCTATGCGGCCACGCCGCAACCGCTGTTTGCGCCCGGGACCAAATTCGCCACCAACGTCAATGCGTCGCAATGGCAGGGCACCTGGACCGGCAAGGATTACAACAACCAGCCGATGACGTTCCAGATCACCAAGGTGAACGGCTACCGCGCCAATGTGACGTTCCAGAGCGCCAGCGGCCTGCAATATCAAAAGGTGTTTATCGCCGCCAACAATTCGTTTCGAATTGGCGATTCCAGTTTCACGCTGGTCAAGAACGGTAACGCAAAAGTCGAAACCGTCGTGACCAATCCGAACACCGGCACGCAGACGCTGCAGACGGCCTACGTCAACCAGAAAACATGAACGTTGCGGCGAGCGCTTGAGCGATTGCGGGGCGCCCGTCCCGTGAGACAAGCGACGAGCGCGATAACCCCCAGGCAAAGGCCGGATTACGGACTCGGAATCGGCAGATATTTCAGCAGGCTCAACTGCGAGAGCGTCGACGTCGTCTGATACGACGCCTGCAACGCGGTCTGCAGCGACAGGATCTGGGTCGCGACCTGATCGGGCGAAACCGTCTCGGCCTGCGAGATCACGTCCTGCAACATGGT
>Ga0302325_10026116_pt1 | contig 12132 bp, 6 predicted proteins | sample Palsa_T0_2_FD_201948 | JGI IMG/M metagenome (GOLD analysis project Ga0302325, IMG submission 201948) | Peat permafrost microbial communities from Stordalen Mire near Abisko, Sweden - Palsa_T0_2 | ecosystem: Environmental > Terrestrial > Soil > Palsa > Peat permafrost | place: Sweden: Abisko...
CAAACGGAATCCCCGCCGCGAACAATTCCGAAGGCTGCGTCATCGGCTTGTCATACGGGGTATCTTCCTTGTCGGGAATTCTTTCGGTCGGCCCCAGAATCACCGGGATTTTTTTCTCTTTCAACAAGTCTGTCACTTTCCAGGCTTCGGCCCCGCTTCCCAGAATCATTCTCAGGTTTTGCTTGGTACAGAATTCCACCGCGTTGCGAATGTCCCGCTGATCGTCCGCGATCACCAGCACGGGCAACTTCCCTTCCACCACCGGAACGAGAGATTCGAGTTTCAGATCGCGTTCGTACAGCGCGGGCGAGCCTTTTTCCTTGGCCCGCGCGTAGTGGCGTGCGCGCGCGAGCCAATCGCTCAGTTCGTTCACCGATTTGTCGTAATCTTTTTTCGCTTCGGTGTAGGGCTTCTCTTTGACGCTGAACGTCGCAAAATCAAAGGTCCGCGTTTGAATCGACGGCCAGTTGACGACCATCGCGACGGAACGGTTGAGCTGCATATCCTCCATCGTCCACCCCGCCAGGTTGAACGCGGACGCCTGGCCGGTCACAATTCCGCCGCCCTGCGAATCGAATCCCGCGGTTCCCGGCGCGGCAATCACTTCCGTAATTCCATTCGCACGCGTCACCGGAATGTAGGCGCTCGCGGGATTTACCGCAGTCGCGGCGATGAGCTCCGGGTTGTAATCGCCCAGCTCGGTAACGTCCAGCGTCGCGCTCACCTGGCTGATTTCCGCGAGTCCGATCTGCGTCACCGCGTCGAACATGCCCGGATACACTTCGAGCCCTGTCGCGTCGATCACCTGTGCGTCAGCCGGAATCGCGATATCCGCGCCCACTGCAACAATTTTCCCGTCGCGAATCACCACGGTTCCATTTTCAGTCGGCGCCCCGACGAGCGTGTATACCTTCCCGCCTTTAATCGCGTACGCAGCGGGTTTCGCGGCCTGGGCCCACATCGGAGAGGAAATGAGCGCCCCACAAAACAATGCGATCCCGGCGCGATGCAAGGTGTTCGCGATTCTCACAAAGCACCTCCGGCAATGGCCCGCGCGCTATCGTCGCCGCTCTGCGGCGGTTTTGTTTTCTGGTCCGGCTTTTTCTTCTTGTTGGGCTTCGCTGCGGTTTTATCGTCGGCTTTCTTATCCTCGTCCTTCTTTTCTTCTGCTGCCTTCTTCTCCTTGTCGAGCAAGCCCTGCTTTTCCTTATCCAACGCGGCGCGGCCGGCGATGTCTTTCTGGCGGTCGAAATACACCTGGCCATCGATCAAGGTTTTTTGGGCGACGGCGTAAACGCTCAAGGGATTGTGGTTGTAGACAACCAGATCGGCGTCCTTGCCGACCTCGATCGAGCCCACGCGCTTGTCGATCCCCAACTGAATCGCGGGGTTGATGGTAATCATTTTCAAGGCATCGTTCGCAGTCATCCCGCCGTACTTCATGCTCTTCGCCGCTTCCTGATTCAACTGGCGCGCTTCTTCCGCGTCATCGGAGTTGATCGAAACCAGGACGCCGCGCTCGGCCATCATCGCCGCGTTGTAGGGAATCGCGTCATACGCTTCCACTTTGTAGCCCCACCAATCGGAGAACGTCGAGGCCCCAGCGCCGGAAGCCGCAATTTCGTCCGCAATCTTGTAGCCTTCCAGCACGTGTTGAAACGTCCGTACCTTGAATCCGAACTCCTTGGCCACGCGCATGAGCATCAGAATTTCGTCCGCGCGATAGCAATGCGCATGGACGTAACGCTTTCCTTCCATCACCTCCACGAGCGGCTCGAGCTGTTCGTTGCGCCGTGGCGCGACGTGGCCCTGCTCTCCGGCGGCTTTTCGAGTGTTGTAATCGTCCCACTGTTTTTTGTATTCACTCGCTTCGATGAAGGCCTGGCGAATCACTTCTTCCACGCCTAGCCGCGTCGCCGGATAGCGGTCCGGAATTCCCGGCGGCGAAGTAAAGCCCGAGCGCTTCGGATTTTCGCCGAGTGCGAACTTTATTCCCGGCAGTGCGCCTTGGAACGGCAACTCGCTCGCCAGTTTGCCCCAGCGCAACTTGATCACGACGGTCTGCCCGCCGATCGGATTGGCGCTGCCGTGCAAAATATTTGCCGTGGTCACGCCGCCCGCGAGATCGTCGTAAATGCTGATGTCCGCGGGGTTCAGCACGTCGGCGATATTGGCCATCGAAGAAACCGCCGGGCCGCCTTCGTTCACGCTGCCATCCACGGCGATGTGCGAATGGCAATCGATGATTCCCGGAATCACGAACTGCCCGGTCCCGTCGATGATCGTCGCATCTGCGGGCGCTTTCAAATCCGCGCCCACTGCGGCGATTTTTCCGTCCTTGATCAGGATGCCGCCACGCTCGATATTCCCCTTCGTCACCGTGAAAATCGTGGCGTTCTGAATGAAAATCTCCGGTGCATTCTGGGCGTGCGCCTGTTGAGCCGCGCCACCCAGCACAAACATCGCCCCCAACACGAGCGCGCGCTTCATCGGCCCGCTCCTTCCGCTCCGGCGTATCGTTTGGCGGTCGCCGCGCTATCGTCCGACGGTTTCTTGTCACCAGGTTTTTCCGGCGGGGTTGCGTCTTCGTGAATTTCAAACCACCGACCATCCACGAAGACGTGTTTCACTTTCGTCTTTTCGTTGAAGATATCGCCGTCCGTCACGACCAGATTCGCAATTTTCCCCGGCGCGATGCTTCCCATCCGGTCGCTCAATCCCAAAATATCCGCCGAATCGAGCGTGAAGGCGCGCAACGCCGCCTCGGGAGAAAGCCCCGCGTCGATCGCCTTCTTCGCGTTTTTCAATATGTCCTTTGGCGCGGGCAATCCGTCCGAATAAAAACCGAATTTCACTCCGGCTTTTGCGAATGCCGCGGGCGTGCCGGGCGCGCGGTCCCGAAAACGCAATTCGCGCAGCGTCTGCTCGGCATCGGGGTCCGCATCCTTGCCCCGCTCCGGCCACTTCAGATTGACCAGCACCGGCATTTTTTTCGCGGCCAACGCGTCCGCAACCTCATAGCCCTGTTGCCCGCCGTAGAGGACCGCTGGGATTTTCCATTCATCCGCCAGCCGCAACGCCCGCAAGATCTGGATCGAATTGTTGGCGGGTAGCATCACGATTTCATGGCGCTTGGCCGCTTCACTCAAGACCACTTCGGTGCGGTCGTAGGAAGGCCGTTCGATTTTTGCGGGATTCGCTTCGTAGGCCGGCTCGGCTTGCAAATACCACGCGGTGTCGTCATGGACCTGGCGCACATACGCGATCGTTCCCATCAGCGAATCGGGGAATCCAAAAAACCCGCCCACAGGTTTGAACGAAATCGGCACCGTGGCATTCACCCGCACCACGTAATCTCCGGCGCGATTCCCCGCCAGATCGAGGACCGCAGCTTGCCCCGGAAAAATTCCGCCATCCGGGACAGTCAGCGTCGTAGTGAACCCGGCATTGCGCCAGGTCTCAATTCGTTTGTCGTCCGTTTTAATTTCATCTGCGACGACGCGCCATGGCGAAGTTCCCGGCCGCCCTTCGGGTCCCAGCACAGGCGGGCCGGCGGACGCGCCGCCTTTTCCACGCCCGCTGTCGCCGCCGCTATCTTCGCCCAATCCGACGCTGGTGCCCGCGTCAATCAGTCCCGGATATACCGTGAGGCCTTTGCCTTCGATCGCCCACGCCTCGGGCGGAATTGTCACACTCGTTCCCACGCTTTGAATCAAGCCTTTGGCCACGATGACCGTGCCGTTTTCGATCACCGGACCGGAGACCGGCACGATGCGCGCATGCGTGATCGCGAAGTATCGAGGCTCGCCGCCTTCGCCGCGAGCCGTAAACATCACGCCGGCGGCAAGCAGTGCAAGACTCGAGGCAATCACGGCAAGCCAGAATTTGCCGCGCGTCAAGCCAGCCGCAAGCCGAGCTGCAAGGCTACGATTCATTTCACACCCCTCAATTTTTCGAACGACATACCCGGCGATGGACGAGCGGCGCGCCCGCGGCCGCCCCATGAAGGCGCTCGATGTTATCCGCAGCCGAACGCGAAATCAAGCCGCGTTATTCCCGGGCACAGTCGATTTTCCGTCGAACCACACGTCCCCGCGTAAGTCCTCAGACGCTCAAGAACGATTTGGGTTACCGCGCGAACGAAAAAAAAGCCCGTCGTCCTGACTGCCGGACGACGGGCTTTTTCGAATTACCGATGTGTCGTTGTGATTAGAATTGATCCAGGAATATTCCCACCGCAACTCGGTTCGAATCCGTATCGATGTACAGCGCCGTGGTCGGACTCACCAGATAATACGTGATGCTGAACGGCCCGTTGGCGGTCCTCAGCACGGCCGTTCCGCGGTTGTTGCTTGGCGCGAGGAAGGTGCTGCAGTTGCCGCCGCCAGTGCAGGACGGCACAATCGATAGCGTCACCGGCCCGGAAGCCCCGCTGTTGAGATCGAGCGTTCCACTGGTTATGACCGGCGTGCCGGTATTCGTGCCCAGAACGACCTGGCCCGAAGCGTCTTGCTCGAACGAGCCGAGCGTTTTCGATGCGCCCACTCCGGTGAGGTTCGTCGCAAAACTGCCCACGAGCGCCGCCGGCGAGCTCTGCTGGTAGGCAGTCCCCGTCGAGCCGTCTGTGTTGGTGTCGATCTGCACCAGCAAAGCTGTATTGATGGTCGTCGTGTAGGCCGCAAATTCGAGCATGCCTTTGGAAGTTGTCATACTCAGTGTGTAGCGACCCGGAACAAATCCCGCACCGGTGGTGTTGGTGTACGTTCCGCTGGTGATGGCCGTGGCAACCTGAGACTTGCCGGAAGTATTGATGTCCAGCACACCGCCGGTGCCAATGGTCGTGTTGGTCAGAGGGAATACGCCTCCAATAACGTAGGGATTGTAGTTACTGCCTCCCGCGCTTCCACCCGCGGTGAAGGCTACGCCGCCCGTTAAAGGCGTCGCGTTGATCGGAGCGCTGAAGATCTGCCCGTATAGCAGCGGACTTGTCACACTGGAGTCGATTTCAACGATGTTCACGTGAGTCTGGTCAATCATGTAGTACGAAAAATTGATTGGGACTGTCGTGCCCGTAATCGTGTTGAGCGTAGTGCTGCTCATCGTAATCGTCCCGTGCCCATTGGTGTCAGCAGGCGTGTAAAAACCGCTAAGCGTCACGTCGTTGCTAAAGAGGGCGGGATTGAACGCGGTGTCCACGACGTCCTGAGTATTTGTGGGCGCATTCGGATTCGTCGGATTCACGGGGATGCTTCCGCCATTAGCCGTGAATGCTCCAGCCGCGAACATCGGGACAAAGGTCGGATCGATTCCGGAGTAACTGAAAACATAATTCCCCGAAAGAGATCCCGCAAAGGAATTCGAGTTCTGAGCGTCGATCGTGCCGCTACCCGTTGCGAGAGTGTCAAATTCGATTACCAGTCCATGCTGGTTGGTGGTGAGGGCAAACTGCAGCGTCACGGAGATGATTGCCGGATTGGTGTTCGCGTTAAACGTCAACGTCATATTGCCTCGGCCATCGGCCGGATTTATCGTGAATGTTCCCCCCGTGACTGGCACTGCGGGCGCCACGCCGTAGTCGAAGCTCGCGATGTCGATCTCTCCTCCGGTGATCGATCCCGCTCCTGGCGTGGACGAACCGGAAGTCAAAATGCTGCCCGCGAAATTGAAAGGGGCGCCGCCCGCAAAATCAGATCCGGCATACTGAATCGCGTACTGCCCCGTGGAACCGTTGGTGGTCAGTGAAGCGGATGAATATAGGACTGTCGCGCTCGTCGATCCGGAATCGGTGCCGCTCAGAGCCGTGATCGTCGCGGCTCCTCCCGGTGGGGGCGAGAGCGGCGCGGTGAAGTTTCCGTTGCCGTCAATCGTTCCGTGGCATGGCGAAATCGGGTTGGCCGGGGGTGCGACGCAATCGCCTCCCGCTAGGCCGTTCACTTGCCAGGTAATGCTTCCAACGGGATTGCCGCCGGCCGTCGCCGAAAACGCTTGCATCGCGCCTGCCGCCACGGTGGGGCCGCCCGGCGAAATCTGGAGAGCCTGTGAAGCCGTTACATTCACCGTCGCGCTGCCGGTCGCGCCCTGCGAAGTCGCGGTCACCACATCATTCGTCGCCGGAACAGTCGCTGGCGCAGTGTATACGCCGCTGCTCGGGTCAATCGTGCCTGATCCGGTCACGGACCACGTCACGGTCGCCGGAACTGTACCGCCAACCACGTTGGCATTAAAAGTTTGCATCTGACCCACGGCCACGCTGGGATTCGAAGGTGTGACCGTTACCGTGACTGGGCCTGTCGAACTGCCGCCGCCCCCGCACCCGGAAACGCCAAAGATCGTCAACAGCGCCGCCGCCAACGGGGCAAAAAACTTGTATTTCGTTCGCATTTCAGTTCTCCATTCCATCATGTGCATTTTAGTTTTGAACTGCCTTCGGTGCACACCAGTAAAATACTGCGCTGCACCAGATTCACGTGCGGTTGAGATTAGTTCCAATTTAATCAACCGACATTACTCGTTCATCGGATCGTGCTGGAAAAAACTTGTGCGGCAAGCGGAACAGCCCTTGAACACATCCTTAGATACCCAATCGCCCGAATAGGTTTTACCGAAACTTACAACACCTCACCTGCGATAAAGTTGCTGGGTTGTCTCGGGAGCTACAGGATTTAATGTACGGCATTCAGTTTCGCAGCGGTTTCCCGGTCTTCAACGTGTGCGCCATGCGCTCCTGAGTCTTGCGTTCGCCGCACAGGCTGACGAACGCCTCGCGTTCCAGATCCAGCATATATTGTTCGGAAACCGCCTGTGGCGTGGTGATGCTCCCGCCTGCGAGGATGTAAGCGAGCTTGCGGGCCACCACCGCGTCGTATTCGCTGGCATACTCGCCGCGCACCAGCATGTGAATCCCTATTTTCGCTGCGGCCAGAAATTCTTCGCCCAGAACCCGGATTTCAGCCGGCGCCGGCGCGTGATAACCCGCGCGAACCATCGCCAGCGCCGTCTGCTTCGCGTCCGCGACGAGCCGGTCGCGATTCATCGAAATCTGATCGGAAGCCCGCAGGAACCCCAGTTCGCGGGCTTCTTCGCCGCTCATGGAAACGCGGGCCGTTGCAATGTTCTGAAAAATGGGCCGCAAGGTGTGGAAGAGATCGATCGAATCGCCGCTCGACGCCTGCTCGTTCGCGCGGATCACCATCTCTTTCGTCCCGCCTCCGCCCGGAATCAGCCCCACGCCAGCTTCCACCAATCCCATGTAAGTTTCCCCGGCAGCCTGGATTCGCGCGGCGTGCAGCGGAATTTCGCATCCGCCGCCCAGCGACATGCCTTGTGGCGCGGCGACCACCGGTCGCGGCGCATACTTAATCGCCATGTTCACGCGTTGAAACTGGCGCACGGCCATGTGAATCTCGTCCCATTCGCCTTCCTGCGCGCCGAGCAACACCATCATCAAATTCGCGCCTACCGAAAAATTCGGCGCCTGGTTCGCGATAACCATCGCTTCGAATTCCGCGCTCAGTTTATTGACGCCCGCATGCAACATCGCCACCAGGTCGCCGCCGATTGCGTTCATTTTCGAGTGAAACTCGCAGCAAATCACGCCGTCGCCCAAATCGATCAGGCTCGCGCCCGCATTTTTTTGTACCACGGGCGTACGATCCTTCAGCGACTTCAGAATAATGATGCCGCTCGGCTCCTCCACCGGCTTCATCGTGCCCGACGCGAAATCAAAGTAGCGTGTGTAGCCCTTTTCGGTTTCGTAGAACGATTTTCCCGGTGACTTCAGCAGCTTCTCAACGAGGGGCGGCGAACTCTTCCCTTCCGCCTGCAACGCTTTCGCCATGCGCTCGACGCCAATCGCATCCCACATCTCGAATGGACCCAGCTCCCACGCAAAGCCCCAGCGAATCGCGCGGTCCACGTCCGCTATATTGTTCGCGATTTCCGGCATCAGGCGCGCGGCATACAGGCAAGTCTCGCTAAGCACCGCCCACAACAATTTCGTCGCTTTATCTCCGCCCTTGCTCTCCAGCGCCGGTGCAACCAGAGCTCGGACGCGTTCGCGCGTATCTTCAATCCCTTTGCCGGCCTCGATCGATCCGAGTTTTGCCTTCTGGCGCGGCCGATACTCCATTTTTTGCCAATCCAGCGTAAGGATTTCCTTGCTGCCGGATGCTCGATCTTTTTTGTAGAAGCCGCCGCCGGTTTTATCGCCCAGCCAGCCGCGCGTTATCATCTCTTCGGCGAATGCTGGTATACGGTACGTCTCGCGTTTTTCGTCATCCTTCGCGGTCTCGTAAATATTCCGCACCACGTGCGCCAGAATATCGAGGCCAACCAGATCCCCAGTCCTGAACGTCGCCGATTTCGGCTGTCCGATCGCCGGGCCCGTGCATGCATCCACCTCTTCGATGGTCATGTCCAAAGCCTGCATCTGGTGCAGTGCGTTCAACATCGAAAATGTGCCGATCCGATTCGCTATGAAATTCGGGGTATCTTTCGCGCGCACCACCCCCTTGCCCAGCCTCAGGTCGCAAGTCTCATCCAGCAACTGCAAAATTTCCGGCTTCGTTTTTGGACCGGCAACCAGCTCCACCAGCTTCATGTATCGCGGCGGATTGAAGAAATGCGTTCCGGCCCAATGCTGCTGAAAATCCTCGGAACGCCCTTCTGCGATTAAGTGAATCGGCAAGCCGGAGGTATTGGAAGTGACGATCGTCCCCGGCTTGCGCACTTCTTCGACTCGGGTAAATAGTTTTCTTTTGATTTCCAGATTCTCGGCAACCGCTTCGATGATCCAATCCACTTCGCCGCACCAGGCGATGTTGTCGTCAAAATTTCCGGGCGTCACCAGCCTCGCCATATCGGCCGTAAAAAATGCCGCGGGCTTCGATTTCTTGGCGCCTTCCAGGCCCGCCATCACGATTCGATTGCGCACCGCGGGGCTTTCCAGCGTCAGCCCTCTGCGTTTTTCATCGGCATTCAGTTCAGTCGGCACGATGTCGAGCAGATAACTGGGAATTCCAGCGTTGGCAAAGTGCGCGGCGATCCGCGCGCCCATCGTGCCCGCCCCCAGCACAGCCACTTTTTCGATTCGACGCCTCATCACACACCTCAAATCCCTATGACTGCAGCAAATGAGGTTACAAAAGCGGTACGAGGCGGTCAACCTCAAACGCTCCCACGTAAAATTTAGGTTAGAGTACCTCTAGGGTCTTCCGCGCCAAAAGGCAGGCTGGGTGGGAATGGGCACCACAAAGTGGCTTGGAAAAGCGATCCGCGGATTGCGCTCGTTTGCCTACAACGCGGACGGCGAGCGCCCGAAAGTCGGCGTCGCCTTGGGCGGCGGATTCGCTCGCGGCATCGCGCACGTCGGCGTCTTGCGCGCCCTGGAAGAAAATGAAATCCCCATCGACTTCATTGCCGGCACCAGCGTTGGCGCACTCATCGCCGCAGCTTACGCCAGCGGCACGTCGCTCGACGATATGGCGCATCAGGCCAGCCTCACGCGCTTCCGCGATTTCGGCCGCTGGACCCTCTCGCGCATGGGCATGGCCTCGAACGACCGCCTCGAGGATTTTCTCTCGCGCATGGCCACTGCGAGATTTTTCCACGAGATGCGAATCCCGCTCGCGATCGTCGCGACAGATCTGCTCCAGGGCGAATCCGTGCATTTCACGACCGGTGAGATTGGTCCGGCGCTTCGCGCCTCTTGCGCCTATCCCGGCTTATTCTTGCCGGTCGAATATCGCGGCCATTTTCTTGTCGATGGCTTTCTAACCGAGCAGGTTCCGGCGCCGGCTGTCCGCGAACTGGGTGCGGAGGTCGTCATCTCGGTTCATCTCGAACCCGGATTGCTCGATTCCAAACCGCGTAATACCATCGAAGTCATCAGTCGCTCGTTTTCCATCATTCAAACCAAGGCGATCCAGTCGTGGCGCGGCCTGACGGACGTGTTGCTCGAGCCTGACGTGCATCACGTTCTCTGGGACGAGTTCCCCAAATCACCGCAGATGATTGCCGCGGGCGAGGACTGCGTCCGCGCCGCCATGCCGCGCATCAAAGCCCTGCTTAATCGCGACCCAAATCAACCGGACTCGCTCGCCGCATTTTCCCGCGCGTCCCGATAGCGTCCTTATGTGTGCGGCCGCATGAAAAATCAATTCGGCCGGCTCGCGCGCCCCAGACCGTCGGCGAAACTCAAAGCGCTCATCGGAACCCCGCCGCTCATTCCTGGCGCGCGCCGGCGCTAACGATATCCGCAAGCTCCCGTCCAATTCATCGCGAGGAGCCGAATTCCTCCTGCGATGACCGCCACATCGCCCCAATCATCTGCAGCAGGAGTTCGGCTCTTCCGCCAGCCGTCCGCTCACCTTTAAATCATTTTGAGATCCAACAATCGGCAGGTTCAAAAACCTAGCGCGGACTTGTTTCCTGAAGCGCAATCCGGACCGGTTTGCCGTTTCCTTTCCCGCGTTTCGTAAACCACTCCCCCATCGCGGTGGCCAAACGCTCCGGTTCAACGGACAATCCGGCCTCGAGCATGCCGTCGCCGGTCGGCAGAGTGTCGTCAAATTCTGAAGAACCGGTAAAATTCCGCATGCAGAAGCTATCCAGCCACTCCAAAGGCGCGGGCCGTCGCTCGTCTCCAATCACTAGTTCGGCCCGCAATTTTCTAGCGTACATACTGAATCGAGTATAGCATCCCTTTAGAATCAGTCGCTTACGTGGCTCATCCCCTTCCAGTGTTTCTTGCTTTTCCTGCGCGGCTGGCCTAGACTTTTCACGTATCTGAAAAATCCTTTATGGGAATTATAAGAATTAGTCGTCGTTTCGGCATTGGCATTCTTGGATTCGCCGGCCCGCCAGCCGCGCAGCGCTCCCCGCGTTAAAATTCTTGGAGGTCCGGTGGCTACCCCAGTCGAGAAGTGGGTTGATGAATGCGCGCGCCTGACGAAACCCAGCAGCGTCGTTTGGTGTGATGGGTCCCAGGCGGAAAACGATCGCCTCGTCGATCAAATGCTTCGCGACGGTACCTACATTGCCCTAAACGAAAAGACTCATTCCCGCTGTTATCTTCACCGCAGCAACCCGAACGATGTCGCCCGTACTGAAAATCTGACCTTCATTTGCACTCGCACGCAAGAGGCGGCTGGCCCCACCAATAATTGGATGGCTCCGCAAGCAGCCAAGGATAAAGTCCGCCCGCTTTTCGACGGAGCGATGAAGGGCCGCAGCATGTACGTCATCCCCTACATTCTCGGCGCTGCAAATTCTCCGTACAGCAAAATCGGCGTCGAGGTTACGGATTCGCCTTACGTCGTGGCCAGCATGCGCATCATGTCGCGCATGGGCGCGGCCGCCATCGAGCGCCTCGGCGGCTCCGATGATTTCGTCCCCGGGCTTCATTCTCTCGGCGACCTGAGTCCCGACCGCCGTTTCATCCTGCACTTCCCCGAGGAGAAATTAATCTGGAGCGTTGGCTCGGGCTACGGCGGTAACGCCCTGCTGGGCAAGAAATGTTTCGCGCTGCGCATCGCCAGTTTCATGGCCCGCGAGCAGGGCTGGATGGCCGAGCACATGCTCTTGCTCGGTCTCGAAGACCCTTCCGGGAAATCCACGTATATGGCCGCCGCATTCCCCAGCGCCTGCGGGAAAACGAATCTGGCCATGATGGTGTCATCGCTGGAAAAAGAAGGCTATCGCGTCAAAACGATTGGCGACGATATTTCCTGGATGCACATCGCCAAGGACGGCACCCTTCGCGCCATAAACGCAGAAGCGGGATTTTTCGGCGTCGCCCCCGGCACGAACCTCAAGACAAATCCCAACATGATGACGGCCTTCCATCACGATACGATTTTTACCAACACCTCCATGACCGCCGTATCCCGCGAGCCCTGGTGGGAAGGCATCGGTACCGAGCCGCGCGAAGACTTGATCGATTGGAAGGGACAGAAGTGGTCGCCGGAGATGGGTCCAGCCGCGCATCCCAATTCGCGCTATACCGTCGCCGCGAATCAGTCGCCTTCGATTTCTTCACACTGGGAGGATCCTGAGGGGGTTCCCGTTTCCGCAATCATTTTCGGCGGGCGCCGCGCCCGGCTCGCCCCCCTGGTTTACGAATCGCGCGACTGG
>Ga0302325_10026117_pt1 | contig 12132 bp, 6 predicted proteins | sample Palsa_T0_2_FD_201948 | JGI IMG/M metagenome (GOLD analysis project Ga0302325, IMG submission 201948) | Peat permafrost microbial communities from Stordalen Mire near Abisko, Sweden - Palsa_T0_2 | ecosystem: Environmental > Terrestrial > Soil > Palsa > Peat permafrost | place: Sweden: Abisko...
TCTTCTCGATCTGCAGCGACTTTTGCCGGTCGGCATTTCGGGCATCCCCGCTGCCCGTTCGAGCAATCACCGGTGGCCTCAGGTATCCCGCGGCGTATCCCAGCCGGGGATGCCGCAATATGGGGACCTCTGTGCCTCGCCACATCTACCAAACCAAGCCCCTACGCAGAGCTTTCCTAGGGCAGATCCGTCACTCCGGTCTTTTTTCCCTGATCTTGCAACAACTTGAATTGTTCGATCAAAGCTGCGGATCGAGGCGGATCTTCCTTGCGAACCAGGAGTGCCAACAGATAATACGCGCGGGCAAATTTCGGATCCGCGGCGATCGTCCTCTCAAAGTAGGTCTCAGCTTCTTTGTCCCGCCCAAGGCGTCGTAACGTCTCACCCATTTGAAAATTCGCTTCGGGGTTCACGGCGTTAATGTTCAAGGCTTGCTGCAAAATAGGAAGCGCTCGTTCCGGTGACTGGCTCAGGAAGGTGCCATAGTTGATCAGAGGCCACTCATCCGGCACCTCACGTTTGAGATTAAGATCAATGGCTTTTGTATAGCTTTCTATAGCTCGTGGCGTATCTTGAATCGCTTGATAATTTAGCCCGAGGTTATCGTAAACTTCAGAGTATTCCGGTGCTAGCGCGAGAGCCTTCTTGGAAAGACCGATGGACTCCTGAAAGCGGCTCTGCGTGTAATATAGGCGAGCCAACTGATAGAAGATCTCGGGTTGAGTAGGATTGAATTTTATTGCCCGCAGGAATTCCTGTTCCGCATACGACGTCATATTGAGTTCGATAAAATTCAAGGCAAACAACTGGTGTATACGCCAATCGTCGGGCTTGAGCCGATATGCTTTGGCGAGGAATTCAAGGGACTTATTCTGCTGTCCTTGCCGGAATTGCAAGTAGGCTGCAACGTACAGAATGTTCTCATTGTTCGATTGGCTTTGGAGAGTGAAGCCCGCTTTGCGCAGGCCACTCTCATAATTCTTAAGCTCACGGTATGTCCAAGCCAGATGCAAAGCCGAGTTCGTGTCGGCTTCACCCGAGAGAACACAGTCCCACAGTAACGACTGCGCGGATACAAAGTTCCTACTCTCAAATTGAGTTTCGCCCGCCGGACAAGATGACGACTGCCCCGAGGATATGGGCAACGCGACCAACATCCAGATTGCGATTGATCCGAGCATACCCGCCTTTCACCCGAACGAATGTTCGTGGACCGCTTTCAAAAGGTAATTTTGGAGTTGATCTGAATGACTCTGGGGCCCGTTGCATTAGCGCCATATGCCCCGAAACCAGGCGAACCGTAGACCGTGTTGAGGTCCGAAAAGTTCTTTCGGTTGAGGGCATTGAGGAAATCGGCCCCGATCTGGAATGTATATCGCTCAAAAAACGTCTGACGCTTGAATATAGACAAATTTTCACTAAAAGTACCAAGGTTACGCACATTAGGCAGAACGAGTTTCAAATTGCCTAAGGCTAGGTTAGGGTTTGCGACGACTGCGGGATTCGCGATCGTATTGCCGGGATTGTTTGGGTCGGGGATCGTGACGGGAGCAGGCAATGCGAACGCGGCTTGGTTGAGGTAGGTTGTCCCGGTTGTGCCGTAGAGGCTGTTACCCACCTCGATGCTGCCCCTGCCTTTTCCAGTGGTGAAAGGCCCCGTACCGCGGTCGAGCTGGAGCACTCCGTTGAAAATCGGCAAGTCGTTGTTCGGAGCGGCAATTTCAATAGGCGTTCCGGCTTGGTAGTACTGCACTCCGGTAACGGAAAAGCCTTCAAGGGCCCTGCCGACGAACCCTGAGTTCGCAAACGCCTGGCCGTGTCCCAGCGGAAGTTGATAGACGTACGACAGAGAAAGGACCCGTGGAATATCATCATCCGCCACCGATCTCAGCGAACGGGGGTCGTATTGGTCCTGAGGGGCCGGCAGGCCGAAATTCGACGTTCCTACGTTGGCGATCGTCTTTGCCACTGTGTACGAGACAATGAACTGCAGGCCATGAGACAACCGCTCTTGGGCACTGAGAATCAGCGCGTTATAGTTGGAATAGCCTCTTGGAAGTATCGAGACGACGTTTTGATATTGCGGGAAGGCCCGAAGCGATTGAGCAAGGGTCCCGGTAAAGCCTTCATAAGGCGGCTTAAAACCGGCAGCCACCACGGCCGGGTCGTATATCGAATCACCTAGAAGCAAGCCGTATTTCAGGTCCGAGACAGGCAACTGGTTGATGTTGGCCAACTGGACCAGATCGAAACCACTGCTCCCTACGATGTTATGTGTAAATTGGCCAAGATAGCCGGCATCCAGCAATATGCCTTTGAAAGAATGCTGGATATCGAACTGGAAGATCTCCTCATCCGGCAGGCGATTGGTTTTTCCGTTCCTAAAGTCCGCCGTTTGGACCGATTGACCGTTGCTGACCGCCGGGTTTTGAACGATTACCGGCGGGACAACCTGATCTGCCGGCCAGCCGGAATCCCATTGGAACGCGGGAACACCGGGCGCGGGAGAAATGATGCCGGTGCCGGGAAACGAGGATGTGGATATGGCAATCTGAAGCGGCTGGTACATAATTCCGAATCCGGCCCTGACCACGGTATCGGGAGTCACGCTCCAGGCCGCTCCCAGGCGGGGCGCCACGGCACCGTACCAAGTGGGAAAGAAGTTCTGTCCCGTGCCGTTAGTGCCTTTATAAATGATCGCTCCAGGCAGGTTTCCAGCACCTGGATTTGGCGTGTTTTGATCCACAATGATTCCCCGTGGAGCGTTAAATGGATGCTGGATGTCCCACCGCAGGCCCAAGTTAACAGTGACTTTAGGCGTCACGCGATAGTGATCTTCGGCATAAAAAGCCCAATACTTGGAGCTGAATCCGACGGCTTGGGTGATCGTCTGGAATGCGTAGTCGACTGATCCCAACAGGTAGCTGGCAAAAGGGTTTCCATCGGTATTGTTGCCTCCGGCGGTCTGCAGCGGCGAGAAAAAGTATTCTCCGTTCTCAGCACCCGCGCCAGTGCTCGATTGGTCGATGTAATCGCTGTAACGAGCGCCAAACTTAAAGCTATGCCTACGCACCTCCCACGAGAGCGATTCATTGAAGTTCCAGAGCCCGTCTCCATAGGATGCATCGTCATTGTCGCCTATCGTCGTACCCGATCCATAGAGGGTTGTGAAGCCAACATCCGGAAATCCCGGGCCGTATGAGCCTGGGATCTGTTGGAACAAGTTCAGAGGGGTGGCCACATCGTTGTAGGCCCAACGCGAGTAATTGGCTGAGAGGCTATTGACAAGGTTCGATCGAAGAATCGAGTCGTCTCCCAAGGTAAGCGAACTTGCCCTGGTCGCCCTATTTTCACCGCCCAGTACGGACCCCCATGGGCTGTTCGCTTCCACGGTTACAAGGTTGTCCCGGCGGTAGGTGACATGCGCGGTATTGGAGTTTCCAATGCGTTGATCTACTTTTGCGAAATAGTGGTTTTCCGAATCCGCGGACGGAGTCCGGCCTATAAAGTTGTTCACGAGCGCCGAATTCGAAGGCGAGGGGATGAATTTAGTCAGATATTCCGCTGAAATAGGGCTGAAACTACTCTGTGGAATACATCTTCCCACTGTGCATCCCGGTTCTCCGGGGATTGCCGCGAACGGCTGGCCTGTCGTGGGGTCATAGATGAGTTCGCCACCAGGCAGGTCGGAAAAATTACCGCCGCGTTCCAGAACTGTCGGAACTGTGGTGACTTGAGGCGGTGTGTTGGACGCTGTCCGGTACAGAGAGTAGTTGAAGAAGAAAAACGAACGATCTTTGCCATCATAAAGTTTCGGAATCCGGATCGGACCCCCAATGCTCAGCGGTATTTCAAACTGCTGGTCTCTCGTTTTTGTTTTGGAGTTGTAGGGTGTGGCATCCAGAACGGTGTTTCTGAGAAGGAGAACAGCATCACCGTGATATTGGTTGCCGCCGGAGCGGCTGATGAAAGACCCAATGCCCCCACTGGTGTGACCCCATTCCGCGAGGGGAACACCGGTCTGCACCTGGACCTCTGAGATTATGTCCTGGTCGGGTTTATTGGTGTATGGCACCGAGTTCAGAGGGTTGTAGGTGAGCGGCACTCCGTCCAGCAGCAATTCCGTCGCGTATGACCTTCCGCCTGTAATGTTCCCCTCGAAGCTGTTGAAGCCCTGCACCACCCCAGGCGCCAAATTCAACAACGCCGTAATATCGCGTATTCCGCCACTGACCTCATTTGGAAGGCTTTCTACAAAGTCGCGAGGAATGGTCGTATTCAGAGTTACCGTCTGCGTCTCCAGCAAGGGTGCCTGCTCCGTGACGTTTACGGTCTGGGCCACGTTCCCTACCTTCAATGCCTGGTCGACGCGAACGACGCTGTTTGGTTCCACTAGAATGCCATTTTTTTCAACAGCCGCGAAACCTGGCGATTCGATACGTACCGTGTAGCTTCCCGCTGAAATGCTGGGAATGCTGTAACTGCCCTGCGCATTGGTTTTCGTCTTGGTTGGTAGATTCGTAGCTATGTTGATCGCCGTTACAACTGCATCTTGTATAGGCGCTCCCGCCGCATCCGTTACAACCCCGGTGATCGTGCCGGTGACAGCAGATGTTTGGCCCCATGCTCGTTCGGAAATGCTGAGCGAGCCAGTCACAACGGCGGTCACAACGAAGAGCAATATCCCTGCGAAGAAATTTACTTTGGTAAAGACTACAGCTTTCATTAGCGGCCTCCAAAAGCCCTGACTGGTCATGCTTTCTACTTTTCGAAAAATTCCACTCATTGCATTCAATCCCCATATGTCATGCCGATTCACCGATGTAGCACTGGCAGACAAAGCCGTTTCGTTTCCCGAAAGCAAGCGACTCGGACCCTAGGTATTGTCAATACGTAACGTGTTTCCAAACATGCGAATATCGGAAACTATATATATGCCGTGCATGAGCCTTGTCAAGGATTTAATTTTGCGAGGCAATCAAACGTTCGCACAGTGAATCTGCATTGGGAACGCATTCGGCGAAATTAGAGCGTTATAGGCCTAACTTCCTATAAGATTTGGACAGAAGCGATCAGGAGTTCGCATGGTGAAACTCTTAAGAAATGGAGGGAATTCGATGAATCGCAGACACTTTCTAACGGGAGCCGCCGCAGTGGCTATCCCAGCACGCCGCGCTGCGATGCCTATGGAGGTAACCGCCGCGCTGCAGAGAAGGGAGGAATCCTCCGGCGCCTCACCGTCGACCGAACCAATCATGGACCGCTATCGGCTCACGCTCAATCGGGTGCTGCATGAGACCGGGCCCGCCTACACATCGGAGTTCCTGCTCGAAGACATTCGAGCCACGTCAGGACGCCGCTTCACGGACTTTTCGGGAGACGTCTCAGGACGCTGGATTGGCGCTCTCTCAGCGGCTGCTGCAATGTATAAGCAAGAGTTCCCCGTTCTCGACGAGGTGGTTCACCACACGATCGCGCTGCAGCATCCTGAGGGCTACTTCGGCAAAACGTTTCATTTCGATCACCCCAACGACGAAGACATGGCATTGCTTTGGGGCAATGGTCGCCTGCTGGTGGGGCTCATGGAGTACTACACGCTCAAGCGCGACCCGGCTGTTCTGCGGTCCGCGGAGAAGCTTGGAGATTTCCTCCTCCGAATTGGACCCAACTTTAACTCGATGAAGTTGGCCAACGAGTTCAACGCATCCCACTTCGCATACAGCTACATCTGTTGGACACAGCAGACTGAGGGCCTCGCCGCACTTTATGCAGCGACCAAAGACACGCGGTATCGCGATCTATGCGCTGCCATCTCTGAGCGTATAGAGCGGCGCGCGGGAGACCATGTGCATGGCTATCTTTGCAGCCTTCGCGGCACAGTCAATCTGTACAACGCAACCGGCGATCGGGCCCACCTCCAGCGCGTGGAGGCTGCATGGCAGGATGTCGTGCACTCCGGGGACATTCTTGTCACGGGGGGTGTTCCTGAAGCGTGGTCGCCGAAAAAGAAGCGGACCGAGGGCTGTGCGGAATGTGACTGGCTTCGCCTCAACCTGGCTCTGTGGCAAGCGACCGGAAACGCAATGTACCTGAATACCGCCGAGCGCGTGCTCTTGAATGAGTTCGCCATGAATCAGTTCAGCACAGGAGACTTCGGTCACGCTTTGCTCAGTGAACTGGGTACGCCTGCCATTGTCCAGGTACGTGCGTGGTGGTGTTGTACGCTGCATGGCCTGCGAGCCTTTCCCGACATTCATCGCAACGTCTTTCGCGTCGACGGCGAGGAGATTTTCTACGATCTGCCAGTCGACGGACACATCGAGACAGCCGAGATCTCCGTGCAGGCGACGTCGCACCTTGCTTCAGATGGCACCGTGCGCATCCACGCCAAGACGGTTTCGCCCCGACACACCCTAACCTTGCGCAAACCATCATGGGCGCGGGATCTAAACGTCTTCGTGAACGGCCGCACGGTGGACGGGCGAACTGTCACCAACATGAAGGCAGGCGACGTGGTTACCACGAAGTACGCGATGGAGCTTCGCGAAGACGTGCTAGCAACAATCGAGAGCATGGCGCAGCGGAAGTTGTTTTTCTACGGCCCCTGGCTCCTGGGAGCGGCCTCGGAGGTGAATCCCGGCTATTTCAATGAACTGCATCCTGAAAACAAGTTGATCGCGAGCAGCGCCCATCCCGCAAATGAGAAGGCTGATTCTCGCTTCGATGTTCCGATTGCTGCAACCACCGTTGCCTATATTCCCGCAGAGTTTCCTGAACAACCCTCACACATGGAGTTGCGGGCAGTGGCTGAACAAACATCGATCGGCCCCACGCAATGGGAGATGGCTTTCCTCGTCAAAGAGAAAGCATGAGGTTCAGCGATTGATGATGGTCCCCAATCTGGCCGCCAAGGCCAGCGGAGAGGCATGATCTTTTGGATCTTTCAATCCTGACCACAGAGCGAATAACCCGGCTCGCAGCATGAAGCCTCAATAGCGGCCATTCAATCTTTGGATAACTGCGGGAACTTCAACACTCTTGGGACGAAGGCAGCGCACTTCCGCCAAGCCTAGTTCGGTTGCCTGGTGGAGATGTCGCATCCTATTCCAACATTGGATGTTCCTCAAAAAACGACAGAAATCTCTAGAATGGCGATAATCATTTCAATAAGATGCCTACCCTTGCCGATGTCGCGAAAATCGCTGGAGTGGGAGTTATGTCCGTCTCCCGTGTCGTTAATGGGACTCGGCGCGTCTCCCCCGAGGTGGAACGAAAGGTTCTGGCCGCAATCGAGAAGATCGGCTATCAACCGAATGAGGCCGCCAGGATACTTAAGGGAACAAAGTCCAGCGTTTTGGGTTTGATCGTTCCCGATCTTGCCGATCCATTTTTCGGAGCATGCTGCAACGCAATTCAGGAGGCCGCTTGGGACGCTGGGTATATGACTCTCATGGCCGCCTCAGGTCACCGTGAAGAGTTGGAGCGCCGCGAAACCAAAGTCATGGTGCAACGGCACGTTGCCGGTCTCCTTGTCGTGCCGATCGGATCGCAGAACGATCACTTTTTAGAGGCCCAGAAGGCCGGTGTACCTGTGGTTGCTATCGATCGCCCAATAAAACACTTAGAATCCGACTCACTCACGGTCGACAACCTTGCAGCTTCGTTTCGGGCTACTCAACACCTCGTCGATCACGGACATCGGAATATCCTATGCGTGGCGGACGATGAGCGGATTTACACAAAGGAAGAACGGGTGTCTGGATATTGTCGTGCCATGCGTGAAGCAGGGCTGGCAACCACGGTATGCCTTGTCGGCCCCATGACTGGGTCCGTCGCCGATCAGCTTTCCATTGCACTGAAGGCGACCTCATCGCCAACAGCGATCTTCGCGGCCAATAATCTCGTGGGCGTAGACGTTCTAAGATATCTTCAGCGGTACTCCGTTCGGGTTCCCGATAATATCGCTCTCATTTGCTTCGATGACTTCAGCGCCGCTACGTTGGTCTCTCCTACAATTACCGTCATTCAGCAACCCGTCGCCGAACTCGGACAAAGGGCTGCCCAAATGATGCTGGAGCGTCTAAAGATGCCCGCCGACGCCCCGCCGTCCAGGGTCGTGCTCTCCACACAACTGATTATTCGCAAATCCTGCGGCTGCTGACTCGCTTCGGCCTGAAATCTCTCACGCGGTGAGGGCAAGCGGAATTTCATCGACAAGCCTTTCGCAAGCATGGAAATGAAAGATGCGTAGCGCGTGTAAGTCAGGCATGACCGTAAGCGACTACTGCCTTTGCCCTCGTGAAGATCGCGCTTTTTTCAGCCTTCGGTTGTAACCCAGACAAGGAGAGAAATTGCCGGGCGCCTCTACTCTGTCACGCTGACTACTCCGCTCTAGGGCTGGGTCTCGGCACGCGCCACAAGCCCTTAATCGCCGCACACAAAGCGGCGACGTCTCCGATTTGCTCTCCCAGTGCGGCGGGAACGATGCGACATCTCTCTGCCGAACTATAGAGCGCGTCCCTCTTCACGATTGCTCGTGCAGGCCCGAGCAGATCTTCCCCAAACCGCAACGCAAGCCCTCCGACCACGATGCACTCTGGGTTTATCAAATCAATCAGAATGGCCATCGCCTCCCCGAGCCTTTCTCCTACTACCCTGACCACGGCCCTCGCGATCGAATCCCCGGCCTTCGCCGCCTCAGCCACATCGCGCGCGGTAATTACGATTGCTGGTTCTCTGCTCAGCGCGGTATCTTCGCCTCTCAAGGCCGCAGACTTCGCATACATTCTTGCGACTTGCGCCATCCCTCCGCCACTTGCCCACCCTTCCACGCTCCCTACTTTACCGTGGCCCGAAGGACCGTAACTAGTGAGTCGCACATGACCAATCTCGCCAGCGGCATGGGACGACCCGCAATGCAGTTGACCGTCCAGAATAAGTCCAGCTCCCAGGCCCGTGCCCATCGTCAGAAAGACCAGATTGTTCGCTCCACGTCCCGCTCCAAACCAGGCCTCCGCAAGCGCTCCTGCGTTAGCATCATTTTCCAAATAGCAAGGCGCTCCAAACTCCGTCTGTAGGATATGGCAGATTGGAACTTCTTCCCAAGTCGGCAGATTTGGCGGGCTTTGGATGAGGCCACGGACGGGGTCCAGCGGACCGCCGCAACTAATCCCAATTCCCGCCAAATCAGCCGGAGCGAGCCCTTGTGACGAAAAAGATTTCTTGAGACTCTCCACAATGCTCTTGATGGCGAATCCTGGACCCTCTTCCGGGCATGTCGGAAAAGCGAGGCGTGTCAGTGTTTGTGGAGGCTCTAAGGAGAGCACCACGGCAGTCTTGGTTCCCCCGATGTCCACTCCGGCTAGCACTTGATTCGACACTGCCCGGTTACTCCGTTTGACAGTTCTCGAAAGTTACGGATATCGTTATCCTGAATTTAGCCTGACTGTGGCCTATTCGTCAATAATGTTCACACTGCATCACAGCCGCATTGGTATCGATATCCCATAACGCTGACGTGCCCTAACGAAAGAATTTGCACCGCCGAAGACACCGTTACAAAAGGTTCATCAGGAGAAAAGAATGGGCAAGCAGCCAAAATTGGGTTCCGACATCATCGAATCGCCTTCCCGAAGAGGCTTCTTGGCGGGTGGAGCGGGCTTCCTTGCGGCGGCGAGCCTTCGCCCTTTGGGCATGTTCGCGCAGCCCGGGAACCGGGTAGCCGGGGGCCGTCGCGTCGTGCATATTATCGGGCATTCCCACATCGATGCGGCTTGGCTTTGGCCATGGACAGATTCTTCCGACTTGGTGCTGACGACATTCCGCAGTGCTCTGGACCGCATGCAAGAGACTCCTGGCTTTCATTACAGTCACTCCTCGATGGTTCATTATCGCTGGGCGCAGGAGGCGGACCGCAAGATGTTTGAGGAGATTCGCAGCCGAGTCAAAGAGGGGCGATGGGAAGTAGTTGGCGGCTGGCCGGTCGAACCCGATTGCAATATTCCTTCCACGGAGAGCTTCGCCCGCCACTGCTTGTATGGGAATCGCTATTGCGAGCACGCACTGGGCGTGAAGGTGGAAGTTGGATTCAACCCAGACTCGTTTGGACATGCAGCCGGTCTTCCCACCATCCTCAAGCAGGCTGGATACAAATATTACGTGTTCATGCGGCCCCAGGAACAAGAAATGGAGCTGCCGCGGCTGTTTTGGTGGGAAGGCCCCGACGGTTCGCGAATCCTGACCTTTCACATCTATCAATCCTATGACGCGAGCACCGCGCAACTCGGCGATGCGATCGCGCACGTGTTTCCTCAGGGAGCCAGCCATGGGGCCTTTTTTCTAGGAGTCGGCGACCACGGCGGCGCGGTGACGAAAGAACAGATCGAACGAATATTGGCGATGCAAAAAGATCCGACCTTACCGGAGCTGCGCTGGAGCACCCTGGCAGAATTTTTTACCGCGCTGGAGAATTCGCTGCCACTCAGCGATGTGCCGGTCATCAAAGGAGAGCTGCAACACCATGCGCGGGGATGCTACTCCGCGTGTGGTGAAGAGAAGTTCCAGAACCGTCGCGCAGAACACCTTATGTATGGCGCGGAAGCGATCGCTCTTGTTGCCTCGATGAACTATGGGCGCGACTATCCGGTGGCACGCATGGAGGACGCGTGGCAGCATGTGCTTTTCAACCAATTCCACGACCTGCTAGGCGGCTCAGCGCTTCTCGCAGATTACCAGGATGCGCGGGATGGAATCGGATACGCCTGCCAGATTGCAACGGAATCTAAGCGCTTCAATTTGGAGGCCATCGCGAAGCAGGTGGACCTTCGCGAGGTTCGAGAAGGGGCGGTGTTTGCCTACAATCCTCTACCATGGCGTAGGAAGGCGTTGCTCGAATTTCACTATAAAACCTACGAGGCGAGCGACCGCTTCACTTATCTCAAAACCAAGGATGGGAGCAAACTGTCGCTCCAGTCCCGTCCGTCAGACAGCATGTCTCATTTTTTTTTGCGGCTTTCAGCATGGGTCGATCTTCCGCCGTGCGGCTACAAAGTTTTTACGATTGAGCGTGACACCCCTCCGGAGGTGCAACCCTACCCACAGTTCCTCTCGATCTCGCAGCATGCCTTTGGATTGAGTTCCTTTCGTGCTGAGGATGGCACAGAGATGCTGGCGACCAATTTAGGACTCGTCGTCATTGAAGACAAAAGCGATACCTGGGCTCACGATGTCGCCTCATTTCGTAAAGAGCTGGGGAGGCCGGCATTTGTCTCCTCCGAGGTCGTGGAGAATGGCTCCGTAACGCGTGTCACACGCCAGCGCCTGCAATGGCGGAGCTCCCAGATCACGGTCGACATCGCCGAGTTTGCAGGCACGGATATTCTTGAGCTTCGCTTCGTTATCGATTGGCATGAGCACGAGCAAATCTTGAAGCTCGAGGTCCCAACCAGACTCTCTTCGCCAACTGTTTTTGCCAAGGTCCCGGGCGCGGCCCTCCAGCGCAATGTACAGGGCGATGAGGAGCCCTATCAAGATTGGGTCTGCGTACAGGGATTGGTGAACGGCCAGAGCTACACAGTGGCCCTGATCAATAACTCTACCTATAGCTATGATTGCCTGGACGGACTGCTGCGCACCATTCTTGTTCGCTCAGCGCCGTATGCACGCTACTTCACCTATCCAGTGGACGACAATGGCATCAACGCATGGCAGGATCAAGGGCGCCAGGAGAGGACGTTTTGGCTGGTGCGATCCCGAGGTGTTCACACCGAAATGGCGCTCGATCGCTTGGCCCGGGAGCTACAAGCTCCCGCCGAATACGTTCTGGATTCTCGCCATGTTGGCACTGAACCGTGGGAGCAGTCGTTTCTGGAGATTGGTCCTCGCAGTGTTGAGGTCCTCGCTCTGAAACACGCGGAGCAAGGAACCGGCATTATCATACGCATCCAAGAAAGAGCTGGAGAGCAAACGACGTGTTCTATTCGTAGCGGCCCCTTGCAATTGGCTTCCGAGATCACTCTCTTGCCCTGGGAGATTAAGACTCTTTGCATATCACACAGTGGCGCATCCGGTGAGCGTATGAAAGCTGTATCACTGTCCGAGAAGGAATGCCTGCTTAGCTAGGGAATCCAAATC
>Ga0302325_10026118_pt1 | contig 12132 bp, 9 predicted proteins | sample Palsa_T0_2_FD_201948 | JGI IMG/M metagenome (GOLD analysis project Ga0302325, IMG submission 201948) | Peat permafrost microbial communities from Stordalen Mire near Abisko, Sweden - Palsa_T0_2 | ecosystem: Environmental > Terrestrial > Soil > Palsa > Peat permafrost | place: Sweden: Abisko...
CGTGAGCTCGATGTCGTAGCCCGACTGGGTCCCGTCGCGGTCCATGCTGGTCAGGAGTATCTCCCCGGCGCCGAGCTCGACCCCCTTGCGGGCCCACTCGACGGCGTCCAGTCCCGTCGGGTTGCGGCCGCCATGCGTGTACACCCGCCAGCGCGGCTTCGGGCCGGCCTCGAACTTGGCGTCGATGGCGAGGACGATGCACTGGGACCCGAAGCGGTCGGACGCCTCCAGGATGAGGCCGGGGTCGGAGAGCGCGGACGTGTTGAGCGAGACCTTGTCGGCCCCGGCCCTGAGCATGGCCTCGATGTCCGCCGTCGAGCGCAGGCCGCCGCCGACCGTGAGCGGCATGAAGCAGCGCTCGGCGGTCGCGGCGACGACGTTGTGGAGGATCTTGCGGCGGTCGCTGGAGGCCGTGATGTCGAGGAAAACGAGCTCGTCGGCCCCCTGGGCGTCGTACGCCGCCGCGCATTCGACGGGGTCCCCGGCGTCGCGCAGCTCCTTGAACTTGACGCCCTTCACGACCCGCCCGGCGGTGACGTCGAGGCAGGGAATGATGCGGCGCGAAAGCATCAGCTGTCGTCCCGCACGATGTCCGGCTCGAAGTTCACGGCCAGGCGGTACACGTGCCCCGGCCTCATGATGAGCGGGTGGTCCCGGACGAGGTACTGCAGGTAGTGGATCTTCCCGAAGTTCGTCCGGTAGGTGGGGTCCGCGGTGACGATCTCCGTCTCCTGCCAGCTTCCCTGGAAGTCGTCCTTGACCACGCTGCAGCGGTGGCCCAGCGGCCCGAGGACCGGGGAGCCCGGGACGCGGTACCTGGAGTGGGGTGCGGCGACCACGAGGACGTAGCGGAACTTGTCGAGCGTGACCTGCTGCTTCACCGTGTACGCGAATTCGCAGGAGACGTTCTTGCCCGCGAAGTTCCACTGCACCTTGACGCTTCCCAGGTTCTTGACGATCTCCTCCTTCGTGGTGATCAGGTCCGGCTGCTCGTACCGGAAATAGAAGCTGTTGCGCATCCCGAGACCCGTGACGCAGTTCTTGCCGTAGAACGCGGGGAGCGTGACGTGCTCGCCGAACGTGAGCTCGGGAAGCATGACCGGCAGGTAGACGTTGTTCGGCCAGTCGAACACGCCGGGCGAGTGGGGGAAGGAGAGGGCGTCGCTCGAGAGGTGGCCGCCGCAGCTGATGAGCGGCAGCGACAGGTGGAGGCCGGACTCGGCGTCGCGGTACATGAAGAGCCCCTGCTCCTTGCGGTTCCCCTTGTCGAAGATGACGAAGCGCCCCGACGTCTTCGGGGGCTCGGACCACGGCGCGCCCGCGGGCATCTGCACGGCCTTCACGAGCCGCGACCACTGGCAGAGGTAGCGGGCGGCGTCGAAGTTGGCCATGCGCGTCGTGTGCGCTCCGTACGCGGTGCGCTCGTCGTCGCGCAGGTCCAGGAACCCGTGCTCCTGGTCGAGGTACGTCTGGTAGAAGAACATGTAGAGCCGGCGCAGGATATCGAAGTACTTCTGCCTCTGCTCATCCGGGATCCAGCCGTCGCGCAGGCCCTGGAGGATCAGGCTCACGCAGTGCATCTGGCCGTAGGCGCCGGCGGCGCGCCCGAACGCCCAGCCCAGGCCGTCCTGGCGGACGAGGTCGGGCATCATGCGGATGTACTTCTCGGCGTACGTGCGCAGGGTCGGCAGCTTGCGGTCGCGCACGCCGCTGTTGGCGTGGAGCTGGAGGGCCGACCGGGTGAAGACGAGCGCCATCACCCCGTAGAGGTTGAAGTTCCCGCCGAGGCCGCTGACCGAGTCGTCGAAGAAGCCCGCCGAGCTCGTCTGGTTGATCCGGTCCACCATGCGCTCGATGAGCCGCGAGGTCTCGTCCTTCTTGGACAGCCCGAAGCTGAACCGGGCGACCGCCTTCGCGATGTTGAACGCCTGCCAGTGGTTGTCGTAGTCGCTGCGGTGCAGCAGCTGCTTGTCGATCCGCAGCTGCGTCTCCTCGACGAGGCGCTCCCACACGGGGTTGCGGTCCTTCGAGGGGCCGAAGCACAGCAGGCCCAGGGCCGCGTACGCGAGCCCGTTCTCGGCCGGCGGCTCCGTGAACATCTGCGCCGTCACGCAGCGCGCGGCCAGGTCGATGATGTCAAAGCCCTTGAGCGTCGTCTCGCCGGTGGCGCGGAAGTATTCGCCGAGCGCGAACGCGACGTGCCCCGGCTCGTCCGGACGCGACTGCTCGCCTGGGGCGGGGAGAACGGTTCCATCGGGTTGGATCGAGTCGAGGTTGTGCCCCAGTATGGACCGGGCCATGTCGAGGCATTGCTCGGAGAAACTATGCATGCGTTGTTTTCAGCGGGAGGAAGACGGGGAAGGGTCAGTTTGCCTGCCGGCCGCTCGGGCGGGCAAGAGATTAGTTCTTGGGTCAGCGCGCGATCAGCTTCAGGAATTCGTCGTTGGTCTTCGTCTTCGACAGCCGGGCGATCATGGTCTCGGTCGCCTCCTCGATCTTCTGCTGGACGAGCGCCCGGCGGAAGAAGTGGATGCCCTCGAGCTTCTTCGGGTCGATGAGGAGCTCCTCCTTGCGGGTGCCCGAGGCCGCCACGTTGATCGCCGGCCAGAGCCGCATCTCGGCGCACTTGCGGTCGAGGACGAGCTCCATGTTGCCGGTGCCCTTGAACTCCTGGAATATGACGTCGTCCATCCTGCTGCCGGTCTCGACGAGGACGGAGGCGATGATCGTGAGGGAGCCCGCCTCCTCGGTGTTGCGGGCCGCCGCGAAAAGCTGGCGGGGCCGCTCGAGGGCGCGCACGTCCAGGCCGCCGGATCCCGTGCGGCCGGAGTTGCGCTGGGTGTTGTGGGCGCGGGAGAGCCGCGTGATGGAGTCGACGAAGAGGACGACGTGCTTGCCCGCCTCGACGAGGCGCTTCGCCCGCTCGATGCAGAGGTCCGCGATCCGGATGTGGTTCTCGATCTGCTCGTCGTTGGACGAGGCCCAGATCTCGGCGGGGACGCTGCGCCTGAAGTCGGTGACCTCCTCGGGCCGCTCGTCGACGAGGAGGATCATCACGTGGCACTCGGGGTTGTTCTCGAGGATGCCGAGGGCCATGTCCCGAAGGAGGATGGTCTTTCCGGTGCGGGGCGGCGCGACGATCAGCCCGCGCGTCCCCTTGCCGATCGGGCAGAAGAGGTCGACGGCGCGCGTCGTCATCCGGCCGTCCTTCATCTCGAGCTTCAGGTGCTTGTCCGGGGAGATGGTCGTGAGGGACGCGAAGTCGAGCAGCGTGCGGCGGTCCTCGAGCGCCATCCCGTCGACCGTCTCGATGAAGCGCATCTTCGGGTTCGGGAACCGCCCCTCGGGGGGGAACGCCGTGCCGCCGATCAGCGAGCCGGCCTTGAGCTTGAAGCGGCGTATTAGCTCCTTGGGGACAAACGTGTCCGTCGGCCTGCGCTTGCCGCTCTTCGACATGTCGAGGAGCTGGCCGTTGCCGCCCTTCGTGACATCGATGTCGAGGATTCCCTCGACGCGGATCGTGTTGTCAGCGGGCGGCGCGCCGGGGGCCGGCGCGGTTGCGGCTGCTGGGGTTGCGGCGTCCGGGGGGGACGCGGCAGGCTGTTCCGCCGGGGCGGAAAGGGATTTCTTTTCCATACAAAATGAGGGCACGGCTCACCCGCGCTTGACGCTCAAAACTCAAGGGGGGATAAGTGCCGCGTCTTTCGAGCGTCCTTAACCCCCAATCAGCCATTTCGTGACCGACCAGACGATTACCTCAATATCCCGGGAAACCCGGGTTGTCAGGCCCTCGGCCGAGTTCAAAGCCCAAGCCAATCTTGGGAGCCAAGCGCTATATAGGAGGTTATATGCAGAGTCTGTCAACACTCCCGAGAAATTCTGGGGCCGGCAGGCCCGCGAGCTCCTGTCCTGGAGGCGTCCCTTCAAGAAGGTCCTGAAATGGAAGTTGCCGCATGCCAAGTGGTTCGAGAGCGGGAAGTTGAATGTCGCCGAGAACTGCATCGACCGTCACCTGAGTTCGGGGCGGGCCAACAAGGCCGCCATCATATTTGAGGGCGAGCCGGGCGACGTCCGCACGCTGACCTACCGCCAGCTTCACCAGGAGGTCTGCAGGATGGCGCACGCGCTCGCGGGCCTCGGCTTGGCCAAGGGCGACCGGGCCGCGATCTACATGCCCATGGTCCCGGAGGCAGCCATAGCGATGCTCGCCTGCGCGCGCCTCGGGGTCATCCACACCGTCATCTTCGGAGGGTTCTCGAGCGAGGCCATCAAGGACCGGGTGAACGACTGCCAGGCGAAGGTGATCCTCACGGCCGACGGCGGATGGCGCCGCGGCAAGGTGGTCGAGCTCAAGTCCAACGTGGACCGCGCGCTCGCGGGGACACCCAGCGTCCGGCACGTGATCGTCCTGAGGCGCACGGGCCACGAGGTGCCGATGGCGCAGGGACGGGACCTCTGGTGGCACGACGTGGTCGCGGGGAAGCCCGCGGCCCACAGGGCCCCCGCGTTCGCCAGCGAGCATCCGCTGTTCATCCTGTATACGAGCGGCTCCACCGGAAAGCCGAAGGGAGTCCTCCACACGAGCGCGGGCTACCTCCTCGGGGTCACGCTCACGACGCGGTACGTCTTCGACCTCAAGGACGACGATGTCTATTTCTGCACGGCGGACGTGGGCTGGGTCACGGGCCACAGCTACGTCGTCTACGGGCCGCTCTCCTGCGGCGCCACGATCCTCATGTACGAGGGCGCGCCGAACCACCCGGAGCCGGACCGGCTCTGGGACCTGATCGACAGGCACCACGCGACCATCCTCTACACGGCGCCGACGGCCATACGCGCGTTCATGAGGTGGGGCGACGCCTATGTGGAGCGCCACAGCCTCGCGTCGCTGCGCCTTCTCGGCTCCGTCGGGGAGCCCATCAACCCGGAGGCGTGGATGTGGTACCACACGGTGGTGGGCAAGGGACGATGCCCCATCGTCGACACGTGGTGGCAGACCGAAACCGGGGCCATTATGGTGACGCCGCTGCCGGGAATCACGCCTCTCAAGCCGGGCTCGTGCGCGGTGCCGTTCTTCGGCGTCGTGCCGCGGGTGCTGGACGAGCAGGGCCGCGACGTGCCGAAGGGCAGCGGCGGCAGGCTTTTCCTCTCGAAGCCCTGGCCCTCGATGCTCCGGACGCTCTGGGGCGACGACGATCGCTTCAAGAAGCAGTACTGGAGCGAGCTTCCCGGCTACTATTTCGCCGGGGACGGCGCGCGCTTCGACAAGGACGGCTACCTCTGGGTCGTCGGCCGGATCGACGACGTCCTGAACGTCTCGGGGCACCGCATCGGGACGGCCGAGGTCGAGAGCGCGGTCGTCTCCCATCCGTCGGTCGCCGAGGCGGCCGTTGTCGGCCGGCCCGACGACCTCAAGGGGCAGGCCCTCGTGTGCTTCGTGACCCTGAAGAACGGGGTGTCGGCGTCCCCCGAGCTCAAGGACGTGATCCGCGCCCACGTGGCGAGGGAGATCGGCTCCCTCGCGCGCCCCGACGACGTCCGGTTTGCGGCCGGCCTGCCGAAGACGCGCAGCGGAAAAATCATGAGGCGCATCCTCAAGGAGATCGCGGCGGGCGGCGCCGTGAAGGGCGACACGACCACGCTCGAGGACTTTACGGTCGTCGCCACGCTCCAGGCCGAGGAGTGAGGCCCGGTATTTTTCCATCGCATTCTGGATCCGGGGATTGCGCGCTTAAATCCGGGATATCCGGCGGAACTTTGCGCGACCGGCAGGTTCTAATTTCGTCAGCAAGACCTATGAACACCAAGCTGATTTTGAGCATATTGACGGCCGCGGTGCTCTGCGCCGGCTGCGAGGGCACCGGGCCGAACACCCAGAACGGGGCCGTGGCCGGCGGAGCCCTGGGGGCCCTGGCCGGCGGCATCATCGGCAACAACAGCGGCGGCCGCAACGGCCTCGGCGGCGCCCTCATCGGCGGGGCCATCGGGGCGATCGCCGGCGCCACGATCGGCAACAATGTCGACCACCAAAACGGCACGCTCTACCACTCGGAATACGAGGCGACGACCAACGTCGCCGTGCCCTCGGTGCCCCCGCCGCCGCCGCCCCCGTATGAGCTGCAGACGGCGCAGCCGACACCCTCGGCCGTCTGGATCTACGGGTACTACGATTTCAACGGGCAGGGCTACGTGTGGATTCCCGGCCACTGGGAGATCCCGCCGCCGAACTGCGTCGCCTTCGTGCGGCCGCACTGGCGCTACCGCGGCGGCGCCTACGTCTACGTCCGGGGATACTGGCGCTAGGACGCCGGGGCCTCGGACCCGCCGCATTCCTTCACGGCGGACGCCAGGCCCCGGCCGTAGGCGGCGATGAGCCTGTCCCATCCGGCGCTGGCCTGCGGGTCGAGCACCTGGCGGGAGCGGTCCGCGTCAAACCACGCGACCGAGCCCTTGATGCCCTCGCTGTAGCGCGTGGTCGCGGCGTAGCCCGGCACGAAGCGCCGGATCTTCGCGTTGTCGAAGATCGCGGTGTGCGACTTGTCGCCGAGGAGCGAGCCCGTCATCGACGGGATGCAGGCCGTGATGAAATCCGACGCGATGTGGACGAAATGCGGCGCGCTGACTCCCGCGGCCTGCGCCGTCATCTGGTAGATCTGGTTCCAGGTCGGCGCCTCGTCGGACGTGATGTGGAACGCGTGGCCGATCGAGCCGGTGTGGCCCAGGAGCCCGACCAGGCCCTTCGCGAAGTCGGTGTTGTGCGTGATCGTCCAGAGGGTGAGGCCGTCGCCGGGAATGATGACGGGAAGGCCCCTTCGCATGCGGTCAATCGCGGTGTAGGGCTTCAGCCAGCTGTTGACCGCGAGCGGGATGATCGTGCTTCCGTACGTGAGCGACGGGCGGATGATCGTCGCCGGGAATCCCTCCTCGCGGTAGGCCCTGATGAGCCGCTCCTCGCACGCGATCTTGTTGCGCGAATAGTCCCAGAGCGGGTTCGCGAGCGGGGTCGACTCCGTGATGAGCGGGTCCGTCAGCGGCTTCTGGTACGCGCTCGCCGAGCTGATGAACACGAACTGGGAGGTCCTGCCGCGAAAGAGCGCGAGCCGCGCCTCGATGTCCGCCGGCGTGAACGCGATGAAGTCGACCACGCTGTCCCATTTCATGCCCGCGGTCGCCTTGGCCGCCGCGGCGGGATCGGCGATGTCGACCGCGATCGCGGCGGCGCCGGGAATCGGGGCGCGCGTGGCCCGGTTCAGGAGCGTCACCTCGATGCCGCTGGCGATGGCGAGCTCCGTGCAGGCCGTGCTGATGATGCCTGTGCCGCCGATGAAAAGGACGTTCATGTCGAGGCGCCATGATAGGACGACCGGCCCGGCGGGGTACAGGCTTGAAATCGGCCCCGGGCGCCTTGCGCTTGCCGGTCGGCCGGTTCCCTTGGTAGACAGGCGGCCACGATGCGCATCCTTGTCCTCGAAGACGAAAGGCAGCTGGCCCGGCACATCACCCAGGCGCTGACGCGCCACGGGCACAGCGCGAGCGCGCAGTTCGACGGGCCCGCGGGGCTCAAGGCGGCGAAGGACCATCCGCCCGACCTGATCGTCCTCGACCTGGGCCTTCCCGGGCTCGACGGGCTTGCCGTGCTGGCGGGGCTTCGCGAGGCGGGCAGTTCCGCCCGCGTCCTCATCCTCACGGCGCGCGGCGAGGTCGAGCAGCGCGTGAAGGGCCTGAAGGCCGGCGCGGACGACTACATGGCGAAGCCGTTCTCGATGGACGAGCTCGTCGCCCGCATCGAGGCCCTCGGCCGGCGCGGCGCGACACCGACGGCGGTCGACCTCCTCGAGGTGGCGGACCTCCACATGGACGTGCACCACAGGAGGGTCAGCCGCGCCGGGAAGATGGTCGCGCTGTCCCCGCGCGAGTTCGACGTCCTGCAGCTCCTGATGCAGGAGCCGGGCCGCGTGTTTTCGAGGACGGAACTCTGCGAGCGGGTGTGGCAGCGCGATCACGAGTACGACACGCGCACGGTGGAGATCTTCATCACGCGCCTTCGCAAAAAGGTGGACTCGGGTTTCGATGCGCCCCTAATCCACACGCTCCGCGCCATCGGCTACACGATCCGACCTCCCTCATGACCCCGCTTGGAATCTGCCGCATGTCCGTCATGGCGGCCGCCATGGCGCTGCAGGCCGCCCCGGCGCTCGCTCAGGCCTCGGTCGAGGGGAAGGTGGAGCTGCCCAAGCCGCTCCATCCGCCGGTGATGAACAAGCGCTACGGGATCGTCTCGTACAACGGCGTGCTCTCGCCGTACCCGCCGCTCGCCGTCATCTACCTCGAGGGCGCGTTTTCGCGCCCGGGAACGGAGCCGACCGCCGAGATGGTCCAGAAGGACCTCAACTTCCAGCCGAACATCCTGCCCGTGCAGGCGGGCACCCGGGTCGCGTTCCCCAACCTCGACGACACCTACCACAACATATTCTCGTATTCCCCAGCGAAGCGCTTCGACCTGGGGCGCTACCGCTCCGACGAGAGGCCGATCCCGTCGGTCCTCTTCGACGTTTCGGGGATGGTGACCGTGCGCTGCGACATCCACGAGCACATGCGCGCCATCATACTGGTGCTCGACACGCCGCATTTCGTGCTGAGCGACCCGGCCGGTGCCTACCGGATCGGGGGGCTTCCCACCGGCCATTTCATCCTGAAGGTGTGGCTCGACAGCAGGACGACGCTCGAGCGCCCGGTCGACCTGCAGGCCGGAACGCCGCTCCGCGCCGACTTCCCGTGATAGCCGAGCCTGAACCGGGGATTTCCGGTGTCGCAAGCTTCAGGGTGAAGCTGCTGGTGGCGATGATGCTGGTCGTCTCCTTCGTCGCCATCACGATCCTGTTTTTCGCGCAGTGGAACACGGCGAGCAACGTGAGGCAGGACTTCCAGCGGGAATTCCGGGACGAGCTCGCCGCGCTCCACGCCGTGCAGGCGGTCAGGCACGCGGCGCTCGCCGAGCGCTGCCGCGTCCTCGCCCGCAGGCCGCGCATCCACGCCGCGCTGGAGGACGGCGCGCTCGACCTCCTCTATCCGAGCGCCCGCGACGAGCTCCTCGACGTGATGGACACGGAAGGCGCCGAGTTCCGGGAGCCGGAGGCGTATGCGCTGCGCGCGCGCTACTACCGCTTCCTCGACGGCAAGGGCAGGGCGATCCCGCCACCCGATGCCAAGGACGTCGGCGCGCTTGCTCCCGCCGAGGAGTCGCAGCTCGACCTGGGGTCGCTCCCCGACAAGCCCCAGACGGGCTACATCCTCAGGGACGCCGGCACCGAGGCCGAGGCGATCGACGAGGTGATCGCGATGCCGATCATTTCCACGGAGAGCGGCGAGACGATCGCCGCGATCGTGCTGGGGTTCAAGCCGCCGACCCTGGGGGGCGGGAGCCCCGACGCCTGGATACAGGGCGGGATCTGGCTCCGGGGCCACCTCGACCTGGTCTCTCTGCCCGAGCCCGCGCGGGGCGAGCTCGCGGTCCAGCTGACCCGGGCGATCGCCGCGTCGGACGGGGACCACGGGGGCTTTGATTTCCGGGGCGACGGCGTGCCCTACCTGGTGTCGTTCAAGCGGCTGAATCCCGGCTCCCTCTTCCCGGCCGCCTTCGAGGTGTCGATATTTCCCCTCGCGGCGTCGCTCTCGCGCGAGCGCCGGCTGGTCTGGGAATTCATCGCGGCGGGGGTCCTACTCCTTGCGGGTGCGTTCCTCGCGAGCCACGTGCTCTCGCGGCGGCTCTCGGAGCCCGTCGAGAAGCTCGCCGTCGACTCTGAGGAGAACCGCGAGCACTGGCACCGCGCCGAGGCCGCGCTCGAGTCGACGAGCCAGGAGCTCCAGAGGTCGGCCCGCTTTTCCGCCGACGCGTCCCACCAGCTGAAGACGCCCGTCACGGTGCTGCGGGCCGGGCTCGAGGGGCTGCTCGCCGGGGAGCACCTGGGGCCCGAGGCCCGGGAGGAGGTGTCCGCCCTCGTGCACCAGACATTCCGGCTCGCGACCGTGATCGAGGACCTCCTGCTGCTCTCCCGAATGGACGCCGGGCGCCTGCAGATCCAGTTCGCGAGAATGAACCTCTCGGCCGTTCTCGAGGCGCTCCTGGACGACCTCGGCGCCCTTCCCGACATCTTCGACCTTGAGATCGACCACGACATCCCGCCGAAGCTCTGGATCACCGGGGAGAAGCGCTATGCCGAGCTCATCGTGCAGAACCTCCTCGAGAACGCGCGCAAGTACAACCACACCGGCGGGAAAGTCCGGATCTCCGCCCTCGAGGACGGCGACTGGGCTGTCGTCGTCGTCGGCAACACGGGGCCGGCGATCCCCGTGCCGTCGCAGGCGCACATCTTCGAGCGGTTCCACCGCGGGGCTGTGGGAGAGAACGTCCCCGGCCACGGCATCGGGCTCAATCTCGCGAGGGAGCTCGCCCGGCTCCACGGCGGCGACCTGCGGCTGTCACGCTCCGACGAGACGTGGACGGAATTCGAGCTGCGATTCAGGCTGTCCCGCGCGCCGGCAGGCCCCGCATGAGCCTCCGGCGCAACTCTCCCCTGGCCGCCCTGCGGGCGCTCGGCGCCGCGTGCCTCTTCATGGCGGCCTTCGCCGCGGGGGGCCAGGAGGACCCGCTCGACGCGGTCGACGATGCGCTGTCCTTCAGCGGGTGGAACGATGCCCTGCGCCTGCGCCTGAGCGGGACGCTGGACCTCGAGGGGTACTACCAGAGCGAGAGCCAGTCGGGACTCATCTTCTCGGAGTCGAGCGCCTTCCTCAACCCGCGCCTGAGCCTCTTCCTGGACGCCCAGGCCGGCAGGTACCTGTACGGCTTCGTCCAGGCGCGCGCGGACAACGGGTTCGACCCGGACGAGCCCGGCCGAAAGGTGCGCCTCGACGAATACGTCCTTCGCCTGACGCCTTTCGACGACGGGCGCCTGAACCTCCAGATCGGAAAGTTCGCGACCGTGGTCGGCAACTGGACGCTCAGGCACGGCTCCTGGGAAAATCCGTTCATCACGGCGCCGCTGCCCTACGAGAACCTCACGGGGATATGGGACACCGACGCCGCCCGCGCGGCCCAGGAGGTGATGGTGTGGGCGGGCGTGCTGCCGCGGCCGGACAGGGGCGGCCAGTTTCTCGACGAATACCGGAATATTCCGATCATCTGGGGACCTAACTACGCCAGCGGCGCCTCGGTGTTCGGCCAGGTGGGGTACGTCGACTACGCCTTCGAGGTCAAGAACACGTCGCTCTCGTCGCGTCCGGAGACGTGGCCTCCGACGGAGACGCAGTGGCAGAACCCCACATTCAGCGGGCGCGTCGGCTACCTGCCGAACGAGATGTGGAGCCTCGGGTTCTCGGCGAGCGCCGGCCCCTACCTCCAGCCGGAGGCGCAGCCGACCCTGGCGCCCGGCCGGGGTCTCGGAGACTACCTGGAGATCGTCCTCGGGCAGGACGCGAGCTTTGCGTGGCACCGCGTGCAGGTGTGGGCGGAGGCCTACGAGGCCCGCTTCGAGATTCCGGAGGTCGGCAACGCCGACACGGTGGCCTACTACGTCGAGGCCAAGTACAAGTTCACGCCGCAGTTTTTCGGCGCCCTGCGATGGAACCAGCAGTTCTTCTCATCCCTGCCGGTGTCCCCGGGAGCCGGGGCGCGGTGGAGCCGGGACGTCGCGCGCGTCGACATCGGTCCGGGCTACAGGCTGACCCCCCACGTCCAGGTCAAGCTGCAGTACAGCGTGGAGCGCCAGGACGCCGACATGGGCGCCTGGAGCGACCTCGTGGCCGTGCAATTCACCGCCCGTTTCTGACGGGCCCGGCGACGCCCCGTTCACCGTAACAACCCCGTTACGGTAGCCTACTTCATTATGCCGCCCGGCTGGGCGAGATTCGGGCATGAATTTCGCCGTTGAACGGGCCGCCGGCGCCAGCCGCCGCGCTGGTCGCAGATGATGAGGCGCGCCCGCCAGCCCCTGGTCCCTTCCGCGCTGCTTGCGGCCGCGCTTGCGCTCTGCGCGCCGAGACCCTCGGCGAGGGCCGACGATTCCATCGCGTACAAGTTCGAGAACTACCGCGAGGAGGACGGCCGCATCACCGTGGAGACACAGAGCAGCG
>Ga0302325_10026123_pt1 | contig 12131 bp, 6 predicted proteins | sample Palsa_T0_2_FD_201948 | JGI IMG/M metagenome (GOLD analysis project Ga0302325, IMG submission 201948) | Peat permafrost microbial communities from Stordalen Mire near Abisko, Sweden - Palsa_T0_2 | ecosystem: Environmental > Terrestrial > Soil > Palsa > Peat permafrost | place: Sweden: Abisko...
CGATGCGACGGGTGTTTTCCGACGAGAACCGTGTGCAGAAATATCTCGATTTCGAGGCCGGACTGGCGAAGGCGCAAGCGCGGCTCGGCATCATTCCGAACGAGGCCGGCGAGGAGATCGTCCGGCATTGCAACGTCAGCGAGATCGATTTCGCAAAGCTCAAGACCGAGACCGAGCGCATCGGCTATCCGGTGCTGCCGGTGGTGCAGCAACTTGTCGGTCTGTGCAAAGACGGGCTTGGTGAATGGTGCCACTGGGGCGCGACTACCCAGGACATCACCGACAGCGCCACAGTAATGCAGATCCGCGAAGGCCTGGCGCTCGTCGAAGCGGATCTGAACGGCATCGCCGACGCGCTTGCCAATCTCGCTCGCAAGCATCGTGACACGCCGATGGCTGGTCGCAGCAATTTGCAACAGGCGGTGCCGATCACCTTCGGCTACAAGATGGCGACGCTGCTCGCCGCGTTCGAGCGGCACAAGCAGCGGCTGAAAGAGCTGAAAGCACGGGTGCTGGTCGGCGAGTTCGGTGGCGCGGCAGGCACGCTGTCGTCGCTGTCCGGACGCGGACTTGAGACGCAAGCCGAGCTGATGAAAGAATTGAAACTCGGCCAACCGGCGATCGCCTGGCACACGGTGCGCGACACCATCGCCGAGGTCGGCTGTTTTCTCGCCCTCGTCACCGGCACCTGCGGCAAGATCGCATTCGACGTCAAGTTGATGATGCAGACCGAAGTGGAAGAGCTTTATGAGCCTTTCCACGAAGGCCGCGGCTCATCCAGCACCATGCCGCAAAAGCGCAACCCGATCTCGTCGGTCTACATCACCGCGCTGACGTCGGTGGTGCGCCAGCAAGCCGCCGCGTTGCTCGACGCCATGGTCGAAGACCATGAGCGCGCCACCGGCCCGTGGGAAATCGAGTGGATCGTGCTACCAGAAATCTTCTGTTTCACCGGGGGTGCGTTGGCACAGACGCTGTTCGTACTCACCGGCCTGCAAGTCGACGAAAAGAAGATGCGCGCCAATCTCGATATCACCAAAGGACTGATCGTGTCGGAGGCGGTGATGATGGGGCTCGGTCCCCATCTCGGCCGCCAATACGCGCACGATCTAGTCTACGACATTTGCCGCAAAGTCGTCGCGACCGGCCGGCCACTGGTCGACCTGCTAGGAGAGAGCGCGGAAATCACCAAATACCTCGACCGCGCGGCGCTGGCGAAGCTTTGCGACCCGGCGAATTATCTTGGCGAGGCCGGCGCCATGGTGGATCGTGTGTTGGCAATGCGAGGCGCTTGATTATTCAGCCGCGGCTGCCTTGGCCGCGGCCTGTTCCTGCACGAATTTCGCGATGGCGAGATTATCGACCTTGCCGGAGCCGAGCAACGGTAGTTTGTCGAGCACGATGACTTCCGCCGGTAGCATCAATTCGGACGCATGCTTGCTGCGCGCGAAAGCCATAAAGTCGCTTCGCGTCGCGCCCTTCTTGTCGGTGAGCATGATCAGGCGCTCGCCCTTGCGCGCATCGGGTGCCGCTGCCACCGCAGTCTGATTATCCGGCCACAGCTCAGCCGCCAGCATTTCGACTGCGGCCAGCGAAACCATTTCGCCGCCGACCTTGGCAAAGCGCTTGGCGCGGCCCCTGATGGTCATGAAACCCTGATCGTCGAAGGTGACGATATCGCCGGAGTCGTGCCAGCCATCAGCCGGCGGCTCAAGCACACCCGGGTTGTCGGCGCGCAGATAGCCGAGCATGACATTCGGGCCTTTGACGTAAAGCCGCCCGCCTTCGTCGACACCCTCGACCTTTTCCAGCTTTGACGACATGCCCGGCAGCAAGCGGCCCACGGTGCCGAATTTGTTGAACATCGGCGTATTGAACGCCATCGCCGGCGAACATTCGGTGACGCCGTAGCCTTCGAGGACGCGCAAGCCGAATTTTTCCAGATAGATCCGGCGCGTTGATTCCTTCACCGGCTCGGCGCCCGCCAATACGAGCCGGAGCGAGCGGAAGTCGTAAGGGTTCGCGGCGCGCGCATAACCATTTAGGAAAGTGTCGGTTCCGAACAGAATCGTCGCACAGACGCCATAAACCAGCTCCGGCACGGTGCGGTAATGCAGCGGCGACGGATAGAGATAAGTCGGCACGCCGGAAACGAGCGGCAGAATGGTGCCGGCCGTAAGCCCGAAGGAATGAAACACCGGCAGGACATTGAACAGCTTATCCTCGCGGCCGAAATCAATGCTGGCTTCCGCCTGCGCAACGTTGGACAGGATATTGCGATGTGACAGCACGACTCCCTTGGGCGAGCCCTCCGAGCCCGACGTGAACAGGATCACCGCCCAATCGTCCGGCTTGCGCGCGACCAGCGGCTTCTTCCAATTCAAAGCTCCGGAAAGCTTGTCGAAAAGCCCGATGGTCGGACGAATATCCTCAAGGTAGAGGATGCGCACCTGCTTGCCGACTTGCTCAACAAGATTCTCCAGTCGGCCTTTTTCGACGAACACGCGCGACGTCAGGATAGTCTTGACGTCGGCGGCACGGCAAGCCGCGAGAACGTTGGCGGCTCCCGCCGTGAAATTGATCATTGCCGGGACGCGCCCCCCCGACATCACGGCGAACAAGGTGACGACCGCGCCATTCGACGTCGGCAGCATGACGCCAAGCGCGTGTCCTTCGGGTGCAAGCGGCATAAGCTTGGCGCCCAAAATCCGGGTCGCCTGCAACAGCCGCTTATAGGTCAACTGGCCGCTGACCGGATCCTCGACCGCTAGCCATCCCGGACCGTTATCGCGCGCTGCTTCAATCAACGCTTCGACGATGGTGCGCTCGGTCGAGGTGGTGCGGAAGACCATGTCCGACATGATCTGGTACAGCGCAGCGCCCGCGGCCTGGCGGCGTTTGCGTCCCTTCAACTCGGAATCGATCGTAAGCTTGACCGGCTCAAGAATTGTGACGGTAATTTTCGGGAACAGCTTACGCCGGATTTGGGATTTTTTGAGCCGGCTGAACATGGTCCTCTGCGGCCCGTCGATACGGACCGGAACCACCATGGCGTCGGACTTGTCAGCGATCAGCCCCGCGCCGTCATACACCTTCATCAGGCTGCCGGTGACGGTGATACGGCCTTCCGGGAAGATCACCAGCATCTCGCCGTCACGTACCGCGTTAATGACGGTGCGCATCGCCATGGGCTTGAGCGGATCAAGCGCCATGGTTCGCACCATCTTCAGGAACGGCTGAATCCACCAGTGTTTCGACATCGCCACGTCGATAGCGAAGACCGGCTGCTTCGGCAGGATCGACATCGCGAGCGGCGGGTCGAGGAAGCTGATGTGATTGGGCGCGATGATGGCGTTATGGCCAGCCTTCTCGATGTTCTCCAGGCCTTTGACCTCGAGGCGATAGAACGCCCGAAACACGATCGAGAGAAAATCGATCGCCCAGCTTGCCGGCATGGTGCGGCCGATGATGATCGCAACAATGAGATTGGCGACACCGATCAGCGCGAACAGACTCGCGACGCCGAAGCCGAATTTTTGCAGAATCGCCTGAACGATAGCGCCAACCACCATAAAGGCGGCATTGAGCACATTGACGCCAGCGACAATGCGGGCGCGGCGATCGGCGCCGGCCCATGCCTGCACCGCGGCAAATGTCGGCACCACAAACAGGCCGCCGGCGATTGCCAGCGCCGCGAGGTCGATCGCGATGTGCCAGCTGTAGCGCGCGGCGAAAAATTCACCGAGACCCAGGGGGGCAGGCGCCGGCACCAGCGACGATACCGTCCAGCCGAGATCGAGAGAGAACACACCGAGCAGAACGCTCGCAACCAATGTCGGCAGCAGCACGATCCGCCCATGCGCCAGCCACGCCGCCAACGCCGAGCCGATCGCAACCGCAACCGAGAAAATCGTCAGGAACACGGTGATGACTGCTTCGGTGCCGCCGATATTGACGGTGACCAGCGGCGGTAGCAGCGACAGGATCAGCGCGCCGACGAGCCAGAACCAGCTCACCACGATCGCGCCCCACCACAGGCGCGGATCGACGCGAAGCTGTTTGATCAGCGAACCGGTCGACACCAGTATGTTGCGGTTAATGGCGAGTTCGGGCGCGCCTTCGCCTGTCTTCGGGATGAACCGGCTTGCGATCCAGCTCGCCAGCGCGGTGAAGATCATCAGCCAGGCAAAATGGATCGGGTTGCTGTTGCCACGCGCGGCAATGCCGGCGGTGATTGTGCCGATCAGGATGGCAAGGAAGGTACCGCCCTCGATCAGCGCGTTGGCTGCTGTCAGCTGGGCTCGGCTGAGATGGTCAGGCAGGATGCCGTATTTGATCGGGCCGAATAGCGCCGCCAGGATGCCGTACAGCAGCACCGCGAGGAACAGCAAGATCAGCGAATGAAATGCAAAGCCCGCCACCGCAACCACGGTGACGCCGATCTCGACGAACTTGACGCGCTGCGCGACCAGCGCCTTGTCATAACGGTCGGCAAGTTCGCCGCCGAGCCCGGACAGGAAGAAGAACGGCAGGATCAGCGTTGCGCCGGCGAGCGTGATCAGGGCCGCTGAATTGGCGCCGGAGACCTGAAACAGGATCACGAAGACCAGCGCGGTCTTGAGGAAATTGTCGCCGAACGCCGCGAAAAACTGGCACAGGAACAGCGGCAGAAACCGACGTGTCGTCATCAATGACGTGAACATGGCTGCCCCTGGCTCTCTCGCCGTTTCGTTGCGCTATGGTTCGCGCCGGTTCGCCTGCCCAATGTAGACGGCGGCGCAACGGTTGGCGACGCGATTGCGCATACATCACACTTTCAGCCATTAAATCAATACGTTGCGTCGCGATTGAACCAGGAAATTCGGCAGCCTATCGTTCGAAGTGATCAAAGGGACCAGAACGATGAAATTGAAGGATCAGGTAGCGATCGTTACCGGCGCCGGCCGCAACATTGGCGAAGAAATCGCGAAGCTGTTTGCCGCCGAGGGCGCCAAAATCGCGATCGTCGATCTCGACAAGGCGCGCGGCGAGCACGTCGCCGCCGACATCATGGCATCCGGCGGCGATGCAACGCTGTTCGTCTCCGACGTCTCCAAAGGTGCCGACGTCACGGCGTTAGTGAAGGACGTCGTCACCCGCTACGGCCGCATCGATATCCTGGTCAACAATGTCGCCATCTCCGACAACAAGCACATCTTCGACATTACCGAAGAGGAATGGGATCGCGTGCTGTCGGTGACGCTCAAAAGCCAGTTCCTGATGGGCAAGCATGTCGGAACGCAGATGGCGGCGCAGGGCGGCGGCCGTATCGTCAATATCGGTTCGACCTCGGGCTTCATGGGCCGCAAACGCGCGATCGCCTATTCCGCGGCCAAGGGCGGCGTCGCCAATCTGACGCGCGCCATGGCAGTGCAGCTTGCCCCACACAAGATCAGGGTCAACGCCATTGTGCCAAACAAGATCGGCTCGCCGGTAGGAAAGGATGAATTCGATGCATCGCGTCCGGTGCCGAACATGGCGAAGAGGCCGGGCGAACCAGCAGAGGCAGCGAAGGCGGTACTGTTCCTCGTGACGGACGATTCGTCGTTTGTATGGGGCGCTAACCTATTCGTCGACGGCGGTGTATCCGCAATGGATCTATCTTAGCTTTGCCACTCAGCCCGGGAACACCTGAAGCGCCGCGAATGTCTGCCCAAAATCGGGAAACCGCAGAACAACGTTCATCGTCAGAAGAAATCCGGCGGCACAAAATCCAACGACGAAATGAAGATCGCGATTTGAAATAATCGCAAGGCAGCTCGACCAGAAGCTTTCCGCGGCCGATTGGCGGAGGCAAGCTCGTGCTGTCGCGATCGGCAACTCGCCCCTCATCGGCATCGGGCTGCTCCCACTGCATTGGATCGTCGGAGCACTATTGACGGAAACATTCTCGACCAGAAGCTTTCCGCGGCCGATTGGCGGAGGCAAGCCCGTGCTGTCGCGATCGGCAACTCGCCCCTCATCGGCATAGGGCTGCTCCCACTGCATTGGATCGTCGGAGCACTATTGACGGAAACATTGCGGCAAAAATCCGCAACGCGCATGCGCCGCACGCGTCGAAATCGATTAGATTTTTTGTCATCAGTTGTCGACGGATGGTGACGGTCTTGTAACCTTCCGCATTACTCGTATTTCAGCGGCTTGTTACCGGTCCAGTTCGGCGGGTTCGCGGCTTTGACGCGGCGTGCTTCTTTCACGACTTCCTTGATCGCGCCGGTGAGCGGCAGCGACAAACCCGCTTTGTCGGTCATATCCGAAACGATCTGCATGTCTTTCATCGCCCAGGTGAAAGATACGCGATCCCATTCCTTCAGCGAGTCCGATGCCGCGGAACTCGTCAGCAGCGCATCACGCAGCTTGACCATGTCGACGCTGGTTTTCTCGGCGAGCCTTCCGGCTTCCATCACACCACAGGCATTGAACCACAGCATCATGTTATTGATTGCTTTGCCGACCTGGCCGTTCCCGACCTCGCCGAGATGTACGAAGTCCGAGGCGAAGGTGGCGTAGACCGGCCGAGCGCGTTCGACGACTTCGGGCTTGCCACCGACCAAGGCCAACAGCGTGCCGCTATCCGCCGCAAACCGGCCACGGCAAATCGGCGCATCCATTACCTCGATACCTTTCACCGCCACACGCTCGGCAAGCGCTTTCATATTGTCAGGCTTCGCGGTTGACGACACAGCGATTATGGAGCCGCGCGGCATCGATTCAAACAGACCGTTGTTGCCGAACACGACATCCTCGACCTCATCGTCGTAACCGACACCCAGGATCACGATGTCGCTCGCCTTGCCGACCTCCGCCGGCGTCGAGACGACCGTCGCACCCAAGCCGCGTGCCACTTCACGCTGCTTGTCGCTGATATCGCAGACCGTGACCGCATAACCTTTCTTGACGAGATGCCGGAGCATAGCGAGCCCCATGCGACCCGCACCAACAATGCCAACTCGTTCATTACCGTCCGCCATAACGATCAATCCTTCTTGCCATAATCGCGTTCGGCCGAAGCGGCCGAGACATAACCCTGTACGATATCGCGCTCGAGCGCCGCGGGATCTCGCTTGTGCGGATCGCCGTACCCGCCACCGCCGGCGCTTTGCAGCAGGAACCGCTCACCGGCGCGCAACTCGTATTTGCCGGAAGCCGGAGTTTCCCGCTCCTCGGCCTCGCCAAGATGAATAACAAAGCGGCTACGGCTGCCCGGTTTGCCGCCGGCGACACCCTCGGGCGCGAACCTGGCGCGATCATACCGCCGCACTACCGTCGCATCCTGCAACAATTCGTAGATGCGCCGGAATGAGAGCCCACCGCGGAACTCTCCAGCGCCGCAGGAGTCCTGAACCATGTCGAATTCGACGATGCGGCAGGGGAATTCGGTTTCCAGAATCTCGATCGGCGTGATGTGCAGGTTGCTGGTATGCGTGGCAACCGCAGACGCTCCGTCGTTGCCATTGCCGCCGCCATAGGCCGAGCCGAGGATCTCGTATTGCAGTGAGGGCTGACCAGGCCGGCCGCCTTCCTTCCAGGAAATCAGCATCGCGCCGCTTGCACCGCCGTTGGCGACTGCGCGCTCTGGACGGAACGCCGCCAGCGCTTCCAGGATCACGTCAGTGAGTTTCAGGTTTGCGGCCTGATAAGAGCTGACAGGCGCCGGCGCGCTGGCATTGGTCACGGTATTCGGCGCGTAGATGAATTTCACTACCTCGCGCATACCGTCATTGAAATGGAGCTTCGGATCGAGCGCGCCGATCAGCGAATAGAACACGCAAGCTTCGACCATCGACGGCCGCAGATTGATCGGCCCCTTGGCCTGCCGGTCGGCGTTACGAAAATCGAAAGTGATCTCGCCTTGCTCGACTCGGACCGTAACGGCAAAGCGCACCGGCCGATCGAGCTCGACGCCATCATTATCCATGAAGCCTTCCGCTGAAGCTTCGCCGTCCGGCAGCGCCCGGATCGCGGCGCGAAGCTCGGCGGCGGCGCCGGCCAGGAGCGCTGCGAATGCTTCCATCACCGTCGTCGCCCCGAACTGCTGGCAGGTCGTTTTAATACGTTCGGCGCCCATCTGGGTCGCCGCCATCTGCGCTTGCATGTCGCCGCGCACCAATTCGGGCTGGCGGCTATTGGCAAGGATAAGCCGTTCCAGATCGTCGATGAAAACGCCGCGTGCATAGATTTTTACGGGTGGCAGCAGCAGGCCTTCTTGAAAAATCTCCGTGGCATTGGCCGAGGTCGAGCCGGGATTGGCGCCGCCGACGTCGGCTTTATGGGCAATCGACCCAGCGAAGCCGACCAAGGTGCCATCGAAAATGATCGGCGCGATAAATGCCATGTCGGACACATGCGGAAGGCCGCCGTCATAAGGATGATTGCAGACGAACATGTCACCGTCGGCAACGTCGTTGCCGTGGACCGCCAGTATCTTTGCGACCAGATGACGATAGACCGGCGCATGGAAGAACATCGGCGGCGCGACAATCAGGCCACCCTGCCGATCCAAAATCACACAGGAAAAGTCACGCGATTCACGGATGATAGTGGAATAGCCGGACCGGTAAAAATGATAATGCATCTCCTGCATCAGACTGCCGACACGGTTGCGCACGATCTGCGTGGTAATGGCATGGACCATGTCAGGATTCTTCGCGCTCGAGGATCAGGTTGCCGTAACGATCGACCATCACGCGCCAGCCGTGCGGCACGACCGCCGTCGCGTCGAACTGCTCGATGATGGCCGGCCCGGTAAAGACCGTGCCGACGGCAAGCTTGTCGCGATCATAGACCGTCGTCTTGACCGCCTTGCCCGGCTCAAAGAAGACGCGCCGTGTGCCTTTGAGCGCGCCAAGCGTCGGCGATGACGGTTTTCGCGCCGCTGCCGCTTGCGGTAAATATTTCGGCACCGCGACGCGTACGCGCAACCGATAGCTCACGACTTCAACAGCTTTCTCCTTGGCGGCGTGGCCGTGGATTTTTTCGTGCACCTCGTCGAAACGCCGCCGTACTGCTGCGAGTGCTTTGGCGTCGAGCGCGCCCTGCCAGAGACCGCCGAGCGGCACACGCAGCTCATAGCCTTGCCCGGCATAGCGCATGTCGAGGTCGCGCTCGAATGCGGCCGTGCCTGGATTGAGACCCTCCTCGACCAGTTCGCCTGCCGCCTTCGCTTCGATGTCACGGAAGATCTCTTCGGCGTGCGCTGGATCGAGCCGATCGAGCGCGCCAAGCTCGGAGCGGATGTAGTCGTGCAAGACATCCGTGCATAGCAAGCCGAGCGCCGAGAACGCACCGGGCCGCGCCGGCACGATGATACGGCGCATGCCTAGTTCTTCAGCGACAGCGCCGGCGTGCACGGCGCCAGCACCACCGAACGGCAGCAAGGCGAACTCGCTTAAATCGACGCCGCGGCGCGCCGCGAACACGCGTACCTCATCGGCCATGCGCATGTCGACAATGCGGCGGACGCCGGCCGCGGCTTCCGGCACTGTCATGTTCAGCGGCCCGGCAATCTTTTCTCCGAGCGCGATGTAGGCCGCTTCGGCGTCCAGCTTTTGCGTGCCGCCCAGGAAATAATCCGGGTTGAGAAAACCGCAGACGATATCAGCGTCAGTCACGGTCGGATTTTTGCCGCCGCGGCCGTAGCATACCGGGCCCGGATCGGCACCCGCGCTTTGCGGCCCGACCGAAAGAAAACCGGCGCGGTCGATCCAGACGATCGAACCACCGCCGGCGGAGATCGTCGTGAGATCGAGCGCCGGCACATCGAGCTGCCGCCGCGCTACCGTGCCCTCGGTGACTTCGAGCGGCGCCGCACCTTCAATGAAGGCGATGTCACAGCTGGTACCGCCCATGTCGAGGGTAACGAGGCCGCGCATGCCTTCATGAGGAAGATAAGCGCTGGCCTGCGCGCCGGCCGCCGGACCCGACAGCAGGCTCTGCACGGTCTTGTGGCCGGTAATCGCCGCGGCGAAGGGCATGACGCCGCCGTTGGATTGCATGAGGAAGCGCTGCTGCGTGACGACCCCCGCACCGGTCAACCGCTTCTCCAGATCGGCAATGTAAGTCACAAGAACCGGCGCCAGATAGGCATTGAGCAATGTCGCCGACATGCGCGGCCATTCGCGTACCCGCGACAGCACCTCGCTCGAGAGCGAAACGTGCGCTTTCGGAAAAACTTCACTGATCAGCGCACCAGTGCGGCGTTCGTGTGCGGGATTCATAAAAGAAAACAAGTAGCAGACCGCGATCGAACTGACGCCCGCGGCTTTCAATTCAGCCGCCGCCTTGCGGACCGCGTCTTCGTCGAGCGGCTCAAGCTCTGCGCCGGTGTAGTCGATACGGCCGCCGATCTCGCGGGTGAGATCCTGCGGCGCGATCGGTTCGGGTTTCTGAAAGAAGTAGTCGAATACATTGCCGTCGCGCGCCTGGCCCTGGGTTTCCTGGATGGCGCGAAATCCGCGATTGATCAGAAGACCGACCTTCGCGCCGCGCATCTCCAGAAGCGCATTGGTGGTGATCGTCGTGCCGTGAGAGAAAAATTCAATGGCGGCGAGGTCGATGCCGCGCGCAGCAAATTTCTCGATGCCATTCATCACGCCGAGCGCCGGATTTTTTGGCGTGGTCGAGACCTTTTCCACCGCCAGCACGCCGGTCGCGGCGTCGAGCAGCACAAGGTCGGTATGCGTGCCGCCGACATCGACACCCAATCGGTATCTGCCGCTCATCGCCCGGACGCTCTTCCCACAATTTGCCCGAGCAACAGCCACAATCCGCAGATGAAGCCGGGTCTTGGCTGATCCTTGTAGGGTTTTCTATAGTCGCTGCCACTATCCGCGCAAATGCGGAATCCGGGGGCCGATATGCTGCGATTACTTGCCTGCGTTGTTGCGCTCGCCTGCTCGCTTACCGCCTCCGCCACGGCACGGGCGCAGGACGCCTATCCGACGCGCGTCGTAAAGATCGTGATCCCGGTGCTTCCGGGCTCTACAACTGACATCGTGGCACGGCTGGTCGCCAACCAACTCAGCGAGACCTGGGGCAAACCGGTCATTGTCGAAAACATGGCGGGTGCGGCGATGAATCTTGGGTCCGAGTACGTCGCGCATGCCGATCCCGACGGTTACACGCTGATGATCTGCCCACCCTCGCCGCTGGCCATCAACCAGTTGCTCTATCATGACCTCAAATATGACCCGGCTAAATTCGTGCCGGTGGCACTGCTCGCCAAGATCGCCAACGTGCTGGCGGTGCGGCCGGATTTTCCGGCGAAGTCGGTGCAAGAGCTGATCACTTACGGCAAATCTAATCCGGGCAAGCTTTCATTCGCCTCCCAGGGCATCGGATCGACAGCGCATCTATCCGGCAGCGAGCTTGAAGTGCTGGGCGGCATCAAGATGGTCCATGTGCCCTATCACGGCGCGCAGCCGGCGCTGACGGATGTGATGTCCGGCAACGTCGACATGTTCTTCGATACACTCACCACATCGGTGCCGCTCTATCGCGCCGGCAAGCTGAAGCTGCTCGGCGTCGCCAGCACCGAACGCTCCAAGGACGTGCCAGAGATCCCGACTATCGCCGAATCCGGCATACCGGGCTTCCGCTCGATTACCTGGTTTGCCATGGCAGCGCCGCCCGGCATGCCGGTGCAGCTGGTCGAAAAGATCAATCACGACGTAGCAACGATTTTGCGCAAACCGGAAGTGGTTGCGAAGATCGAAACGTTGCGCCTCGACGTAATTGGCGGCACAACAGCGGATGCAACGACGTTTATCGGCGACGAAACGCGATTATGGAGCCGCGTAATTACCGAAGCTCACATTACGTTGGATTGAGAATCGGCGTTCCTTGCCACCCTTCCCGGCGGCCGGTTGAGCACAGCCTTAAAAGCGGCCTATATCGCTTTAGAGCGGCGTCCGGCTGCTGCCGGGAGGAGCTTCATGATGCGCTTCGTCATCATCCTGTTGTGCGCATTAATACCAATGCTCAAATTGACTGACCGACGACGGCCCAGTCGCGGCGTGCGACGGTCATGATTTTCCAAGGCTGATTGATGAGGGTGTTCCAAGCGTAGCAGCAGTGATCGACGATGTCGTCGA
>Ga0302325_10026125_pt1 | contig 12131 bp, 6 predicted proteins | sample Palsa_T0_2_FD_201948 | JGI IMG/M metagenome (GOLD analysis project Ga0302325, IMG submission 201948) | Peat permafrost microbial communities from Stordalen Mire near Abisko, Sweden - Palsa_T0_2 | ecosystem: Environmental > Terrestrial > Soil > Palsa > Peat permafrost | place: Sweden: Abisko...
CTCCGCACTGCGATGGCGATCGATGCACTCAACCCTCACGAACGCTAAGGCACCGAACAAACGCGACGTCCTGCGCTTGGTCAAAGAGCGCAACGTCCGCTACATCCGGCTCTCGTTCGTCGACATCCTGGGGATCAGCAAGACGGTCATGATTCCCGCAAGCGAACTCGACCGCGCGCTCGACGGCAAGGTCACCTTCGACGGCGGCTCGATCGACGGGTTCGTTCGCGGCGAAGAAGTCGACATGATGCTGCTTCCGGACCTCTCGACGTTCGCGATCTATCCGTGGACGGCGGGCGCCAACCAAGAAGCGCGACTAGTATGCAACATCGCGACGCCCGACGGCGAAGCGTTCGAAGGCTGTCCGCGCACGACGCTCCAACGCGTGATCGAAGATACGCGCGACGTGGTCACGGGCCTCACGAGTGCGCTCGAGGTCGAATTCTATCTCTTCGACGTCGGGCCCGACGGCGTTCCGACCACGGACTCGAGCGACAGCGGTTCCTACTTCGACATCAACGAAAGCGACCGCGGCGAGCTCGTCCGGCTGGAGATCGTCACGGCTCTCGAAGCGATGGGCATCGGGGTCGCGAGCGCCCACCACGAGCACGGGGCGGGCCAGCACGAGATCGATCTCAAGGAGACCGGTCTGCTCGCGGCCGCGGACGCCCTCACCACGATTCGCACGGTCGCCAAACACGTCGCGGCCCGCAACGGCATGCACGCGACCTTCATGCCCAAGCCCACCGAAGCGCTCGCGGGCAGCGGCATTCACGTCTATTTCACGCGGCCGACGGCCGACGACGGCGGCGACGACGAACAGCTCTCGGAAGAAACGCTGTTCGCGATCGGCGGCTTGCTCGAACACGCTCCCGCGTTCACGGCGATCTGCAATCCCACGGTCAACTCGTACAAGCGCCTCGTCGCCGCCTGGGACGCGCCGATCTACACCGTCTGGTCGTACCGCAGCGCGAACGCGCTCGTGCGCGTGCCCTCGCCCGAAGACGGCCGCTCGCGCATCGAAGTGCGCAGCGCCGACCCGGCCTGCAACCCGTATCTGGCGATGGCGGTGCTGCTCGCGAGCCTCGCGCACGGCGTACGCTCGCACTCGCTGCCGGGTGACCCGCTGGAAGGGTCCACCTACGACCTCAACGACCGTGAGCGCGAACGGCGCCGCATTCGGACGCTGCCGAAGTCGTTACGGCAAGCCCTGATCGAACTCGATCGCGACCTCGTCGTTCGCGGGGCCCTTGGCGACCATATCTACCACGCCTTCCGCGACGCAAAGTCGGCGGAATACGAAAGCTACCGCCGCGCGGTCCACCCCTGGGAGAGAACTGCCTACCTGCGCATTTACTGACGTCGCTGTGAGCGGCGTCACAAGCCGGCTGCGACTTCCGTCCGGCGAGAAAGTTTTCTCAATCTTTACATAAGTGGCGCCGATGGTCACAAGCATGACGGGGCGACCTCTTGCCGAACAGCCCGCGTACGCCATAGCGACGATCGCTCAGCGCCGCCAGGCCCTGGCAACGACGCTCGGCGTGCTGCTCGTTGCCATCATGGCGGTACCGTATGGCGAGCGTTCGATCGGCGCGATCGACGGACTGCTGCCGGCAATCGGATCGGGGTCGATGGTCGCGATGGTCGTGTCGGGGGTGCTCCTCGCGAACCAATATCATTCGACGCGTTACGTTCCGTACGCGGTGTTGTCGGTCGCGTATTGGACGACTGCGATTCTGCTTGCGCCCTACATGCTGTTCTCGGCGCACGCGTTTTCGCTGGGCGCGTTTGGGATGGGAACGCAGGTCGCGCCGTGGCTTTGGATCGTCTGGCATGCCACGTTCGTGTTGCTCGTCGCCGGCTACGTCTGGTCCGACAGTTACTTCGCGCGGCACGAAATCGATCGGATGGACGGCGCGGAGTTCGTGCGCCGCTACGCGCTGACGGCGGGCGTGTTCGTTGCCGGAGGCGTTGCGGCGGTTCTGCTGTTCGCGCACAAGCTCCCCATCTTGATCGCGGACGGAACGTACACGCTGACCTACCACCTCCTGGTGCAGCAGCTGCTGCTGACCTCAGCCTGCATCGTCATGGCCACGATGATCGCGCGCAACGCGCTGCGCAATCCGACGAACCTCTGGGTCTGCGTCGTGCTCGCTGCATACACGATCGAGATATTCCTCAACGGCGACGTCATCTCGGCGCCGTATTTGGTCGCGTGGTACGCCGGTTTGTTCTGCGCCGCCGCTTGGCAATCGGTGTTTCTCTTCGTGCAGCTCCATCACGCCAACCAACAGCTCGCGGCCTACGCCGCCGACACGCGAACGCTGGTCGAGGAGACGCAGCGCGACGCGCTGACGAACCTGTTCAATCGGCGCGGGTTCGACGACCACTTCGAGCTCGCACTCGCGGAGAGCAAGGCCGCGCGCGCCTCGGTCGCGCTGCTCGCGCTCGATCTCGATCACTTCAAAGCCTACAACGACCACTTCGGCCATCTCGCCGGCGACGACGCGCTGCGCCAGATCTCGGCCGCGATGATGGGGGCCGTCAACCGCCCGGCGGACGCCTGCTGCCGCGTCGGCGGTGAAGAGTTCGCCATCATTCTCTCGGAAACGGACGAGTCGGGCGCGCAGATCGTCGCCGAGCGCGTGCGGCTTGCCGTCATGCGCCTGCGCATCAAGCACGCTCCCGAAATCCAGCTGCCCTGCATGACGATCAGCGTCGGCGTCGCCGTCACCGACGCCGCTGCCTCGATTACCGCAAAAGCGCTGCACGACCGCGCGGACAAGGCGCTCTATCGCGCCAAACGCTTGGGCCGCAACTGCGTCGTCGTCGCCGACGGCGCCCGCGACTCAGGCGGGTTGCGCGTCGTCTAGCCGCGCGCGGCATCACAGCTTTGTCACGCTGAGCTTGTCGAAGCGCAGCCGAGACGTCGATAGCAGCGGCGAAACGCCACGTCACGGCCGCGCTTCGACAGGCTCAGCGTGACAAAACGCAAGCTCAGCGTGATGCTGCGTCGCGCAGGAGCGTCCAGACCGCGGCTACGTCGGCCTCGGTCGTGCGCTCGTTCCCGATCGCGATCCGCAGCGCGACCCGGCCTCGTAAGCGAGTCGATGAGAGAAACGCTTCGCCGGTCGCGTTGACGCGATCGACGACCGCGACGTTGTGGGCATCCTGCGCTTCCTCATCAAGGCCGGGAAGCGCGTGGCGGAAACACACGACCGAGAGCGGATGCGGCGCCAAGACTTCCCAGCCCGGCTCCGCCTCGATCCACTCCGAGAGTCGTTGTGCGAGCGCGATGTGCCCGCGGAGGCGTTCGCGCATTCCGGCGACACCGAGGTGACGGAGCGCAAACCAGAACTTGAGCGCGCGGAACCGCCGCCCGAGTTGCAAGCCGTAGTCCATGTAATTGTGCACGTCGCCGTCGCTCGTCTGTAAATAGTCCGCGACCAAGCTGAACGCGCGCCGAAGGTTGTCGAGATCGCGAACGTAGAGCACGGAGAGGTCGACCGGGACGAACAGCCACTTGTGCGGGTTGAGGACCAGCGAATTTGCGTGCTCGCAGCCGGCGAGCAGGTAGCGAAACTCGGGCAAAATCGCCGCGGGCCCGGCGTACGCTGCGTCGACGTGCAGCCAGACGCCGTGCGCGCGCGTCACCTTTGCGATCTCGGGAACCGGGTCGATCGAGGTCGTCGACGTCGTCCCGACGGTGGCGGCCACGCACATCGGACGGATACCGCGCGCGCGATCGTCGGCGAGCATGCGGTCCAACACGTCCGGCCGCATTCTGAACGCGTCGTCGACCGCAACCCGCGCGACGTTTTCGCGCCCGATCCCGAGCGCTATGGCAGCTTTCTCGATGTGCGAATGCGTGTGATCGGTCAGGTAGACGCGCAGTGCCGGAAGATCGTCCCGCGCCGCCATGCCGCGTTCGCGGATCTCCAGCTGCAGCGCTTCCCGCGCCGCCGCGAGCGCGGTGAACCCGCCGATCGAGGCCGTATCGTAGACGATGCCGTGCAGTCCCGCGTCGAGCCCAAGCAGTTCGCGTAACCAGCCGGTCACCACGTCCTCGAGTTCGGTCGCCGCGGGCGAGGTGCGCCACAGCATCGCGTTGACGTCGAGCGCCGCGGCCAAGGCTTCGGCGATCACAGTCACCGGCGTCGCGCTGATCGCGAAGTAGGCGAAGAAACGCGGATGGTTCCAGTGAGTGATGCCGGGCAGCACGATGCGCTCGAAATCGTCGAAAATTGCATCGAAGGGCTCGCCCTGCTCGGGCGGGGCACCCGGCAAGGCACGCACGATGTCGCCCGGTGCTACCTGCGAGAGCACGGGGTACCGCCCGGGCTCGCGGTAATACGCGTCGATCCAGCGCGCGGCGCGTTCGAAGGACGAAACCAGATCGTTCACCGGCATGCAGTACCGGCCGCGCACGTGCGACCCCTGTCGTCGAGATCGGGCAAAGAAAACGCTGGGCAGACGCGGAAACCCGCCTGCGGAGGACCTATGAAATATCGTACGTACCCGAACACCGATATCGCCGTAAGCGAGGTAGGATTTGGGCTCTGGACGACCTCGACCGGCTGGTGGGGTGAGATCACGGATGCGGGCGCGGTGGCGCTGCTCAGGGAGGCGCTCGACCTCGGCATCACGCTTTTCGACGCCGCGGACACGTACGGCAACGGGCGCAGCGAAGAGCAGCTCGCCGCCGCGTTCGCAGATCGCCGCGACGAGGTCGTGTACTCGACCAAGTTCGGCTACGATTTCTACACGTATGCGGGCGAACGCAAGGGTCAGAATGAGATCCCGCACGACTTCTCACCCGCCTTCGTGCGCTACGCGCTCGAGCAGTCGCTGCGGCGCCTGCAAACCGACGTCATCGACATCTACTCGATTCACAACGCACACTTGAGCGAGATTGAGAACGACGAACTCTTCGCGTTGCTCGAAACCTTTCGCACCGAGGGCAAGATTCGCTCGTACGGCGTGGCGCTCGGCCCGGCGATCGGATGGCTCGTGGAAGGTTGCGAAGCCGCACGCCGCCGCAACGTAAGCAACGTTCAAATGATCTGGAACATGCTCGAGCAGTTCCCGGGCAACGAGATGCTGCGCGCTGCGAACGAAGCGCACGCGCAAACGGGCTACCAAATCCGCGTGCCGCACTCGAGCGGCATGCTCGAGGGCAAGTACACCCTCGAGACGACCTTCGAGGCAAACGATCATCGCCGGCATCGGCCGCGCTCCTGGCTCGTCAACGGCATTCAAAAAGTCGAGGCGCTGCGCTTTCTCGAGCTGCCCGATCGGACGCTCGGGCAAGCGGCGCTGCAATGGCTGCTCGCCGAACCGCGCACGATGACGGTCCTTCCCAATATCTACGATCGCGAACAGCTCGCCGAGTTCGCCGCCACCTCCGATACGCCGATACTGAGCCCGGAAGAGCTCGCGCGGATCGCCGAACTCGCGAAGACGAACTTCGGCATCCCGGATGAGAAGATGTCCTACAAGGGGACGATGTCGTACGGCGACGTCGGGAAGGCGCCGGCTGCCGCAGGCGTGTAGAACGCCACGTGCTCGAAAAGATCTTCACGGCGGGGGCGCCCGCCCCCATCGGCCCGTACAATCAGGCGGTTCGCGTCGGCGACTTCGTCTTCTGCAGCGGCCAGATTGCGCTCGACCCGGCGACCGGCGAGGTCGTGACCGGCGACGTCGCCGCGCAGACGCGCCAGGTGATGAAGAACATCGAGGCGGTGCTCGAAGCCGCATCGACGACGTTCGCAAGCGTCGTCAAGACGACGATCTTCTTGATCGACATGGCCGACTTCGCGGCCGTCAACGCGGTCTACGGAGAGTACTTCACCGAAATCGCCCCCGCTCGCTCGACGGTCGCGGTTGCGGGGCTCCCGCGCGGCGTGCGCGTCGAGATCGAGGTCGTCGCGCTAACCTAAAACCCTAGCGGACCTTTACCTGCAGTGCGAGGGTCCCCGAAATGCCGCCGGTACTCGAGACCGGTAGCGGCGACGCCATTGCCCACGTGACCGCGCTCGCCGTTGACGCGATCGTCGCGCCGATAGTTGAGGTCGGGTTCGTGCAGCACGTGAACGACGGCGACCCGGCGACGAGCGTCGTGTTCGCCGGAATGCTGTCGCTAAAGGTCGGGCCCGTCGTCAGCGACGTTCCGGTCGCTTTCAGATTGCCCGTGTTGGTGAAGAAAATCGTGTAGGCGATCGTATCGCCGGGATACACGCCGGGCAGAAAACTCGACGTTCCGGTGACGCCTGCCGGATTCGTCGGATCGGGCGTGGGGACGATGGTCTGCGGCGTGGTCGCCGGTCCCGGCGTCGCCCCGTACGTGACGACTTGCGTGATCCGCTTATACAGCGTCAGCTTGGGCGCAAAGTTGAAATTGACTTGCTGCACGTTGCCCATCGTCAAGCTCGTCGTTGCCGACGAACTCTGCGCTCCGCCCGTCGTCGCCGTCACCGTGATCGTCTGCGCGCCCGCAAACGGCGTGTAGTTGTAGCCGTAGCAGCCGTTCGCATCGGTGGTTAAGGTCGCGCTCGTGCCGCCGGGTACGGAGACCACGATCGTATCGCCGCCCGTGGGCGTGCCGTTGTGAGAGACTTGCCCCCAGACGACGCCTTGCGAGACTTGCCCGTAGGCGGTGGCGCCGGGCGGCTTCCAGGAGTACTCGATCGCCGCTTGACCGCCTTCTGCTTCGAAGTACTCCCACGTCAGCCAATAGAGGTTCGCCGCGCAATTGCCCGCCCCGACCGCAAAGCTCCCGGTCCGCGACGTCGCGGATTGCACGAACCCATTGTTGACGAGCGCGGTTCCCGCCGTGAGCCCGGTTGCGCCCTGGAAGTTTGCGGGCTGGGCGTACGTGAAAGCGGCCGGCGCGAGCACCAAGTACGAACCGTCGTCCGAGGTCGTTTCCGCGCCGAAGGCGCCGGGGTTGACGTTCGACGACGTGTTCGCGCCGACATAAAACGGCCACGACTGCACGAGCACGAGTTCGCTGACGTTCGTGATCGTGCTCCCGTTCGCAGCCGCGCACAGACCGGTTCCGTTCGTGTAGGTAAACAACAGACAGGCTATCTGCGCGGCACCCGTGACGAGGTTCGCGTTGGTGGTCAGATCTACCGTGGCACCCGGGCTGCCGCCAAAGGTCGAGGTCGAGCCGGTCAGGGCCGAAGCCGGTGGCACCGTCGCTCCAAAGACGTTCGTTTGGGCGTTGAAGGTCGAGGGCTGCGAAGGTCCGCCGGGGTCGCCCGTGCCGTTGTACGCCGCCTTATAGGCGTAGAGCGCCGGCCCGTTCGCCTGCAGCGTTGCGAACGCGCGCAACCCCGTCAGCACTCCCGCCGACGCGAGCAGCACCGCAACTGCCAGGCGCGCGCGACGAGAGCGAAGCAGCGCCGTCACTTGCCCCAACCGAAGACGCTATCGATCACGCTGGTGACGGTTGCGTACACCCCTTTTCGTGTCGGCGCGGCAGCGAGCGAGGGATCGGGAGACCCGGTAAAGTTGTATCCGCCTGCGACGCGCAGATCGTTACCGATCCGGTAACCGCCTTCGACGGCAACTCCCGTCGTCCGGGCGTCCACGATCTCGTGGGCGGAGAGGAACCGCGTTTCAGCCGCCACGTCAAAGCGTTTCGACAGGCGCTGGTCCAAGCGCAATCCGAAGAGCGACGAGCGCGCGGGATAGTACGCATCGCCGTCGAGCTTGTAGGCATAGCGCGCCGCGATTTCCGTCCACGTCGCCGGGCGGTAGAGCTCCTCGAGCGAGAGGATCTCGGCGTGCGATCCGAGCGTCGTGACGTTGCCGTCGAGCCGTTCGTACGAGAACAGCGTGACGCCGCGATCGTTCGACGAGGGACGGTAAGCGAGCGTGGCCTTCGCATCGACCGTATTGAAGCCGGCCGACGAACTCGAAGAATTCGACGAGACGAATGCGCTGAAGTCGGGCGAGAGCGCACCCGCGGCGGAAAGGTCGAGCGTGTAGCCTCGGTTGCTCCCGTTGCGCAACTGATATTGGCCGGCAGCATGAAAGCGCGCTATCGAATACGCGAGCGACAGCCCGTAGATGTCGTAGCCTTCGCCGGCGGCCGCCGCTTGCGCTTGCGTCGCGGCAGAGCCCTCAAAATCGCCCGGCGTCACGCCAAAGGTCGTGGCGCGCTGAAACGAAGCTTCACCATTTAGGTTCTTCGCGATGTTGAGCTTCTCGCGCACGCCCATCTCGGCGTAGGCGTCGCTCCCGCTCGCCGTACGGTCGATCACGTATTCGGTGTCGACGTCGGTCGAAGCTCCGACCGCTTTCTCCACCCCGATCGCCGTCGACGTCTTCGCGCCGGCGACGCCGGTCAACGTTGCGGTCGCGGCGGCAAAGCTCGTGGTCGGCGCGTCGGCCCACAGCTGCCGAATGAAGACCCTGCCGTGTTTCGCGATCGATACGTCGGCTTCGACCGTCGTCTCGGCGGGCTGCGACGCGTTTTGGCTCTGACCCAAGTTCGAGATCCGGTTTGCAGAGAGCCCGACGACGCGGTTGACCTTGTATTCGACGCCGGCTTCCGCCTGCGCGGAGCCCGCTCCGTTGCTCGTATACGCGGGCAGCGCCGGAACGGCGGACGCTGACGTCGTCGTCGTGCCGGCCTGTTGGCTCGTGACGGCACTTGAAGCCGAGACCGTCGAATCGGCCGGCGCCGCATAGGCCGAACTCGTGCGAATATCGACGCCGGCCGTCGCGGTGATCCGGGACGACAGCGGCAAGCGCGCGTGCAGCGTCGCGCTCGACTGCGCGTTGCTCGCGCCCGGCAAATTGTTCTGCTCGTGGTCGAAGCCGAGCGTAACCGAACCCGCGTGCGCGAACGGATGCGTGTAGGTCGCGTGATAATCGAGCAGACCGGGCGTCGACAAACCACCGAAGGGATTGTTGAACCCTTGCGAAGTCGTCTGGAACCCCAAGTCGACCTTGCTCGTACCTAGCGCCGTCGTCAACGCAAACTCGTATGCGTCGCCGTCGGCGAGATCGGTAGCACCGGCTTGCGTACCTTCTAAGCTCGAACCCGGAAGCGCACCGTGTGCCGAGATGTGCCCGATCGACCAGGCGCCGCCCGGCAGCGCTCCCGTAAGGTCCTGGTTTGCAAGCGAGAAGTTTCCGCTCCCCGTTGCGTCGTTGACGTAACCAGCGCCTAAGCGCACGGCCTGCGCGCTGCCGAAGGCCGTTTCAAAACGGCCGCCGGTCGTTTGTGCGTTCGCCCCGGCGTTGCCGTATTCGTACGCGATCAAGATCTGCTGCGGATTGAAAAACGTATCGAACGGCAACGGCGGGTTGATAAAGCGCAGGAAGCCCGATCCGTAGTCGAGCGTGTAGTCGACGTTGCGCGTCAGCACCGTCTGCGACAAGATCGCGCCGGTGCGCCGATCGAGCGCCACGAGCGTGACGGTATCCGACCCGACCACGATGTCGGGATGCAGCAATCCGCCGAGATTGGAGAGGCCGGTCGGGCTGAAGATCTGACGCGCGTACGCGATATCGTTGCGGGCTTGGAATCCGCTCAGTTTGGCGTTGTTTCCCGCGATCTCGACCTTCGCCCCGTCGACGAGCTGGCTGAAGCCGCCGACACCGCTCGTGGACCCGGTGTCGGCTTGGAACTCGCCCCACATCGCGCTCGACCGGTTGTCGTCGATACGCGCGTAGAGGTGGTCGCGCGAGAGCGCGTCGTCGCGCATGACGCTCGAATCGCCGTACGTTTGGTACGGTCGCGTGGTCGGATCGTCGACGAAGGTGCCGTAGTTATCGTTCAGGTCGAGCGTATCCGCCGTATCGTATGCGATCGTGGCTTGCACGTTTCTCCCGACCCGGCCGACGCCGTAGAGCGCAACGCGGCCTTTGCGCGAATTTGCATCCTCGGGAGCATCGGCTGACTCACCGGGAACGCCGGGCACGCTGCCGACGCCCGCCGTCGCGAGCCCGACGAGCATCGGTTTACGCAGCGCCGGCGAAATGAAGGCGCGCACGTCGTTTTGCGTTCCGGCGATCGTCGTGCGAATGAGCAGATCGCCCGGCTGGAGTCCCGGCACGAGCGCGAGCGTGGCCGAGCCGTGCGCGAGCAATACGACGTCGAGCGAAGCGAACTGCGAGCTGCGATCGCCGATCGCGCGGAAGTTCAGATCTTGACCTTGCTGCGTTTGCGCCGGAACGTCGTCGCCCGCCGCATCGAGATCGGCGCCGGGATCCGCCGGATCTGCGGGCTGCCCCGCCGGGTTCGAGGCGACGGCGTTCGCGAGCAGATCCGAGACGGGCGCGCTCGTCGCTCCGGGGCCCGGCGGCAATGCTGAGGCAACGGTCGAGGTGCGTTTGCGTTGCAGCGATTCGAAGTGCGCGTCGCCCTTGACGATTGCGACGTGCACGGTCGAGCCCGGCAGAGCGGGGTGGCTCCAGCGATCGATGCCGTGCAGTTCGAAGATCGCGGGCGTGCGCCCGTCGGCGCGCAACGTCCCGATCATTTTGGCCTCGACGCGCACCGGGATGCCCGGCCCGAACACGCTCGCGCGTACCGGCGTGCCGCGCAGTCCGCCGGCACCCAGCGGCGTGATGAGGATGTCGTTCGGGCCTGGGGCAAGTGCCACGCCGTAATAGAAGTAGTGCGTTTCGCCCGTCTTCTTGTCGATCGTGCGCTTGCCGATGCGCTTGGTCTCGACGACCGTTCCGTCGACTTGCAGTTCAACTCCGGCGCCGGCGACGGTCGAGATGTCGAAGGTCGCCGCCGCGCGATCCGAGGCTCCGCCCGGTTGCGGAGCGACGAGCGTGACGCTCAAGTCTCCGGTCGCCGTGTACTCGAGGTGTGACAGATCGCCATACACGGGTCCGGACGGCGAGGGCAGCGGCGCGGGCACGGCGTCGGCGGCGAACGCCGCGCCGGGGGCGAGCAGGGCGAACGCGACGGCGAGACCGCGCGCTACGGACTTCACGGCGCACCGTCGAGCGCGAAGTTGATGTCTTCGATGAGCCCGCCGTCGAAGGGACCGTGCACGAGACGGCGGACGCTGCGTTGATCGTCCCACGCGAGGCTGCCGTCGTCGTACGGTTTCGCGCCGGCAGGCAATGTCGTCACGTCGATCCGCACCACGTGCATGCCGGGCCGCACGCCCGGGAAGTCGTATCGTCCGTCGTTATCGGTAACGACCGATTCGCCGTCTTCGAGGTAGACGCGAACCCCGCCGATGCCGACGTCACCCTTGCGGAAGTCGCCGGTCTTTTTTACGTCGTAGAAAACGCGGCCGGTCACGACGGTGCGGTCGGTGAACACGCCCGCGATGACTTGCGTTTGTACCGACGCGCTCGCCGACACGGTCGTGCCGGGAGAAGCGGGCACCTGCGCGGAAACGGTAACGTCGTTCGTAAGGAGCTGATCCTCTTCGGTTCCCGGCAGGATCACCGCGGCGTAGGTGATGACGTGCTGCGCGTCCAGATCCGGCAAGGTCCACGTCAGCACGCGCCCAACGACTTTAGGCTCCTGCGGAAACTTGTCGACGCGCCCCGTTCCCGGCGCGTAGACGACGCCGGCGGGCAGCGTATCGACGACCGTCGTGGCGCCGAGCGCGGTCGACACGTTCGCGAACGTTACGCTGTACACGAGCCGATCGCCCGACGAAGCGAATGGCCGATCGACTTCTTTGGTCACCGTGATGTTCTGCGCGCGAAAGAGCGGCAAGTTGCCGAAGAGGCCGTACACGTCTTGCAGCCTGACCGGCCCCTTCTCGAGCGCAAATCCGCCCGGCACCGCCAGCAACTGCCCGTCGAGCGACGTCAGCATGACGGCGTACAAGTTGTTCGCACCGTTGGGCGAAATATCGATGCGGATGCGGCGGTTGAGGTAGCCGGGCGCGACGATCGTAACGAGGTACGACGTCGGATCGAATTGTTTCGCGCTCAACCCGAAGGAGTACGCTCCCGGCGTGCCAGTCACGTCGGGATTTGCGTTTGAGGTATTGGGCGGAAACGGCGAACCTTTGGGTGCGATCGTACCTCCGGCCATCGTGGTCACGGTAACGACGGCGCCGGGGACGGGAGCCGATTGACCGTTCAATCCGTCGTAGACGATGTTGCCGGTACCGACGAGCACGGATGCCGGGACG
>Ga0302325_10026126_pt1 | contig 12131 bp, 11 predicted proteins | sample Palsa_T0_2_FD_201948 | JGI IMG/M metagenome (GOLD analysis project Ga0302325, IMG submission 201948) | Peat permafrost microbial communities from Stordalen Mire near Abisko, Sweden - Palsa_T0_2 | ecosystem: Environmental > Terrestrial > Soil > Palsa > Peat permafrost | place: Sweden: Abisko...
TCACATGTCTGACGTCCAGTTGCAACACCCAGAAAAGAAGTTCAAGGAGGGTATGACAGTGACAGCTCGAGTTCTGTCAACTGAGCCAGGAAAACGACAAGTTCGCTTGACTCTCAAGAAAAGTTTGGTCAATTCTGAAGCAACCCTGTTTCTGTCGTACAATGATATCAAAGTCGGCATGCAAAGCCCCGGTACGATTGTGAACATCATTCCAGCAGGTGCTGTTGTCCAATTCTATGGGACAATCCGAGGCTTCCTACCCGTTTCTGAAATGAGCGAGGCATATATTCAAGATCCCAATCAACATTTCCGTGTTGGACAGGTCGTGAATGTCCACGTTTTGAAAGTCGATTCCGAGGCAGAAAAGTTAATTGTGTCATGCAAGGACCCTTCAGTATTTGGGCTCGCTCAGCAAAACGCAATGAAGAAGCTGAAAGTCGGCGAGATTGTATCTGCACTGGTCACCGAAAAGTCCAACGACGACATTTCAGTAGAATTGCAAGGTCTCGGCTTGCGAGCCACTCTGCCAGTCGGACATCTCACCGATGGGTCTTCCTCCAAGAACCTATCTGCTATGAAAAAGATCCGGGTTGGGCAGACTTTGACAGACTTGGTCGTCATCGAAAAACTCGAGCAAAAGCGCTTGGTTGTCCTGACCAACAAGCCAAGTCTCCTAAAAGATGCGAGAGACCATATGCTGTTGAGAAGCTTCGATGATGTCAAGGAAAACAAAATCGTGCATGGCTTTGTCAAAAATGTATCTCTGATAGGTGTTTTCGTTCAATTTGGTGGAGGTCTCACCGGTCTGCTCCCAAAGAACAAGTTAACTGAAGAAGCCATTCGCCTTCCTGAATTTGGGATGACGAAATTTCAATCCTTAGAGGCCAAGATTATCTCCGTTGATCATGGTCAGAGAAAATTCGCACTTTCAATGACTGATCTCAGCACTGAAACACAACCTGCACTTCCAACCGCTCCTACGTCCGCTGGTATCACGCAAGCAGCGGTAAATCCAATTGACGCAACAGTCACGAGTGTAGGCGATCTTACACTAGGAAGATTAACAAAGGCAAAGATTTCATCGATCAAGGACACTCAAATCAACGTTCAGCTTGCGGACAACATTCAAGGGCGTATTGATGTCTCACAAGTTTTTGATTCTTGGGAGGCCATCAAGGACCGAAAGAAGCCACTGCGATCGTTCTCATCAAAACAAATTGTCGACGTCCGTGTTCTAGGGATCCATGATGCAAAAAATCACCGTTTTCTACCCATATCTCATAGAGGCAGTAAGACACTGGTTTTTGAGCTCTCTGCCAAGCCGAGCGACCAATCTGAAGCTCCTCAAGAGCCGCTCACTCTCGACAAAGTCAAAGTCGGCTCGTCTTGGATTACATTCGTCAATAACATTGGTGATGACTGTCTTTGGGTTAATCTGTCCCCAAACGTTCGTGGACGCATTCGCAATCTGGATGCATCGGATGATGTCTCTCTACTGAAGGACTTAGGAAGCAACTTCCCTGTGGGTTCGGCTATTAGAGTTCATGTCTCGCATGTAGACGTTGCCAATAACCGATTGGATCTCTCAGCCCGCTCAGCACAGATGTCAGAGCCCTTGACATTTAAGAATCTTAGCAAGAGCATGGTAGTTGCGGGCAGGGTTACAAAGACAACCGAGAGACTTGTCATGGTGCAACTCAGTGATAGTGTATCTGGCCCTATCACACTCACTGATCTGACGGATGACTACTCGGAAGCAGACCCAACAAAATATTCTAAAAACGACATTATTCGGGTCTGCATTACAGATATTGATGCTCCTAACAAGAGAATCAGAATATCAACACGACCCTCAAGAGTTCTGAACTCCTCCCTTCCCGTCCAAGACCCAGAGATCTCTTCAGTCGCGCAATTGAAAGTCAACGATATCGTACGTGGATTCGTCAAGAACATTTCCGACAAAGGTTTGTTCGTCAATCTGGGTGGTGACGTGACAGCGTATGTCAGAGTCTCGAATCTTTCGGACTCTTACGTCAAAGACTGGAAATCCGAATTCGAAATTGATCAGCTTGTGAAAGGCAAGATTGTTGTCGTGGATATTCCGTCGAATAATGTCCAAATGAGTTTGAAGGCTTCTGTTATTGACAAAGACTACGTTGCACCGATAACCTTCAACGACATCAAAGTTGGTCAGATAGTCACTGGAAAGATTCGAAAGGTTGAGGATTTCGGTGTTTTCATTGTCATCGATGGCTCAGCGAATGTCAGCGGTCTGTGCCATCAGAGCGAGATGGCTGAGAAGCGGGTTCATGATGTCAAGAAACTTTACGAAGAGGGCGACTCCGTCAAAGCAATAGTTCTGAAACTTGATCCCGAAAAGAAGCGTATTAGCTTTGGGCTTAAAGCCTCATATTTTGAGGATATCGCGGAATCAGAGCAAGGAAGCGAGGATAGCGACTTATCCAGGATGCAGGGAGTCAAGATAGGAGGGTCAAGTTATGAAAATGATGATGGTTCGGAAGGCGATGAGAATGGAGGAATCGATCTTGACGATGTCGAGAGTATTGCCAGTGAGTTCAAGCAAAATGAACAGTTTGACGAGGAAAGGGAGGATGCTGGAGACGACTCGGGCGTCGCTGCTCTTAACGCTGGCGGCTTTGATTGGACAGCAGACGTTCTGGACCAGGTTTATGAGCAATCAGGTGCAGAATCTGATGTTGAAGACGCAGACGACAAGCCCAAGAAGAAAAAGCGCAGGAAGGCGGAAATTAAGATCGACCGAACTGGCGACCTTGATACTAATGGACCCCAGTCTGTTAGTGACTTTGAACGCCTTCTCCTTGGACAGCCAGACTCATCAGAGCTCTGGATCCAATACATGGCATTTCAAATGCAACTTAGTGAGCTTAGCAAGGCAAGAGACGTCGCAGAACGTGCCATAAAATCAATCAGCATTCGGGAAGAGACGGAGAAGATGAATATTTGGGTTGCTTTGCTAAATCTGGAGAACGCCTATGGGAGTGATGAGACTGTTGAGGAAGTCTTCAAGCGAGCTTGTCAATACAACGACGCACAGGAGATCCATGAGAGATTGACCAGTATTTACATTCAATCTCGCAAGCACGATGTAAGCTGTTGGCAATGACTAATGAATTGCACCCGATGCTAACTCAAGTACAGAAAGCTGATGAGTTGTTCCAAATCCTCGTCAAAAAATTCTCACAGTCACCTACAGTCTGGTACAACTATGCTCACTTCCTGCACACGAGTCTAGCATCTCCTGATCGCGCACGGGCGGTCCTTCCCCGTGCAACGCAGTCACTACCCCCTCACACCCATCTAAATCTAACTCTCAAGTTCGCAGCTCTGGAGTTCCATTCTTCCTCCGGATCTCCTGAGCGTGGACGGACAATGTTTGAAGGTTTGCTGTCAACATTTCCCAAGAGACTCGATATCTGGAACCAGCTTCTTGATCTGGAAATACAGCAAGGTGATCAAGACATCATCCGTGGAGTGTTTGAGCGCGTCGTGAAGACGAAGGGTCTGAAACCTAAGGGAGCGAAGTCTTGGTTCAGGAGGTGGTCTGAATGGGAGGAAAAGAATGGAGATAAGAAGAGTCAGGAGAAAGTAAAGGCAAAGGCAGAGGAGTGGGTGCGAGTTGCTGCACAGAAGAAGGATAGGGGCAATGATGACGAGTAAAATGATTTGTGTTGGATTCTGCCTAGCACGGAGTACGGAGGCATAAAAGTTTCCAACAATGGTTGCTAGGATGATCGAATGATGTAAAAGCCAACAGTATCTTAGATGATATCTCCTTCCGCATTGGAACATGTGAGATGATCGTCCTAAAACTGCTCGAACATTGAAGGATCTCCATTTGCCTGACTTTTGAATAGATACAAGTGGGTTTTGGTAGACTAAAATATTCGTGGCAGATGTTGACATGAAATCTCCTATAGAGATTTGGATATTGAGGAAGTGCATATCCCACGTTCCATTTTATATGGGACTTTTTAGTTTGGAATTTCAAACCCCCTATTCCGGCTAGGACATCATTTCGTTGAGATTGAAATATTAATCACAAATTTAATCATAGTCCCTCCATCATCCGCCTTCGTCACACCCGACAACTTTCCCATGATCTTCACAAAACCCTCAATAGACTCCTCCCACCTTGCCTCATCTTCCTGCTTCCACGCGTCATTTCTCTGCACAATATAGCCCCACAACGCAGTCAACCACCACCTCAAATCCCCCACCTTCTCAAAATGCCACAAGTGCTAATGTGAACCTCACTCTCCTCAAACCCTCCTGCCACCATGAAATCCTTGAGTTTCTCTTGTTTGAACTACCCTGGGTCGTAAGCCAACCCTAACTTTGCATTGGATCCTCTTGTTGCGAGATGGGCAGCTTTGATAGCTTCATCGTGAGGATGAAATGCGAAGGTGCAGACGATTGCTTGGCCACCTGGTTGTAGCGTGCGATAGAGATGCTGAGCTACGGTTTTAGGGTGGTCTAAGCCGGCTACTATGAAATTGGTGAAGGACTGCGTAAAGTAGTTGCCAGGGAAGGTGAGTTCTTGCACTCACATGACGAAGTTTTCGACGAGCCATTTTTTGGCGTCGATTTTAGCTTGGCAGCCCTTGATTGGTAGCTATTTGCGTCTGTGGCGATGGTTCGGATTGATGATGGTGGGTGCGTAGCCATGATCTCGGAGGTCACCCCGCCGGAACCGCAACCATTGTAATGAACCAGGGAGTTAGAAGGGACAAGCGGAAGCAGGTTGGTGAAGATGTGCTTGTTTACGTCTTCTGATGTGATTCCAATGATTGCTTGATAGAGGGCAGCCGTTTTGGGATACATTTATTTGGGAGTGAACGGAGGTTTGGCTTGCAGGGAAGCCATTTTGGGAGAAGCGGATAGTTTGCTCTAAACCAGAAAATGCCCGAATTCAATGTGGTTTCAAACTTTGAGACTGTTTGAAATTGGAGAAGAAGCATTGGAACTCTGAAATGAAAATAATTATAAGATTTATACTCTAGATGGAGGGGTATGGTACGACTTTCGGCTCTCGTAATCAGATTTTATGAACAAATTGGGTGAGAGACTTCGCAACTTGTGCCCATACGCATGCTTGTTGAGCTGATCATTGTATACATGCTTATCATGACGCAGACTTTGTAGGTCATTTAGCCTTTTCTCGTTCTCGCTCTTGAGCCCGCAAGGCTTCGATATTCTCGTCGACCAATGAAATCTGAGCATTGACTCGGAGAAGCTTCTCCCTCAGCATACTCTCGTACTCGCTATCTGACAAGACTTTCATTGGGCTCCACTTGGAGTTCAAGAATGAGTTCTTCTTTTTGGACTCTTCCTTCTCTGCCAATTCAGAATTTCGCGCATCTGCCCTATTATATACAGCCTGTCCTACTGCTCCGAAGATGGCGAACACAATGGCTCCGGGAATGACATTCCCTCGACCCCCTGCGACTGTTGTCAGATAAAAATGCAGCAGGAATGGGAGTACCAACGTAAAAGACCACCAGCCGTTCCTCCAATCCCACCAGCGATCGCACTAGCAGAAATTTTTTCTCGGGGTCCGACTTTATCCTTCCCCCAGGCATGGAGAACGAAACCTCGTGAGGCTGAAAGAAGAATGTCAGCTGCTTGGTCCTTCTACGGAAGTATCTCGCATACCCCAAAAAGTTGTTCCTAAAGTAAACCACTGGATCCCCGATGCCAGGGCAAATAGTGTAGGAGTACTTGAGCGTATCAGGCCAGCAAAGCCTCCAACTAGCATTCCAGACATACCTTTGATAGTGCGTTAGCTTCCAGCCTTACCGGAGTTACAATCACGTGCAAATAGTTCGAGGAAAGGGGTAAGGGGAAATGGTCCCTGAGATCGTCTGGGAGATATCATATAAGAATGGAATACATACCAGAGAGACCACCGACTTGAAGAGCAGGCCATATAATCTCTAATATCTCTGGAGGCAAGTCGTTGGGTCTTCGAGGCTCTCCGCCCGTCCCTGAAGGTTGAGGTTGTGCCATGTCACCTTTGACCTTCTGAATCGTACAAATGTTTGGTTGCATAGTCGAGACCCTCTCCTTCATCCAGCCCGGGTCATAATTGATGCATTGCACTAGGCTAGATGAAGTGTCGATTATTTCAGTTCTGTTTGGGAAGGGTCTCAGTTTTGCGAAGTTCATTCACGGCGTTAATCTACAATACTTGTAGCCGATAAAGGCCTAGCGCCAAAATAGCGGTAGTGTACCCTTGTTAAATTCTTCTAGGCAAAAGTAATAATTCGCACTCAAAACTTGCGAAGTCGATCTCAACGACTTCATCCACCACGACAACACAATCGAGTCTCCCGGACTCGTTACAACACAAAGGAACCCGAATACGACAGCACTGAAGGATCTACTGTCCTTCAGCCAACCCCAGAGGACAAAGCGCAAGAGCAGAGGTTCTCGCGCAGTGTCCTAAAAAGCACCGCAAACATGGGTAAGCCTGTTTTACAAACATTTTCAATCCACCACTCCAGAACCGCACTGTCGCAGGAGGATATTCAATTCAATATGATTGTTGCTAACTTATTTGTCGTATAGCTCCCAAAAAGAAGGAGCAGCAGAAGATGACCCTCGGGGCCTTCTTGACTGATGAAAGTAAGGAGAATCAGGCCGCCTCAGCCTTCCCTGAAAGATCGGCCCTAACATGTCATAGAAATGGGATCATGGGCAGATGAGATGGAGGATATGCCAGTTTGTAAGAGTGCTTCACACCCTGCCAAAGATAATGCGGCTGACCCTTGACTCTGCAGCCGGTATGCATTTCGCACTTCCCCACCCACTAGCAAAAGCTATCGTGAATAATTCCATGGGACCTAACAATCTCAGACTCTCGAACTGGCTATGGAGGTGGTGAACGCCGTACCTATAGCTCTACTACTGGTCAATATGGTGGAAGTAGCATGGGCGGTTAGTTGATCAATGCTTCGAAATGTCCAATTGCATCCCAATACTGATATTAATTCAGGTTACTCTGTTCGCGAGGAACTTCCATTGCCCGACAAACCCCCCTTTACCGTCCATCTTGGCAACCTCTCATTCGACGCCACTGTTGGAGATGTTACAGACTTCTTTACCGGATGCGAATGCACAAATGTCCGAATTATCGAGGACAAGTTGGAGATGAAGCCAAAGGGCTTTGGTTATGCAGAATTCGCCACCCTCAATGGGCTGAAACAGGCATTGACTCTCAATGGCAGCCAATTCCAAGGACGTAATATCAGAATCAGCGTTGCTGATCCTCGTAAGTTCTGAATCCATGAATTGTTGCATGTCGTGTCTGACTCTTTTCTCTTCCAGCCAAGGACCGAGACCGCCCAGATGTGAGAGAGATTAGTGACTGGAGCAGAAAGGGTCCATTGCCAGACTTGCCAGGCCGAGGAGGTTCTCGTCGCGATTCAGACCGAGGCTTCGGATCTGATTATGGTGGAGGAGAGCGCAAAGAGCGTTTCCCCGAGGGTGATGGAAAGGTCCGTGATTTTGGGAACTGGGAGCGTAAGGGTCCCTTGTCTCCTATTGCTCAGCCAGAGCGTGCTCCACGAGAGGGTGGCCGTCCTCGAACAAACGATGGTCCTAGAGGAGAAGGATTCAGAGATCGCAAATCATCACCCGCTGCATGGGGTGAGGGCCGCCCGCAAGGATCGCAAGATGGTTCAAGACCCCCGAGACGAGAATTCCAAGAACGCCCATCTGTCGAGCGGACTCCTACTGCTGCTGAGCAAGACAACCAATGGCGTACCAAGATGCGACCAGACCCCCCAGCTGCCAAGTCACCTGTACCATCTCGTGACGGCAGTGAAGCACCTTCGTCTCCTGCTCTGGCAGGGGCCTTGCCAGTTGGGCGACCCAAATTGAACCTCGCAAAGCGAACCGTTTCGGAGGCCACCGATCTACCATCCCCATCATCAGTCTCGGGTGACGCGAAGGCGAGCCCATTTGGTGCAGCTCGCCCTATCGACACTGCAGCAAAGGAGAGAGAGATCGAAGAGAAGAGATTAGCTGCACTTCGTGAGAAGAAGGAGGCTGAGGAGAAAGCCAAGGAGGAAAAACGAGAAGCTGCTGAAGTAGAGAAGCAAGAAGCTGCCGACGGTGAGAAGAAAGTCGAGATTTTGCAAAGACCTGACGGCGAGGGCGCCGCTAAGGAAGAAGAGACCATCGAGAAGGAGAACCAGAACGGAAACACTGTTGATGACAAGGCGGTGAAGCCAAAGGAGATTGTGCGAGACATCAAGCCCAAGCCATCCGACACTGGTGCTTGGAGAAGACCATCCGGAGGTCCACCCCTACCAAGAGATGACATTCCCCGTGGGCCACGAGGCCGGGGCGGCAGAGGTAGAGGCGAGGGTCGAGGAGGCCCAAGACATTTTGATGAAAGGCCAACAAGACAGAACGTGAATGGAGGAGGTTCCCCTGCATCCGCCGCTCAGGTGCCCTCTGCCGAACCAGAGGCTGCAGCTCTCGAGGACGATGGCTGGAGCACTGTATCAAAGCCAAAGAAGAACAACCGTGGTGGGAACCAAGGAGCGCGCGCTATTGCATCGTGAGCTGCAAACGAGTCTAATGCATTTCTCAAAATTAGGAGGCGATAGAATTGAGCAAGCTTTCAGCGTTCTATAAGCATGGTCCTTCGAAATTTACGGCTATAACGAATCCGCGCACACCCATTTAATCTCCATCTCTCCTCTGCTCGACGACTTTCTTTTGGCGTTGGATCTTTTCAGTCTCATGGCTAGAACTGTGTGCTCAGATTCAGGCTTATTCTGGCCTCGGAGACTGGGCCTCTACCAAAACGGACGCCTGCACACTTAGATCGCATAGGGATGGCCGCTGCACAAATGTTTCTTTCGACTCATAGTCTCCTTTCGGCATCTCACCACGTCTGTTCCCACATATTGATTGCACTTACGACTCTCCGCCGGCTGTCTATCAAAAGTACTTCGATCGCAAGGTGCGATATTCGGTATGAAATGGACGGCTTTTCTTCTTCCTTATGCAAGGCGGCTTCTTGTCACGGGCATAGAGCGAATGAAAGGATTGCGAATACGCTTGCTTGTACTTTTAAATGCTTTTCGTTGTGGCAATCAGACTATTGACAATACACAATTGTTTGGCTGAGGCTAATGCAGTTGTGGAAGTGATCTCTGCGTGATATGTTTCCCGTAGAATCGTGTACCAGGTCCACTATCAGATATTACTGATGTTAAACTCGTTCCAGGATCCGGATTACATCCTTGGTTATAAACGAATTGCTGATCGGCGCTCGCTTTCAGGTTTTCTCAAGGAGTTTTGATCCTTCTGGCGATATGGTTTTCATGTGCCTTTTCGGAAACTAGACATTTCACAATCGCCTCTTGTGAGTGCTCCAGTACTGAGCTAATTCATCAATCATCCAGTGCAGCCATCGCGGCACTCCTTGAAAAGACACACAGAGGGTAGAAACTTCCTCCGAAATCCATGTCGTACCTAATTCCATCAGTACTATCTCACCGTGAATTGAATCAAAGGAGATTCACCAATAATTGACTGCACAGCAGATTCCCTCTTCTGAGCAAGATTGTGACACTTTATGATACCTGAACCTATTAGCATCACTTCCGATGTACAATGGGCAACTTACCATAGAGCAGGAAGATACAACATATCACCCTTCTTTAGTGTAACTCTCATCGTCTCGGCATGTTTCGAATACTTCGTCCCACACCCATCTCCGCCATGATCGCCCACCTCTGGATCCCACGTCGCGAAGGGTACTGTATCTCCCTCTTCCTCCTTGATCTCCAACGTCCCATCTGCCATCCGTACATAAGAAGCAGGGGTCAACTCCCGCTCTGCAACACAGGCATACATCAGCGGTGGTAGCAACACAAAATGTTTCTCCCCAATAATCTGCACATAAATGTTCTCATAATTATCCTTGTGCAGTGCAGTCACAGATCTTGAGTTCCCAATCCAGAGGTTAATAGCTTCGGGGTCTTGTTGAAGAGCTATACGAGCCCAAGGGATGTCTTTCTCGACGTGAGAAAAAAGAGTTAAATATTCGTTCCGCAGGTTGTCGTTTTCTGTACTTTTTTAGGAATAGGGGAGGAAAATTGATGGTCACGTGATACTCACGCGTTTGTGCATATCGAACTTCATGGACTTCTTCCTTTGCACTCTTTTCTTGCTCTGAAATGAAATGGACGAAATCTGTAAAGGATTGCTGTTCTTCCCATGGCTTGACGAAAACTAAGACTCCATCTTTATTCCTGGTTGGCGAATCCGCGTTCCTGTTTTCCTCTTAGGACATCCTCCCTCTCCCTAAATGCAGAAGTACTGTACGTGACAGCAGGACTTACCCCTCAGGCGTGACGGCAACATTCACACTCTGCGGCCCAAGCAACTCTTGCAAAGTCTGTACATTCCACGTCCTGGTTGCCTCCCAATCCCTCGCCGCACCTCGGACCACAAAAGGTCGGTTCCTGGCCACGTACCGCATGAACTCCAGCGCCGATGGTGCCTCCGTCAGCTCGTCGATTCGCGACGAGTTTAATTCCGCGTACGTGGTCAGCAGCTCGACGATTGGGTCGGGAGGTGGGGGAGCAGATGTGGGGTTCATGGCCGTACCAGATTATTGAATTTTTCGAGGCTTGAGAGGACTCGGGATTCGGCATGCGGTGTGGGAAAGTTAGGGCTTGGGTCGCAATCGCTTGATTGATACTAGTACAGTACAGTACAGTACGAAGTACCAGTAAGAGGGATGGAGGGACGGTGGACGGTGAACGGTGAGAGGATTTGTCCTGGCTGGGGGGTGGGGTGGAGTGGGGTCCGTATTGTTGGGTGGGTGGAGTGATATTTCGGCGGATACGTACGGAGTACGTGGTGCAAATTTCTAATTCTACAGTAATTTGGTCGTGTCGGTGGGGAATTTCGGGATCTAAAAATTTATACTGTACTTACAAAGTACAGTACAGTAAATTCTAGCTTCACCAGATGAACTCCAACTCAACTCTTGGGAAACTGGTGAAGCTTTCACAATTCTCACGTGTTTGCCCGTTGTCGTTGCATAAATAGATTCATGTAGATAATCGATAGACTACGTACTTCGCACTACGGAGTATGATACGTAATGCACGAGTCGGAACCCCTGGATCTTGGAGGCGCCAGGCGGCCAGGTCAGCTTTTCCTTTTTCCCCAAAGTGTTTAATTGGAGTGCTGGTCCCTTCAAAAGGTGGAAATATTATTGGGCGATCACCCCTCCACCTTGATTCGGATGCTTCCCGTGGCGGAAGCGAGGGCGCCTCGAGCGCTCCGTGCTCAGGGGTCTTCACCACATCTGGACTGCTCCTATCGCCACTTCAAGCACGGTCTCGGGAAGCTCATCTGAAGTCTGTTCACCTCACCTTACCTGATAAGGATATGTCAAGCCAAATGGCCCGGAATGGGGCTGATCCTGGGAAATTCGAGTGAGCTGACTGGGTCGGAGACTGATCCATTGAAGAATACGAGGCTGGGCAACCTTGCACCTACAGTGCTACTGGTATGAAAGTCAGTCAATATGCGGCTGAGGCCGCCACGGCTTGAAATTAATATCACTGAGTATTTCTCCGTGCTGTCAGCTTTCTCTTTCCTTGTGCGTCGTGTTGTGCGTCGAACCTACTGCAAGTTGCAGCCTTACACTCGTTTATCGATATACGTATCGATTGTTTGTCAATATCTAATCATGAAGCTGTGTCCGACGATTCTGGGCTTGGTTGCCGTCTTTTTGGGCCTTGGGGAGGCCCAAGTGACCTGGCCCAATGCTATCGACGAGCTGGAGGATGTTATGTTTCTTAATTCTGGGTACAGGAGCCGAGGGTTTGGACCTCATGTTACGCCGTGTAGCTTCTCGGAATTTGGAGCTGGCCGACAAACAGCTGCCGAATGGCTTCGAATTGGTTTCCATGACATGGCGACGACGAACGTCTTCTTCGCACCCCACGGCGGAATCGACGGGTCGATACAGTTCGAGTTGAATGACGGGGAGAATATTGGTCTCGGGTTCAATACAACGTTGCATACGTATTCAAACTTTTTCAACAGTCAGT
>Ga0302325_10026129_pt1 | contig 12130 bp, 7 predicted proteins | sample Palsa_T0_2_FD_201948 | JGI IMG/M metagenome (GOLD analysis project Ga0302325, IMG submission 201948) | Peat permafrost microbial communities from Stordalen Mire near Abisko, Sweden - Palsa_T0_2 | ecosystem: Environmental > Terrestrial > Soil > Palsa > Peat permafrost | place: Sweden: Abisko...
AAATGCTGGCCCCCCGGCCGGCACACATGGGAGCGAACGTGGTGTTCAACCAGGCCGACGTGGACGGTGGGGCTCCCGAGGAGATGGTTGCGGGGAGTTAGAGTTCGAGGGGAATTTCCAGCCAATCACACGCCGGTCCTTGGGGCCGGCGTTCGTGTTGAGAACCGTCGTCGCTGATTCGTCGTTGGTCGCTGGCCTTTCGCGAGAACCTTTGGGGAGGGCATTCGAGCAACAACCAGCGACCGGCGACCAAACCACCGTATGAGTGATTTTTTACAAACCGTGATGCCTGTTCGCTGCCGGCACCGCCCGCGAGGCCGCAGGCGCCACGCACACTTAGAAGGTGGCGGCGAGTCGGAGGGAATAGCTTCTGGGCGGGCCTATGGCGTTGCCGGAGAAGAGTCCGCCGAAATCGATTACGTTGAGGCGGTTGTTTAAGTTTTCGCCGTCGGCTTGCAGGCGGAGCGAACGGTTTTCTTTTTTGTAGAGATCGGCTCCGGCGGAAGCATCCACGGCGAGCATGGGCTTGATGCGTCCGCTGTTGATGTTGATGCGATTGACCACCGCTGGACCGTACTCGGCGAGCGCCTGCTGGTACGTCCCCTCAAAATCGAAAGGAAGGCCGCTGCCGTATTCCGAGCCGCCCGCAATCCACAACCGGGAGGTCAGCTGATAGCGGATGCGCATGCGGGCGGTGTTGCGTTGATCCTGCGAATCGGGGAAATGTCCGGTGAGCTGGGTGGTGGCGTTGACGGCGTCGTCGCCGAGGAAGAGGCCGCCGGTCACGGGGAACCATGCGTTCCCGACAATGTAGGAATAGCTGAGAAAGCCGGAGAAGCGCCTCCAGTGCGGGAGTTCGAGCTTGCCTTCGGCGCCATAGAGAATGGCCTTGCGGAAGGCTATGGGAAAACTGACGGCGGTGCTGAGGATTTGATCGTCGTCGGCATAGTTGTTGACGTAGCGGCGGAAGTAATTGGCATCGAAGCGGAATTGACCAACAAAACTCTTGCTGGCACCGAGTTCGAAATAGTTACCGTGGGAAGGCTCAACCGGGAGCCGGAGCACGCTCGGGTCGAGCGAGGATACTTGTGAGGAACTCGATAACAGGATGTTCTCGAACGAGGGCGTCTGGAAGACGCGGTCGTAGGAGGCGTGGACGATCAGGTTGGCTCCTGGAAAACAGCGGGCGACGGAGAAGCGCGGGCTTACCGCGTTTTGGTTCACGATGAGCTGATAGTGGTCCCAGCGCAGGCCGGCGTTGATGGTCCAATTGCCGAGGCGAATGAGATCCTGCACGAAAGCCGATTGTTCGAGGTCCGCGCGGCTGCCGGCGAAGGCGAAGGTGGGGGGGGTTCCGGGATCGAATGGGTTGTTGGGATCGTTGGGACTCACGGTGATGACGTCGCTGAAATTTTCGTGCAAAAAAAGATTGTCGGACTCGAGGCCGGCCTTCCATTCGTGATGGCCGTGATGGATGGAGATGGCGGCGTTGAAGTATCCCTCCTTAAAATCGTTGTGCTGAAATGCAGCGATGGGCCAGGAAGAACTGTTCGAGTTGAGATCGAGGGAGTTGTCGCGCACCATGCCGCGGAGATTGGCGAGAATGTTGGGCGAGAAAATATGCTGATAGGAAGCAATTCCCATGGTCTCGAAATTGTCAGCGGTCTGGAGCTGGGGGGCGGTGCCCGGAGGATCTTGACCTTGGGGGAATTGCTGAAGCTGTTCGTTGGGAATTTCATAACGCGAGAGTTCGTGGCGAACGCTGAGGGTGAGGCGATCCTTGGGAGTGAACTCTCGCTCATAGTTCAGCGAGAAGTCGCCCGTGGTGCCGCGGTTGGTGTAGTTCTCGGGAACGACGGGATTGAGGTAGTGGGCAGTCATGTTGCCGGAGGCGCTGAGGCCAACGGTGTTTTTTCCAAAACTATCCTGGAGACGGGCGAAGGCGCCGGCGGTATCGAAACTGCCGCCCGAGAGAATGACATCGCCGTGAAGGTTGCCGTTGGGCTGCTGGAGGTCGCGGAGGGTGTTGACTTCGACGACGCCTCCCATTTTGCGGCCGTACTCGGCGGGGATGCCGGCGGTGTAGATGGTGAGGGAGTCGACGTCGTCGGCTTCGATTTCGGGGCCGAAGCTGGGCGAGCGATTATCCGTGAGCGGGATTCCGTCGACCACGAACTGAGTTTGATATTCGGAGCCGCGAGGATGGAGCACGGCGTTCCCCTCGTAGAGCCAGCCGGGCTCGGAGTTGATGAGATCAGGGAGCGAGCGGCCGGGAAGCGAGGCGGGACGCTCGGCGATGGCTTGTTGATCGAGATGGTTGACGGCGCCGGCGCGGTCGCGATCGAGCAGCGTGCTCTGCGCGGTGACCTCAATGGCGGTGCTCAGAGTGGCGACGCCGAGCTTGACCAGGTACTCGGTGGGGAGCGCGGAATGGATCTCGATCAGGCTATCGTAGGAAGCGAAGCCCTCATGCTGCACCTTGAGGCGATAGAAACCGAAGGGGAGATTGCGGGCGATGAGCAAGCCGGAGTCATCGGCGGAAAAGGCACGGCGGAGTTGGAGGGCGTCGCTCGAAAGCTCGGCGGAAGCTTTGAGAGCGAGGCCGTCGGGGTCGGTGATTTTAAGGCGGAGTTCTCCGGTGCTGCTCTGAGCAGCGAGAGCGATGGCGTTAAGAAGAATGACGAGATGGAGGAGTGTGCGCACCTTTGACCGGAAGAATCTTCATGCTACCAGCTTCCGGAGCGGGGACAGGAGTTACGAAGGGAGCAAGTTAGGAAGGGAACGGCTTCGGATTTGAGCCAAACGCGTGATGGTTGCTGGCTAGAAATTGAGACATGGTTTTTACAAGCTTCTGACAAGTCGGCCGGAGCGGTTGGGCATGATGGACGGCGAGATCGGCACTCGGGGGATTGCCGATCCTCATTCCCCACTCAGCCTTCAGGCCCTCGACGACCGCGAGGGAATGGGGAAGCGGGCGTTTCCACCGCAGGGGGTGGGAGCGTCCGTTTGATTTGCATGGTGCTTACCAAACGCGGCAGGCATTGACGGGCATCATGGGCTGACCGGTTTTGCAGCCGAAAGCCTGGCCGAACTCGGACATGTTTTCGACCACGCCATCGACGCGGAATTGCCTGGGCGAGTGGGGGTCGGTCTGAACCTGGAGGCGAAGTTGGGCGGGCCGCGTGTCGCCACACCAGCTCTGACCGTACCCGAGGAAGAATTGCTCGATCGGAGTGTAGCCATCGTTTTGCTTTTGGGAGAGGTCGATCATTTTGCGTTTCGCGTCGGCCAAGAACGCGATGTAGGCAAGACGCAGACCACCATTGTCGGCGGTATTCTCCCCGAGAGTTAGTTTTCCGTTGACCTTGACATCGTCGACCGCCACAAAGTTGCCGTATTCTTTCACTTCGCAATCGGCTTTTTCTTTAAATTGCTTGGCGTCCTCCGGCGTCCACCAGTCGTCGAGATTGCCGCTGGCGTCGAACTTGCGGCCCTGGTCGTCAAAGCCGTGGGTCAATTCGTGACCTACGATGGCGCCTATGTGGCCGTAATTTTCGGCGTCGTTCGCTTTGGAGTCATACATTGGAGACTGCAAAATGCCCGCCGGGAAATTGATGTCGTTCATGCTGGGGCTGTAATAGGCGTTGACGGTGGGTGGGCTCATACCCCACTCGTTGCGATCGACGGGCTGTCCGATCTTGGCGAGGTCGCGACGATTCTCAAATTCGGTGGCGCGCTGGTCGTTCGCGAAGGCATCGCCGCGAACGATGATGAGAGAGGAGTAATCGCGCCAGTGATCCGGATAGCCGATCTTGTCGGCGATGGCGTGCAACTTTTCCTTGGCGCGGGCCCTGGTGGCTGCGCTCATCCAGTCGATGGTATCGAGATCTTGATCCATGGCGGCCTCGATATCGTGCACCATCTGGACGGTAGCCTGTTTGCTCGAAGGGGGGAATTCCTGGGCGACATAGACCTGCCCGAGCGCCTGTCCGAGCGCTTGGTCGGTCGAATGCACGCAGCGCTTCCAGCGGGCTCTCTGTTCCGGCTGACCGCCGAGTTTGTGTTGGTAGAAATCGAACTTCTCGTCATCGAAGGCCTGGGGCAGCACCAGACCGTCGGTGGAGTGGATGAGTTGCCAGCGCAGGTAGGTCTTGATGGTTTCCAAGTCGGCGGAGGCCAGAAGAGCATTCAGGCCTCTGAAGAAATCCGGGTTGGTAACGTTCAACTCTGAAACCGGAGGAGCTCCGCTGGCTTTGAGAAAGCGCTCCCATGAGATGGCCGGAGCTAGCGCGGCGAGCTGCGAGACGGGCATGAGGTGGTAGATGTTGTTGGGATCGCGTCGCGAGGTGATGTCCATGGAAACCTTAGCCAGAGCGGTTTCCAGCTGCATGATCTGTTGCGCATCGGAGGCGGCTTTTGCGTCAGGCTCACCGAGGAGCTTGAGCATGTTGGTGATGTGCTGCACATATTCGGAGCGGGTTTTTTCAGCCGCGTCACCGGTGCGGAAGTAGAAATCGCGCTCGGGAAGTCCGAGTCCGCCTTGATCGACGGCGGCAATCTGCTTACGCGCATCCTTGAAGTCCTGCTGTTCGCCAAAGTTGAGGAACGCAGAATCGTTGATTAATTGATAGTGGGCGAGGAGTTCCGGGAGTTCGTTTTTGCTGTGGAGGGCTGCGATACGGGCCAGTTCGGGCTCGAGGGGCTTGAGGCCGTCTTTATCGATGGCGTCAACGGCGATGCAGGAGGCGTAGAAGTCGCCAATTTTCTGTTCGTTGGGAGTACGCCTTGGGCCGCCGGCCGCAGCCGTCTCGAGCATGGTGTGCAGGACGTGCTCGGTGTGGTCGGCGATGATTGTGCCGGTGCCGTATCTGGAACGGTCCGGGGGGATGGGGTACAGCTTGTTGAAGTTACCGCAGGCGTATTGGAAGAAATCGACGCAAGGATCGGCAGTTTTGTCGATGAGGCGAGTATCGAGGCCGGGGAGCAGGGCGGGGGCGGAGCTCTGAGCCTGGGCGGGTGAACAGAATATTAGAGCCAGAGTTGCGCATGCAAGGCTTTCGATGGTCTTCATTTATTTCCTCGGCTGGGTTGTGCTGGACACCGGTTTGAGGCGCCGCAACAGTTTACTCCCAAGGTGGCCCGGCGGGAGCCGCACCGGGACTTTGATGGGCGGCGGCGGCGGCGCGTCAAGGCCGAGGACGGGGAGTCGGTGTTCTACAATCTTCTCGTGGCTCTGCTCGGGAACCTGCGTACAACGCTTGAAATGATCAAGTGGGAGCACTCTGTTTTTGCTCTCCCGTTTGCTATCTGCGGGGCGATGCTTGCCGCTTCCGGCTTCCCTACGACGCATCAAGTGATATGGATTGTCATCGCCATGCTGGCGGCGCGATCTGCGGCGATGGCCTTCAACCGGCTGGCCGACGCGGCCATCGACGCCGCCAATCCGCGCACCCGCAGCCGTGCCCTGCCGGCCGGCCATCTCACGCCCGGGTTCGTCGCCGCTTTCGTCATTGTCCTGGGCGCCGTATTCATGGTGGCGGCGGGGCAACTGAACCGCATGGCGCTGTGGTTGTCTCCGCTGGCGCTTGCGGTTTTGTTGCTCTATTCCTACACCAAGCGCTTCACACGCTGGTCGCATCTGGTGCTGGGATTCGCGCTCGGCATCGCTCCGGCGGCGGCATGGATCGCAGTACGCGGCTCGCTCGATCCGCGCATTTTGCTGCTCACCGCGGCGGTCACATTCTGGGTGGCGGGCTTCGATGTCCTCTATGCATGCCAGGATTTCGACTTCGACCGGGACGCCGGACTGCACTCGATCCCGCGCCATGTGGGCATCGGCAGAGCTCTGTGGATCGCGCGCGGCTTTCACCTGATCATGCTGATCCTGCTGCTTGCGATGATTCCCGCTTTTGGCCTGGGGAAATTCGCGATGGCTGGCGTGGTCGCGGTTCTTGGACTGCTGGTTTACGAACATTTCTTGGTCAAGCCGGATGATTTGTCGCGGCTGAACGCTGCGTTCTTCACGATGAATGGCGTGATTTCGATTGTGTTCACGCTTTTTCTGGGGGCCGATTTGTTGTGGCGAAGATAGCCGCCGGTGCGGTTGCTGGTCTCTGCCGGCGCCGCCGCCGGGGGCGCTGCGTGCGGACCCCAAGTCCCTCGCTTCGCTGGGGATGACTTTCACGATTCCCGCGGTTTTCGATCTTATCGGCAGGCTTATTCCGTCTCGGAGATGAGCGGGACGAAGCGGACGGGGTCGAGAATCGAGACCAATGGTTTGCCATTCCGCAGGCGGATGAGCTGAAGCTGCTGAGAGTCAGCCGGGCCGACCGGAATGATCAGCCTTCCGCCTTCGCGAAGTTGGTGGATCAGGGGCGGAGGTATCTCCGGCGTAGCGGCGGAGACCAGGATGGCGTCGAAGGGAGCGTGGTCAGGCAAACCGAGTGTACCGTCCGCGGTCAACACTTGCGCGTTCGAGTGGCCAAGGGCGCTGAGTCTTCTGAGGGCGCCGCGGGCGAGAGCGGCGTGGCGTTCGATGGAGTAGACCTGGACGGCCAGTTCGGCCAGCAGAGCCGTGACATATCCCGAGCCGGTGCCGATTTCGAGCACGATATCGGTGGCTTGAAGTTGGAGTAATTCGAGCATGAGGGCGACGACGTAGGGCTGAGAGATGGTCTGGCCCTCCCCGATGGGAAGGGGATGATCTTCGTAGGCCTCGGCGCGGAAGTTCTCGGGAACAAATTCGGGGCGGGGAACGCGAAGCATGGCATCGAGAACGCGCGGGTCGGAAATGCCGCGAGCGCGCAGTTGGGATTCGACCATGTGGTGGGATGCGGGAACGGGCATGCGGGTTTCGCCTTCCGGCTTCATAGATTAATCCGGCGGGCGGGTTTTCTTATTTATTTTTGATCTGTTTCTCGATTTATTTCTTGCGGCGGCGGATGAGGGCGTCGAAACTGACGACACCATTCTGGTCGCGAGTGCCGACGACGGACAGGTTGCCCCTGACATAGTACTCACCCTGGATGATCTGCTGCGAGCTTTGGGAAACATTGGTGGAGTAAGTGAGGGCGAAATTGTTGGCAAATTGCTGCTCGATCGAAACTTGCGGACCACGGCCAAGAGGACTGGTTTCGGTGTTGAGTCCCTGGGGATCAATTTTGATGTTGCTGGCGCCGAACAGGCGCTGGAAGCGGCTGCTGGCGGTGTCGTTCAGAGCCTGGTTCAGGATGATCGCGCTGGCCTGGTCGGAGAATACGGTCTGGCCGGACTGCTCCTGGAGCTGGGAGGATTGATCGTTGGTGCGGCCCAGGGCGAGCAGGGCGATGATGTCAGATTTCGGCAGAGGGGGTTCGGAGCGGTAGTTGAGATTCAGGCCGTGATCGGGCGTCCCGGTGAGGGTGATGTTGAGGTCGAAGTTGCGGACGTGCGTGGAAGCCTGGAGATTGAGTTGGGGTTCGACCGCAACCGGGTTGGTGAAGGTGATATCGCCGCGTTCCAGGGTGAAGTGAATGCCGTGCATGGTGGCCCGGCCTTCGAGGATGTCGACGCGGCCGAGAACCGCAGGACGGGCGATGGAACCGCGGATACGGAGGTCGGCATCGCCCGAGAGGCGGGCGACGGCAGTCCGCATTTGAAGTTCGGGCGCTGTCTGAACGTGGATATCGAGCTTGACATTAAACAGCGGAGAGTTGGCGGTGGTGATGCCCGTGGCCTGACGGCTGCGATCGAGGTAGGAACCGAAGTCGAAGCCCGGCGTGATGGACATCTTGTTGATCGCGATGTCGCCGGAGACGGTGGATGAGGAGCGCGTGCCGATCCAGTTCAGCTTGGCGTCGGCGGTGGAACTTACGCCGGGGGGATAGCGCAGTCGAACATCTTTGCCGGTGGCGGTGAGGTTGAAGTTGAGTTGCTGATGAATGTACGAGGCGTCACCTTTGAGGTCGAGGGTTCCACCACCGGTACGGGCGCTGAGGGTCTCGATGAGGAAGTGCTCGTGGGTGAAGAGCAGCGAGCCGTTGAGCTCGCCCAAGCCGCTGGGAAGGCCGGCGTAAAGGATTGCGCCATTGTCCACCTTCAGGCGGCCGTGCGGCAAAGGCTCGGACAGGTTTCCGCCGACCGTCATGTTCATGGTGACGCTGCCGGAGGAGGTGAAGTCAGGATCGAAGGTGGAGAGCAGTTTGAGATCGAGGCTGCCATCGATGACGACATCGAGAGTGCGAGCTCCGGAAAGCTGCACGGAACCGTGAGCGCTGAGGTCGGTGCCCTCCCCCAGCAAGTGCAGTTGCTGGAGGTCGATGGACTGATTCGCAACCGCGAAACGGATCGGATCCTGGTTGTGAAGCTTGAGGTTGTCGACGTCGAGAGAAACAGCGGTGAGGTTGCCGTCGAGGGACCACTGTGCAGGTTGACGAAGCGGACCTCGGAGAGCGAGAGAGCCGGCGACGGCCGAGTGTCCGGTAAGCCGTCCGCGGAAAAAAGACCGCCACAGAGCATCGAGATCGAGCTGATCCATTTGAAAGGAGACCGTGGCCGGGTAATCGCCGCTGAGTCGGACGTCGCCGTTCAGGAGGAGTGACCCGCGCTGCAGGTGAGAATTGCCGGTCAGGTGAAGGTCGTGTCCCTGGGTGACGGCCTGCAGGTAGAGGTCGCCGGCGAGTTCGTGGTCGAGGCGAAGATCGCGAACGTGGACCTCGGCATTGATGGAAGGCATGGCGGGGGTACCCGAGCTTTTCACGACGAAATCGGCGCGTCCCTCGACGGAAATCCGTGTGGAACGAAGTCGTGGAAGATCGGCGAGATCGAAGTTGTTTCCCGCCAGGTCGAGGCGAAACGTCCGGGTGGAGGGATTGTAAGCGGCGCTGCCGGTGGTAACGGAATCGCCATGGAAAAGATGAAGGTTGTCGAAAACAATTTCGCCCTGGCCGATTCGGAACGTGGAATCGAATTGCTGAATGGACTCGCCGAAGGCCGAGGCATGATTGATATGGATCTGCCCGCGGCCGTGAGGATCGGCGATGGTTCCGGAAGCTTCGATGAAAAGATCGGCCTGGCCGGAGACAGGATAGTGAGATCCGAGGAGGGCCTGGAGTTCGGCGAGGTCGGCGTGACGCAGATTGGCGCGGAGGTTGAGAGCGCAGTCGGGAGTGAAGTGGCCGTTCTTGAGAGATGAGGACGCATCGAATTCGGCCGAGGTTTCGTCTCGCCGGAGAGTGGCCTTGTGCAACGCGATCCCTTCAAAGGAGAGCTGGAGGGCGGCGGAGAGAGAATCCCAATGAGCGTGAAATTCGTGGGTATCACCGGTGGCGGGAAGGTCGACGGCGAAATCGTCGACCTGCAAAGCGCCCGCAAGTTGCGGAGAAAAAACTTCGCCGGTCATATTTCCGGCGAAGGTGGCGCGGCCGTTCAGGGTGACGGGAAACATCGCCGGACCGCGCACGGCGGAGAGAAAAGGTAACCAGTCGGCGACGCTCGAAGTAGAAACGGACAAGCGTACTAGGGACTTGGCAGAAAGCAAGCCGGAGGCAAGGATGTGACTGGTGGGCGTGCTGAGAGCGAACTCCGGAAGATCGAGCGAATGGGTGGCAGCATGGTAGACGCCGGCGGCGTGTCCGGTGAGCGGCAATTGCGGGGGTACGGGATGAATGGGAGGATTGACGTCGAGGGCAAACTGGATCTCGGCGTCGCGGCGAGTTCCCTTCCAGCGGGCTTCGAGCGTCCCTGAGGCCGATCCGGCGGGATGGACATTGCGCAGCGAGTGCGTGCCCTCTAAGGTGAAAGTAAGATCCTCCGCGGACAGATCGCGGAACTTGAGAGCCATGCGTGCGCTTTGGATGGCAGGGGGCTTGGGTGCGGAGGACTGGTTTCGCTTGAGGGATTTATTCAGCGGCGGGGCGGCAGAAATAACCGCAGTCTCGAAATTTTTCGTGGCGCTCGGCGAAAGGCGCTGGTCGGGGGCGAGCCAGTGATTCCACTCGGCGTCGCCGGTGAAAGATCCGCCGCAGATCCTGCCTTGAATCTTCGAAAGTTTCACCTCCTGATCGGTGATCGAGTAGCCCGTGCTGATCGCGGCTTTGGAGACAGCGATCCGATCGTCCTGCCACGCCAGATCACGAAGGTTGAGCAGACCGGCGGAGGCGAACTGCTCGGAGGAATAATCACCGTGGCCCTTGAGTTCGAGAATCCCGGAGCGAAGATCGCTGCGGCGGGCGATGGACGCTGCTTCAGTGAGATCCAGCTGGGCATTGTATACAACCTGGAGATGGGGATGGTGGAAGTCGGTGACTTGTCCGTTGGCGGCCAGGTGAGAGTGGCCGGAATTCCATTTGAACGAAGTCACGACCGCGGATTTGGCGTCGAGGGAAAACTCTGCGGAACTGGTCCAGGCGAAGGGGCGGTAGTCGAAGAATTTGGTGTCGACAAAGCCGAGCAAGAGACGTCCGTCGTAGCGGCGGCGTAGAAAGGAGTACTCCATCTGCAGCGTCGTGTCGCGGGCGGCGAAATCGATGGGGACGGTCAGGTTGTCCCAAAGGAGGTGGCCATGGCGAAGTTCGAAACGATCGATGGACAGAGCGAAGAGTTGTCCGATGGAGGAGCCGGCATCGAGAGGGGCGCCTTTACGGGGAGGAAAGTTTGTGCCACCGCCGGGATAGAAAACGACATGGATGACGGGCTGCTCCAGGATGAGTTCGTCGAAGGCGAGTTCGGAACGGAGCAGGGAGCTGATCTTGAGGCGGGCAACGATGCGAGTGACATGAGCCAGTGGAACTTCGGTGGCGGGTTCGCCGCCGTGAACCGTGATGTCGCGAACGTCGACCTGAAGGCGGAAGGGGGTGGTATGGATGCTGCCGATCTCGACCCGACCCCCGGTAATGCGCTCCACCTCGGCCACCAGGCGGCGCCGCACCATCGCCTGAAAAGAAGCTGTGTTGACGTAGAGCAGCACGGCGAGCGAGGCAAGGAATGCGGCGCCGAAGAGGAGGAGCAGATATTTCCACCAGCCCCAGCGGCTGACGATGGCGCGGGCTTCGCTGGTGGTCACGGTCACTGCGAGCGAACTCCCGGGTCGTTGGCCGGAGGCGTGACGCCGGGAAGGCGGACCTGACTCTCGGAGCGCAGGGTCTGCAGCCAGGAGACGAGCAATTCGCTGACCTTTTCCTGAGTGAGCAGCTCGCGGATCTTGGCGGAAACTTCGGCGAGCGGAACTTCGGTGGCTCCGGACTGCTTCAATTTGGGGACGAATTGATCGTGATAGTAGGCTTCGACGGACTTGGAGTCGATCTGGACGCCCGGGCGGAGGCGGGCGTCCACCAGTCGCATCAAGTCGATCTCCTGCTGAACGTGGGCGACGAGATCCTTTTCAGTGAGGTGATAGAGGGCGAGAAGTGAGCGCCAGGCGTCATCGGCGGAGGCTTCCGGGTAAAGCTTGCGGGCTTCGGCGAGGCGGGACGTGACTTCTGCTTCGCTGGCATGACGGAAGTCGGCAGACTTCATCTGTTCGCGAAGAAGTTCCTGATCGATGAGGCGATCGAGCACAGCGCGGCGGTCCTCGTCGCTGAACTGCGCGAGGGAGCGGTTGCCCAGCAGGGCTTCATAGCAGAGAGCTTCATCCCAGTCGCTTTGCAAAATCACCCGGCCGTTCACGGTGGCGATGATGCGATCGATGACCTGGGCGGAAGCGCGCGCCGGAGCCAGAGCAACGAGCGCCGAAAGCATAAGCGCGAGCGCTGCCGTAATGGGTCGTTGCGTGCGCATCAGAAGGGTTGACCTATGCTGAAAAAGACATTGAACGGACGCAGACGCTGAGTCTCGAAATTTCCGGTGAGCTGTCCGGCTGCATTCGTGATGCCCTGGAAATAGTAAGTCGGATTTAGATTGTACCCGAAGTCGAAGCGCAACGGACCGATGGGAGTCTTATAGCGCAGGCCCAAGCCGAAGGCGTGAGAAGTGTAGTCGTAACCGGAATTGTTGAATTGTGTCACGCAGGCGGAATCGGGGACGCCACCGGGTTGCAAACAACTCGCGGGATCGGGCTGGTGCCACCGTAAGAGTCCCCTAATCATATCGTGTCCGGCGGTAAAAACATTACCCATATCGTGAAACAGAGCAATCCCGAAACCTTCTCCGAGGT
>Ga0302325_10026130_pt1 | contig 12130 bp, 9 predicted proteins | sample Palsa_T0_2_FD_201948 | JGI IMG/M metagenome (GOLD analysis project Ga0302325, IMG submission 201948) | Peat permafrost microbial communities from Stordalen Mire near Abisko, Sweden - Palsa_T0_2 | ecosystem: Environmental > Terrestrial > Soil > Palsa > Peat permafrost | place: Sweden: Abisko...
TCTGACGGAGTGCCTTTCGACCGAAATCTGCAGACTTTTGAGAGATCACGGGTGGCGCGGCGCGAGCTACCGTTGCGATGGCGCGAAGTTGGCGGTGACTATGCGTGCGACACTAAAGACCGGGGTGGTGTTCGATCGAAAAGCGGGAATCGCTATTAGACGATTCCATCATTAAGATATCTGCAATGCGCGAAAATCTCGCAAAGAGACCTCATTTACCTTTAGCAGCCGGTGCAGACGCCCAACCAGGCAGGCTTGGGAACTTGATCGCCTTCATTGGCTCCAGGCCGGCATCGCGTTGCCACGAGACAATCTCCTGCAGCGCCCAGGTGCCGGAAGCATTCACAAGCGCGAAAAAGAGGTCCATTACCGCGGCAACGCCGCCACCCGCACCGGGATGCGATGGCCTGAGAAAATCGCCGATCGCATAGACGCCGCCAGGTGAAAGCGCGCGGGCTACGCGCTTTGCAAGTTCGGAGTTCTGCTCCGGCGCAAAACCGTGGACAAGATTGTTCGCCATGACCACGTCGAACGTCGCCTCCCCGAGTTCGTCCGTGAGCGCGTTGCCGACGCGATACTTCACCCGATCGCCGAGCCCTTCACGCTGAGCAATTTCGCTTGCGCGGTCGACTGCGCCCGGCAATTCGAGAATGGCGGCGGTAAGCGCGGGATGACGCTTGCATAATTCGGCCGAGAACAGCCCGTGCGAGCCGCCGATATCCAGAAGCCGCGTCGCGCCCTGCGGAACCGGCAGTCGCTTTGCGAGTTCGACGGCCGGATTGACGGCGACGTCGCGCATTGCGTCCTGATAAACCACCCAGTCCCGCTGGCTGAATCCTTCGTGAACCGCGAGAGGCTTGCCCGTGCGCACGAAATCGCCGGTTTTGCCGACGAAGTCCCATTCCAGCGATTCGTAGGCGAGTTTGTTGACGATGGAAATTGGGCTCGATCGCAGAAGCCATTTACGCATCGGCGCAGGCAAACCATATTTGCCGTCGCGCCAGTTCGCGTAGCCTATCCCGACCAGACAGTCGAGAAGGTGCTTCGTCGCCCGTGCATTGGTGCCGCAATCGCGAGCGATCGTCTCTGCGGTCTGTTCCGCCTTGCCCAGCGCCTCGAAAATTCCGACCTCGGCGGCGACCATGATCGCGCGCGCGGCCGTGAAGGCGATCTGCGTGTCGAGGAACGGGCGTGGCGCCAGGTTCGCCATGAGCGCAATGCGCTCCATTAGATTTTCGGCTTGTGGTGCAAGTTTCATGATCGACCTTCCCCTAAAGGCAGAGCCACCCACGATGAGCTAAGAACCAAGATTAGAACCAGATTTGCCAGAATGCCAAGAAACTATGTGCTTACGGCGCGAACGGATGGAGAATTCGCCAAGTCCTTAACCCGTACTGCCCGCTGTCCGCCTGAAAGCAAACATTGCGCCCCCGTCGGGAGTATCTCGAAGCATTCTGATGTCGGCCCCGTCCGAAGTAATTTCTATGGATTAACGGGTACAAAAATCAGTCGCGAAACGCTGCGACATGTCGCTTATTGGCCCGAAACGGCCGCGCCGACTGATGGCGTTCGTGTCCGCTGTCGGGGGTCTTTCTGTCGCGCCAATTTACTGCGGTCGAGGCAGAAGATGACCCTAACCGGACGTCGACCCAAAATCGGGGCGCTGCTCTGGGACAAACGTCCCAGCCGTGGTCGTAGATTTAAGGGCGTCTTGGGACATCCGTCTCAAGACGAAACTCCGTATTTTCTGCATTGGTGTTTCGGGCAGCGTGGCTGAAGTCGACGCTCCCGATGGAGCGGGACATGAATTATTGGCGCGTCATCTGTGTTGCGCTGCTCACTATTCTGTTAGAGGGACATACAATGGCTGCGGGCGATCTCCAGCAGACAATCGATCAATATCATTTGGCGCAAAAAGAGTTTGTTAAAGGAAATCCTCAGCCGTTGAAGGACGTCTGTTCTCATTCTAGCGACGTCACAATTTTGGGCGGTTGGGGCGGTTTCGAAAAAGGGTGGGCCGAACAGGTCGAGAAACGTTACGACTGGGCTTCGGCGCGCTTTTCCAGCGATGAGGATCAACGCCAGATCGAGAACATTTCTCTCGTTGCGACTCCCGAAATGGCCTATAGCGTCGATATAGAGCGAAGCAAAATCCGTCTCGCCAATTCCACGGATGTTCGGTCGCTGGCCCTGCGGGTCACAACAGTCTTCCGTAGGGAGAACGGCGATTGGAAGGTTGTTCACCGCCACGCCGATCCGCTGGTTGATGTTCAGGCCGCGGCCGCGATCACGAAGCATCAATGAGCTGCGTGTTCACCTCGCGGGTCAAGGGTTCACTGGCTGGAGGGCATGGAAGTGGGTACCTTGTGCGACAGAGTAGCTCGCACAAATGGCCATATTCGCGGAATCCATCCGATTTTGTACGAGTCGTGACGGGACCCGCATTGCATATGCCATCTCGGGTAACGGTCCGCCGATTATTCGGTTGGCAGGATTGTTCACTCATCTTGAATTTGACAGAGCGAGCTCAATCTGGCGCCCGTGGATTACCTCTCTGGAAAAGGGTCGGCAGTTGGTCCGATACGACGCCCGCGGCTCGGGCATGTCGGATTGCGACGCCGTTAAATTCTCTTTCGAACATTATATCGAGGACCTAGAAGCCGTCGCTGGGGCTACGGGGCTGGGGAGATTTGCTCTATTTGGGATTGGCGGGCCAGCGGCGCTCGCCGTTGCATACGCCGCACGCCATCCGGAGCAAGTGACGCACCTCATATTGCACGCTGCCTTCACTCAGGGACGCCTCGCGCGCGCGGCTACGGCCAGAGAGAAGGACGAAATCGAGCTTATTCTCAAGCTGATGTCTTTGGGATTCAGCGATGAGGATCCGAGCCGCCGCCAGATGGTGGCCAGCCAGTTCTTGCCGGACGGTACGGCCGAACAATTAAGGGATTTTGGCGATCTGCTTCGGGTTACATCCACGGCCCACAACACCGCCGAATTTTTGCGGGCTTGGTACACTGCTGATATTCGGTCGTTGCTACCGCAGGTTCGTTGCCCAACGCTCGTCCTCCATCCGCGAGCTGGCTTCCGGGTTCCGTTGGAGGAGGGCCGCCTGGTGGCCCAGTCGGTCCCGCATGCGCGCCTCGTTCCACTTAGGACGCGAAACACCTATTTGCCGGAGAATGATCCGGCATGGCCTCAGGTCATCGCCGAAATCAATGGCTTCTTGCCACTGGCGTCTGCACCAAACGCGACGGGTTCGTTGTATCTGGAGAGGCTTACAGCGCGTGAAAGAGCAGTCCTTGGAGCGGTGGTACAGGGCTTAGGAAACAAGGCAATTGCGAAGCGGCTTGGCATCACCGACAAGACCGTGCGTAATCATCTTTCTTCCATATTTCAGAAGCTCGACATAACCAACCGTGCCCAACTGATCGTTCAGGCGCATGCAGCGCGTTATAATTTGAATTAGATGAGCCACCTGCGCGTGATGCCTTCCCAAATTGATGAAATCTCAAGACCACGGTAGCGCTCGGGACCACCGTGCTCCGTCAATTCTCGTCGGCGGATGTTTGTTGCCCCATTGTCGCCTGATGGCCCGTTTCGACATTTCGCTACGGCCCTCGTCTATGTCGGTAGTTGGATGAACAGCAGACATTCGGCTGCAGCTAATGTGTAGTGATTGACCCTTAACGTCGTTTCGGCGCCGTCAATTGGTGCATTACGAAAGGTGCATTGGTCGGTGACGCTGGATGCCCGTACGGCTTCCATCATTGGCGGGGCAGGAGCATGGCTGGTCCATCCCATTCTCGGACATCGGAACCTGCATTCGACAGGGCCGTATATCCCAAAGCTAGGCTAGCCCGTTCACAGACACGCTGATAAATAATTTCTCCGTCAAATTCCAATACAAGCCGCAAACGAATCTGAAACCTCGGGTAGAAATGGGCAGTCGAATTTCCGTCGCATCACAGGGCAAGCCCGTTCATTTCGGCCTCGCACCATTGTGCGCCTTGGCGGCCATAGTGGGGATCATCACGGGATGTGGGGCGTGGCTGTTTCGGGCCATGATCAGCTTCGTCCACAACCTCTTCTTTCTAGGCGTTGTTTCCATCCACTACGATTCGAGCCAGTTCACCCCCGCCGGTCCGTGGGGCGCGGCGGTCATCCTAGTGCCAGTTGCAGGCGCTGTTATCGTGACCTTCATCGTCTCGAATTTCGCACCGGAAGCGAAAGGTCACGGTGTGCCAGAGGTTATGGACGCTATCTATTACAAAGGGGGCTCTATCCGTCCGATTGTGGCCGCCGTGAAATCGATCGCCTCAGCCGTGGCTATCGGCACCGGCTCATCGGTTGGCCGCGAAGGACCGATCATCCAGATCGGTTCCGCATTGGGTTCCACGTTCGGACAGATTCTCAGATTGGCACCGGCCCAGCGCATCGTTCTCGTGGCTGCGGGTGCCGGTGCTGGTATCGCCGCGACTTTCAATACGCCGATTGGAGGCGTGCTATTCGTAACAGAATTGATGCTACCGGAGGTCAGCGTCAACACGTTCCTGCCGGTCGCCACCGCGACGGGAGTGGCAACCTTTCTCGGCCGGCTGTTTTTCGGACCGGACCCCGCGTTCTCCGTGCCCGAGATGGTCCCCCTGCCCAACACTCTCGGCGCTGGTGCCTTCACGTTGCTGCTTTACATCGTGCTCGGCGCCCTCACCGGCGTAGCCGCAGCCGCCTTCATTCGCGGCCTGCATCTCATGGAAGATGCGTTCGACAAGATCCCCGGCCGTTACGTCCGGCACATGATTGGAATGCTGCTAGTCGGCATTTTGATGTTTTTGCTGTTCCGTTATTTCGGTCATTACTACGTCGAAGGCGTCGGATACGCGACGATCCAAGCGGTTTTAGGCGGCCAACTTGCTGGCACCGGATTGTTGGCTCTGCTGTTTGTGGGCAAGCTTACCGCAACAACGACTAGTCTCGGCTCCGGCTCTTCTGGCGGGGTATTTTCGCCGTCCCTCTACATGGGAGCAACGCTTGGCGGTGCCTTCGCCGGACTTCTGGTCCAACTGCTGCACCTGCCATTGAATGTGCCTGCCTTCGCAATGGTGGGAATGGGCGCCATGGTTGGTGGTGGTACTGGGGCGGCTCTGACCGCCGTGACGATGATCTTTGAGATGACACGCGACTATAACATTGTGCTGCCGATGATTCTGGCGGTCGGAGCGAGCCTTGCCACGAGGCGTCTGCTGTCGCGCGAAAACATCTACACCCTGAAGCTCGTCCGCCGCGGCCATCCGGTGCCGCGCGGTCTGCATGCCAATATGTTCCTGGTGCAGAATGCCAAGGACGTCATGGAAACCGATGTGCCGATTGTGCCGGCCGAGATGCGCCTCGATGAATTCCTGTTGCTACCCGAGAACAAGGGAGCTATCCGGCACGTTGTCGTAACGCGCGGCAACCGAATATCCGGCGTGCTGCGGATCAATACCGGAATTCGCCAACAATTTGCTCGTGCACAGACAGGCGTCACCCTAGGCGATGTTGCGCGGATGGACTTTACAATCGTGCAAGAAAGCGACGCTGTCTTCGATGTCATCCGCAGGATGTCGCGGCGAGGCGTTACCATGGCGCTGGTGGTCGATGTACCGAACAAACGTACGGTTCCGCGGCCGCAGCAAATTCGCGGAGTCATCACGAAGGAACATGTTGCCGATTCGGTGGCTAAGACTGTATCAATTTATCCTCGCTAGCTCACATGGCACAAACAGTTGAGCGTCCGCGGCGTGCCACCTGCTAGAACTAATGAAACGTCGGAAGACCTAAAGCAGCACGAGATGATGACAATGCGAACTAGTGTCACCGCCAAAGTTCTGATTGTTGCTGCGATTGGCTCAGCTACAGCGGCAGTGTCAGCATCGCTCGAAGCGATCTGGGGTCTATTTGGCTCGCAGTCAGCAGAGAGAAATATACTTCGATCTGAGTATGCGGGGCAGGAGCGAGCTCGCACCGCCGGGATTTATGGCTAGAGTCGGCGAAATCGTTCCAAGCAAGATCAACCTCGCTGCTTTGCCTACCAGCACGACTGATCTGGTATCGACCGTGAAGGATTATAATTACGTAGTTCTTTATTATTTTGCGATGGTAACAAACGAAGTTCTTCTTGTTGACCCGGATAGTAGAAAGATCGTTGCCGTCATTGTACCTTGATAATATGGAGCTATCCTGGACGAAAAGCTTTACCGACTTTTCGTCGAAATTTGTTTCGTCATTTGATTCGCTGCCTTGGAGACACGCCTCCGCCCCCAGCTTGCCTTAGCGAAGATGAGCGGGCCTCTGTATATTTCAAGTAAAATGCACGGCGCGAAATGCCCGCGATATAGGAACCCTCCGAAATTCTTCCTAAATTTGTGCAGCGCACGAGTCTCTTGCTGGCCCTTCGCTGACATTGCGCGATGACAAGTCTCATGTCGGCTTTCGGGGGAAGTCGGACATCGCCAGAGGCCGCAGAAATTGCCGTATTTTTTAGATTCGCCGCGTATCCGACAGAGGTTTTAGGGTCCCATCCGGCGAAACTGGCTACGGGGGGATATGGCGGGGGGTCTCGAAAAAAATGTCGGCGGAAAAGTTTTCCCGGCGATGGAAAGATTCAGCCACGTTGATCGGTCGGCATCGCGATCATGCGCGAGCCATGACGTTGGCGACTGATGTTGCGTACCACTTGCCCCCTCGCTGGGTAGAAAATGCAGCTAAGGTGAGTTCTTTATATCCATAGCCATTAGGCTGACTACGTTCTTGCACAAGTCGAATATCAAGAGCGCCCCATCGCTGTCCAAATTCAATTCGGGATGGACGAGTGGATTACGATCTTGTGCCCTGATGCTATCGATCAGTTCGACAGTTCTTAGATTTGGCTTTTTGGAGGCCGCCTTATCCTCCAAGACCTCTCTTAGCGAGCGAATAAATGTTCCCCAGTCGCGACTATTGTTCTTCGGGATTGCATTGAAGTGCGTACAATATTCGCGAAGCATTGCGTCGGTCGCTCGGAAAACATGGAATCCACATGCAGTTCCGGCTTCGAATACCAGACACCTTCCTGCCATCTTAAAATCTTCGATGGCCTGCGACGGAATTTTCTCAAAAAGAACAGAAGGAAACACATTGCTGGCGGTCGAGATCAAATCATCGCTGGAATAAGCACCGATCTTTTCAACGTAATAGGTTGGCAGTCTCCGCAGATCGTCATCTAGGCTTGTTTCGAACTCGGCAAGCTCGCGAGAGATACGGTCTATTAGGCCACGGCTGACCACAGAGCCTACGGCGCGAAAGACTTTAGACACTTCCGCATCAAGAGTCTTTTCAAGCGCGGTCGCTCGCTCTATCGCGTTGGGTAACAGCACGCGATTTTCGTCATTCTGAGAGAACTGATGCAGGCTAAGAACACCTACTGTCAGAACACCGAAAGCTCGTTCTGGATTGTCGGCAATATTTAGCTCCCGAAGGCGGGTTAGATGCCCCAGGTGATACATATGAATTTGCGATATGCGCTTCATTGTGGTTCGCCCAGGGTGGTCGAAAAATATCGGCGGAGTATTTCCCGGCGATGATCAGATTCAAGTCGTCGAGTTTTTTATGAGTCTGGGTTCTGCGCCTTTTCAAGAACGTCGAATGCGTCTTTGTATCTATCCCATTTCGGCCTTGGCCGTACCTCTCCCTTTACGTTCGTGTTCGTAAAAACGATCCGATATCTGCCTGCCGCCTTGCCGGTTTTATTTCGAGTCGCGAGTCTAACGACATCAAGCGACGGCATAATCCAATAGCAACTCGCCGCTTCCGAACGGAAAATTAAGAAGAAGTTTGACGCGGTCTGCGGATCTCCATTGCTGCAAACGTGCCCGGATTTTTTGCAGCTTCGGATCGCGCTTTGATCTGTATATCAACATAGACAGGTGGATCGCGGTCTCCGAATCGGATGATGCAGTCGATCTGTTGGTCATCAACGAGAGTCAAATAAACATCGTAGCCGCGCCGTAGGAGTCGGCGAAAGCAACCATCTCTTGGCGTTTACCGTGCGCTGTTTCTGAACGGTGGCAAGTCTTCCCCCTTGACCTATATACTCCCCGAATGCTGTCGCCGGGCAATGGGTATTTTTGCCGCGAGCTGCGTTTTCGATTGGGGCTGAGACTCCGGTCGCTCGAATCCTGAATAGGGGGCGATATGGGCCGGGGGTAGCCTCGAAAAACGTTGGCAGAGATATTTTCCCGGCGATAGAAAGATTCAGCTAGATAGATCGACTGTCGGCGCGATCATGCGCGAGCCATGACGTTGGCGACTGATGTTGCGTACCACCTTCCGCCTCGCTGGGTAGCAATCCCTCTGGCGTTGAGAGCGTCGGCGATCTGCCGAAGCGATTTCATACCGCTCTGCTGAATCTCGCGGATGATCGGCAGGACATTGCCCGCCTGCTGGTCTGCAATGGCCTTTATCGACGCTACGGCCTTTTTGCGAGCCTGGGCGAGTCTAGGTCCGCCCAGCTTGACGCCTCGGGCCTTGGCAGCGGCTAGAGCAGCTTTGGTTCGCGTTGCAATCATCGCTCGCTCTTTCTCAGCTAGCGCCGCGAACAGGTGGAGGATAAACGGATCAACGTCAGCGCCAAGCTCGGCGACGACAAACGGGACCTTATGAGCCATTAGGCCGCTGATGAAATGGACATCGCGGCTGAGGCGATCCAGCTTAGCGACTGCGACGGAGCAACGCTGGCGTCGCGCTGCTTCAAGCGCAGCGGCTAACTGGGGGCGGCGGTCGAGAGCGTCAGCGCCCTTGCCGGTCTCGACCTCGACAAATATCCGGCCAAGCTCGAAGCCCTCTGAAGCGGCGAAACGGTCTAGCGCTTCCTTCTGGGCTTCCATGCCGAGACCTGATCGGCCCTGCTGGGCGGTCGAGACCCTGACGTAACCCACCAGCTTTTTGCCTGTCATGGCGTTCACCCGGCGATCCGTATAGATACTATATGACGCTTGTTCAGTATTAACGGACTTTCATCGGAAGCCATCGTCGGCTCTCTCCAAGCTCCAGCTCCAATCCTAACATTAAGCAGGTCGCTGAGGGTCGTCGGCTTAGTATCGCTATTGTGCCAAGTGAAGGGCGCCGACAAAGACACCGATTGCACCAATGACTACGCCAACCGCAGCGATCAATACGGCGACGCGTTGCCAAAAAGAACTTCCGTCGTTCGTAGTCTGCCTCTAACGGAGGCCTCCCGACTGATCCAGGCTGAGCGTCGCCCAGCCGACTCATCAAATCGTTGAGGCTGTATTTGCGTTCTCTTTCACCCACGATTTGTCCCCGGCGGCGAGATAATTGCTACGAACACTCAGCGAACAAATTCCCCGGATTTTCCCCGTATCCAAGACGCATGTTCTGACGACGTTCTTCATCCAACCGCCAACACCTGCGGACAAAATGCGGCTAAAGAAGTTGATTTTGCGGCGGATTTCATGGTGGGCGCTGTAGGGATTGAACCTACGACCTCTCCCGTGTGAAGGGAACGCTCTCCCGCTGAGCTAAGCGCCCGGCCTGTCGGCCATGGAATGTAGATGCCCGCGAGAAGCCTACGCGTCAAGCGTGGTGCTGCAGGTGGCAGGCGTCTTAGTGAAGCATGATCTTTTCGGAAAACCGGTATCCACTTTTCCGGATCATGCTTTAGTTCGTCGAGGCAGCGCGCGACGCGGTCGATTGCAGGGCGCGAATGCGGTCAGCGAGCGTACTTTTGTTCTCTTGCGGTGAGTCCATTCCGCCGATGCCAGGTTCGCCCTGGCCGTTGATGTCAGGCACCGCGCGAAGCGGGGGCTGGTTTGCGGTGCGGCTCGCGCCCTGTCCCAGTTCCGGCACGTCAGCCGCGAGCATGGACATGATGGTCGAACCTGGACCTTCGAGCGTCGCCGTCAGGCGGGCTACTTCGGCGGCAACGTCGTTGATGCGCTCGCGCAGCAGGGCATTCTCGACGCGCTCGGATGCCCATGTCGATTCCGTGTCCCGTTTAATGGTTGCGAGTTCCTGCTGGAGCTTGGCGCGTTCTCCGACCGCCTGGGCAAGCTGCGCCTCGAGCTGCGAAATATCGGTACGGAATTTGTCGGCAGCGGCGCTGCTGCGCCCGCCCGTCGTTGCAAGTTCGTTGCGCAGGTCGGTTTCGGTCTGGCGCCCCGTGTCGATGTCGCCGGACAGTTTGGCGATCTGATAGTCGCGCTCGGCCAGAACGCGGCCCTGGTCGCCAAGACGCGTTTCCAGCTCCTGGACGCGACGATTCAGAACCTCGGCTTCCGTGGTCTGAATGAGAAGCTGGCGTTCCAGATCGCTAGTGCGTCCGCTGAGGTTGCCAAGATTGGTCCGCGCCTCGGTCAAATGGACCGAGGTTGTGTTGGCGTCTTCGCGCTCACGCTGCAGGCGATGTTCGATATCCTTCACGGTGCGGTCGTAGTCGGCGACACTGACTTTCATCGCCTCGACCTGGGTTCGTAGCGCGGCGAGCTCGACGCGCTGATTGTCGGCGATGATGGAATGTTCGCCAAGCTCGGCGACGAGTTTCACCAGTTCAGCTTCCTTGTCGGCCAGCGTGCGCTCGGCTTCCCGGAGCGCGTTGGTCTTGATACCGAATTCTTCCTCGGTCGCGCGCAATTGCTCGCGCAGCGTTTTTTCGCGCGCTTCAAGCGCAAAAATAGTCGCGCTCTTTTCGCCGAGCTCTTTCTTGAGTTGGTTGACGGCGTCCGTCTTCTTGCCAAGATCGGCAAGCTGCGATGTCGTCTTGGTTTTCATCTGCGCCACGCTCATTTCGAGGCGGCGGGTCGACATCGCGAACTCGGCGCGCAGCTGGTCCTTGTCGGCGCGGATCTCGGCGATCGAAAGCGGCGTGGCGGCTTCCAGCCGCCGCATGGTCAGGCGCACGGCGCGATTGTGCACAAGCGGGATGAACAGCAATCCGAGCAGAGCTGCAACAAGAAACCCGATCCCGAAATACATAACGGGTTCAATCATGACGCTACGCCTCCAGCCGCACCGCAGTCGTGGCGTGACCATGCCACGGAGGTTCGGGCTGTACCACTTTCACCCAACGTTAACCTAAACTGACTTGCGCGGCCGCGCCATGACAAGAATGAGGCGCGCCGGCAAAGGCGCTTCGCCTTGAAAATCAGGGTCAGGCGACGGATGTCAGAAGGGATTCCACGTCGGGCGCGAGGTGAATTTAAGGTAGCCGAGGTTCGCGCCAAGCCGTAGTCCCACGCCGGAGCGGATTGGAACCAGGACGATGTTGTTGGCAGTCAGCGCCGTCATCCCGAAGCCGCCGATAAAATAGGCCGAACCGTCGACCCCCCCGAAACGGTCGAAGATCGCTTCCGTCCGCGGCAGATTGTAGACCAGCATCATGGTGCGAGCGCCGTCGGCGCCGGCATCGAAGCCCAAAGTCGGTCCCTCCCAGAACACGCGAACGTCTCCGGCATTCTTTGTGTAGAGGGTGCCGTCGCCGTAGCGCAGGCCGCCGACGAAGGCGCCGCCGGCTTCCTCGCCGAGGACATAGCCGTTCGGCAGACCCCACTGGCTCACAGCCTTCTCGACGATTGTGGCAAGGCCGCGCGACACGCCGCCGAAGAAGTGGTGGCCGGCCTCGATAATTTCGTTCGGCGAATATTGGTTTCCTGACGGCTGTGGAGGCGGCGCGACGGCTGCTGGCGGCCCTGCCGGTGCCGGCTGCTCCTGAGCAGCACACGGAACCACTTGCAGGCCGGCGAAGACGAGGCCGAGCACCACGAGGCGCAAGGTTGAATTCATTCTACAATTCCCCCTTTAACCCCTTGCTCACGCGCTTAAGTTTTACTCTCGGCCGAGCCAATCCGAATCACAGCAGCATTTGCCAGAACTATGACGGCAGCACGGCGGAAACGGAAGCGAAACTCCGCCTGGATCCTTGCGGTTATGCTGGCGGTTGCCGGGCTTGCTCTCTCTGTCGCCTCACCGGTTTCAGTTGCAGCAACCACCGAAATGATCGTGGTGGATCGGCACACCGGGCTTGCCATCGGCGGTTACGATCCGGTCGCATTCTTCACCGACGGCAAACCGATGGAAGGAAGCGCCGATTTCGAAT